>ERZ773008.559-NODE-559-length-27447-cov-9.356673_pt1 | contig 27447 bp, 23 predicted proteins | sample MGYA00580664_ERZ773008 | MGnify/ENA primary metagenome ERZ773008 (study PRJEB29015, sample SAMEA2738016) | human oral metagenome | biome: human oral; feature: human-associated habitat; material: dental | place: China | collected 2048 ... | reverse complement strand
TGGGACGCGTCATCGTCGTCGGTTCCATCAACCAGGACATCACGGTCACGGTCGACCGCTTCCCCCATCCGGGCGAGACCCTCTCGGGCACCTCCACCACCTACCGCCTGGGCGGCAAGGGGGCGAACCAGGCCGCGGCCGCCGCCCACGGAGGGGCGACCACATTGTTCGTCGGCCGCGTCGGCGGCGACGCGTCGGGCATCACCCTGCGCGAGGGGCTGCGCGCGCACGGCGTGGACATCTCCGCCCTGCGCACGGACGAGGAGGTCACCAGCGGGATCGCCTTCATCACCGTGAGCGCGGCCGGGGAGAACACGATCATCCTCGACGCCGGGGCCAACGGCCGCGTCACCGGGGAGCAGGCGGCCGCGGAGGTCGAGCTCGGGCCCGACGACGTCGTCGTCCTGCAGGGCGAGATCCCTCCGGACGTCAACGAGGCCGTCATCGCCTGGACGCACGCGGCCGGGGCGAGGGTGGTCCTCAACCTGGCCCCCGTCTACCCGATCCCCCCGGAGACGCTGGCGGGCGTGGACGTCCTCGTCGTCAATGAGAGCGAGTGCGGGCTCGTCCTGGGGGCTCCGGCGCCCGAGACGGTCGAGGAGGCCATCGCCGCGGCAGTGGCGCTGCGCGGGCGGGGCATCCCCTGCGTGCTCGTGACGCTCGGCGGAAACGGCTCCGTGCGGGCCTCGGACGAGGGGACGGTGCACGTCCCGGCGATCGACCTGGGGCCGGTCATCGACACGACGGGAGCCGGGGACGCCGCGGTCGGCGTGCTCGCGGCGGCGCTCGCCGCGGGTCACGACTTCCCGGATGCGGTGAGCGAGGGCATGCGCGCGGGCTCGACGGCGGTCCTGTCCGCGGGCGCCGCGGCCTCCTACGCGGACATCGCGCCCGTCGCCCCGCGGGCCTGAGGCCGCGCGGGGCAGCGTCACTCTCGCGGGCCGCTCAACATCGAACCTGGCGGACGCCCACGAGCTCCGCGGGGCCCGGCTCACACCACCGTGAGCACCACACGCTGGTAGCGGGTGAGGGGCGGGGCTCCGGTGTCGGTGCCTTCGACGATGAGGTGGATCGCCTGGCCCGGCTCGGCGCCCCTCGGGACGGTGACGACGACGGTGCCGGCGCCGTCGTCCTGGAGCCGCGGGGGCGCGGGGCACGGGTTCGACCCGGCCTCCGGATAGGCCCACCAGCGCAGGAGGACATCGTCGCCGTCGGGGTCGGTGGCCGTGGCCGTCAGGGTGACGACCTCGCCGGGGCGCGCATCGCGGGCCAGACCGCCCTCGGCGGTGGCGGGGGCGCCGGAGACGAGGACGAGCGGCGGATGGTTGGCGTCGTCGTAGCGCGGGGTCACCGACCACGCGAGCCGGGCGGCGAACTCGTTCTGGACGGCCCGCCACCAGCGGGTCATGTGGTACTCGGGCGGGGCGGAGCCGTCGGCGGCGCGGTCGACGACGAGCCTGTCGCGGGTGGGAGCCGGGGCCCCGGGCAGGGCGAAGACCATGTCGGAGGTAAGGGTGTCGGGATGCTCGGGGTCGGGCGTCTGGCGGCCGCCCCATCCGCCGAAGGAGGCGTCCTCCCAGGAGCGCAGGCCGTTGGGGATCAGCGGGGTGAGGTTGGAGGTGTCGCCCTCGGAGATGAAGGCGCCGGGCTCCTGAAGCGGGCACCAGACGCGGTAGCCCTGGTCCCGCAGCTGCTCCTCGCTCCTGCCGGACTCGCCGAAGTAGTCCTCGTCGTCGAAGTCGCCGGCCATCCGACGGCCGTCGCCCCAGACGCGGTAGGCGGCTCCGAGCGGCCCCCGGGCGCTGACATTCCTCCGGGTCCACTCGGCGCCGACGAGATCCTGGTCCCGGGGCGGCAACACCGTGCGGGTCATGTAGCCCCAGGTGATGGTGGCGACCTCGCGGTGCTCCAGTCCCGGCCAGGCGGGGCGGATGCAGCTGTCGAGAGCCGAGTCCTGCTCCGCGAAGGAGGAGATGACGAGCCGGTCGAGGATGCGCTGCTTGAGATCCGGCCAGTCGGGGCGCGGCCCCAGCTCCTCCTCGACGCTGCGCAGAGCGCGGGCGATGGTGGACGCCCCGCCCCAGGCCTGGACGAACAGCGGACGGGTGGCGTCGGCCGGCGCGCCGTCGTCGGCCAGAGCCCCGTCGGGGGTCAGCGCGGTCTCGCGCAGGAGATCGGCGATGAGGGCGGAGCCCGGGGTGACGTCGTCCATCTCGCCGGCGACGGCGACATTGCCCACGCGGACCAGGGACCGCAGGTGATCAGCCGTGGGGAAACGGGGGTCGTGGACGCGCAGGGTGTCCTCGACCCGGGCGTAGGCGTTGATCGCCGTCTCGATGTGGAGGGTCTCGCCGGGGGCGGGCCAGCGGTGCGGGGCGATACCGCGATCGGGGTCCCCCGCCCAGTGGCACTCGGATCCCGCGTAGACCAGGCCGCGCAGGTCGATCTCATCGGCATGGGTGAGCAGACGGATCATGGAGTTGAGGTCGTCGAGCTCGGGGTCGGTGGTGACGACGACGCGAGGGCGGTCGGTGCGGGGGAAGGCCTCTTTGCGCATGGGGTGAGCCTGCCACAGGCGCGCAGCCCGGGAAGTCTTTGTTCGGACGTGACTGGAAGGATCGCTTCGCGTTCCCGGGGCGCGTCGTCGGCAGGCGCCGTCGGAGAGCGTCGTCGGGGGCTCGGGAGGGCCTGCGAGCATGTTCAAAGGCCTGCGCGCGTTCTCACGGAGGGACTGGCACCGATGACCGAGCGCTGATGGCCGCGGCCCGGGCGTCTGATCCTATGGGCCAGCACCCCGGCGGTCCTGCGCCCTTGACGCTGCCGGCACCCCCGGCGCTGCCGGCGGTCCCGGGTGCCCCGACGCTGCCAGCTGTCCCCGAGGTCCCGCGCGGTCGTACGTCGTTGCGCGCGGTCGTACCCTCCCACGCCAGGTCGTACGTCACGGCGCCAGGTCGTACCTTAGGGAGGCTCTAAGGTACGACCGCGCGAGCCCAGGTACGACCGCGCGAGCGGGCGATATGGATGATGTCGGGTCGTGCCGACTGGTCCGGCGCGGTTCAGAGGCGTGATCCGGCGGGTCGCCGAGAAACTCGGGGCCCGGTCGCTCTCCGTCAACGCTCTTGACACTGGTGCACGGATCGCCCCGGGCATCTGACTCGCGCCCGTCGCTGCCGGCCTCCCGGCGTCAGGAGCGTGCACGATGAGACCCTCAGGGCGGAGATCTCCCGGGTTCTCAAGGGACGACGGTCATGGTTCCTTCTCGATGAGAGTCTCTGTGAGATCGCCCGAGTCCGCAAGGGCACGACTGCTCGGTGCTGGGCACGCGATGCGCCGCGCCCTGGCCGCCGACGACCACGACAACGAACTCGTCCCGCCCCGCCCCGATGTGCTCGAATACTGGTGTGGAAGACCATGCGCCAGACGAAGACCATGCGCCAGACACCGCGGACGGCAGCCGCCCCGCCTCGCCGTCGACGACTCCCGCCTGGCTCGACGAGATCGACGGCGAGGCGTCCCGCGCCTGGGTGTCGGAGCGCAACGAGGCCACCGAGCGCGCCTTCGGCGACGACCCCGCATTCCTCCGGCTCGTCGACGACATGCAGGGGATCCTCGACGCGCCCGACCGCGTCCCGGCCGTGAGCGAGGCCGCCGGGATGCTCTACAACATCTGGGTCGGCCCGGCCCATCCCCGGGGCCTGTGGCGACGCACGACGTGGGAGTCCTACGCCTCCGGCGCCCCCATCATCGGGAGCGGCGCCCCCGCCGGGCGCGGAGACGGGCACGGGGCCGCCACCCGCTGGGAGACGCTCCTCGACATCGACGAGCTCTCCCACGCGCGCGGCAGGCACCTGACCTGGGGCGGGGCGCAGGTGCTCGCCGAGGGACCGCTCGCCGGGCGTCGTGCCCTCGTCACCCTGTCCGAGGAGGGCTCCGACGCCGCCACGACCGAGGAGCTCGACCTGGGCACCGGTCGCTTCGTGGCCGAGGCGGACGGGGGCTTCCGCCGGCCGGCGTCGCACGGCTCCCTGACGTGGGGCGATGCCGATGGCAGCGCGGTTCTCGTCTCGGCCGACTTCGGCGAGGGGTCCCTGTCGCCGGCGGGCTTCCCCCGGCAGGTCCGTCGTCTGCGCCGCGGCCAGCGGATCGAGGAGGCGGAGGTGCTCCTGACGATCCCGCCGGACGCGATCGTCGCGAAGGCCTCCCGCGACGCCTGGGGCCGCACGTGGCTCATGGCCATGCCCTCGGCGGGGGCCGTGCGCGTCTGGCTCCTGCCCGACGACGTCGTCGCCCCCTCCGGCGAGGAGGCGGCCAGGGCCGCGCTGGGCTCGGGCGGGATGGTCGTGCCCGACGGCGCCATCCGGCTCGACGTGCCCGAGTCGGCGTCCGCGGGGGTCGGTGCCGAGTGGCTCACCGTCGAGCTGCGCGAGCCCTGCCGGGTGGCCGGGAGCGCCCACCCCGCCGGGACGCTCCTGGGCGCGCGCCTCGACGGCTATCTCGCCGGCGACCGGACCATGACCGTCCTGTTCTCCCCCACGCCGTCGTCCGCCCTGACCGCTGCCGCCTGGACGCGCCATCACCTCGTCCTCACCGTCCTCGACGACGTCGCGAGCCGCCTCGAGGTGCGCACGCCTCCCGCCTCCGGGAACGGCGAGTGGGCCCGCCACGGGATCGACCTCACCGGCGCCGCCGACCCGCCCGGCCGCTCGACGCCCGCCGACCCCGTCGGCGCTCACGACGCAGGAGCCGCTCACGGCGCAGACGGCACGGAGCTGCGCCCCGGCCGCGCCCTGCTGACCGTGAGCACCCGGGCGGTCCGCCCGCGGGACACCGACTACCTGTGGATCTCCGCGGAGGGCTGGACGACGCCGGCGTCCCTCGCCGTGGGCCGTCTCACCGGGGCCGGCGAGATCACCGGCATGTCCGTACTGCGGCAGGCGCCCGCCCTCTACGACGCGCGCGGCGTCGGCGTGACCCAGCACATGGCCACGAGCGAGGACGGCACCCGGATCCCCTACTTCCAGGTCGGCCGGCCGCACTCCGGTCCCGGACCGACGCTGCTGTACGCCTACGGAGCCTTCGGGACCTCGCAGACGCCCTGCTACCAGCCGCTGACCGGCAAGGGGTGGTTGGAGCGGGGAGGAACCTACGTGGTCGCGAACACGCGCGGCGGCGGCGAGTACGGGCCGGGCTGGCATCTGACGGCCACGGGACCGGGGCGCCATCGGGTGCTGGAGGACCTGGCGGCGGTCGCCCGCTCGCTCATCCGGCGAGGGGCGACGACGCCGGAGCGGCTCGTGGTCCACGGCGGCTCGGCGGGGGGACTGCTCGTCGGGCAGATGCTCACCCGCCATCCGGATCTCATCGGCGGGGCGGTGGCCGAGGTGCCGCTGACGGACATGAGCCGGTACACCCACCTGCTCGCGGGGGCCTTCTGGACGAGCGAGTTCGGCGACCCGGACGACCCCGATCAATGGGCCTGGATGCGGGAGCTGTCGCCCCTCCACTCGCTGGAGGCCGGGCGCGTCTACCCGCCGCTGCTCCTGCTGACCTCCACGCGCGACGACCGCGTCCACCCCGTGCACGCCCGCGCGATGGCGCACCGGCTCCTCGCACTGGGCCAGGACGTCTCCTACCTGGAGACCGCCGAGGGCGGGCACCTCGGCGTGGGCTCGCACACCCAGCGCGCCTGGACGACGGCCCTCGTCCAGGAGTTCGCCTGGCGGGCCGCCACCCGTCGGGGCCGTCCCGGATCAGACTCGTAACGGCGTCCCCGCGATGAGGCGGGCCGCCACCCGTCGGGGTCGCCCCCCCCCGGCACCGGCCAGGGGCGCGACGGCGACCCCGCCGCCCCGGGGCTCAGGAGACGGTGACGCCGCCCGAGGTCGTCCCCGTGGCCGCTCCCCCGCCCGTTGTCGTCACCGTGATGGAGGATGACGAGCCGGCGGTGATGGCGCCGTCGGAGGTGGTGGCGTCCATGGCGAGGGCCAGGACGCCGCCGTTGGAGCCGGCCGTCCCCCAGCGGTCCTCGTCGGCCGTGGCCAGGCCCCCGGGGGCCTCCAGCGCGCAGCGGGTGAGGGTCGCCTGCGAGGAGGTGTTGGTGACGTAGAGGATCGGGGCCTCCCGGGTACAGGTGAGGCTCACGTCCGTCAGGGCGATGGTGGAGACCCCGGTGGCGGCGTCGGAGTCGGCGGCGTCCCCGGACATCGACTGGTAGAGCATGACTCCGCCCCTGTCGGAGGCGCTGGTCAGGGTCGAGTCGGAGACGACGGCGTGGTTCCTGCCCTCGACGACGACGGCCTGGGAGGCGTTGGCCCGCCCGGTCAGGCCGGACACGGTGATCCGACCGGTGGAGTACAGGCACGGGGAGCCGTCGCCATTGGTGGCGAAGGTGTTGGCGCCATCGACGGTGACGGTGCCCGAGCCGCGGTCGGTCGCGACGGCGGCGCAGTGGGCGCCCCGGGTCTCGATGGCCAGGTCGGAGCCGTTGATGACGCCCGCGTAGGTGGCGTGCAGTCCGCGGGAGGACTCGCCGGTGGTGGCGATGGCGCAGGCGGTCACGGTCGCGGTGGCGGCCCCGGTGGCGATGATGGCGTTGGCCCCGGAGGCGTTCGTCGTCAGGGTCGTCTCGCCCACGGTGACGGCGGAGCCCTCGCCCGCGGTCACGACGGCGGAGTTGAGGCCGTAGAAGTTGTAGGAGTCATCGACGCCGTGCTGACCGTCGGTGGAGGCGTCGCCGGACTTGGCGATCCTGGCGTTGGTGATCGACAGGCTGCCGCCGTTCACGACGAGGAAAACGGTCTGGTCGGCGGCGGTGGACTCGAAGGTGCCTCCGTCGATGGTGGCGGTGATGCCGTCCACGAGGTAGGCGCCCGAGAGAGTCACCTGCTTGTCGCCGATGGTGCCGCTCCAGGTGCCTGCCGACAGGGGCGTGTTGGAGGCGCTGGCCTCGTGGTACTCGGGGCCCGAGGCGGTGCCGCCCGCATCGGCGTCGGTCCCGTCGGTCCCTGTGAAGGAGCCGGTCGCGGTCGAGAAGCCGGAGGGGGTGGCGTCGGCGCCGCCGGAACCGCAGGCCATGAGCACACCGGCGGCCGCCATGCCGAGGCCTCCCACCAGAAGGCTGCGGCGCCGCAGGGCGAAGGAGACCCCCGAGTCGGGCGGACCGCCGGCATCGGCGTCGGAGAGAGGCGGGCGGGGCGGCGTGAACGGGGTCGGGGGCGTTGTCGAAGGGGGCATGGTGCATCTCCTCGGTTCCGTGGGTGGCGGGCCGACCGGTTCGGCAGGCCCGCTGAGCTCGACGGGCGGCGCACCGGAGGACGTGGCGTCCGGTGCCGCCGGGGGCGCCGGACGGCGACGCGGCGAGTCGCCCGACGCCGCCCGGGCGCGGTCGATGGGCTCCACTGTCGAGGAGGTCTCTATCAGCCGGGCATCCGCTCCCCATGAACCCGCTGTGAGTCGCGGGCCCCGGCTCGACGGCGTGCGCGGGAGGGGACGGCGCGCGTGAGAGGAGCTGTGCGATCCCGCCCCACGCCCGAGACCGCCCGGCGGGCCCTGGTCGGCTCCGCAAACGCATTCAAAGGTCACTATAGTTACGGTTGCTTGCACCTCCACGTTGACAACAACCGGGCATGCGCCCCGACAGGCACTGCCACCACCTGGACAGATCGCGAAGGAGAACCACAGGGTTCACAGCATGTCATTCGAACACCTCGTTCACGTGTAATAATTTCCATCCCTGATCGCACAGATTTCAAGCGAGGAAAACAATGACCGACACCTTAGTCGTCTTTGCCACAAATCGAGTCTCAGGACTCAAGAGGCAGGCGGCAGAAGATCCTCGTTACAGAATGATCATCTTCACCGAGCACAAGTACCGCGCAGATTACGAGGCCGCCGGGTTCGATCCCGTCTTCTCAGTCCCCGCGATGGAGGACCTCACCGCTGTTCGCGAGGAGTTCGCCCGCCTGCTGGAATCGATCGACCCCGTTGGCGTCATCGGCGGCACCGAGCGCGCGGTACAGCCCGCCGGTTTCGTCCGCTCCTACTTCGGGCTCGATGGGCCCGGCTTCGAGGAGTGCGCGCGCCTCACCGACAAGTACCTGATGAAGCGGGCCTGGCGGGCCGCCGGTCTTCCTGTCGCCGAGTTCCAGGCGATCCGGGGTCTCGACCAGTTCCGTGAGGCCGTCTCCTCCCGACCGCTCCCGCTCATCATCAAACCGTCCCGCGGCACCGGCGCCGTCCACATCACCGCCGTGACCACCGAGAGCGAACGCGAGGCCGCACTCGCCAGTCCGCCCTCCTACGTCAGCACCGAGGACTACTACACCCTGATCGAGAAGAAACTCGATGTCATCGCCGAGTACCACGTCGACGCCGTCATCTCCGGAGGCGTCATCATGTACGACCTCGTCGGACGTTATTTCGCGCCGCCGATGAACTGGCGCGAGCCGGGCCCGCGCGGCTCTTATACCGTCCATCCGGACGATCCCGCCCACGGCCGCGTCGAATCTCTAGCCACCGCGGCCGTGGCCGCACTGAACGTGACCGACGGCGTCACCCACTGCGAGATCTTCGAGACCACTGAGGGCTTCGTCGTCGGCGAGATCGCCGGACGCCCCGGGGGCGGAAGCTGCTCTCCGCTCATGAAGCATCACCTGGGCGTCAACGCGTGGGACGCCTTCGTCACGACCACGCTGGGTCGCGAGGTCCCCCGCGGCATCGAGAACGACACGTCTCAGGTGATCGCCTGCGTGATGCTGCCCGAGGCGGAGCGGCCCGTCGCGGACTGGACCCCCGCTGACGAGATAGCGGCCCTGCCGGGAGTCGACGAAGTCGTCGTCACCTGCCGGGCCGGCCGCACATCCGGCTACCGTCATTCCTCGGCCGGATCGGGCTACGTCGTCTTCCACGCCGATGCCGACGACGTGACCGCGTCCGCGACCCGCATCGCGGAGTCCTTCAGGTTGGTCTACGCATGACCGGCGTACTCATCCTGCAGCAGCCGAGTTCCTCGTCGCCGGTCGACCACTGGCTCCTCCAGGCCGACCCCCGGGCCGATCTGACGCTCATCACGGGTCCGCGATCCGTCCGGCGAGGAGAATACGCCGAGGGCGTGAAGGTGATCGAGGCGAAGGACTACTTCTCACCGGAGACGATGGCCATCGCCTACGACGAGGCGCGGGCGATGGGCGCCGACCGTATCGTCAGCAACGCCGAGCAGGACGTCCTGCGCGTGGCCGAGATCCGTGACGCGCTGGGCCTGCCCGGAATGTCGGCCCACACGGCTCTCGCCTTCCGCGACAAGCTCATGATGAAGCGCCTCTTCGCGAACGCCGGTCTCGCGGCCGCCCCCGCCTCAGCGGTGCGATGCGTGAGCGATATCGTGGCGTTGGCTCACGAGCATGGCCGCGGAGTGGTCAAGCCCCTGGACGGCATGGGGGCCAAGGGCCTGGTGACGATAGCTGGGCGCCATGGCGCTGGCTCCCTGCCTGGACGGCATGGGGGCCAAGGGCCTGGTGACGATCGATGCCGACGCTCGGCACGCCGACGTCCTGGCGGCGGTGACGCCAGTTCTGGATGACCTTCACGCAGGGCGGTTGATGTGGGAGAAGTACGTCGTCGGCGACGGGCTCCACTGCGACGTCACACTGTCGGGCCCCGATATCAAGACCTTCTCGGTCTCTCGAACGCTGGCCCCTCCCGGCGCCTACGCCACGCATAACTACACCTCGTACACCCTGGATAAGAGCGACCCGACCTACCCGGAGGCCCGACGGTGCGTCGAACATCTCGTCGAGAGCCTCCCACGGGATCACGGAGCGACCATGCTCCACTTCGAGCTCTTCGAAAGCCCGAACGGGAGCGGTGTGACCGCCGGCGAGGTGGGCGCCCGCATGGGGGGCGGCGGGATTCGAGCCGCGGTTCGCGAGGCGACGGGTCGAGATCTGGCCCGAGAGGGCTACCTCCTGGCCGCGGGCCTCGGCGACGCCATCACTCCGACGCCGCCGCCCGAGACCTCGGCAGGGTGGATGCTCTTCACCGCCGTCGTTCCCGCATTGGGCGACCCGCTCCCCGAATGGGTCGCGTCGACCTGGACGCGTCCACGCACGACCGCCGAGCCGCAGCACTCCGTCGACGCCGTCGGAGGCATGATCGTGCGAGCGAATTCCTCGGCCGAGCTTCGACGGGCCCTCGAATCCATCGAGTGGCACACGGAGAGCGGATAGTGCCGGATGATCGTTTCTCAGTGATGAGAGGCATCCTCCCCGCGCCGCTCGCACCCCGAATCGCCGACCACTCAAGAAAATTATGACAATAAGTGACGATTGTGTTCCTCGACCCCACAAACGACTCTCGAACGAGTTGCGGTACCTGGCGTCGAACTTCGTGAGCAGCCTGGGGACGGGCCTTATGCTCACAGTCCAGGTTGTTTTCGTCACCCAGAACCTCAATATCACGCCGGTGCACCTCGGATTCGCGCTGACCTGCGGGGCGATGCTGGGTCTGGTAGCGGGCATCGCCCTGGGCGCGTGGTCCGACGGCCGTAATCTTCGCAGGCTCATGCCCGCCCTCGGCGTGGTCCAGGCTGTTGCGGCCGCGGGATACCTGGTCTCCACCTCACCCGTTCTGCTCGGTGTCATGGTGGGCGCCGTCTCCATCGCCGGACGAGGCGGAGCCGCGGTCCGCGGTCCCTTCATGGCCGCAATGGTGGGCCGAGAGCGCCTCGTCACCTACCGCGCCACGGTGAGGTCCGTGGCCAACGCCGCTATGGCCGTGGGTGCTGCCCTCGGCGGAGTAGCGCTGGGCTACGCGTCGCCAACCGCCACAACGATCGCCATGGGAGCCGTACCGGTGGGGTATCTTCTTGGTGCAGCACTGACAGCGTCGGTCAGCCTGCCCTACGCGAATGCTCCGAGAGGCAGCGCCGAGGGCGGGAAGACCGAGTCCTCCCCAAGGACTCCTGCGATCGCCTCGGTGCCGGTCATGAAGAATCCGCGCTTCCTGATGGTCGTCGGATTAAGCGCGATCCTGATGACTCACGTGCCGATGCTCAGCGTCGCCTTCCCGCTGTGGATCAGCGAGCGCACCTCCGCACCCAGTTACCTCATCTCGGTGGTTGTTCTCATCAACACCATCGGCGTCGTGCTCGTCCAGGTGCCGATGAGCACCTTCGTGAAAACGCCTCGCGACGCCGCGCACGCATGCCTCGGAACGGGTCTAGCCCTCACTGCAGCCGTTCTCCTGCTGGTGTGCTCGAGCAGCCTCGCAGGGCCGCTGCAGGTGACGGCGCTCATCGTCGCGGCCCTCTTCCACCTGATCGGGGAACTCTTGCAGTCAGCCGCCAGTTGGGAACTGGCATTCGACCTAGCACCGGAGGATCGCCTGGGCGAGTACCAAGGTACTTTCAACTCCGGGCTGGATCTTAGCGTGATGATCGGACCAACTGTGTTCAGCATTCTCGTGACCACTCCAGCCCTGATCGGATGGTGGGTCCTGGCCGGCATCCAAGTCCTGGCCGGCGTCATGATGGGCGTGGCGGTCCGACGAGCCGCACCGCGCACGAAGGCATCCGGATGAGCCGCACGCGATAAGGAGCTGATAAGAGGTCATCGCCGAGCCCCCTTACGAGGGACTGACCGATGACGTCCACGCCGGCCGCTACTTCGACGCCGGCTACCGTCGTCTTCGCCGCTGACGGTCGCACCGGTGGGGGAAAAGAGGCCGGAGACACGAGGCGGGCATGTCGGAACGAGCCGGACGACGACGCCGTCGGACCCGCGCAGGATTGCCCGCCTCGACGGGGCATGGCGCCGTCGGACCGATCTCGATGCGGAACTGAACCGATCTCGGCGAAGGGCGAGCCGGGCCCGCGTCCCGACCCGCTCAGCGGTGCCCCGGCCTCACAGGCTCCGACGCCGGTAGAGACGCACCGCGCCCATGGCCGACAGGGCGAGCACCGCCGCCGCGGCCCCCGGTCCGGCCGCCCCGGCCCACGGCGAGCCCGCCCACCGGATGAGGGTCAGGGCCAGGTCGGGGAACCTCTCGATCAGGAACATTCCGCCGAACATGAGGACCATGGTCGCGCCGTAGGCGTACACACCCGTGCGCGCGTGGCCGAGGGAGAACAGGAGGAGGAGCTGAACGGCGGCGACCACGCCGACCGCCGCCACGGCCAGGCCCGCGACCCCCGCCGTGGACAGGGGGAGGACACCGGCCCCGGGCCCGCGCACGGCGTCGTCGATCCGCGCGACGACGACACCCACGAGAGCCGCGGTGGCGGCGGCCAGGACGACGAGCAGATAGCGGGCGACGACGAACTGCGCGCGCGTCACCGGCAGGATCGAGTACATGGTGTCCAGGTGCGCGCGCTCGTCCTGCGCGAACAGGAGACCGGGCAGGAAGGCGACCGTCAGAACGCATATGGCGATGGCCGGCGTCGCCCCGCCCATGGCGAGGTTCGTCCCGACGATCACGGCCGTGATGACCGCGAAAGTGCGCAGCGTGGCGGCGTGGGCGGACAGCTCCGCGCGCAGCAGGTTCCAGATGATGTGCATATCGGCGCCTCTTCTCAGTGCTTCTTCCAGCGCTTCTCTCACTGCTTCTCGGCGAGTGCCGCGGGCGCGGCGGTGGGACGAGTGCGACCGCGGTCGGGGTCCGGGCCGCGGGTCATGGCCACGACGGCCTCGTCGATGGACGGGGTCTCGATGAGGATGTCGGGGCCGAAGACGGCGGTGTCCGCGGTCCTGATGAGCCCCGAGAAGACGCCCGCCCCGTTGCGCCGGGCCCCGACGAGGACGGCCTCGGCCTCGGGCGTCAGAGCGGAGACGGGTCCGCGGACCGCGGCCCACTGCTCGAAGAGATCGGGCAGGGGCCCGGCGAAGCGGGTGCGGCCGGCGCCGATCACGTGAAGGTGGTCGGCGATCCGCTCCAGGTCGGAGGTGATGTGGGTCGAGAAGAGGATCGTCCGCCCCTCGGCGATGAGGAAGTCGCGGAAGATGTCGAGGACCTCCAGACGCGCGACGGGGTCCAGGCCCGAGGTCGGCTCATCGAGGATGAGGAGCTCGGGATGGTGGGCGAGAGCGAGGGCGAGCTGGAGCTTGACGCCCTGTCCCCGCGACAGGTCCTTCACCTTGACCCGGGCCGGCACGTCCAGCCGGGCCAGGAGCTCATCGAGCCGGCCCCGGTCCCAGTCGGGGTAGAAGCGCTCCAGGTTGCGGGCGGCGGAGGCCGCCGTCCACTCCCGGGGCAGGGCCACGGTGTCCAGGACGACGCCGATGCGATCGCGACGGGCCCCGGGGGCGCCGTCGAGCACGCCGATCGAACCGGCGTCGATGCCGACCATACCGAGCATCGCCTTGATGGTGGTGGTCTTGCCGGCCCCGTTGGGGCCGACGAATCCGGTGACCATGCCGACGGGCACGGTCATATCGAGGGGCCCCAGCGTGAAGGAGCCCTGCGTGCGCACGACGGCATCCAGGCGGATGGCGTCTGCGAGCTCAGGACGGGCCGCGTCCGCGGGCGCCGGCCCGTTCATTCCTTCTCGGCCGGCTTCCCGCCGGTCCGCTTCTTCTCGGTCCATCGTTGTGCGGTCCTTTCGTGGAGATCGGGGAGGTCGAGACCTGCCAGGCGCGCGGTGGCTACGGCGTCGTCGAGCTGGGCGTCCAGCCGGACCAGGAGTCGTTCGCGGGTCTCGGCCTCGTCCTGGGGGAGGACGAAGCTGCCGCGGCCGGCCTGATTGGCGATGAGGCCGGCCGCGGCGAGGTCGTTGTAGGCGCGAGTGGTGGTGATCAGGGAGACCTCGAGGTCCCTCGCGAGCCTGCGCAGCGAGGGCAGGGGGGTCCCGGCGGGCAGATCGCCGGACCAGATGGCCTGCCGGATCTGGTCGACGATCTGCTCGTACATGGGCGTCCCGGACGTCCGGGAGAGAACGATGTGCACATACTGTGTATATCACACATGTACAACATGCACAATCGCGGAGCGCGCCGATCCCCGACCAGCGGCCCGGCGACCCGGCGAGCGATCCGACGGCCCGCCCCTTCGCCGAGATCGGTTCAGTTCCGCGTCGAGATCGGTCCGCGCGTGCACTTCGCCGCTTGGGCCGGTGCCGTACACCGTTGCGGGCCGAAGCATCGATCCACCTGACGAAGCACGCGGAGAAGCCCGAACCCGCGACCGCGGTGTGGCCGACCACAGCGCCGGCCACCCCCCAATGGGCACGGCGACCGATGCGGTGGTCCGCGAGGACTCGACTGGGCGCGAGCCCCGCACGGACAGGCACGACACCCTCCGATACAGGCAACAGTTGTCCAAATCTGACACAAAGACACCCCGCACTGGAATCATCGGTGGAGGAAATCCCGGAATACCAACGATTCTCTTCTCGCTCCCCGATCGGTTCCGGACCTTTGCGGCAGATTTTGACACGAGGAGCGCACCTCAGACACCTGACACGGAGTCGAGGGCGGCCCGTCGCAGGGACTCCGGGGACCGGAGCCCCGGTCCCGACCACCACCGCACAGCGGCAAGCGCACGACTCGGCGACGGACCCGGACATGTCGATCTCCCGGGCGGCGAGCGGTGAAGGCCGCGCGACCTCACGACGCTCGCACCGCGCCCCGGCAGCTTCCTGGCCGGAGTCGAGTCCTCGCGTCGAGCTCGAGGAGCACGACATCCCACCCAAGATCCTCAGCAGGCTGCGAGGCAACCTCAGAAGCGACGACGGGACGGACGCGGAGATCCCCGAGGAGACCCTCCGGACCCCTCAGCTTTCCCTCGTCCTCTTCCGCACAGGCGCGCAGCTCGTCCTCACCACTCACGACACGCCCCCCTTCTGGACACCCCTCACGCAGCTTCCGGAGGTCAGCGAGGCCTGGCTGTGCGAGAAACGCCGGCGGCACCCAAGGCGTTCAGAGCGGCGCACCATTCTCATCGTCACCAACGGTGAAGAAGCAACCATGCCCCACCTCCTCAAGAATCTCGGGCCAGTGGATTTCAGCCGCGACGACCCCTCTCGCACCGAGAGTGACAGCACTCAGCAAAAGGCCCGTGCGCAACCACGCCACCGGAAATAGGGAAAGTCCCTCCCCGCTCCGGCGGGCGAAAACAGGCAGGGCCGCTATCGAACCCGGAAGCGCGCATATCCGCATCCGTGATACAATGAACCGTGCGGATCGGTATATTTATTGACGATTATCTGCCGTCGGTGCACGGCGTGGCAACTTCAACGACAAGCCTGAAAAAAGCATTGGAGGACCTCGGGCACGAGGTGTACATCATAGCCCCGAAATGCAAGGGGTACGACGATGACGACGACCACGTCATCCGCGTCCCATCATCGAAGAGCTATATTTTCGACAAACGCGAGACGGGCGTCATATACCCGGGCCTCGCGAGAAGGCTCGACAAGTACGATTTCGACATCGTCCACAGCCAGATGCAGTTCTACGTGGGCGTCCTGGCGCACAGCGTGGCCAAGCGGCAGAATATTCCTCACATCACAACCGTGCACACACTGTACACGGAGCTGATCGACGACTACCCGCTCATGGTGACGGCCGGCATCATCGCCCTGACGGCGGCGCTGCCGATCGTGCTGCGAACCAAGCCGATCCTGCCGACGCCGTCTCGCGAGCAGCTGCGCACAATGAGCAAGGAGGCGATCAAGGAAACCTTCTCCCACCAGGGCTGGAGGCTGACCGCCGCCTTCGCGAACAAGTGCGAGGCCTGCATATCGCCGTCGAAGCACCTGGCGAGGATTCTGATAGACGAGGGCGGACTGACGGCGCCGTGCTACGTGCGCCCGAACGGCATCGACACGAAACGCTACCGCGACGCCGACCCCGCCGATTCCCCTATTTCGAAGAAACCGGGGGAGAAATTCATCATATCAGTAGCCCGCCTCAGTCCGGAGAAGCGCCAGAAGGCCCTCATCGAGGCGCTCCCGCACATTTCCGACAGGAACGTCGCGCTCGTCCTCACCGGAGGAGGGCCCTACGAGCAGGACCTGCGGAGGCGATCCGAGGAGCTGAATGTCGCGAACCGGGTCATATTCACTGGCATGCAGCCGAGCGACAAGGTCGCCTCCCTGCTCAAACAGGCGGACGTTTTCTCCCTCGCGTCGTACCACTTCGACAACCAGCCGATGACGTTCCTCGAAGCGGCGTCGAGCGGCCTGCCGATCGTGTACTGCGACGAGCAGATGACGGAGGGCCTGACCGAGCGCAACGCAATCCTGACCGACGGCATCGAGGGCGAGAGCCTGGCACGGGCGTTCAACGACCTGTTCTCCAATCCGGATAAGCTGGAGCAGATGTCCAGGGGGTCTCTGGATGTGGCCCGGGAGTTCGACTCATCGACGATGGCGATGAGCATGGTGACCCTGTACGAGAAGCTGATCAGGGACTATCATAGCTCGGCATATCATTAATGGGGACCACGGAGCAGGGATCAGCAGCATCTCGGGCGGACACAGCAGAGGCGATCAATGGAGGTAAGGGTAGCCTCGGATCATGAGTTCATCCGAGACCCCGGTCTTCAGTCATCGCTCCGTCGCGCATGTGCCAACGGACCGGCCCGCCCGGTACGGACGTCAGCTCGTCGCCCATATGGGCCGTAAGATCACGACGAACTGGGACGATGACTCCGCTACCGGCCTGCTGTCCTTCGACCTCGAGGGCCCGGTGACCGGCGTCGTCGAGCTGGCCTGCGACGACGGCGCACTCGTCCTCACGCTGCGCACCACCGCGGAGAACCTCGATCGCCTCGAACGGGTCACCGGTATCCATCTGGCCCGCTTCGGGCAGAGGGATCGGCTCGCCGTCGTCTGGATCCGCGACGACGGCGAGCCGGGCACCACCCAGGGCCCGCCGTCGGAGGAGGACATCGAGGCCCAACCGTCGTCATCGGCGCGCAGGGGCCGGTGATCCCGAGAGCCCGTACCGGCGAGTCCGAGGGAGAGGGCGAGGAGGAGCCCCGAATCACCAGAACGCGTCAATCCCCGAGATCGGTGATACGGCCAGCGGGATCCTTGACCCGGGCCATGAGCAGCAGACCGATCACCAGGATCGATACGATCCCGAGAATGCCCCAGTACGACGCCTCCTGCCCGACCACCCGGACGCCGATCCAGATGAACGCCCCGTACATGGCCGGCGCCATGAAGGACACGGCTCGGCCCGTCGTCGCGTACAGGCCGAAGATCTCGCCCTCCCTCCCCTCGGGGATGACGCGGGCCAGGAAGGACCTCGCCGCGGACTGGGTCGGACCGACGCATCCGGCCAGGACCAGGCCGAGCGTCCAGAACACCATCGCCCCGCCCTTGTGCAGGACGAAGATGCCGACGCCGGCGACCACGAGGATGGTGAGCGACCCGAGGATCACCTTGCGGGGCCCGACGCGGTCGTCGAGAGTCCCCGAGGCGATGGTCGCGACGCCGGCGATCACGTTGGCCGCGATGGCGAAGATGATGACGCTCCCACTGGAGAAGCCGAACGTGTTCTGGGCGATGACGCCACCGTAGGTGAACACCCCGGCCAGACCGTCGCGGAAGACGGCGGCGGCGAGCAGGAACCACAGCACCTCGGGATGAGTCCGATGCAGGGCCACGAGCGTGCGCCACAACCGTTTGTAGGAGACCCATATCGACTCCCGACGGCGAACGCCCGTCATGGTTCCCGACGACGGCTCGGCGGGCTCGGTCTCGATCCCCGCCCTCTCCCGGTCGGCACCGCGACGAGCTTCATCGAGGACGGCCTGACGGAGTCGTCTCCCCCGCCTACCGGACTGGGTCACCAGGACCGGAATCGCGCTCAGGCAGAACCAGACGGCGGCCACGATCATGGACACGCGGACATTGAGGCCGTTCTCCCCGGTGACTCCGAACCAGCCGACCTCCGGGTTGATGAATCCCACGTAGACGATGAGCAGCAGAACGATGCCGCCGATGTACCCCATGCCCCAACCGAGTCCGGAGACGGCGCCGACCCGGTCCTTAGTGGCGATCTGGGACAGGATTCCGTTGTAGTTCACACTCGCCAGCTCGAAGAAGACGTTGCCGATACCCAGCAGTGCGATGCCGAACCAGAGGTAACCGGGTTCCGGCAGGACCAGGAACAGCGCCGCGCTGATGGCCACCACGATCATCGTGTAGGCGCCGAGCCAGAAGACCGTCCGCCCCGCCCGATCGGAGCGCTGGCCGGTGACCGGCGCCAGCAAAGCGATGAACGCCCCCGCGATCGACAGCCCCAGGGACAGAGAGGACTCATTGGACGCCTTCTCGCCGAAGGCCGAGCTGGTGAGGTAGACGGTGAAGACGAAGGTGGTGATCACGGCGTTGAAGGCGGCGCTCCCCCAGTCCCACAGCCCCCAGGCCAGGACGGGCCAGGACAGCAAGCGGGTTCGCCCATCCGGATGCGGGCCGCTGCGGGGCTCGGGTCGAGCGGCGACGGCGAGGTCGCCCTGGGACTGGGGAGTCTGGGTCATAACGGTGAGCCTACGATGCTGAGGGCGTCGGCGAGGTGACCTTAGGTCCACGTCCGCCGAGATCGGTCCGGTTCCGCACCGAGACGGTTCTATATGGTGTCAAGGTGTGGGGTGGAGGTCGGTGGTGAGGTCTTTGAAGGCTTGGCGTGCGATGGAGCGTTTGAGGCAGCGCAGGACGTCTTTCTTGGACAGGCCCTGGTCGAGTCTGCGTTGCATGTACGTCTTGGTGCGGGGATCGTGGCGCAGGCGGCACACGGCGATCTGGTGGAGGGCCTTGTTGGCCTGGCGGTCTCCGCCTCTGTGCAGGCGCGTGCGACGAGTCCTGCCCGAGGAGACCGGGACGGGAGCGGTTCCGCACAGGCGGGCGAAGGCGGCCTCGCCGTCGAGGCGCTCGATGTTGGCCCCGGCGGTGATCAGGAGGCGGGCGGCGGTGTGAGTGCCGATGCCGGTCCGGCTGGTCAGGGTGGGGGCCGTGGCTGTCACCAGGGCGTCGAGCCGGGTGTCCAGGGCGCTGATCTCCTCGTCCAGGGCACTGATGCGCGTGGCGATGCTTCTCAAGGCGGTCCTGACGGCCTGGGCGGGTCTGTCCGGGGCGCTGGTGCCGGGGCGCAGGCGCCGGCAGGCGGCGGCCCTGGCCGCGCTGGTGGTGGCGGTGATGCGCTCTCGCAGGTCGGCGGGGGCGGTGATCAGCAGGTCGCGGAGCTGAGCGTGGGCCTGGGTGCGCGCCTTGACGGCGGAGTCGCGGGCCGCGGTGAGCACGCGGATGGACTCCACCGCCGTGGTGGTGTCCTTGGGGCGGGCGGTGCACTGACCGGACAGCGCCTTGCGGGCGGCGGCCTCGGCGTCGATGGCGTCGTCCTTACCGACGCGGGAACGGGTGCGGGGGTGGGGCCGGTTGACCTCGACCACGTCCGCGCCCGTGCCGATCAGGTAGCGGGTCAGAGCCGCGCTGTAGGAGCCGGTGGACTCCATGGCGAAGCAGCGGATCGGGCCGTGGGAGCCGACCCAGTCCCGCAGGTCGGCGTAGCCGGCGATGGTGGCGGGAAAGGCCCTGTCCGCCAGGCGCTGACCCAGGCCGGTCAGGACCACGACGTGATGAGTGTCCTTATGCGCGTCCACGCCCGCGATCACGGTCCGGATCGGGGCTTGCGCCCGGGCTCGGGGCGAAGTCATTCTTGATCGTCTCCTCCACTAATCGAGGTGGACGGATGACCGAGCCCGGGCCGGGCGGACACAACAGTGACGAGGCACTTGAGGCAAAGGTCCTATGAAGTCACGTCCCCGCCCGGTCCGGTCACCCGCCCCGTCCATGAGCGTCCGACAGGACGGGGACCGACTCGTCCCGGCCAGGACAGCACCACAACAGCACGTCAGATCAGTCCGAAGCCAAGCCCCCGCCCCACCCGGACCCCACCATCATCACTGATCGGTCCGACGACGCCGCGCCCGACAGGCGGGCCATGGCGACGCGTTCCGCGCCCCTCCGCACCAGGGCGTCACCGCGCGGCCGCGAGCACCTCGGCGAGGGCCAGATCGACCGGCGTCGTGATCTTCATGGCGCGCGGATCCCCCTGGACGACGACGACGGCACCACCGGCGGCTTCGACCAGCCCGGCGTCATCGGAGGCGGCCCGCGCCTCATCGGTGGCGCGGTCGGCTCCCAGCCGATGGGCGGCGAGGAGAGCGGCGATGGCGAAGCCCTGAGGAGTCTGCACCGCCCGCAGCCGAGTGCGATCGGGAGTGCCGACGACCGCCTCGACCGGCACATCGCCGGCGGGGGCGTCCCCCGGGTCGCCGCGGCCCGGCCCGGCGATCTCCTTGACGGTATCCGTCACGGGCAGGGCCGGGACGACTGCGTCATGACCGGCCCTGACCGCCGCCACGACGCGGCGCACGACCTCGGGCGGAGTGAGAGCGCGAGCGGCGTCGTGCACGAGGACGACGAGGGCGTCGGGCCGAGCCGCGATCGCGGCGGACAGGCCGAGGGCGACGCTGGCCTGCCGGGAGTCGGGCGACCCCGGGACGACCTCGATCGCGCCGCAGACGCCGAGGGCGCCGATCCCGACGACCTCGTCCCGGAAACGGTCGAGATGCTCCGCGGGGGAGGTGACGACGACGTGATCAACAACCCCGGAGGACAGCAGGCCGCGTGCCGCACGGCGCACGAGGGTCTCCCCCGCGACCTCGACGAGCGCCTTGGGTTCGGCGGCGCCCAGACGGGCTCCGGATCCGGCCGCGGTCAGAACGGCGACGACGCCGTCGGCTCCGCCGACACGACCGGCACGACCCGCGTCACCGATCTGAGCAGCACCATCGGCACCGTTCGTCGCGGGCACGAGCGGCTCGGGCCTCAGGCGGCGGCGCCGGCGGCGAGGACCTCGTCGAGCTTGGACTCGGCCTGATCCTCAGCAGTCTTCTCAGCGAGGGCGAGCTCGGAGACGAGAATCTGACGAGCCTTGGACAGCATGCGCTTCTCCCCCGCGGACAGGCCGCGATCGGTGTCCCGGCGGGAGAGATCGCGGACGACCTCGGCGACCTTAATGACGTCGCCCGAGGCGATCTTCTCCTGGTTGGCCTTGAAACGGCGCGACCAGTTGGTGGGCTCCTCCGTCAGAGGGGCGCGCAGGACGTCGAAGACCTTTTTAAGACCGGCGGCGTCCACCACATCCCGCACTCCGATGAGCTCCACGCTCTCCGCGGGGACGAGGATTGTCAGATCCCCCTGCGCGACCTCCAGCTGTAGATAGGTCTTCTCCTCGCCGCGCACCTTGCGTTGACGGATATCAATAATCCGAGCCGCCCCGTGGTGGGGGTAGACGACGGTCTCGCCGACTTCAAAGGTCATGGGTGACGTCACTCCGTAACTAATGGCAGGAGCCCCAGTTTACCAGGACATGCTGGGCATATTCCGGGGAGGTACCTCACAGGTCACACACGGGCCGCTCGGAGTCCGGCGGCACCGCCGCTTCAGTCGTCTTCTCAAGCGCCTTCAGCCGTCGGGCGCGCCCGCATCGGCTCGGAACCGCGTCCCCGGCCGGCACCCGGCGGCTGAGCAGCGCGCCCGTGCCCGCACCGGCTCGGAACCAGAGGGGTCCGCAGCGCCCGCGGCGTCGTCGGCCCTCAGGCGTCCTCCCGGGCCTCCCCGGCGGAGACCAGCATATACCCCACTCCGCGCACGGTGGTCAACAGCCGGGGAGTGCCCGGCTCGACCTCGATCTTGGCCCGGATGCGTTTGACGTGGACGTCAAGGGTCTTCGTGTCGCCGACGTAGTTCGCCCCCCAGATCTGCTCGATGATCTGACTGCGCGCGAGCACTCGATCGGGATGTCGCAGGAACAGCTCGAGCAGCTCGAACTCCCGCAGCGGCATGGTGACGGCCTCACCGTCCACGCGCACCTCGTGGCGCTCGAGGTCCATGACGACCCGGTCCGCGCTCAGCAACCGATCGTACGGCCCGTCCTCGTGGCTGCGGCGCAGGACGGCGTGCACGCGGGCGAGCAGCTCGCGATAGGAGTAGGGCTTGGTGACGTAGTCGTCCGCACCGATCTCCAGGCCGACGACCTTGTCGACCTCGGAGTCCTTGGCGGTGAGCATGATGACGGGGACCCGGGAGGCGCGCCGAATGCGGCGACACACCTCGGTTCCCGACAGACGCGGGAGCATGAGGTCGAGCAGCACGAGGTCGATCGGATCGGCCCCGTCCGCCCTGCCGGCCGCCTCGAAGCGCTCAACGGCCGTGATGCCGTCCTGGGCCTCCACGACCTCGAAGCCGTCTCGGCGCAGACCGAGGGCGAGCGGATCGCGATAGTTCTCCTCGTCCTCGACGAGCAGAATGCGGGTCACGTCTGATCCCCCTCGGAGATCGCGGCGATGGCGGCGAAAGCCGCACCCGCGGCACCGGAAGCGACGGCGGCGGCGGCCTCGGGATCCGGGGCCGCGTCCGACTCATCCGGCTGATCCGGAATCAGGCGCGGCAGAACGAGGGTGAAGGTGGAGCCGCGCCCCGGGGTCGACCACAGCTCCACTGTACCGCCGTGATCCGCGGCCACGTGCTTCACGATGGACAGCCCCAGCCCCGTGCCTCCGGTGGCCCTCGATCGCGCCTTGTCGACGCGGTAGAAGCGCTCGAAGACGCGCTCCTGCGCCTCCTTGGCGATCCCGATGCCCTGGTCGACGACGGCGATGCGCACCAGCTCATCACCGGCCGGATCCGCTGAAGCCGCGCCGGCTGCGGAATCCGCGCCGTCGGCATCGTCATCCGCGCCATCAGCGCCGCGTGCGCCGTCGGCGTCGTCCTCGCCGGCCGCGACGCCTGGGCCGCTCGCGCCGGCCGCGCCCCCCGCAGCGCCGTCGGAGCCCTCGGCCCCTCCCGCACGGGCGGCACCGGCCGCACCCCCCGCGCCCTCGGCGGACCCTTCGACTCCATCGACGCTGAGCCCGACGCTCACGCGCGTGCGCGGGTCGGAGTAGCGGATGGCGTTGTCCAGCAGGTTGCGCACGGCCGTGGTGATGAGGGCGGCGTCCCCGCGCACGTGCAGGCCGGGGGTGCCGCCCGAGACGAGCGCGACCTCCTTGCTCTCGGCCTCGGTGCGCACGCGGTCGATGGCCTCGGCGACGACGGCGTCGAGATCGACGTCGTCGGGCTCGACCAGCGCGTCCCCCTCCTGGAGGCGGGAGAGCTCGATGATCTCCTGGACGAGGACGCCCAGACGCGCGGACTCCTTGCGTATGCGACCGATGTAGTTGCGGACGAGGTCGGGGTCGTCCACGGCGCCCTCGACCGTCTCGGCCAGCAGCGCGATGGCCCCGACGGGGGTCTTGAGCTCGTGGGAGACGTTGGCGACGAAGTCGCGGCGCATGTCCTCCAGGCGCTTGGCGGCGGTGCGGTCCTCGATGAGCACGAGGACGCGGCCGCGCCCGATGGCGGCCACGCGCACGTGGAGATGGAACTGCCCCGCCCCGGCGACGCGTCCGCGGGCGACGGCCAGCTCGACGTCCTCGGGATCTCCCCCGGCGCGCACACGGGCGACCATCTCCGCCACGCGCGGTTCGCAGACTTCATCGTCGCGCACGATGTTGTAGGTGTACGCAGTGGCGGAGGCGCGCAGCACCTCGTCGTCGTCATCCAGCACGACGACGGTCGAGCGCAGCGCGGCCAGGACGGGCACGAGGCCGTCGTCCTCAAGGGTCGATCCCGCGGTAATGCCATTCGAGCGCGGGTCATAGGGCGGCAGCGCGAACGCGAAGGCGACGGCAGCGCCCGCACCGAGACAAACGACGGCAACGCCGATCAGCAGCACAATGCTTCCCACGTCCCCAAGGGTAGAGGCGGGAGGGCGGCGATAGCGAGCCGCCGGGCCGGAGGCGGCGGCGTCTCTCAGCGAGAGCGCGAGAACGAGGCGATGAGAACGAGCGGCCGGTCGTCTCCGGACGGCTCCCCGGAGGCGAGCGCGCGGCCCGGGCCCCGGGGGCGCGCAGCTCGGGCCGTCCGTGTCGCCTGGCCGGCCCTTCGCTGTGAGCCGGCCCCGAGCATGCGGCCCGGGCGGCCCGCGGCTGTCCGGAATCCAGCGCGGCGAGGCCGGGCCCGGGGCGCGCGGCCCGGGCTCCCCGATCCGTCCCCTCGGCGGCCACAATGGTGACCGCCGGGCGTCCGGGCACGGGCACCCGACCACCGCGATCCGCCACACAGAATCAGGAGCGATCTCGTGCGCGACATCTTCAACCAGGAGCTCAAGCAACTCGGCTCGGACCTTGAGACCATGGCCACTCAGGTGGCGACGGCGATCGAGCGGGCGGCCGAGTCGCTGAGCAACGGGGACATCATCGTCGCCGAGCAGGTCATCGACGCCGATGAGCGCATCAACGACCTGCAGCGGGACATCGACGACATGTGCATCATGCTGCTGGCGCGCCAGCAGCCCGTGGCCGGGGACCTGCGCAACGTCATCTCGGCGCTGCGCATGGCGCAGACCCTCGAACGGCAAGGGGATCTCGCCCGCCACGTGGCCGCCATCGCGCGCGGCCGCTACCCCGAGCCCGCGGTTCCCGAGCCGGTCATGGGCCTGATCCTGCAGATGGCCGACGCCGCCGTGCGCGCCGGGGCCGACGTCGCCCGTCTCATCGCGACCCACGACCTGGAGCTGGCGGCCCGGATCCAGCGCGACGACTCCGAGCTCGACGACCTGCACCGCCAGTCCTTCCAGATGATCCTGGATCCCTCCAACGAGCTGAGCCGTCAGCAGGTCGTCGATGCCGTCCTCATGGGGCGGTTCCTGGAGCGCTTCGGGGATCACTCGACATCCGTGGCCCGCCGCATGGCCTACCTGGTCTCGGGAGCCGCCCCGAGCTGAGCAGAGCCAAGCCGAGCCGAGCCGAGTTGAGCTGAGCCGGCCCGGACCGCGAGCTCGCCCCTCTGCTTCCTTCGTCGAGATCGGTCCGGTTCCGTGCCGAGATCGGTCGAGTTCCGCGTCGAGATCGGTCCGGTTCCGCGTCGAGATCGGTCCGGTTCCGCGTCGAGATCGGTCCGGTTTCGCGCCGAAATCGGTCCAGATCCGTAGCCGGGTCAATTCTGCGGACATGAACGTGCCCGGAAGCGGAATCGGATCCGATTCGACTTCCGGGCACGGCCGGCCGTTGAGGCGCGAGTGCGGGTGACGAGCGATCAGGCCTTCGGCTTGGCGGAGAGCAGGTCGCGGATCTCGGTGAGGAGCTCGATGTCGGTGACCTTCTTGGCCTCCTCCTCGGCCTTCTCCTTGGCCATACGCTCCTTGACCGTGTTCATCGGCATGACGATGGCGAAGTAGACGGCGGCAGCCACGAGGAAGAAGTTGATCACCGTGGTGATGATCGTGCCGGGCATCACGTAGCCGTCAGGGTTCTTGGTGAGCTCCTCGGCGGTGGCCAGATGGAAGGTGTAGCTGCCGTTATCGTACAGGGAGAATGCTCCCAGGGAGTCGAAGTTGGGGCTGCCGATGAGCTGACCGATGATGGTCATGATGACCTTGGTGATGGCGTCGACGATCGGTTTGAAGGCGGCACCGATGATAACGGCGACGGCGAGCTCGAGGGCATTGCCCTGCGAGATGAACTCCTTGAATCCCTTGAGCATGAGCAACCTTTCCTTGCTGGGCGAGGGCGCAGTAGGGCCGCTCGCGTGGGGGGGGTGTGGAATGAGAATCCGGCAACCTGCTCGGGTTGCCGCCGCGGCGAGTGGCACCGAAACGAGAGTCAGGGGCTCAGCACGACACCAAGAGCACCGTTCGTGGCCGCGCCAACAATAAGGCTAGCGTTCGCTGCGGGAACGGCAAGCGTCACAAGTGTGACCTTTGTCCCTACTGTCCATCCGTTATCCTCCCCGTCGGGCGTGGACAGGATCACGCGCGCGTTCCGGCACAGAACGGCGGTGCCCGGGGCTCCGCGGAGCGCTTCGCTGCCGTTGGCGTCGGCGGATTCCTCATTCCCCTGATTCCCCTGACTCGTCTCTCGCCCCGTCGCCTCGCCGATGACGTCCACATGGGCCCCCGGCTCGGCCAGTTGCGCCCCGACCTCCACGGGGACCTGCACGAGACGCTCGTCGGCCTCCAGGCCCGCGGCGAGCGCCGCGCTCGTCATCGAGACCGTGAGCACCGTCCCCTCCTCCAGCCCGATCGCCGCACGGGAACCGACGACCTCGGGGCCCGCCAGGCCCGCGGCGGGCAGGGCGTCGGGCGGCAGCGCGCGGGTGGTGAGGTCGTCGGCGGTGATGACGCTCCCCGCACCGATGGTGCGCGCGACGACGACCACCTCCCGGCCCGGCTGCGGCCCTGGGCGGAGCACGCCGAGAGCCAGCGCTGCGGCGGCTCCCAGGCACAGGGCGATCACGAGGTGGCGGTGCCGCCACAGGGCGAGCGATGGTCGCCGGGTCCTCGGGCGGGACGGAAGGCGGGCGGGCCGGGAGGGCCCATCGGGGGAGGTGCGGCTGCGTCGGGACATGCCTTCAGGTTGAGGCGTCGCGGCCCGCGGCGCACGCGGTGCATCGGGGCCTGTGGACGGCGCCGCGAGATGAGATCATGAGTCGGGTTGTGGAGCCCGCACCGGCCCGCGATGTCCCCTTCGACTCGCCGTCTCACCGTCCTGCGGCGAAGGCCGAGCCCTTCAGCAGGAACCAGGCGTCCGGGGTGATGACGGCGTCCACGGCCTCGTCGTGCTCCTCGGTCGGCAGCGGCTCGGGGACGAGCTCGTCGTCGTACACCATTGCGAAGACGCTGACGCCGTCGCGGCGCAGCGGGAGCATCCGGTCGTACCAGCCCCCGCCCTGGCCGAGCCTGCGGCCGCCGCGGTCCACCGCGAGAGCCGGGACCACGAGCGCGTCAACCTGCGCGACCGCCTCCGCGGGCAGGGCCTCGCCGCCGGGTTCGGGGGGTCGTCCCGGTGCTCGTTCGGCGAGATCGCCGGCACTTCGGAAGCTCCCCCAGGACCGGGCCAGGTGAGGGCCGAGCACTGGTAGGAGCACTGCAACCCCCTGCTCCGCGAGGCGATCGAGCAGCAGCCGAGTGCAGGGCTCGTGCCCGACCGAGACGTACGCGGCGACGGCGCCCGCACCGTCCAGGGCCTCGAGGGCGCGCTCGGTGAACGCCTCGCACACGGCGTCATGCCCGTGCTCGCAGTGACGGTGCCGGGAGCGTCGGCGGGAGCGCAGGGTTGCGCGCAACTGCTCCTTGGCGTCCTCGGCATCCAGCGGCTTCGGTGGATTCGACGTCGGTGATGTCAGTGAGTTCGGCGACTTCGGCGACTTCGGCGACTTCAGGGAGGCGACGTCGGACACAGCGGCGGGCTCGGCTGTCTCAATGGTCATGGGGACATCTTCTCAGGCCGCGGGAGAGGGCAGAAGGCCTGTGTTCAGGACATCCTCCCCATCCCGCGCTCCGCGCCCGCCCCGGCGGGCCCCGCGCGCCCGGTCCGGGCCTCGCCGCCCGTCCCGTCGGGCCC
>ERZ773008.557-NODE-557-length-27476-cov-12.605594_pt1 | contig 27476 bp, 20 predicted proteins | sample MGYA00580664_ERZ773008 | MGnify/ENA primary metagenome ERZ773008 (study PRJEB29015, sample SAMEA2738016) | human oral metagenome | biome: human oral; feature: human-associated habitat; material: dental | place: China | collected 2048 ... | reverse complement strand
CCAATTGGAGATTTGTTTAAACAGGGTTTGATTCTTGTAGTTATGGCAATTCTTTCTTTAGCTTTTGGAATTTTGGCAGGTAAAAAAAGTGCGGTTGCATCTGCAGGATTTGCTAGAAATTTAAGAAAAGATATTTTTGAAAAAGTTCAAGGATTTTCTTTTGAAAATATAGATTCTTTTTCTAATTCGTCATTGCTTACAAGACTTACAACTGATGTTACAAATGTTCAAAATGCTTATATGATGACAATTAGAATGGCGATTAGAAGTCCATTTATGTTTGTTTTCTCTTTTGTTATGTCATTTATTATGGGTGGAAAACTTGCATTTATTTTTGTTATAGTTGTTCCAATACTTTTAATTGGACTTGCATTTATACTTATAAAAGCGATGAAAATTTTCAAAAAAATATTTTATAAATATGATGATATGAATAATACTATTCAAGAAAATATAAAGGCTATAAGACTTGTAAAATCTTTAGTTCGCGAGGATTTTGAAATTGAGAAATTTGATAAAGTTGCAAGTGAAGTAAAACATGATTTTACAATTGCAGAAAAAATAATATCATTGTATGCACCTTTAATGCAATTTTGTTTATATGTAGATACTGTTTTGATTCTATTTTTAGGTTCTTATGTTATAGTAGCTGGAATTAATCCAAATTTCAATGTTGGACAGATATCTGCACTTATGACTTACAGTTTTATGATTTTGAGCAGTCTAATGATGTTTTCAATGGTTCTTGTTATGTTAACAATGGCAATGGAATCTTCAAAGAGAATATCAGAAGTTTTAAATACAGAATCAACTATAACAGACGAAAAGTCATTGCATAAAGTATTAAATAGTGGAGAAATTGAATTTAAAAATGTCGTTTTTAGATATTCAGAGGACGCAAAAGAAAATGTAATTAATGATGTTTCATTTAAAATTCCTTCTGGAAGTACGGTTGGGATAATTGGAGCTACCGGTTCTGGAAAGAGTACATTAGTTCAATTAATTCCTAGACTTTACAATATAAATTCTGGAGAAATTTTAATTGACAATATTAATATCGAAAATATTGACATTGAATTATTAAGAGAAGAAGTAGGTATGGTTCTTCAAAAAAATACATTATTCTCCGGAACAATTCGAGAAAATTTAAAATGGGGAAACAAAAATGCAACTGATGAAGACCTTGATTTAGTTTGTAATATTGCTCAAGCAACTGAAATTATAAACAAAATGCCTAATGGTTATGATGAATATATTGAACAAGGTGGAGCAAATCTATCAGGTGGTCAAAAACAAAGACTTTGTATTGCAAGAGCATTACTTAAGAAACCAAAAATTTTAATTTTTGACGACTCCACTTCTGCTGTTGATACAAAAACAGATGAATTGATAAGAAGAGGTTTACAATCCTATATGCCTGAAACTACAAAAATTATAATCGCTCAAAGAATATTATCCGTACAAAATGCAGATATAATTTTGGTAATTGAAAAGGGCAAAGTAGTTGCTAGTGGAAATCATGAAACTCTAGTAAGACAAGAGGGATTATATCGTGATTTATATTTAACACAAGGAGGAGTTGTAGATGAAAAATAGTAAAAAATCAATTTTATTCAGAGTAATAAAAGAAGTATTTACAGCTTATCCTGTACTGTTTCCATTAGTTTTAGTTGGTATTGTTTTTACTGCCGGGGTTAGCTCAATTCCAAGTTTATTTATTCAAAAAATTGTAAGTTTACTTGAAGCTAGAGATCCTTCAGTTTCATGGTCTGTTTTTTCAAAAGAAATGATTACTTTAATCTTGATATTAATTGGAGTAGATATACTTTCTTTGATATTAACAGCTGTATATAATCTTGCAATGGCTACTATAACACAAGGAACTCTTTATCATATGCGAAAAAAGATGTTTGTAAAAATGCAAACTCTTCCTTTAAAGTATTTTGATACTGAAGGTCATGGGGATATAATGAGTTATTATACAAATGATGTTGACGCCTTAAGACAGATGATTTCTCAAAGTTTACCGAATGTCTTAGCATCATTAGTTGTTGTTATAACAGTTTTTGGCATAATGTTATATTTTAGTTTTTGGATGACTCTTACAGTTTTATTAGGTGTTGTAGCCATGTGTTTTGTAACAAAATATGTTGGTAAACATTCAAGAAAATACTTCATTGAGCAACAAAAATCATTAGGTAAAACTGAAGGTTATTTAGAAGAAATGATTTATGGACAAAAAGTTGTAAAAGTTTTTAATTATGAAGATGAGTCAATGAAAAAATTTAATGAAGTAAATGATAAATTATTTGATGATTCTCAAAAAGCAAACTCTTATGCTAATATACTTGGACCAATTTTAAATAATATAGGAAATATTCTATATGTTGTTGTTGCAATTGTTGGAGGACTTTTAATATACTTTAATGTATATAATTTAAGTCTTTCAGGTATGGCAATTAGTATAAGTATAGTAGTTCCATTTTTAAATATGACAAAGCAATTTTCAGGAAATATCAACCAAGTTTCAATGCAATTAAATTCAATCATTATGGGTTTAGCTGGTGTTGAAAGAGTTTTTGCTCTAATTGATCAAGAACCTGAAGTAGATGAGGGTAAAGTTGAAATAGAACAAGAAAATGACAAATATGAATTTGTAAAAGAAAATGGTGAAAAAACTGAAGTTTTAGGAAATATTGATATAAAAAATATTGTTTTCGGATATAATAAGGAAAAAACAGTTTTAAAAAATATCAGTATTACTGCTAAACAAGGTGAAAAAATTGCACTTGTAGGAGCAACCGGAAGTGGTAAAACTACAATTGCCAACCTTATAAACAGATTTTATGATGTAAATAGTGGAGAAATTTTATTTGACGGAATAAATGTAAATTCAATAAAAAAAGCTGACCTTAGAAAAAATGTAGGTGTTGTTTTACAAGAAACAAATCTATTTACGGGAACAGTTTTAGAAAATCTTAGATACGGGCATTTAGAAGCTACAAGAGAAGAATGTATCGAGGCATGTAAAAAAACAGGTGCTCACGAATTTATAATAAAACTTCCTGAACAATATGATACAGTATTAAGAAGTGGTGGAGAAAATTTATCTCAAGGTCAAAGACAGTTACTTGGAATTTCAAGAGCATTACTTGAAAATAAACCTGTTCTTATTTTAGATGAAGCTACTTCTTCAATAGATACAAAAACAGAAAATGTTGTTCAAAAAGCCATGTATGTCTTAATGGAAGGTAGAACTGTATTTATAATTGCTCATAGACTTTCTACAATTTCAAACTCTGATAGAATAATTGTTCTGGATAATGGAGAAATTTTAGAAATGGGAACTCACGATGAGTTGATTGAAAAACAAGGAAGATACTATCAATTATATACAGGGAAATTTGAATTGGATTAATAAGTTAAAAAATCAAAGTCTGTAATTTGACTTTGATTTTTTTGTGTTATATAATGGTATTATACATTAACAATATAGAGTGTAGAAATTATATACTTTGTATTCTGCAGAACATATAATAAATAATTCAAAGATGGGAATTGATATTTATGAAAAAGAATAATTTAAGTTTAGATTTAAGTTTAGAAAATAGATTATATCATAATACTTTTAAAAAAATTATTAAGATAATATTATTATATTTAATTTTTAAGCTGATATTAGCTGTATTTTTTATGTACAATGTTTATATGTTTAAACAAGAATTTTTATATGGTAAAAAGTTAGTATTTGAAGTTGATGAAATAGTGTATAAGATAGATACTATTGAAGAAAAAAAAGAAATTATTGACCTGATAACTGATTTTTCTAATAAAAGTGAAAGAATTTATTTTGCACCTTATAAATGCTTACCTAGAGTAGAAATTTCTACAGATAGTTATTATGTAAATGCTTATGAATGCTATGATTATTATTTTAGTTTTAGTAGATTTAGGTTAATTAATTATTCTATTGGAGGAAGGTATTTAAAAGAAGAGTCATTAAATAAGTTGTTTGAAAAATATGGAAAAAAAGATTTTTTTACTCTTGAGGGTGAGTTTACAAATATTTCTGATGTTTATAAACAAATAAGGAAAAATAATAGAAGTTTTGATATCAATTCATATATAGAAGATAAAGAGGATGTTGATGGAAAAACAATTTATCATTTATATAAAATTTATGAAGGTGCAAAAATATTAGATGGTTATGAAATAGTCGTTAAAGATAATAAATTTAAAGTTACAAAAGTTGAGAACAAAAAATTTGATATAAAAGTTGATGATGCTCTTTCAAAATTTGGAATAGATAGATATTTAAAGTATAGAGAAAATAAAACCGGAGAAAAATTGAAATTAATTAAAACTGAATTTATTCATCAAGATGGTAAATTTTATAATCGTCATGAAATAGAAGTTTCTTTTAATGGAAAAAAATCTAGAATTTTTTTATATGAAGAAAAATATGTAGGAAAATAATATTGTAAAGATAAAAAAATTTAAAGGAGACAAACTATGAAAAATAAACCTTTTAAGTTGTTTTTAATTTTACTTTTATTTTTTGGATTACTACTTTCTTATAATCATTTTAAAGTTGAAGTAGATGAAGAAATTTTAAAAACAGAATCTGTAATATTAGAAAAAGAAAAGACTATTAAAGAATATGTAGATAATGCTAATAAAGATGTAAAAGATAAAAAATTGGTAGTTGTTTATCATAAGAAAGTTAAGGATACAAATGGGAAAGTATATACTAGATATGATTTGCAAATTGAAAATGAAGATGGATCAAAATCAAAAATTTTTTCAGTTTATAGAAAAGAATAGTTTACAAAGAGTTACTTAAGTGGTAACTCTTTTTTGTTATATCAAAATATGATAAAATAATCATATCAGATTGAAAGAGGTAATTATTGTGGCAGTTGGATTTATAACAGGAAGATTTGGAGCAGATAGGACTGATAAGATTTTAGAGCTTTGTTTTGAAGAGGCTAAAAGAGAAGATAAAAAGCCTATTTATATTTTAGTTCCGGAAAAATTTACATATGAAATGGAAAAAAGATTAAGTGAAAAGCTTGAAGATGAAAAAAATATTGATCCTAATTTTAGAATTAGAGTTGTAAGTTTTTCAACTTTAAGTAAAATTGTTTTTACTAATGTTGGAGGACTTAAGGAGAGAAGACTTACGACAAGTGCTAGAAGTCTTTTAACTTTTAAAGCTATGGACTTAGTTTCAAAGGATTTGATTACTTTTAAATCCGATGATTTTAAAATGGGTTTTGTAAACAATATTATGGATATGATAATAGAGTTTAAGCAAAATGATTTTTCGGTTACGGATGTTTTTTCACTTACAGAGAATGTTAAAAATGAGTCTTTGAAATTTAAAATGCAAGATTTATATAATATTTATAAATCTTATGAAAATTTGATTGATAAAAAATACTCTGATACTGAAGATACTTTGAATATTTTTGCCGAAAAACTTGATGATTTTGAAAGTATCAAAGGAGCAACTATTTTTGTTGACGAATATATGGACTTTACACCTGCTCAATACTTGGTAATTGAAAAGTTAATCTATTTTTCAAAAAATATTTATTTTTCTCTTTTAACTGATTTTAAAAATTTACATTCAAAAATGAATATGTTTTTAAGAAGTAATTCAACAATCTTGAATATTAAAAATATTTGTGAAAAGTATAATATTCCATTGCTTGAAAATATTTCACTTTCAAATGAAAGCTACTATAATTCTAAAGATTTATCGTTTTTGGAAAAAAATATTGGTACTTTTTCTTCAAAACCATATTCTAAAGATTCTGAAAATATTAGAATTTTAAAGTTTAAAAATATATATGATGAAGTTTCTTTTGTTGCAGAAGAAATTTCTAAATTAGTTAAAACTAAAAATTATAGATATAATGATATAACTCTATGTATGAGAAGTTTGGATGAATATTCTTATATTATTGAAAGAGTTTTTGACGATTACAATATTGATTATTTCTTGGACGAAAAGATTTCAATTATGGAAAATCCGATTATTATTCTAATTTTATCCATTTTGGATATGAAGGATAAAAATTATTCCTATGATTCTGTTTTTAGATATTTGAAGAGCGGACTTACAGGAGTTTCTGATGAGGATATTTTCCTTTTGGAAAATTATGTAATTGCAAATGGAATAAAAGGTAATCGTTGGTTTGACGAATCTTGGAACAAGTCCATCGTCCATAGTGTTGAGGAAGAAAGTGATTATGAAAAACTTGTAAAGATAAATGAGATAAAAAATATTGTAATAACGCCGATAAAAAATTTACATGATAAGTTAAAAGGTAGAAATACCGTAAAGGATATTTGTAAATATTTATATGAGTTCACTTTGGAAATTGGACTTTTTGATAGAATAAACAATCTTGTAATGAATTTCCAAAATGAAGGAAATTTATATAAGGCTAAAGAGTATTCTCAAGTTTGGGGAAGTTTTACAGCAGTTTTGGATGAAATGGTTGAATTTATGGGAGAGGATAAGATTGCCTACTCAAAATTTATAAATTTAATTAAAACTGAACTGGAAAATATTGAGCTTGGAATTGTTCCGCCTTCAAAGGATGAAGTCTTTATTACAACTGTTGACAGGATGAAAAAACCTTCTACAAAAATAGCTTTTGTATTGGGAGTTAATGATGGGAACTTCCCGAAAAATATAGTGGATAATGACTTAATTAGCGAAAATGAAAAAGAAAGTTTAAAAACTTTAGGCTTTAATTTTTCCAATAATAATTTACTAAAAACTACTGATGAACAATTTTTAAGTTATAAGACTTTTAGCATTGCAAAAGAAAAATTGTATATAACTTTTCCAATTTCAGATTTAGAGGGAAAGGGCCTTTTAGTTTCAAGATTTGTGAAAAAAATTAAATTCATTTTTGAAAATTTGGAAGTTGAAAGCATAGATTATTTAAAAGATTTTTCTATTATGGATATTTTTGAAACTTTTTCTAAAGAGAGATTGTATCAAATTTTAGTTTCCAATATTGAGGCTTTAAATTCAAATAAATTGAGTGAAAATGACAAATTCAATTTTAGAGAAATAATTGATTTCTTGATAGAAGATAAAGATTATAAATATAAAATTGAAATTTTAAAGGATAAATTGAACTACAAAAAAGAAACTGAAAATATAAAAGATTATACTTCATTTCTTTATGAAAGTGGAAATGTAAGTATTTCAAAACTTGAAAACTTTATGCGTTGTCCTTTTTCATATTTTATAAACTATGGACTTAGAGCAAAGGAAAGAGAAGTGTATGTCTTTTCTACTGCAGATTATGGAACATATTGCCATAAGATTTTTGACGACTTTTTTAAGGGAGTTTTTGAAAATAATATTGATTGGAATATAATTGATAGAGAATTTATCCAAAGGGAAGTCGAAAAATTAACTAAAAAAATGTCTGAAAAGTCTAATTTTATTCTTGAAAGCTCTCCGAAATATAAATATTTTTCAACTATAACACAAAAAAATATTGTTGAAAGCATAGAAATCATGGCAGAACAAGTAAGACGTGGAAACTTTGTTCCAACAGGTTTTGAAACAGCTTTTGGAGATGAGTCAATAAAACCTATTACCTATACTTTAAAGAATGGAAAAGAGATTAAATTAGTCGGTAAGATTGACAGAATTGATGTTTTTAAAGGAGAAAATTTTGACTTTTTAAGAATTATCGATTATAAATCTTCAAAAAGAGATATTGACTTAAATCAAGTTTATGCAGGGCTTCAGCTACAACTTTTTGTCTATATGAATGCAATTTTATCTTCCAATAAAGAAAGATATAAACCTGCAGGACTATTTTATAGTGATTTTACAACAAATTTTGTCGGATTTGAAACTTATTCTAAAATGCTTGATATGAATGACGAAAGTTATCATAGTGAAAAACTTAAGAAAAATAAACTTACTGGTTTTGTTATAAAAGATATGGAACTTTTAAAGAATTTGGATAGGACATTGGATGCGGATAATTTGACTTCTGAAATACTGCCTATTAAATTAAAGTCAAAAGGTCAAGAAATCGGAGCAAGTACATTGGGCTTAACTACTGATGAATTTGAAATTGTAAATGAATTTGTTTTAAATAAGACTAAGGATATCTGTGAAGAAATTTATGCAGGGAATATTGATATAAAGCCTTTCAGATATAAAAATAGAAAGCCTTGTGATTATTGTAAATATAAATCCATTTGCAGATTTGATATTAAGCATAATAAATATAATAATATTAAGAATTTATTAACTAAAGATAAACCGAATGAGGTTTTTGAAAAAATGAATTCGGAAAATAAAGAGAAAAGAGGTGAGAGATAGTGAGTGAAGTAAAGTGGACTAAAGAGCAAAGACAGGTAATTGAAAGTAGAAATACAAATTTACTTGTGTCTGCGGCAGCAGGTTCTGGAAAAACAGCTGTACTTATCGAAAGAATTATAGAGCTCGTTTTAGATGAAAAAAATCCGATTGATATCAACAAATTACTTGTTGTAACTTTTACAAAATTGGCTGCATCTGAAATGAGAGAAAGAGTAAGTAAGGCTATTGAAAAAAAACTTGAAGAAAATCAAGAAAATGAACATCTTCAAAAACAATTACTGCTCCTTAGCGGTGCTGACATCACAACTATTGACTCTTTTTGTAAGGATGTTTTGATATCTTATGCTCATTTGGTAAATTTGGATAGCAATATAAAAGTTATAGATCCTAGCGAAAATGAGGTTTTAGCCAAAGAAGTTATGGAAGAATTATTTGAAGAGCTTTATGAAAATAATGATGAGAGCTTTTTGAGACTAGTTAACTGGTATGCAAAGAAAAATACGGATGAAGGACTTTTACAGCTTTTATTGAGTGTAAATAATTTTGTGAATTCTCATCCTTTTCCAAAAATTTGGCTAAATGAAAAGGCAGAATTTTTTAATACGATGACAAAGGATGATGATTTTTATTTAGAAAATTACATCTTGGATATTGCAAAAGATGTAGATATTGATTTGGAATTTTTTGAATTGAGTATAAAAAACAATTTGAAAAAAATCGAAGACTATCCTGAACTTGAAAAATATGTAAATATGTATAATGATTTGTTAGATGCTCTATCTGTCGTAAAGGAAAATTTAAAGAAATTTTTAAAAGACAATACGAAGTTTGATGAGCTTAAAATATCAACTAATGAATTTTTAAATTCGAACTTTGGAAGTTTTAGAATTTCAAAATGTGATGAAGAAGTAAAAGAGATATACAATAAAGTTAAAAAAGAATTGGATAGTATAAAGTTGGAGATTGCAGAATCACTAGGAGCTTTAAATTTAGATTTAGAAAATATAAAAAAAGAAAGTGATTTAATCTATCCTTATGTTCGTTCCATTTCTGATGTTGTAATTAAATTTAAGGAGAAGTTTTGGGAGAGAAAACAAAAATTTAATTATGTAGATTTTTCCGATATTGAACATTTGGCATTAGAGATACTTGTAGATATTGATGAAGATGGAAATACTAAACCGTCAAAAACTGCTTTGGAATATCAAGAAAAATATGCAGAAGTTTTTATTGACGAGTATCAAGACAGCAACCTAGTTCAAGAAATTCTTTTATCAGCAGTTGCTAAAGAAAATAACAGATTTATGGTTGGAGATGTTAAACAGAGTATTTATAGATTTAGACAGGCAGATCCGAGTATTTTTATGGAAAAATATGAAAATTATAATAGAATAGAAGATGATATTGACAGTTTTAATAATAAGATAATGCTCTATGCGAATTTTAGAAGTAGAAAAGAAATCCTTGAGGGAACAAATCTAGTTTTTTCAAAAATAATGAAAAAAGTAACGGGAGAACTTGATTATACTATTGACGAAAGATTAAATCCTATGGCAAGTTTTAAAGAAAGTGATGAAAATGTCGGTGGTGCAGTTGAAATTCTTTTAGTTGATGAAAAATCTGATGATGAGGACGAAGACGAGATAATTTTAACTGATGAATATTCGGAAGATTTTGAAGAGATGAAGTCTTTTAAACTTGAATGTATAAAAATTGCAAATACAATCTACAATATGATGAACAATAAAGAAAATCCTTTTAAGGTTTATGATAAAAATTTTGATGATTATAGGAAAGTTGAGTACAAAGATATTGTTATTTTGATGCGTTCTCCAAGCAGTAATACAAAAATTTTAGAAGAAGTATTTTTAGAATATAATATCCCGATTTATGCAGAGAGTACGGGTGGATATTTTGATACTTTTGAAGTGGATACTATAATTAACTTACTTAAAATTATAGATAATCCTATGCAGGATATTCCTTTAATTTCGGTAATGTATTCTCCAATTTATAATTTTACATCAACTGAATTAAGCCAAATAAGACTTGTAGATAGAGAACTTAGATTTTATGAGCTTTTAATGAAAATAATGGAAGATGAAGATATTGAAATTAGAGTAAATCTAAAGGAAAAAATTGCAAAATTTATTTCCGATTTAAAATTATTTATACAAAAAAAATCTTTAGTTTCAGCAGATGAATTAATATGGTTTTTATATAAATATACAGGATATTATAATTATGTTGGACTTTTGGATATGGGAGAGCAGAGAAAAACAAATCTGATGTTACTTTTCGAAAAGGCGAAAAACTATGAAAAAAATTCTTATAAAGGATTATTCAATTTTGTAAATTATATTCAAAAAATCAGTTTAAAAAGTGATATTTCAGAGGCAAAACTAATTTCTGAAGATGCGAATGTAGTTAGAATAATGAGTATTCATAAGAGCAAGGGCTTGGAATTTCCTATTGTATTTCTCGCAAATACGAATAAGAAATTTAATTTCAGAGCTGACGACAGCAATTTAGTTTTACATCAAAAACTTGGTTTCGGTGCAGTTGTTTATGATATGGATAAAAAAACTTCTTTCAACAGCATTATGAAGAAAAAAATTGAAAAATTCAAGAAAAATGAACAAATTGCAGAAGAAATGAGACTTCTTTATGTTGCAATGACAAGGGCAAAGGAAAAACTTATAATAACCGGAAGAGTAAAAGATTATGAGAATTTAAGAGAAGAAATAAGCTCCGGAATTGATGAAAGAGGAAATATAAGTAATTATAAAATTCTAAAAATAAATAATTATCTTGATTGGATATTAAGTTCTATTGATAATCTTAGTGTTTATGGAAAGAGTTTGAATTGTTTGGGGAGAGAAGAAAACTTTTTAGGAAATGAAGACTTGAAATTTCAATTAAATGTAAATACTAAAACAGAGGAATTTATAGAATATCAAAGAATTAAAGAAGAAATTAAAACAAATGAAATTATTTCTGACAAAGACGATATTGAAGTTAAACAAGAAATGCGAACTGTTAAACAATTTTTGGAAGATAGATTTAACAAAGAATATGTTTATAAAAATATTTTAAACAAGCCATCAAGTATTACTGTTTCTGAAATTAAAAAGATGATTCAGGAAGAAGATGAAGAAAAACATCAAAAATATTATAAAGAAAATTTTGTTTTAAAAACTCCGTCATTTATTCATCAAGGTGAGGAAAAAGTCGGATTTAATTCTGCAGAAAAAGGAACTATTTTCCATTTGGCTATGCAACTTCTAGACTTTTCAAAATTTGATACAGAAGATGTTTCAAAAATAAGAGAAGAAATAAAATTGCAAATAAATTCATTCGTTGAAAAAAATATTATGAGCTTGGACGAAATAGAGACGATAAATATTAATTGGATTGTAAAATTTATTCAGTCAGATATTTTTAAGGAAATTTACGTTGCAAACAAATCCGAAAAACTATTTAAAGAAAAAGCCATTGACTATAATATAAAATTGAAAAATCTATTTAAAGATGAAAATATTGAAGAAGACGAAAAAATTATGGTAGTTGGAATAATTGACCTTTTCTTTGAAAATGAAAACGGAGAAATAATTTTATTGGATTATAAGACGGATTATGTAACAAAAGAAAATCTTGAAGAAGTAAAGTCAAGGTATAAAGTCCAATTGGATTTGTATAAATCTGCAATTGAAGACATTTCCGGAAAAAAAGTCGCCAAAAAGGGATTATACCTATTTGGAATAAATGAATTTGTTGAAACTTAGCAAAAATCAAAGTCATAACTTGACTTTGATTTTTTAATGAGATAAAATATAATTACATATTAGAAATATGTAAAATTAGATTAATTTCAGGAAAATGTATTATATAATTGAGAAAAAAATTATAATATTTTACTTAAATATAATTATATGGAAATAATATAATAGGGAGTTGGGGGAATTAATGAAGTCATTCATTCAAGTTTTTAAGAATTGTATCAATAAAAAAATAATTGTTATATTTGCTTCTTTGATTGTATCACTAGACAGATTAATTTTAATTTCAATATTTCCATTAATTATAACAATAAAGAGAAAAGAAGATATAATCGTTTTATTATATGTTTTATTGTTTTTTATTTTCGGAGAATTTTTTAATATTTTTGTAAATTACAGTTTGGAAAAGGATGGAGAAAAACATAAAAAAGTCCTGAAATTAAATATGTTAAAATCTTTTGAAAATATTGAGCTTAAAGAATTTGAAAGTGTAAATTTTAAGAATAAAATATTTGTAATAAATAATTATATTGAAAATTATATAAAAATTTCTAAAGATTGCTATAAAACTATTATAAATTTGTTTTTAGCTCTTTTTGTGTTGCTCATTATTTTTTATATTAATGTATATATGTTTATAATTTATTTATTCGTAATTGCTTTTGTTTTGTATTTAAAGAATAATCAACTAAAAGCGTCTAAAGATATTTGGATTAAATATATGGAAAATTGTAAGGAACACAATATAATAAATAATATATTGATAGATAAAAAACATTCTAATGAAAGAAAAATATTTAATGTTTTTAATTTTTACAATAAGATATTTTTACATAAGTATGACGATGCCATTGATGAAAATTTAAAGGATGCTAGAAATCGTCTGAAATTTGATTTTTTATATGAAGTTTCAAATTATTTTCTTGTATTATTTATGCTGATTGCAAGTTTATATTTATATATTTTGGGAAGCATTAATATTTCCTATTTTTACTTGTTAAATAGTGGATTAATTGTAATAACTGAAATAATTGGTACTGAATTAAATAAAATATCAGATTATTTTAATTTTACAAATGGTATTAATTTATATCACGAATTTATTACAAAGAAAAAATTAGTAAAAAAAGATGTAAAATTAAGTAATTATAATATAGAATTTGATAGAGTTTTCTTTAGATATCCTAATTCAGATGAATATATAATTAAGAATTTTTCATTTACCTTTGAGTTTGGAAAGAATTATTCAATTTTAGGTAGAAATGGTTCAGGAAAAAGTACTTTAATTAAGTTACTATTAGGATTGTATAGAGTTGAAAAAGGTAATATAAGAATAGGTGGTGTTGATATAAATGATATATCATTAGAACAGAAGTCAAAAATATTTTCTGTGCTTTTTCAACATCCTAAAAAGTATCCATTTACTATTTTTGAAAATATAACTTTAGAAGAATCTCAAAAAGGAGATTTAGACATTGATAAGAGCATTATTGAATTTGTTGAAAATTTTAATGATGGAATAGATTCATACACCAGTATTAATTACAAGAATAATGTTAATCTTTCAGGTGGTCAGTGGAAAAATATATTTTTTAATAGAGTTTTTTTGAGAAAATCAAAAGTTTTTATTTTTGATGAACCAACTTCTAATTTAGATCCATTTTTAGAATTAGAATATTATAAAAATATACAGGATAAAATTTCTGGTAGCTTAAATATATTTATTTCTCATAGACTTGGAATTGTTAAATATACTGATATAATTTTATTGATTGAAGACGGAAACTTGATTGAATCAGGAACACATAATGAATTAATTTCTTATGGAGGAAAGTATTTTGAAATGTATGAAATTCAAAAATCAATTTTTGACTAATATAAAGATGATATATAGGTGTATTAATCTATTTTATAGTACATATAGAAAAGAGTTATTTATTATGATATCGGTTGTAATAATAACAGCTTTGACTTATATGTTTGGTATGATTTATACTAGAGAATTTTTTAAAGGGATAGTTATTTTTAAAAATGAGGATTTTAATATTTTTTTTAAGAATATTGTGTTTTCATTTCTTCCATATGTTACATTTTTATTTATAATAGCTATAAAGAAAATTTACTTTGATAGATACTATATACAATATATCTTAATTCCAAATTTTGAAAAAATTTTAAAAACAAAAATTCAAAAAAAGTGCTCTGAAATTGAAATTATAGACTATGAAAAAAATAATATAAATGAAAAAATTCATGAAGCAACAGTTTGTAGTACAAATATATTTAGACTTGTAGAGACTGTTATTTCATATTTTGGTTTAATTTTGAATATTGTATTAATTTCAAATTTCATTATTTTTATTAATATAAAGTATTTATTTTTTATAATATTAATATTATTGCCTTTAATTTTAGAAAATTATTTTAAAGGAAGATATATTACTAAATATCGTTTAGACTTGAACTTATATGAAAGAAGAGAAAAAGAGATTGAGAATTGCGTTTTAGAAGATTCAACTTATGCAGAATTTAAAATATGTAATACCTTAGATTTTGTTTTAAGAAAGTTAGATAAGGCATTTAATGAACACAATAAGAAGTTTTCTATTTTGAATAAGAAGATATATCTCATAGAATTAATTTCAAAATTATTAGTATATTTAGGAAAAATATCAATATATCTATTGGCTACATTCGATTATATAAATACTAATGATATCGGCAATTTAATTATAGTTATAGTTGGTGTAAATATAATTTCAAAATTTATTGAAGAAATTTTTTCACTACAAGGATATATTATGATGTTCTCTAAATTATCTGTACCATACTTTGAATTTATGAGCTTAGAATTTGAAAAAGAAAGCTTGCATAATGATGCTTCTGTAGAATTATCTAATTTGAAGTTCAAATATCCAAATGCTAAAAATTATTGTTTAAAAAATATAAATTTGAAGATAAATAGAGGAGAGATTATTGCTATAGTTGGCAAAAATGGTTCTGGGAAAAGTACTCTGGCAAAGATTTTACTTGGATTATATAAGCCAAGTGAGTCCGAATCTAACAAATTAATTGCAAAAAATTCAGTTGTCTTTCAAGATTTTTGCAAATATCCTTTAGATGTTAGAAATAATATTGAGCTAGGCAGTGAATCTAGTGCGGATTCTTTTGCTATTATGAAATCAATGGGATTTAAAAATGAATATTACAAAAAACTATTAGGAAAAGAAATAGGCGGACTAGAGCTGTCGGGAGGACAGTGGCAAAAACTTGCTATATGTAGAGGAATTTACAAAGATAGCGATTTTTTAGTTTTAGATGAACCAACAGCAGAAATAGACCCTATTTTTGAAAAAGACATTTACGATATTTTTAAAAAAATTTTATCTGACAAAACAGGTGTAATTATAACTCATAGATTAGGTAGCATAAAATTTTCAGATAAGATTTTAATATTAGATGAAGGAGAAATTTTAGCTTATGATACTCATAACAATTTATTAAAAAATTGTGATTATTATAAGAAAATGTGGGATGCACAAAAGCAAAATTATTTATAATCAACACCTTATATATTCAAAAGGAGGAATTTCATTTATGAAAAATAAGAAATTTTTTAAAACCACATCAATAATTTTGGCTCTAATATGTATAGTATTTTTATCAATATTTTTAAGGTATAGACATGAATTACATTCTTTAAAAAATGAAATTGTAAATAATGAAGTGATTAAAGTATATTTTGACGGAAGTGGATATACTGCAAATTTAGAGTCTGATGAGGATAAAAAAGAATTTTTTAATTTAATTTCTGATTTTAAATTTAGATTTAAAAATACAATGGAAGACACAGAAAAATCTTCTCCTTCTGTAGAAACAGAATTTAATGGAAATGAAATATTTCTTTTTGTTTATTCAAAAACTTCAAGGATAGATTTTAATCTTAAAAATAAATATTATTTACTTAACTATAAGACAAAAGATATTTCTGAAAAAAGTTTGATTAAATTATATGAAAAATTTTGCAAAAATTACAAAGAAGACAGTAATTATAAGAAGTTAAAACAAAGAAACTAGTGTTTTTTTAAATTGTAAAAAATTTTATTTGAGTGCTTGATTTTATAAAAACATAGGTGTATAATATATATGTTTTCAAGGAGAATGAAAATAATTCTTGAAAAGTATATTATAATTTTAGCAATGAACTTTTAGTTTGAGGCATGATAAAAATACTGGATATAAAATTTGGTATTTAGGAGGAAGAATGATAATTTTTTATGGTTCAAAAGTAAGAAGTAAAAAAATAGGAGAAACAAAAGAAGAATGTCATTGCGACCATTGTAATAATACATCAATATGGACACTTTATAATGATAAAAGATGGTTTACACTATTTTTTATTCCAATTTTTCCATTTTCATCAAAGAAGTTTTTAGCCTGTCCAGTTTGTGGATGGGGAATTAATATAGATGATAAAAATTCTGATAAAATAATGCCATTAGTAAAATTATATGATAAGTAGCTTTATGCTAAAAAATATATTTAAAATATATAGGGTAAATAATAACTGATTGAACAATTAAAATTTTTATATTGAAAATTGTTGGTTAAGGCAAGATTAAGTTTATTATATATGAACTTATTGTAAATTAAAATATTACACTAGATAATAAAATTTCAAAATTGTTTACAATAATTGAGCTTGTCATTCCGTGAACAATTTTGAAATTTTTTATCGCAAATTTGGAAGTGCATTTTTACGAATGCGCTTTTGTTTTGGAGAAATTTTTAAAAATTTAATATTTTTAGAAAGGAGGCATTTATGGAAAGTTTTATAAAAAATATATTTGATATTGATAAGGGTGCAGAGGATTATCAACAAAGATTAGAAGTTGAGAAACAAAAGCTACTTAAAGATAGAAAAGATAAGATGAAAGTTATAGATGACGAGTATAACAAAGTTTTGGAAGAAGAACAAGAAAATCTTAAATTACATCTATCTTCAATAGAAAATGAAGATAAAAATAAGCTTGTTGAATATAATGAAAAATCTGAAGCAATAAAGAGTGTTTTTGAAGATAAAAAAGAAATCTTAATTAAAAATTTTGCTGATTCTCTTTTAGAAAGCGGTGAGTTTTATGGGGAATAATTTTCATTCAATTAATGCAAAAATTGGAGTTTTAAGAAAAGGAATTTTGAAACAGTCCGATTATGATAAAATTTTATCTTTTGAACAAAGGCATGAGATTGTGGATTATTTAAAGAATAATATATTATATAAATATGAAATTCCTATGTATGAAGAAAAATCTATGAGAAATAGATATGATACAGAATTTATGATTAATAAGATTGAGGCAGAATTGCTTGAAAAATTAAAGTTTTTCCTTTTTGGTGATGATAAAAAGATTATAGAAGCTATGCTTATGAAGTATGAATTTAAAGATATAAAAATAATTCTTAGAAGTATTGTTGAAAATGAAAAGATAGACTTGGAAAGAGATACAATAATGTATAAGAAAAATAAGCATATTGATTATTCTAAACTTGTAAATTGTGAAAATTTTAATCAGGCTCTAGATGTATTGAAAGGTACAATTTACAAAAAGGCAATTGCTTCTCTAACTGATGAAGATATATTTAGATTGCATTTTCATGTTGAAATGAAATTGGACAGTTTATATTTTTTAACTATGAAAAATGCTATAGATAAATTATCAAAATCAAGTCAAGCAATTTTTAATGATTATTTTTCTACTTTAATAGATACAATAAATCTTCAATGGATAATCAGAGCAAAAAAATATTATGATTTACCGAATGAAGAAATTTATAGCTATAGTTTACGATATGGCAAATATATTAAAGGAGATTTTTTAAAGGACTTGATATATAGTGATAGTGTTGAGGCTATTATTGAGAAAATAAAGAAAACTAAATTAAGACATACTCTTGAAGATGCAAATGGAAATACTATTGTTTCGAATAGAAATATCAAAGAATATGTTTATCTTAGCCATTTAAAGAAACTTAAAGACTATGATAATTCGATTTCAACTTTACTTAAGTTTATTATTCAGCTGAATATTCAAAATGAAAATTTAATTAGAATAGCAGAAGCAAATAAGTATAAACTAAGTAAAAGTGAAGTAAAAGAATATTTAATAAATATTCATTGATTTAGTTAGGGGGTGCTAAATTGGCTGTTGAAAAAATGAAAATGATGAATCTCGTTGCTTTAAAACAGGATGCACACAGTATTCTTAGAGAAATTGTTTTGAATGGCTCGATTCATATTACAAATGCAGGAAATTCAGAAAATTTCACAATGAAGTATATGGATTCTCAAATAGGAATTTTTAATGATATGGGTGTTGCTGTTGATAAAATAAGACCATATCATAGAGAAAAAGTTTTTAAAAAGAGAAAATATAAAGAACTTTTAGATCAGATGTTTGATTTCTTTAACATTAAAGAAGATGATGTTACTTTAAATGATTTAAAGAATTTAAATTATAGTGAAAAACTTAAATTATTAGATGATATATCTTTGAAATCTTCTTCAATAAAGACTAGGGAAGATGAGAATAGAAAAAAGAGAGCAGAAATTAAAATATTATTAAATGCCGTTGAATATTTTTCTGATAGTGATATGAAAATATCTGAGTTTTACAATTTAAAACATATTAATTTTGATATGGGAGAAATTTCAAAAAATTCTTGGATAAAATTAAAGGCAAATTATGAAAATATTAAGGGAATAGTTGTGCATTTAGGAACTAGTAGTTATGGGGAAACTGTGATAATCTTTACTCCTTCCGTTTATGCAAAAGATACAAAATATTTTATTCGTTCTTTGTCCTTTGATAGAATTGAACTTCCTAATGTAGATATTTCTTTTAAGGATTTTATAAAGAATAAAAATGCTGAATTGGAAAGTTTAGAAAGAGAACAAGATGAAATTTTAAAGGAAAAAGCTGAATTTAAGGATAAATATTTGCAAGATATTTTAGGTTTCTATTATAGATATAAAATTATTGAAAAGATTGAAGAACTTGAAGGACATATTGCAGAAAGCAAAAATTTTATTTTATTAAGTGCTTTTGTTCCTGAATCTAAAGTTGAAAGTATAAAGAATTCAGTAGAAAAAGTTTCAGAAAGTGCTTTGATATATTTTGAAGATGATAATGAAATTCCTTCAAAATTTAAGATACCAACAAAGTTAAAAAATAATTTTATTTTAAGACCTTTTGAAGCATTGGTAAAGATGTATTCAATTCCAGATTATAAGGAAACGGATCCCACACCATTTTTTGCAATAACATATTTACTTTTATTCGGAATGATGTTTGGAGATGTAGGACAGGGTTTAATTTTTGTAATAGCAGGAATGTTATTATCTAAAAAATTTGGTGTTATTGCTAAAATTATTCAAAGAATTGGACTTTCATCAATGTTTTTCGGATTTGTATATGGAAGTGTTTTTGGAATTGAAGAATTAATTCCAGCTTTAATTATAAGGCCGATGAATGATATTAACACAATACTTGTCGCAACAATTGGACTTGGTATTTTAATGATATTAATTGCATATATTATCAACTTTAGAAACTTAAAGATGAGAAAAGAATTTGGAAAATTATTTTTTGATAAAAATGGATTATCAGGATTTTTATTCTATATCTCATTTATAGTAATTGTTTTAAATACTGTTTTGTTAAAAAATTATGTAAGTGTAAATGTATCTTCAATGATTACAATAGTAAGTGTTGTAGTTTTGGTTGTAACTTCAACATTGATGTTTATGAAGCCAAAACTGGTTCCGATAATTAGTAAGACAGAAGAAAAGGAAGAATTTTCTCCTGTTGAAAGTGGTTTTGAAATGTTTGAAACTGTTATGGGATTCTTTTCAAATACTCTTTCTTTTATTAGAGTTGGAGCTTTTGCGATTAACCATGTCGGACTTTTTATGGCATTTCACGCTTTAGGACAAATGCTTGGTTCAAGTATTGGAAATATATTTATGATTGTTTTAGGAAATATATTTATTGTTTGTCTTGAAGGACTAATAGTTTTCATTCAAGCAATAAGATTGGAATATTATGAATTATTCAGTAAATATTTTAATGGCGAAGGAATAAATTATGAACCATTAAGAGTAGAATTAAAAGAAGAAATTTAGGAGGAAAAATATGAAAATTACTTTATTATTAATAACATTAGGAATAGGAACAACTATTTTAACAGGTATATCTTATTTAAGAAAAGGAAAGAAAACTACAAAATCAGGATTAAAAAAGGCAATAGCGATTAATATCGTTTCAATTTTAGCTTTATTTTTAATGGGACTTATTCCAGATATTGCATTTGCAGCAGAAACTACACAAAGCACATCAAGTTCAGCGAGTGGAATGGGATATTTAGCAGCTGCCTTATCAACTGGTCTTGCAGCAATTGGTACTGGAATTGGTGTTGGTCAAGCAGGTTCAGCAGCAATCGGCGCCGTTTCAGAAGATTCTTCAATTTTAGGTAAAACACTTATTATTCTTGGACTTGCAGAAGGTATTGCTATTTATGGACTTATAATTTCAATTATGATTTTACAAAGAGTTTAGGAGAATTCTATGATAAGTTATCTTATATCTGATAATACAGATACACTTGTAGGAATGAGATTAGCCGGTATAACTGGAGTTGTTTTAAAGACTAGAGAAGAGGCTTTGGAAGAATTTAATGATTGTCTAAATAATAAGGAAATTGGAATTTTAATTTTAACTGAAAATATTTTTAACCTTATTAGCGAAGAAGTTATGGAAGTTAAATTAAAAAATACTTTTCCACTTATAGTTGAGATACCGGATAGAACAGGTTTGAAAAGAGATCCAAATTTCATTACAAACTATATAAACGAATCAATAGGAATTAATATTTAAGGAGAAATCTTATGATAACAATTGAAGATAAGATAGAGTCATTCAAAAGAATACTAAATGAAGAAATTGATGAAAAGTATGATGAAGAGTTGAAAAAAATTGCTTCTGAAACTGAAAGATTAATTACAGAATATAAAGCTAAAAAATATGAAGAAATTGAAAAATTAAAGAGAGAATATAGAACAAAACTTGAAAATAAGACAGATAAAATTCGTTCAAAGACTTTAAAAGAAGGACAAGATATCATTTTAAATACGAATAAAGAAATTTACGATGAATTTTTTAAAACTCTAAAAGAAGAATTAAATACCTTATATATGACTGAAAAAGGTGAAGAATATTTAAAAAACACATTAAAAAATGTGAAGTCAGAAATAAATTCTAATGATATTGTTTATGTTTATGAAAAAAGTTTTGAAAGAGATAAGGAAATAGTAAAAAATGTCTTAGGAGATATCAAGGTTGAAAAAAGTCTTGATATAAAAGTTGGAGGTTTTGAAATAGAAAATTTGGAAAAAACATATAGATTGAATTATTCACTAGATTTTCTGTTGACAACAAAATACCAAAAGATTTTAGCTAAGTTGAAAAAAGAATTAGGAATAAACAATTAGTTAATAATTGTAATGAGGAGAAAGGTAATGTATAATATACCTAAAATAATTGATATAAATGGTCCTGTTGTTAAAGCAGACAGTATGGGAATTTACAAAGTTAGAGATATGGTTTTGGTTGGAGATAAAAAGCTAATTGGAGAAATCATATCTATTGACGAAGATGTAGCAACTATACAAGTTTACGAAGAAACACAAGGACTAAAAGTTGGAGAAACTATAGAAAGTACAAATGTTCCACTATCAGTAACATTAGGTCCAGGAATTATAGGAAATATATTTGACGGTATTCAAAGACCGCTTGAAAAAATATATTCAATGACAGGAGAATTTATTGCAGAAGGAATAGGTCTTGTGTCCATTGATAAAGAAAAACAATGGGATGTTGAAATGCTTGTTAAAGTTGGTGATAAATTATCTGCGGGAGAAATTTTTGCAACAACTCAAGAAACAAGTTTTATAGAACATAAAATTTTAGTTCCACCAACTGTTAGTGGTGAAGTAATTGAAGCTTTACCATCAGGAAAATATAATTTAGAGACTGATTTAGTAACAATAAAAGATGAAGATGGAAAAATTCATAATTTAAAAATGTATCATCAATGGCCTGTAAGAATACCGCGCCCAATAGATGTGAGAATGCCAATATCAAGACCTTTAGTAACAGGGCAAAGAGTACTTGATGTTTTCTTTCCAATAGCAAAAGGAGGAACTTCAGCACTTCCGGGTGGATTTGGTACAGGAAAAACTATGACTCAACATCAACTTGCAAAATGGTCTGATGCTGATATTATAGTTTATATCGGCTGTGGAGAACGTGGTAATGAAATGACAGATGTTCTTGAAGAATTTCCAAAGTTAATTGACCCAAGAACTTCAAAACCGCTTATGGAAAGAACAATTTTAATAGCAAATACTTCAAATATGCCAGTTGCTGCCCGTGAAGCTTCAATCTATACTGGAATAACTATTGCAGAGTATTATAGAGATATGGGTTACCATGTTGCAATAATGGCTGACTCAACTTCAAGATGGGCAGAAGCGTTAAGAGAAATTTCTGGAAGACTTGAAGAAATGCCTGCAGAAGAAGGTTATCCTGCATATCTTCCTTCAAGAATTGCACAATTTTATGAAAGAGCGGGTTATGTTGAAACTCTTTCCAAAAGAGAGGGTTCAATTACAGTAATTGGTGCTGTTTCTCCACCAGGTGGAGATTTTTCTGAACCGGTAACTGAAAATACTAAAAGATTTGTTTCAGCTTTTATAGGTTTGGATAAGAATTTAGCATATATAAGACACTATCCTGCTGTAAACTATCTTACAAGTTATAGTGGTTATACTACATTGATTAAAGAATATTATGATGAAAATGTATCTCCTGAACTTTTGAAATTAAGAGCAAAGATGATGGAACTTCTTTCAGAGGATAATAAATTGAACCAAATTGTTCAATTAGTTGGTGAAGATGTTTTACCAAATGATCAAAGAATTGTTATAGAAATTGCAAAAGTTTTAAAAAAGGGATTTTTACAACAAAATGCAATGCATGAAACAGATTGCTATGTTCCTTTGAAAAAACAATTTGAAATGTTAAAAGTAATAGATAATTTATATATGAATTGTACTTTAGCGGTAAAACAACAGGTTGCACTTACTCGTATAAAAAATGATGATTTATTTGAAGAAGTTATTAAGATGAAATATAATATTCCAAATGAAAACTATGATGAAGCATTTGAAAAGTTAAATGCAAAAATCAATAGCTATTATACTGCTTTGATAGACGAAAATCAGGGAGAGTAGGTGATAATTATGCAAAGACAATATTTAAAACTAGAAAAAATAGATGGACCTTTGATTGTACTTAAAGGTGTAGATAATGTCAGCTATGATGAAATGATGGATATAGTAATAGATGGAAGTGAAAGAAGAAGAGCCAAGGTTGTTAGAATTCAAGGAGATAAGGTAATTGCTCAAGTTTTTGAAGGTACAACTGGAATTTCAACACAAAATTCCGCTGTTACTTTTACAGGAACTCCACTTGAAATTTGTCTTAGTAAAGATATTTTAGGAAGAACTTTTAATGGTGTAGGAGAACCAATTGACAATGGAGATTATATTATTTCAGAGAAAAAATATAATGTAAACGGAAGACCTATGAATCCCGTTGCAAGAGAATATCCAAGAGATTATTTGGAAACTGGAATTTCAGCTATTGATACTCTTACTACTTTAATTAGAGGACAAAAACTTCCTATATTTTCATCAAATGGTTTGACACATAATGCATTAGCTGCTCAAATCGTCAGACAATCCAAATTAAAAAATTCTGACGACAAATTTGCGATAGTATTTGCAGGAATGGGAATTAAATATGATGATTATGAATTCTTTAAAAGTGCATTTGAAGAATCAGGAGCATCATCCAGAGTTGTTTCATATATAAATCTTGCTGATGCACCAATTGTTGAAAGAATTTCAACACCTAGAACTGCATTAACTGCTGCAGAATATCTTGCCTTTGAAGAAGGAATGCATATTTTAGTAGTTATGACTGATATTACAAGTTATGCAGAAGCTTTAAGAGAAATTTCTTCTGCAAGAGAAGAAGTTCCTAGTAGAAAGGGATATCCTGGATATTTGTATTCAGATCTTTCTACTCTGTATGAAAGAGCAGGAATGGTGAAGGGAAAGAAAGGTTCAATTACTTTAATTCCTATATTAACAATGCCTAATGATGATATAACACATCCAATTCCTGACCTTACAGGTTTTATTACTGAAGGACAAATAGTTTTATCAAGGGAATTATTCCAAAAGAATATTTATCCACCTGTAAATATTTTGCCTTCACTATCAAGGCTTATGAAAGATGGTATTGGAGATGGATATACAAGAGAAGATCACGATCAGGTACAATCTCAATTATTTGCTCTTTATTCAAAGGTTATAGAAGTTCGTTCTCTATCACAAATAATTGGAGAAGATGATTTAACGCAAATAGATAAAATTTATATGGAATTTGGTAGACAGTTTGAACAAAACTTTTTAAGTCAAGATTTTGATGAGTCCAGAACTATTGAGGAATCACTTGATATTGCTTGGGATTTATTCAAACTATTCCCTAAAATTGAATTGGACAGATTGGAAAGTAAATATATAGAAAAATATGGAAGGTGGTAATATGATTCAAAATATTGCTCCTACAAAGTCAAATCTATTAAAAATCAAACAGGATTTAAAATTATCTAAGGTAGGCTATAATCTAATAGATAAAAAAAGAACTGTACTAATAAAAGAAATGATGCAACAAATTGAAAAGGCGAAAGAAATTCAAGAAGATGTAAAAGTACTATTTGAAAAGGCATATTCAACATTAGAAGAAGCAAATATAACTATGGGAGTTATGAATGTTCAAGATATTTCTTTATCAATAGATAAGTCGGAAAATTTTGAAATTTCTTATAAATCCATTATGGGACTTGATGTTCCAAGTGTAAAATACGAGCATGGAACTTTAAGACCACATTATGGAATGTATATGACAAGTCCTGCAATTGATGAAGCTATAAAAATGTTTCAAAAAATAAAAAGACTAGTATATAGACTTGCAGAAACAGAAAATACAGTTTATAAATTGTCCATAGAAATAAAAAAGAATCAAAAAAGAGCAAATGCTTTAGATAAAATTCAAATTCCTAATCTTGAAGAAACGGAAAAGTATATTTCAGAAGTTCTTGAGGAAAAAGAAAGAGAAGATTTTTATAGATTAAAAAAGATTAAAAAAAAGAAAAATGCGTAATGTTAAGGAGCAAATGCTCCTTTTTTTCTTGCTAATATATGTTTAATGTGTTAAAATACTTTTATAGATTAATAGTAAAAGGTGAAGTTATGAAAAGATTAATTAATATATTCTTTAATGACAATATAAAGTCATTAGAGGCATTCATAAAAACGAAGGAACTATTTGAAAAAAGAGGTTTTGAAGTTTCTGAAACTTTTAAAGAAGAAGCTGAATTGAGTATTTGCATAGGTGGAGACGGTGCTTTCTTAAGAGGAGTTCATAATTCCGATTTTCCAAAAGTTCCTTTTGTCGGAATAAATACCGGAACACTTGGTTTTTTTCAAGAAATTAGTTTTGATAAAATAGAAAAATTTATAGACGATTATATAGATGGAAAATATATTGTTGAAAAAATTAGATTACTGGAGTGTACTTTAAAGACAAACGATATTATATTTTCGAATAAATGTTTAAATGATTTTGTTATTAAATCAAACAGTTCAGAAATAATTCATTTAGATGTTTATATAGATGATAATCATCTTGAAACATTTGCAGGAGATGGTTTAATAATCTCAACACCTTCAGGAAGTACTGCTTATAATATGTCTGCAGGAGGAAGTATTATGTATCCAACTTTGAGAGGTTTTCAATTAACTCCTTTGGCTCCTATATTTTCTAAAGTATATAGGACAATTTCAAATTCATTGGTGATTCCTGATACATCAACCTTAAAAATAGTTCCGTTGGAAAATCAACACAAAAAAATTAGTTTTGTTGCAGATGGGATTGAAAAAGACTATACAGATGTATCATATTTTGAATTTAAAAAATCAAGATTTAAATTGTATAAATTGGTATTCAATGAAAACTGGTACTGGATAAATATGAAAGACAAGTTCTTATAAAAAAATCTTATAATTTTACGAATATCCATAGAAAATTAATATAAGTAAATTGTTGAAATTTTATATAAATATGATATAATATAGATAGATATAAGGCGTAAATAAATAATTGTATTACATAAATGTATAATAATGAGTTTATTTAGTTGCTTTTTCATATAATGTTCCGATATAAAACAGAGAAGATAAGTCGTTTGTACTTGTCTTTTTTGTTATCTTAAGAAAATAACAAATAGGAGAAAGTTTATGGAAATGAGAAGAAAAGACAGAGAATTAAGTATAGAAGAAGGAAAAGAATTACTAAAAAATGGAGAATATGGAGTACTTTCAACGTCCGATAATTGCAATCAGCCTTATGGTATACCGTTGAGTTATGCATATTTTGATGGTGTAATATATATTCATTGTACAAATCAAGGTGGATATAAATTAAAAAACATAGAAGAAAATTCTAAAGTTTCTTTTACGGTAGTAGATAAAGTTGAAAGACAAGCGAGTCAATTTTCTACAAAATATATGTCCGTTATTGTACTTGGAGAAATAACTATAGTTAACAATGAAGAAAAACTTAAAGGTATTAAATCAATATTATATAAATATTCACCTGATTTTATAGAATCCGGAATGAAATATATTGAAAAAAGTTTCGATAAGATTCATGTTCTAAAAATAAATATAAAAGAAATAACTGCTAAAGGTAAAAAATAATTGATATTATATAAAAATTTTATAAAAAAACTTAAAAATATGACAAAAAGGTATTGACTGATAGGGCGAAGGCTGATATAATATTAAGGCACTTAAAGAGCGGCATAATAATAAGTTATCATAATATAAGTTTTAAAAGGTTTGAAGGCAAAAAAAAAGATAAAAAAGTGTTGACAAACGAAAATAATAGTGATATAATAATAAGGTCGCAACAAGAGTGACACGAACCAAGAAAAGTAAACAGTGATAAGAACTTTGAGAGTACAAAGAGAAACAATAATTTAGGTGTAAAAAAAGTCAGCGAGAGCAGACGAACTTTAAATAGAGAGTTTGATCCTGGCTCAGGACGAACGCTGGCGGCGTGCTTAACACATGCAAG
>ERZ773008.556-NODE-556-length-27478-cov-12.400795_pt1 | contig 27478 bp, 25 predicted proteins | sample MGYA00580664_ERZ773008 | MGnify/ENA primary metagenome ERZ773008 (study PRJEB29015, sample SAMEA2738016) | human oral metagenome | biome: human oral; feature: human-associated habitat; material: dental | place: China | collected 2048 ... | reverse complement strand
GTTTCGCAAAGGTTTTCAGGCTGCCTCATTCCCCTCAACCCGCCTAACATACCGCCCCTCCGCAAACCGCCACACCGACCGCGCAAACAGCCGAATAATACGCGCCGCCGCAGGGTCTTGCCGCTTGATTTGAGGCAGCCTGAAAAACAGTTCGCGCAAATCCTGTTCCGCGTGCTGTTTTTGCTGCGCCAGCCATGCCGCGATGGCGGGGTTTTGGCTCATTACGCGCCCATCGCGGGCATCTGGCGCAAGCTGGGCGGCGTGCCAAATCTCAGCGGGGATGTTGATAATGCCAACCGCAAGGTCATCATCCCAATCGCGCGTGGTGGAACACCAAGCCAGCGCGCGCACCAGCTCGGGGATGTGTTCGGCGCGAGTAGCGCATTGCCGGGCGCAAAACAGCAGATTGAGCGACGAGATAAAAGTTTGGTTCATGTGCTGTTGCAACTGCGCTTGCGGGTAAAGCTGGCGGGTGGCGGCGCGGATGGCATCGGCTTGCATCAGCCGCAGCAACTGCGCCACTTCGGCGTGCGCTTCGGCGTAATTGGGCAGCAGGGCAAGCTGTTGATTGAATAGCCGGGCGAGCTCGGGCAGGTCGGATAGTTCGTTTTGGCTGCGCCGAAACTCGCTGTATCCGTTTTGGCTGCGCCGAAACTCGCTTCGCTCATTTTTAGGCTGCCTTTGGGCTTCGGCAACAGCCGTTGGCGCGTAGTCTTGCCATTGCTGGATAATTTGCGTGGCGTACTGCGGCGGCGTGATAGCGGGCGAAACTGCGTCATCCGTTGCCCCATCCGTTTTAACTTCGTTGCAGCCTGCGGTTTTCAGGCTGCCTTTTAGTGCACGGTCGCCATCCATAATGTCATCGTAGGCTTGCAAAAAGCAGTAGCCCGCAATCATCAATTTGCTGCGCCGGCGATGCAACGGATATTGGCTGTACAAAATCAGGCTAATCAGCGCGTAACGCGGATGGCGGTGGGCAAACTGGATTTGGTTATCCAGCCAAAGCAGATGCGCTTGAAACCCCGTTTGCGTGCGGCAGGCAAGCTGGCGCATCGGCAGCCACAGCAGGCATACCAACACATTGCCTGCTATCAAATCCAGCAGATGATGCGCGTGGATGGTGAGCGTGCTGATGTTGATGGCAGCGGCGTAAAACCACACGGCAGCGCGGCGTGGCGGCGCAATAGCGCGATGCAGCATCGCGGCGGCGGTGGTGGCAAACGCGCAATGCAGCGAGGGCAAATAATTGTGGCTCATGCCGATGGTGTGCGCGATGTGCAGCAAGGTTTGCCACGCGCCTTGCGGGTTTTCAGGCTGCATAAAGTGAACATGAACGGGATAAAGCTGAAACGCGATGCTGGCAATCACCAGCTCGCCAGTCAGCAGCAATAAAAACCGCCATTGCGCGGCAACATTAAGCTGGCAAGCGGCGTAAACCAAAAACAGCGGCAGGCTTAAATAAAGCAACGCAGTGGCGGGGATAAGCGGAACATGGCTGGTCAAAACCAGCGCAGGCGTGGGATGGCGATACGCAGCAAGCAGGCTGCTGCCGCCAAACAGCATGATGAACAACAAGGTAAACAGCAAAATAAGCGCGTAGGCAGAGGTTCGGTTCATGGCAACGGTGGCTGAGGCAGCCTGAAAGCCGTAGGCTTCAACGGAGTTAAAACAGATAAACAAAAAGGACTGCTCGCAAAAGCAGTCCCTTAAAATTTGGTGCCCAGAAGAAGACTCGAACTTCCACGTCCTTACGGACACTAGTACCTGAAACTAGCGCGTCTACCAATTCCGCCATCTGGGCTTTGATTTTTACCATCATTTGCTGTAAAGTGTCGCAAATGAATTGAAAGAAGCTGCATTATATAGATACTATAAAAGGATTGTCAACCATGACGAAGAAAAAAAATATCAAATCTATGAATTTAAGAGAAAAAGATCCATATTTGGAACGCGAATATCAGAAATACGCCACTCCCCTGCCCAGCCGCGAGTGGATTATCGAGATTTTGGAACGTGCGGGTGTGCCACAAAAAATCACTGCGTTGGCCGAGCAATTATCAATAACCGATGAAGAATATGAATTTTTTGAACGCCGCCTGAAAGCAATGGCGCGTGATGGGCAAATTTTAATCAACCGCCGCAATTTGGTGTGCGTGGCAGAAAAATTGGACATTGTGAAGTGCCGTGTGGAAATGCAGAAAGACGGTTTTGGCTTTGCCGTGCCCTTGAAACCGACGGGTGAAAAGGATTTTGTGCTGTATGAACGCCAATTATATGGCGTGATGAATGGCGACATCGTAACGGTTCGCCCACTGGGGCTGGATCGGCGCGGTCGGCGCGAAGGCCAGGTGTTGGATATTGTGGAACGCGGTCAATCCTCGCTGGTGGGGCGTTTTTATTTGGATCACGGTGTGGCAGTGCTGGAGCCGGAAGACAAACGGCTGCATCAGAATGTGATTTTGGAACCGGCCAGCGTGGCTCAGTTTCAGCCGGAATCCGGCCAAGTGGTGGTGGCGGAAATTGAAAGTTATCCGGAAAACCACCGCCCTGCCGTGGCCAAAATCACAGAAATTTTGGGTGATTATGCCGATAGCGGCATGGAAATCGAAATTGCCCTGCGCAAACACAAGCTGCCGTATGAATTTAGTGCAGGCTGCCTGCAAGCGGCGGCAAAAATTCCCGATACCGTCCGTGCGGCTGACCGCAAAAACCGTGTGGATTTGCGCGATTTGCCTTTGGTGACTATTGACGGCGAAACTTCGCGCGATTTCGACGATGCCGTGTATGCGGAAAAAATCGGCCGCAACTACCGTTTGGTGGTGGCGATTGCAGACGTGAGCCATTATGTCCGACCCGACGACGCCATCGACACGGATGCCAAAGAACGCGCCACCAGCGTATATTTCCCGCGCCGCGTCATCCCTATGCTGCCGGAGGCCTTGTCCAACGGTATCTGCTCCCTGAATCCGAACGTGGAGCGGCTGTGCATGGTGTGCGATATGACGATTACTTATGCGGGCAACGTGAAATCGTACGAGTTTTATCCGGCCGTGATGAAATCGCACGGGCGGCTGACATACAACCAAGTGTGGGATTGGCTGGAAAATTCGGTGGACAACGAATACAAAAGCAGCCTGCACACTCTGTACAAGCTCTTCCAAGTTTTGCAGAAAAACCGCCGCAAACGTGGCGCAATGGAATTTGAAACCGTTGAAACGCAAATGATTTTTGACGACAACGGCAAAATCGAGCGCATTGAAGAAGTGCACCGAAACGACGCGCACAAACTGATTGAGGAATGTATGCTGGCGGCCAATGTGTGCGCGGCAGATTTCCTGTTGCGCCATCAGCACAAAGCCCTTTACCGCAACCACGCCGGCCCCACGCCTGAAAAACTGACGGTCCTGCGCGAACAGCTGGCATTGCTGGGGCTGCGTTTGGGCGGCGGCGACAAGCCCGAACCGAAACATTACGGCAAACTGGCGGAACAGATTGCCGAGCGCCCAGACCGCGAAGCCTTGCAATCCATGTTGTTGCGCTCCATGCAGCAGGCGGTGTATGAAGCGGAAAACGAAGGCCATTTCGGCTTGGCATACGACTATTACACGCATTTCACATCGCCCATCCGCCGTTATCCCGATTTGCTGGTGCACCGTGCGATTAAGGCGGTTTTGGCGAATAAAACGTATAACGCGGGCAACTGGCAGGAGCTGGGCGCGCATTGTTCATATTGCGAACGGCGTGCGGACGAGGCCAGCCGCGACGTGGAAAACTGGCTGAAAACCTATTTCATGCGCGACAAAGTGGGCGAGATTTTCAGCGGCAAAGTTTCTCGGATTACCAATTTCGGCATTTTCGTCACGCTGGATAACGTGCATATCGACGGCATGGTGCACGTGAGCGATTTGGGCGAGGATTATTTCCAATACCGCGAAGATTTGATGGCGATGGTGGGCGAACGCAGCGGCGTACGCTTCAGCGTGGGCGACCGCGTGCAAGTGAAAGTGGCGCGTGCGGATTTGGATACCTGCCGCATCGACTTGGTGCTGGAAAGCGAACCGCCCAAAGCGAAGAAGCGCGGCAAAAAAGTGCAGGCTGCTTTGGTGCAGGAAGCGGAGCGTATGGCGCAAAAAGTGGTGGCCAAAGAAGCGCGCACGCAGAAGAAGGCACGTGCAGCAAAACCTGCCGCAAAAACGGCACGTTCGTCCGCCAAAAGCACCAAAGCGGCAAAAACTGCCAAACCCAAGCCGCAAAAACGCAAACAGTCCGCAGCGCAGGAGGCCAAAGCGAAAACCAAGCGCCGCGCCAAAGTGAAATGGGATTCGTCTGAATAAGCACCAAAAAAGCAGCCTGCACTTTAAAAACCAATGTGCAGGCTGCTTTTATCTTGGCAGATTGGTACTCTTCATTCGATGTATAGTGAATTAAAATCGCAATGATACGGCGTTGGCTCGCCTTGACGTACTATTTGTACGCTTTGTCTCATTTTTATTTTAACCCACTATAAATCATACTGGAAAAGCAGCCTGCACCCCATTCTCAAACGGGTGCAGGCTGCTTTTCTTTTGTGCTTAAAGGCTGCCGTACGAATGCAGGCCGGTCAGGTATTTGTTCACGCCCACAAAGGCAAATGCGGTAATGAACAGCCCGATGACCGCCCACCACGCCAGCACTTTGCCGCGCCAGCCCGCCACCAGCCGCATATGCAACCACACTGCATAATTCAGCCACACGATAAACGCCCATGTTTCTTTCGGGTCCCAGCTCCAATAGCGTCCCCACGCATCGGCCGCCCACAAAGCGCCCAAAATCGTGGCAATGGTGAAAAACAGGAAACCCACGGCAATCGCTTTATACATGGCTTCCTCAATCTGCGCCGCGTCGGGGAAGAATTTATTTCCGTTCAACGACAGCAGTTCCGCCACGCCGAAAGCCGCCGCCATGCAGAAACCGCCGTAGCCGATAAAATTGGCCGGCACATGCAGCTTCATCCACCACGATTGCAACGCAGGAATCAGCGGCTGAATTTCACCCGCGCCACTCTCAATGCTGTACCAAACGGTAAACGCCACCAGGCCGCACATCAGGACATACACAAACACACCCAGCTTGTGCATGGCAAATTTCTTCTCGTAATACAGATACATCAGCCCCGTAATCACCATGAACAGGATGAACACTTCATACAGGTTGGACACGGGAATGTGGCCCGCATCGGGGCGCAGCAGATAGCTTTCGTGCCAGCGCACCAGCAGGCCGACAAAGCCCGCAAATGCCGCCGACCACGCCAAACCGCTGGCAATGGAAAATAGCGTATTACGTTGAAATTTATTTTGTTTTTCCTGCCGCCAAGCCCATAAGGTTGCCAATAAATACAATGCAAACGCCAACACGGTCAATGCAGCCTGCCACATAATGGCCGATTGGCTGCTCAACAAATATTTCAACAAAAACTTGCCTTTATCGCCGGCATTGGCAATATCGCCCTGATACAGCCCCACCGCTAGATAAGCCGCCAGCACACCGCCGACAATAAACCAGCGCATCGGTTTGAAGAACCAGCCCAAACCGGTGGCAATCGCCGCACTCACCCACAGAATCACCATTTCGTACACATCCATGTGGTGCGGCAGTTTCAGTTGCGCCAAGGCGGCAATGCTGGCCATCAGCGCGGCAAAAAGCCAATCGACAATAGTGAGCGATTTGAGCCATGATTTTTCGCGCAAAAGCTCGTGCTGCGCCAAATCTTGGGGTTGAGAAGTCGGTTCAGTCATGCTGTTACCTTTGTTTTTCTTATGAATCAGAGTGGTGTGCGTTGTCGGCTGCTGCAAAATCCTGCGCCAACCGAGTGAAATCCGCCACATATTTCGGGAACTCGCGGTTTAAATCGCGTTCGCTGCGGCTGGACGACATGGCAAAGCGGGCTGCGGCATGGCCGGACGGGAACAGCACCCATGCGCGTTTGTCGCGGACGTAAAACATGAACATCACGCCCAGCACCAAAAACAGCGAACCCAAATACACCAAAGTTGCGCCGGGCGATTTGGTCATTTGCAAGCCCGACATATTGACTTGTTTAAAATCTTCCAATTGCAGCAGAATGGGCGACTGGAAGCGCGTTAAGCCTGTGTAACCGTCCAAACTGTTTAAAATAAATCGGTTGCGTGTCTCGCCTGCTTCAATATTGGGCAAACCCGCATCCTGCAAAGCCTCGTCCAAAGCAATATTCATGGTGCTGTACAGGATTTGGTACATGAATTCGCCCGTTTTCTGCTGGTCGGCAGGCGGCACGTTTTTCTGGATATGCTCATTAATGGCGATATAGCCGCCTTCGGCAAACTGCTGCAACAAATTTTCCACAGCCAATTTGAACTGCGGGCGGATATGTTCGCCCACATTGGCAATGGCTTTTTCCACAATCTGCTGGCGTTTTGCAGGCTGCAATAACACCGAGCGGAACGCCATGAAACTGTCAAGTTTGCCGCGTGGGTCGGCGGGCAGCATCAGCCAGCGGAACGGTTCATTCATATCCGAACGCTCGCCGGTGGCAAAAAACAGCGCACCTTCACGCGGCAACGGCTGCATATAGCTGATATATTCGTGCGCCTGCCCTGCTTTATCACGCAGTTTGTAGGTAATCGTGGGGCCGACGTTTTGAAATTTTTTCTGGTTCACGGCACGGGCATCGGCGGGCATACTGGCCGTTGCATTCAAATCTTCCACGTTAAACACGCGCAATTCGCCAAATTCCAGCCGGTAATGTTCGCCGTTGCCGAAATCCAGCGGAAATTCGCGCTGCGAAACGGCCTTAATTTCGGCAGGCTTACCCGCACCGCGCAAATCCCAGCTTTTCAAGCGGATATCGGAACCGCCGTCGCCATAAGTGGACTGGTAAATGGTCACGCCGTTCACCGTCAGTGGATGATTGACGCGCAGGGTGGCGGCCATTTTTTCGCCGGTATATTTATCGGTAACCAGCACGTCGCTGGCAAAATCTTTGGGCATGCCCGTGTCGTAAAAATCGATATGAAATTTCTTCAATTCAATGGAAAACGGCAACTCTTGCAGCAGCAATCCTTTGTCTGCATTCAAAAATGTCCGGTCGATGGTTTGGCCTTCCACAATTTCGGCATTGCCGCGATAAGAAAGGTTTTTGTCGCTCAATGTGCTTTCGGGTTTGAAATCGCGGGCATAAACGCTGGTATTGTCGGGCACCAGTCTGCCGGTCAGCATGCCGATTTTGAGCAGAAGGTTGCTGTCAATCAGGCCACCGATGCAAATCACAATCAGCGCCAAGTGGGCAAAAATATAGCCCCATTTATTCATTGCGCCTTTTTTGGCGGCAACTATGACACTGCCGTCTTCCCGTGTTTCGGATTTGGTTTTAAAACCCTGTATCTGCAAATATTTCTCTACAATTTCCGGTGTGATGCCGCTGCCGTTTTCACGTGGCAATTCCGCCGTATGCTTCATGTGCGCCAATGATTTCGCCGTCGCATTCAGGCGGAACGATTTCATGTCGCGCAGGTATTGCGGGGTATTCCGCCAAACGCACAGCCCGGTGCTCAGCACCAGAAACAGCATGATGAGTACGAACCATGAAGAGGCGTAAACGTCGAACAATCCTAAAAATTGGAAAATTTCCGCCCAGAAAGGGCCGAATTGGACCACATAATTTTGTGCAGGCTGGTTTTGCTGCACCACCGTGCCGATGATGGAGGCGATGGCCAAAATGGACAGTAACGCCACGGCAAAGCGCATGGAACTGATGAAAGCGAACCATGGGCGGCGGATAAAAGAAGTTTGGGAAGATGAGGTGGGATTCATGATGGGCGGGATGGGCTGAAAAAGCAGCCTGCACTTTTACAATACGGCTATTCAGCCTTCTTTACTGCGGCACTTGCGGCAAATGCCGGTTAATACAACATGGTCTTCATTCAGCGTGAACCCCGTTTTCTGTACGCCTTCGCGCAGGGCGAGCCATTCGGCGTTCAGGCTTTGCTCATCGACCGTGCCACATTCCGTGCATACCAAAATAAAGCTGCTGTGGTGGTGGGCATGTTCGGCATGGCAATGGCCGGTGCATTCGTGGCGCGCATGGCTGCACAGCACATAGCCGTTCACGGCAGGGACTTTGTGCAGCACGCCCTGCTCCGCCCAGAAATCCAAAGCACGATAGGCGGTGGGCGGCGCAACGACACTTTCGCTGTCCCGCTGCATTTGCGCCAGGACGTTGTAGGCCTTAATCACGCCGTCCAGCTGCAACACCATATCCAACACTTGCTCGCGCAGCGGCGTTACCTGTGCGCCGGTAGTGCGGCATTGGTGCAAAATTTGTTCTTTAACAGGGTTCATATTTTCCGTTTCGCGTAAACAAAAAAGCAGCCTGCACTTTTATTCACCGACAAACGACACGCCGGCCAGATTCGATGCCTTTACCGCGTCCGCAATGGCCGCCACAGCCTGCGGACGGACGAAATTGCGGCGGTATGCCAGCACGATGCGGCGCGAAGGGGCAGGCTGCCTGAACGGCACAATGGAAAACAGCAAATGGTCGTTGTCGGTAATGCCGGTGGACGGCAGCACGCTGATGCCCAATCCGCTGGCTACCATGTGGCGGATGGTGTTGAGCGAGCTTCCTTGCAGCGTATTGACCAATCCGGCAATTTTCTGCTTTGCCGCCAGCTCGGTACAAGAACCAAGCACTTGGTCGCGCATACAGTTGCCCTCGGTCAGCAGCAGCACGTTTTCTTCCGCCAAATCCGCGGTTGATACGGAATCCAGCTCTTCAAACGGATGGCCTTTGGGCACAATCACGAAAAACGGCTCGTCATACAGGGCAATCGTTTCAATGCCTGCTTCGGCATAAGGCTCCGCCACCACCACCGCGTCCAATTCGCCGCGTTTGAGCAAATCGGTCAGCACGGCGGTATAGTTTTCTTCCAGGAACAGCGGCATTTTGGGCGCGACATGGCGCATCGACACAATCAGCCTGGGCAGAAGATACGGCGCAACCGTGAAAATCAAACCCAGCCTGAACGAACCTTCCAACTGGTTTTGCTCCGCATTGGCGAGGTGGCGGATGACTTCCGCCTCTTCCAAAACGCGCTGCGCCTGCGACACGATGGCCGCTCCGGATTCCGTCATCAAAATTTCACTGCTGCTGCGGTCGAACAGGGAAACGCCCAGCTCTTCCTCTAATTTTTTAATGGCGATGGACAAGGTGGGCTGGCTGACATGGCAACGCTGCGCCGCACGGCCGAAATGCTTTTCCTGTGCCACAGCGACAATGTAACGCAATTCGGTCAGCGTCATGGTTTATCCGTTTTCCCCGCTTCGGGTGCAGGCTGCCCTTTTTTGTTTTCGGGCAGGGTGATGTTCAATGCCAACATATCCACGCCGTCTTGTTTCTCGTGCGTGATATTGATGTCGTCCAATTCGATTTTAACGTATTTGGACAACACTTCCAGCAATTCCTTCTGCAACGTGGGCAGATAATCGGGCGTACCGTTGGCGGCATCGCGGTTGGCACGTTCCTGCGCGATGATGATTTGCAGGCGGTCGCGCGCCACGGCCGCCGTCTTCGGCTTGCGCCCCAATAATTTTTCAAGCAACGACATTACTTACCTCCAAACAGTTTTTGGAAGAAGCCTTTTTTCTCCGCTTCCAAAAAGCGGATTTCGCGGTTTTCGCCCAAAAGGCGCGCCACCACGTCCTGATAGGCCTGCGCGGCAACCGCATCTTCCTGATGGATAACGGGCGCACCCGCATTGGAAGCTTGCAACACGTTTTGCGATTCGGGAATCACGCCGATGAGCGGAATACGCAAAATGTCCTGAATATCCTGTACCGACAACATTTCGCCTTTTTCCACACGCTCCGGCGAATAACGCGTAATCAGCAGGTGTTCCTTCACGGTGCCGCCCTGCTCTGCTTTTTTGGATTTGCTTTGCAAAATGCCCAAAATGCGGTCGGAGTCGCGCACGGAAGACACTTCGGGGTTGGTGGTAACAATCGCCTCGTCCGCATAATACAGCGCCATCAATGCGCCGGTTTCGATGCCGGCCGGCGAATCGCACACGATAAATTCAAAGCCCATGGCATCCAAGCCGTTCAGCACGTTGCCCACGCCTTCTTTGCTCAGCGCATCTTTATCGCGGGTTTGCGATGCGGGCAGGATGAACAGTTTGTCGCAATGTTTGTCTTTGATTAAGGCTTGGTTCAGCGTGGCCTCGCCTTGAATCACATTGACCAAATCGTACACCACGCGGCGTTCACAGCCCATAATCAAGTCCAGATTGCGCAGACCCACGTCGAAATCGATGACGCAGGTTTTGTGGCCGCGCAAGGCCAGGCCGGTGGAAATGCTGGCGGAAGTGGTGGTTTTGCCCACGCCGCCCTTGCCGGAGGTTACTACAATGATTTTTGCCATAAGGTACTTCTTTCTTTGCGTTAAATGAAAACTTTCCATGTGCAGGCTGCTTTTTCAAACGGCGCGCCGCAAAAGCAGCCTGCACATCCTTTATATCAATAAAATTACTGGGCGTTAATCGCCGAAATGGCCAGCCGCTCGTCTTCCTGCAATTCGATTTTCACCGCGTGTTTGTGCAGGTGCGGCGGCAGGTTTTGTTCGAAGACGCGGTAAATGCCGGCCACCGACACCAGTTCCGCCTGCATGGACTGCACGAAAATCCGCGCGGTCTTATCGCCCGATTCGCCCGCCAACGCACGGCCGCGCAACGGTGCATACACATGGATATTGCCGTCCGCAATCACTTCCGCACCTTCGCTGACCATGCCCATCACGATTAAATCCGCGTTTTTGGCATATACCTGCTGCCCCGTGCGCACCGGGCTGTTGATAACCAGCGTGGGGCGCGGCGCATGGTCATCCGTGGCAGGTGCAGGCTGCTTTTCTTCCTCTGCAGCCTGCCCGTTGTTTTCCGCGGCAGATTCTGCTTTTGTTTCGGCAACATTGTCCGTTGTATCAGTGGCAGTTTCTTTTACGGAATCTTCCGCATGTTCCGCAGACGGCTCGATGCAGGCTGCTTTTTCATGTTCGTCAATTTCGGTTTCCGCCGCTTTTTTGTGTTCGTGCGACAAATAAAACAATCCGGCTGCGTGCACTTTGTCTGCCCAGCGCTGTTCTGCGCCGCGCGCCGCAATCACGGCAATCCCCTGCCGTGCCAGCAACGACACGATGGCCGACAAATCCGCATCGGCATCCATCAAATCGTCCAAATCCAAAACAAACGGCAGCGCGCCCAGCACTTGGTATTTGTCTTTTTTCTTGCGCAAAAACTGGGACAACTGTGCCAAATCCGCCGTGTGCAGGCGCAGGGACAACATCTCCAAGCGCGTGGATTTCACTTCAAAAGCTGCTTTCATGATGCGATTGTTTTATTAAATCAAATGGGCGATTTTACCCTGCCTGCACTATTTATTCAACCGAAGCCGCGCATGTCCCGCCCGTTTCCGCACGGCAGGGCGTGCGTATTAGCTATTGATTTTTATGAAATCCGGCTTTACAATCCCGTTTCCCTCTTTAACCATCTTTAACGAGAAGATAATAGAATGAAGAAAACCCTGTTAAGCACCCTCGTGCTGGTGATTTTGGCAGCCTGCTCCCAACAAGCTGAAAACACTTCCGCAAACAATGCGGCAAATCCTGCGGCATCCGGCGCAGCGGCGGGTAACCTGCCGCAAACCAACGAGCTGAATATCTACAACTGGTCGAACTATGTGGACGAAAGCACCGTTGAAGACTTCAAAAAAGCCAACAATCTGGATTTGACCTACGATTTGTACGAAAACAACGAAACGCTTGAAGCCAAAATGCTCACCGGCAAATCCGGCTACGATTTGGGCGTTCCCGGCATCGCATTCCTGCCCCGCCAAATCAAAGCAGGTGCTTATCAGAAAATCAACCGCGACCTGATTCCGAACTACAAAAACATCGACCCCGCGCTGCTGAAACTGCTGGAACAGGCCGACCCGGGCAACCAATACGCCGTGCCCTATTTCTCCGGCGTGAACACGCTGGCGATTACCGCCAAAGGCAAAGAAATCCTGGGCGGCAAACTGCCTGAAAACGGCTGGGATTTGCTGTTCAAACCAGAATACACCAACAAACTGAAACAATGCGGCATCGCGCTGTGGGACACGCCTAGCGAAATGTTCCCGCTGGTGCTGAACTACTTGGGCAAAGACCCGCGCGGCACCAATCCGGCCGACATTGAAGCCGCAGCCGCTGTGTTGCAGGCCATCCGCCCCGACGTGAAACGTTTCAGCGCGTCTTACATTGACGAACTGGCTCGCGGCGACATCTGCCTGGTAGCCGGTAATGGTGGCGACCTGAACATGGCGAAAGCGCGCTCGGAAGAAGTGAAAAACAACGTGGGCATTGACGTGCTGGCACCGAAAGGCATGGGCTTCTGGGTGGAATCCTGGGTGATTCCCGCCGATGCGAAAAACGTTGCCAACGCGCACAAATACATCAACTACACGTTAGACCCCGAAGTGGCGGCCAAAAATGCGGCGGCGGTAACGTTTGCCCCTGCCAGCCTGCCGGCACGCGAAAAAATCGATCCGAAACTGGTGGCGACACGTTCGATTTTCCCAACAGCGGAAGATATGGCCGCCGGCTTTGTGATGCCGCAAATGTCGGACGAAGCGAAACGCCAAACCACGGCGCTGTGGCAAAAACTGAAAATGGGTAAATAATCCGTTATCCGTTTCCGGCGAAAGCAGCCTGCACGTTCAGAAATTGAAGTGCAGGCTGCTTTTTTATGTGCGGTTGGCTGATTTCTCCCAACATATTCTTTCTTCTGAGTTCTTATTTTCTTCCCATGAATAATCGAAATAAATCTTATCGCACAGCAAACCTCTTTCATACCGAGATGCATGGATAATATGGAATACGACATCGCCTTTACAAAAAAAACTACCTCCTTCCATTTTTTTAAAACCTGTTGTTTGAACGATAATTTTTTCTAAATCATAATAATCGATACATTCTTTTAGAAGAAAACTGCCATTTACATGCGTCCATCGATATTGCTCCGCATATCGGACCTGTCCCTTATTAAACGATTGTGCATTAAGTCCTATAGCCATTTTTTCAAGGTCTTCATATGTGTCGTTTGCAATCTTCATGCCTGTTGTACTAGTGCTTTTTTCCAAATTAACCTTATATCCTATGTGTTGCATTGCATAAATACAAAATAGAAACAATAAGAAACGAAAAATTCTATTTAAACTTATATTTTCCATCTATCGGTTGCCTTTTCTGTATTATCTGAATTTGGGATTGTGGTTCAATCAGCAGCACTGCTCAGCAGGCCCCGGCTACTTTATCTCCTATCCCGGTTTGTCAATACAGCATGACCTCCTTCGCAGCCCACAAACTTCATATTGGTTGTTCTATCAATATGTTGAGAGAACTCCAAATCACGTTCCGCAATATATCCATCTTGTTTATTTGTACAGTATGTCCATTTGGGGTCTTGCTTGGAATTAGCTGGAATCACACCAAATTTAACTAATGCAGCAGTATGTTCTCTCCATTTAGGATTAATGGGTATAGAATCAGAACGATCTGTTGCCAGATGACACCCCGATAATGAAACACAGATATACATAAACAGCACAAACTTAATCATTTTATTCCTTTACAATTATTCAATACTGTGAGTACGGCAAATAACAGCCCGAGCCAACTCATTAATTCATCAAAATTTCCAATATGAATAATATGGTATTTCTGCAAAAAAGTAAGCACCCCTAAAAATCCGACATAAAAATATGAAAATTTTGATGCTATAAGCCTCCGCTGAAATTTTATAGCGGTTTTTAGTTCTTTATCTTTATTTTTGGGTTTAAATGGCATAATGGTATTATTGCTAATGTCCATTGTTTATTTCCTATTTGAAATTAAAGATTGTCTTGCCGGGTTGCATGTTTGTGTTTTCAGCGCGCTGTTTTGTATGACAAGCAATCCAGCCTCTCTACAAAAGCAGCCTGCACCCGCAAGCCGTGCTAAAATCCTTTCTTTTATCCGACACATTTGCGCCATGAATCCCCATCTGCAACAACTGCAACCTTATCCGTTCGCCCGACTGCGTGAAGCCGTGCAAGGCATTGTGCCGCCTGCACATTTGACCGAAATCCCGCTGTATATCGGCGAACCGAAGCACCCTGCCCCTCGCGTTATCCGCGATGCGCTGCTGCAATCGCTGGACGAATTGTCCAAATATCCGCTCACGCTCGGCCTGCCCGAACTGCGCCAAGCCTGCGCCGACTGGCTGAAACGCCGCTATGACGGCCTGAGTCTCAATCCCGACAGCGAAATCCTGCCCGTGCTCGGTAGCCGCGAAGCCCTGTTTTCCTTTGTCCAAACTGTGTTGAACGAAGCGGAAGCACCGGTGGTGGTGAGCCCCAACCCGTTTTATCAGATTTACGAAGGTGCAACGCTGCTGGGCGGCGGCAAAATCGTGTTCGCCAATACCGTCGCGCCGAATTTCCTGCCCGATTGGAACAGCGTTGCCGCGGAAGACTGGGCGCGGTGCAGGCTGCTTTTCGTCTGCTCGCCCGACAATCCGACCGGCAGCGTGCTGCAACTGGACGATTGGCGTGAACTTTTCGCATTGCAAGACCGATACGGCTTCATCATCGCGTCCGACGAATGCTATTCGGAAATTTATTTTGACGGCAAAAAACCTTTGGGCTGCCTGCAGGCTGCTTTGGCATGCGGCCGCAGTTTCGACAAACTCATCATGTTCACCAGCCTGTCCAAACGTTCCAACGTGCCGGGCTTGCGTTCGGGTTTCGTGGCGGGCGATGCCAAGCTACTGAAAGATTTCCTGCTTTACCGCACCTATCACGGCAGCGCCATGTCCCTGCCCGTGCAGCGCGCCAGCATTGCCGCGTGGAACGATGAGGCTCACGTTGCCGAAAACCGCGCGCTGTATCAGGCGAAATTCGACCGCGTGCTGCCGATTCTGCGCCAAAAATTCGATGTGCGCCTGCCCGATGCTTCGTTTTACATCTGGCTGCGCATTCCCGATGGCGACGATTTGCGCTTCACGCAGGAACTTTACCGCGACACCGGCGTGCTGGTGCTGCCCGGTCGCTTTTTCGCGCGCGAAACGGCAAACGGCAATCCGGGCAAAGGTTTTGTGCGGATTGCGCTGGTGGACGAATTGGACAAATGCGTGGAAGCGGCGCAACGCATGGTCGATTGGTATCGGGCATAAATCCGCCGAAAAGTGCAGGCTGCGTGATTTGATTGCCGACCCGAAGGCAGCCTGCACTGCACAAGATGGCGGTATCGGATACGCCATGCTGCAATGTTTCGTTAAAAAGCGAAAAGCAGCCTGCATCTCGGTTTTCCAAAGTGCAGGCTGCTTTTTTTGCAACGTGGCGGCAACATAGGTATGGACCCAATCCAAAAATGCAGGCTGCTTCTTAATATTCCAAAAGCAGCCTGCACGTTTCATTCTTCCGAATCCTCAATATCCGGCGCATTGTTTTCCGCGTCCATCACCCATTTCACTTCCTGATACAGCGCGCGGAAGTTTTTCGGCGGCTTGTTCTGTTCGGCCTCTTTGCGCGCATTGCGGATCAGCGTGCGCAGGCTGCCTGCATCCGCGTGGGGATATTGCGCCACAAACGCCGTGAGCGCATCGTCGTCCGCCAGCAGGCGTTCGCGCATCTGCTCCACGCGCTGCAAAAACGCATTGTGCGCGCGGTTTTCGCCTTTCAGCTTTGCCAAAAATGTGCGGATGGGTTCGGGATCGACATCGCGCATCAGGCGACCAATGTATTGCCGCTGGCGTTTCACCGCGCTGTTGGACGTGATTTTTTGATATTCTTTAATGGCTTCGTGCAAATCTTCCGGAAGCGCGATTTTCTTCAGCGTGGAAGCAGAAAGCCGGGTCAGCTCCATGCCCAAATCCTGCAATTCGTCCATCTGTTTTTTCTTGCGGGTTTTGCTGACCCATTCGTCTTGATTTTCCATATCGTGCACGCGTGATGACTGTCGGTAAAACCCGAATCATACCAAAATTTACATTAAATTTTAAGTTCCGCCACCGCCAATCCGCCCAACGCGCCCGAAAAACGGCTACAATATCGCCCGATTCATGAAGGTGAAAAATATGTTTCAACATACAAGCACACAGTTTATCGATACCGCCCAATCCGTTTTGGCGCTGGCACGGCAAAAAGGCGCCAGCTCTGCCGAAGTAGACGTGAGCGAATCGCTGGGACAGTCGGTAAGCGTCCGCTTACAGGAAATCGAGCAAATCGAGCACCAGCAGGACAAATCGTTGGACATCACCGTTTATTTCGGACAACGCAAAGGCCGTGCCAGTACGGCCGATTTGTCGCCGCAGGCACTGGAAGCGACCGTGCAGGCTGCCTGCGATATTGCGCGCTACACCGCCGAAGACGAATACGCCGGATTGGCGGATGCCGATTTAATGGCCAACACCGTGGGCGATTTGGACAAATACCACGAATGGAATTTGAGCAGCGAAGAAGCCGTTGCCCTTGCCAAGCAGTGCGAACAGGCCGGTTTGGAAGCCGACGGCCGCATCGTCAATTCGGACGGCGCCAACCTCAGCATCTCGCATTACCAGTTTGTTTATGCCAACACGCACGGCTTCTGCCAGCATCAAAAAGGCACGCGCCACAGCATTTCGTGCAGCCTCGTGGCAGACGGCGGCGACGGCATGGAACGCGATTACTGGTTTGACGTGGCCTGCCGCCCGCAGGATTTGGAAAGCGCGGAACACATCGGCCGCACCGCTTCGCAACGTGCCGTTCGACGGCTGAATGCGTGCAGCCTGCCCACCGGCCAATATCCCGTCGTGTTCGACACCACGATTGCCGGCAGCCTGATCGGGCATTTAATCGGCGGATTGAGCGGGCCGTCGCTGTACCGCCAGGCCAGCTTCCTGTGCGATAGCTTGGGCAAAACCATTTTGCCGACCCATTTGGACTTGCGCGAAGAACCGCACATTCCACGCGGTTTGAACAGCAGCTATTTCGATGCCGAAGGCGTGGCCACCCGCGCGCGTTCAGTAATAGAAAAAGGCGTGGTGCAGGGCTATTTCCTGAACAGCTACGCCGCACGCAAGCTCGGCATGCAAAGCACGGCCAATGCCGGCGGTGCGCACCACCTGATTTTGACGCACACGCACGACACGCAGGCTGCCCTGCTCAAAGACATGGGTTCGGGTCTTTTGGTCACCGAACTGATGGGGCAAGGCGTGAATATCCTAACCGGCGATTATTCGCGCGGCGCGGCAGGTTTCTGGGTGGAAAACGGCGTCATCAGCCATCCGGTTTCCGGCATCACCATTGCGGGCAACCTGCGCGATATGCTGCGCAATATTGCAGGCGTGGCCAACGATGTCCTGTATCGCAACAGCCACCACATCGGTTCGATTTGGCTGGAAAAAATGACTGTTGCAGGAGAAGCATCATGAAAGCAACCGTTTGTTTGGGCATTGCGTTTGCCTTATCAACCGCGCCGGTTTGGGCGTGCTCGCAATTAGAGCCTGCCGCGGCGTTTATCTTCATCAACGACACCAACCGCGACCAGTTGCTGGATATGTACGAATGGCGCAACGCCAAAACGCCGAATCTGGAAGTGGCGTTCAACGTGGGCGACATGAACGAATTCCTCCGCCTGGACTACAACCGCGACCGCTATCTGCAAGCAGCGGAAATCGGCTTCGACAACGTGCGCTATATCCGTCCGCCCTGCGCCGATATGGAAGAACGCCGCTTCATGCACGGGTTCCGCCAGCGGGCAAATTAAACGGCACAGATAACAACGACACCGTAATCACCAAGTGCAGGCTGCTTTGGAAGCGTTCAAAAGCAGCCTGCACCCGCAACCGAAAGCAAACAAACGATGACACAATACCTGATTGCACACGACCATCAAAACCGACCCATCGAACTCATCGCCAAAATGGCCAACCGCCACGGCCTCATCGCCGGCGCGACCGGCACAGGCAAAACCGTGACCCTGCGCAAACTCGCCGAAAGTTTTAGCCAATCGGGCGTGCCCGTGTTCATGGCCGACGTGAAAGGCGATTTGTCCGGTATTTGCCGCGCGGGGCAGAACAGCGGCAAAGTCGCCGAACGGATGCAGCAATACGGCCTGACCGACGATTACCTGCAAGGCTTTCCCGTGCGCTTTTGGGATGTGTACGGCAGCACCGGCATTCCCGTGCGCGTCAATATTTCGGCCATGGGCTCCATGCTGCTGGCACGGCTGATGAACCTGAACGATACGCAGGAAGGCGTACTCAACCTCGTATTCAAAGTGGCGGACGACAATGGCTGGCATCTGATTGATTTGAAAGACCTCCGTTCGCTGCTGCAATATGTGTCCGACCACGCCAAAGAATACCGCGCCACCTACGGCAATGTGTCCGCCGCCAGCATCGGCGCCATCCAACGCCAACTGCTGCAACTGGAAAGCGAAGGCGCGGCGCAGTTTTTCGGCGAACCGGAACTGGATTTGCTCGACTGGATTCAAACGGAAAACGGGCAAGGCGTCATCAACATTCTGAACGCGGAAAAACTCATGCACTCGCCGCGCCTGTATAGCGCATTCATGCTTTGGTTTCTGGCGGAACTGTTTGAAAACCTGCCCGAAACGGGCGACCCGGACAAACCCAAATTCGTGCTGTTCTTCGACGAAGCACATTTGATTTTCGACAATGCGAACAAAATGTTAATCGAACAAGTCGAACAGGCGGTGCGGCTGATACGCTCCAAAGGCGTGGGCGTGTATTTCGTCACACAAAATCCAACCGACCTGCCCGACACGGTGTTAGGGCAACTGGGCAACCGCGTGCAGCATGCCCTGCGCGCCTTCACCCCGCGCGACCAAAAAGCCGTGAAAGCCGCCGCCGACACATTCCGCAGCAATCCCGATTTGAACGTGGCCGAAGCGGTGGGCGAACTGGCCGTGGGCGAAGCGCTGGTGTCGTTCTTGGATGCACAGGGCATGCCGCAAATCGTGCAGCGCGCATGGATTATGCCGCCGCAGTCGCAGCTTGCGCCTTTGACCGAAGCAGAACGCAGCGCCGCGTTCCAAGCTGACAGCCTGTATCCACACTACCGCGATGCCGTGGATTCGTTTTCCGCATTTGAAGCCTTGCAGCAGCAACCCGCCGGCAGCGCCGAAGAAGTGCAGGCTGCCTCCGACGCAAATGGCAATGCGGAAGCCGCGAAAAAGCAGCCTGCACCGGCCGAAGAAAAACCCGGCCTGTTGGAAGGCTTTCTGGGCGGACTTTCGGGCGGACGCAAAAAATCGGGGCAAGGCCTCGGCTATGATTTGGCCGACAGCGTGGGCAGCCAAATCAACCGCCAAGTCACCAATGCCATTACGCGCACCGTCATGGGCGTGATTAAAAAAATGTGGAAATAACACGCCGCCAAAGTGCAGGCTGCTTTTTTCGGATTCAATTTTCGATAAGGAAAATGCTATGAACAAAATCTCTCTCATTGCCGTTACAGCGGCAACCTTGGCATTGGGCGCATGCGCCAACGGCACGGGGCAAGGCGTGTCGCTCAATTTGGGTTTGGGCGGCTTAATCGGCTCGCATCTGGGCATCGGCACATCGGTCAATATCCCGTTGGGCGGCACCGCGCAGAAAAACCCTGCCGACGGCGAAAACCGCGGCGGTCTGCGCGTGATTGAACACCAAGTCATCACCTTCTTCGACGCGCAAGGCCAAACCACCAACAGCGCCGTGAAAAACGGCTACTACCGCGAACTGGTCGCCAAACAAAACGACCAAACCTATGTGGTGCAGGATTTCTACGGCAACGGCAACAAGCGCACCGACCCGATGACACTGGCCAAAGACCAACTGTTCGAATTCCGCGCCCATCCGCACAACGGTGCCTACACCGTGTACGCCATTAACGGCAATATCATGCAGCAGCAGAACTTCCGCAATGGAAAACTCATTTCCCAATAAAAGCAGCCTGCACCCCTTCCGCATTCAAACGCAGGATACGGCGTTCGATTTATTGCCCGGCCAAAACCTGCTCGACGCGCTCGAACAAACCGGGCACGACGTGTCCTACCAATGCCGCCACGGCTACTGCGGAAGCTGCCGCGTGGCCCTACTTTCCGGCCGGGTGGATTATGCGGAACCGCCGCTCGCCTTCCTGCACGAAGGCGAAATTCTGCCCTGCTGCTGCCGCGTCCGCAGCGATTTGGTGCTGAAGTGCGGCAAAAAGAAAACATCGGGCGGCTCAAATGGGCAAGCATAAAGATTGTTCGGCAGATGGCTTTGCTTTACAATCGTGCCTTTATTCTAAACCAACGCAATTCATATTGAAGGAATCGGCAAATATGGCAGCATACAATACCCAGAAAGTCCTGTCCGTACACCACTGGACAGACGCTTACTTCTCATTCACCTGCACCCGCGACGAAAGCCTGCGCTTTGAAAACGGCCAGTTCGTCATGATCGGCCTGATGGTGGACGGTAAACCCCTGATGCGCGCATACAGCGTCGCCAGCCCAAACTGGGAAGAACATCTGGAATTTTTCAGCATCAAAGTGCAGGACGGCCCGCTCACCAGCCGCCTGCAACATTTGAAAGTCGGCGACGACATCCTCATCAGCAAAAAGCCCACCGGCACCCTGATTGCCAGCGACTTCAACGAAGGCGGCAAACACCTGTACCTGCTCTCCACCGGCACCGGTTTGGCACCGTTTTTGAGCGTAACGCGCGACCCGGACATTTACGAACAGTTTGAAAAAGTCATCCTCGTGCACGGCGTGCGCCACAAAGAAGACCTCGCCTATTACGACCATTTCACCAAAGATTTGCCCAACCACGAATTTCTGGGCGAAATGGTGCGCGAAAAACTGATTTACTATCCCGTCGTTTCCCGCGAGCCCTACATCCACCACGGCCGCCTGACCGACCTGCTCAAATCCGGCCAAATCTTCAAAGATATCGGCCTGCCACCGATGAACCCGAAAGACGACCGTGCCATGTTGTGCGGCAGCATGCCGATGAACCGCGACACCGCCGCCATTTTGGACAGCTTCGGCTTGGTGGCATCGCCCAAAACCGGCGTGCGCGGCGATTATCTGATTGAACGCGCGTTTGTCGAACAGTAAACCGAATACTGAGTTCAAAAAGCAGCCTGCACTTGGTTTTCACCTTGTGCAGGCTGCTTTTTTGTGTTTGACAAAACCGAGGGCGTATCCGCACATCAAAAATCAACGACACGGATAATTTCCACCGCATGCGGATACTCTACCAGCAGTTGGCGCAGATGGATGCCTGCATTCAGATTATCCCGCTCAAAATCCGGATTGGCGCACTGTTTGTGCCGCAAGGCCTTGTCCAAACTCTGCCTGCGCCGTTCGTGGTCGGCGGCCACAAAGGCATAATCGAATATTGCAGCGGCGGGTATATCGGGATGGTGGGTACAATAATCTTGAACCTGGTCAATACGCTCTGCCATCGCGTTCATCAGGCGGCGGTGAAAATCCTCCACTTCGCGTATGAATGTGCCGGTATCCATCACAAAAACGGCTTCGCCCGTGTGCTGAAACCAAGATATGCCGTGCGGGTTTTTTCCGTTGCCGTTCCAATAAATATAGATTTCATCGGCATAACTCCACAGGCGGAATTCGGGCAGCATCATATAGCCGCTGCCGAATTGGCCGCAATGTGGGGCGCATTTTTCGTAAAGGCTTTCATCTTCGTGAAACAATAATTTGTCGTCACATTCTTCCAAAACTATCTGGTAAACCGTGGGATTGAGCAGGCATTGGTGCTGCATTTCGCTTACGTTGTTCCATGCATACGGCAGGGCTTCTGCCAGCACGTCTTCATACAGGCGAACGACATAATATTCTGGTTCGTATGCGTGCAGACCGCCTGCCGCCGCCTGCTGTTTCCACTGCGCGCGTTCGTTTGCGGTTAAGGTCGCGGGATTGTAGGACAACAGGCGTTTGCCGTTGATACAAATGTTGTAGCTGCCGTCCGTCAGCCAATACCAACATGGGCTGTTAGCAGCAAGGGTCTGCGTGGTATTTCTGAGGGTAAAGTCGAATAGGGGCATGGTTTTCTTTCAGTTTTCAAGCAGATTGGAAAGAACTGCCGCCACCCGATTCCTTTTTGCGCCATTCTGCCAGCACGCGCTTGGCGGCGGTTTGCCCGTTGGGGAGCGCGGTGGTTTGCAGCATTTGCAGTTTTTCGCGGGCGGCGCGGCAGTTGTGTCTGCCGACCAGTTCTATGGCACGTTCCTGCACATACATATCTTCATCGTCCAGATAGGGCAGCAGCCATTGGGCGGCTTCGTTTTCGGCGACAAGATTGAACCAAGTAAGGTGCAGCCGTTGGCGGATTTCTTCATTATCGCCCTGCTCTGCCTCTTCCCGTAACTGGCGCATGGACGCATGGCGCACGGCGGTATCCAACGGCGGTTCGGCAGCGGGGAACTGTCCGGCACGGCTGACGTGCAGAAGATCGTAGCCGTCCTGTGCTTCGGGATATGCGGCCACGGCGGCAATCAGGTGCGGTATATCGGCGAAGGTGGGCGCCAAATCGGGGTCGTCATGCTGAAAATGCCCAACCATGCCCGCCAAAGGTGCGGTAAGGTACACAAACCATTCGTTGCTTTCCCCATCCTGCAACAGCGGGGCAACGGGCAACGGCGGCTGGCATTCGTCAAAATAATCCTTGCTGTTTTGCCAGTCTGAATCATCGGGGTGAAACTGGAAGCCGTCTCTAGGAACAAAGCCTTGCAGGGCGACAATGTGTCCGGCGGGGATTTTGTGCCGTTGCAGGCAAGCAATCAGTGCAGCCGGAGGATTCGGTTTCATGCGTATTCTTTCGTTGGATTAGGGTGCAGGCTGCTTTTTGGATTTCAGGCAGCCTGCACATAAGGTGGATTGAATGGGTACAGAGTTGGGATTGTCGGTATCGGATTCGGCGCTCTTGCGTATACGGGACGCGTGCGAGGAGAAAGCAGCCTGCACATCTTTCTTTTACTTCAACGCCTCTTCCGCCGCGCGCAGCCCCTGTTCCATGGCGTGTTGCAGATACGGCTGCCAGGCCACGTCGCTGTTGGCCATGAAGATATTGCCCACGGCGCGCTGCATTTGGCGCGTGGTGCTGCGCTCGGCGGCTTCGCTGTCGAACAGGCCGACCCGCTCGTAGCTGTATCCGTGCGCCCAGCGGTTGATGGTCAGATCGGCCACGATGTCGTCCGCATTTTCGCCGGCCAGCGCAAACAGTTCGCGCAGCTGCGTCAGAATCTCGCCGCGCAGTGCGTTTTCGTCCTGTGCCGCCAGTGCCTTCCGTCCCGCACGGTATTTGTCGCGCGCGGTTTTGCCGTCTTGTGCGGTGGCGATGCGGACGCAGTGCAGCACAATCGGTTCGTCGGGCGTTTGCGCGGGTGTGTAGCCGCCCATTTTCACGGGGTAGTCCAGCCACAGTTCGCAATAAGGCTGGTTCGGCGCGTAAATATGGTACACGCCGAGTTTTTGGAACGCGCGGGCGTTTTTCAGGGCGACTTTGGTATAAACCATCGGCACTTTCACGTTGGTCCGCATGGCGTCCTGCTGCGTTTGCGGCATTTGCGGCACGATGCGCTGCGCCAGTGTGGCGTGGCCTGCGTAAATACATTTGCGGGCGGAAACGCGGTAAAGGTCGCTGTCGGTTTTGCCTTGCAACGCCACGGCCACGCTGCCGTCGGGCTGGTTTTCCAGCAGCAGCGCGGTGGTATTCAGGCGGATTTTAACGTGGCTGTCGGGTTTATCCAGCGCGGCGTAGTCGGTTTTGGCCAGCACCACGTCTTCCATGTCCATACGCAGCCGCGGTCTGTCCAGCGCATCGGGTATCAGGCGGCGCACCAGCAGGCGTGCGACGGAAGCGTTGCCGTCGGGGAAATGGTAGATATAGGGTTCGTCATGCTCGTTTTTTGCCGCAGGCAGCCTGCAGTTTTGCAGACCGGGGTAGCCGTTTGCCCACGCTTCGGCCACGGACACGGCGCGGATGTCGTGCCCCCAGTAGTCCGAACTGATGTTTTGCAGATAGGCCAGGCATTTTTCGGGCAGTTTGGCGGTATCGTGCAGGAAGTCGTAATAGCTGGTGGTGGCGGCATATTCGCTGCGTTGGCGGCGGCTTTTGCCTTTCAGGTAATCGGGCGGCGAAACGTAAAGCTCGGTCAGCGCTGCCTTTTCCGCATCGGACAGCGGGAACTGCCCAATCACGGCGCGGGCGGAGGCTTTGCCCGTTTCAGGCTGCCCCGCCACCACTTTGGCCTCGCCGAACGTGTCTTTGCCGAAGAACACGCCCTGTTTCAGCCCCCACGTTTTGCGGTACAAATCCTGCTGGAAATACTGTGCGAATTTTTTGTAGTCGATGCCGATTTCCTTCACCAGCCGCTTGACTTTGGGCGAAAACGTGCCTTCGGGCGAATCCAGGTTTTCGCTGCCGCCGTAAGTAATCAGCGTTTTGCCGTCCACCGTGAATTCATTGCGCTTGGCGTGTCCGCCGAAATCGTCGTGGTTGTCCACAATCAGGATTTTGGCCTGCGGACGCGCTTTGCGGTAGGCATAGGCCGCGGTCAGGCCGCTGATGCCGGAGCCGACCACGACCAAATCGTAGCTTTCGCGCGCCTGTTCGGGCATGGTGATTTTGCGGCCGCGCAGGGCGACGCTGTGCGGTGCGGCACGGGAACTGTCGTGGTCGCCGCGCAGGCCGGTGAGCGACGGCGGATACAGCGTGGCGGTGGCGACAATCTCGGCGGCGCGCGCGGGGGAAATCAGGCGGTAGCCGCCCAGAGCAGTTGTGCCGGCCAGTGCGGCGGCGGTGCCTAAAAAGCGGCGGCGTGTGAGTTCGGACATGGCGGGGTTCCTTTTTGTTGGATGGGTTGGTGGGGGTGCAGGCTGGTTTTGGGGTTTCAGGCAGCCTGAAACGGCCAAGCCTGCCTATTTTCATCCTTACGCAAATCGTAATGGAAGGGTAATTATTGTGGATTTTGTAGGGTGGCACTCGTTGCTCATGCAGATACAGGCTGCCTGAAAACTAAAAACGCGTCAGCAGCGAGTGCCACCCTACTTTACTAAAAACACCAATTAAAAAACAAATAGTTATTTAGGCAAATAAACAACCATTATGCCATTTGGAAATTGGCCTTTCCAGCCACAGGGGAAACCACCATTTTTATAAACCTCAATTTGTTTCTCTAAGAACATTTTATCGTTTTCATCTATGTTTTTATCATCTATTTTAGCAAGAGATTTATAAGCAATAATACTTAAAAAGTCATTGTATATGAAATTATCTATATCTTTTAGTTCTTTTAACTGCAAATGTCGATTGCTCACCTCGCTTCTTACATAATCCCATATATCGTCATCTAATTTCAACCACAACGAGCGGATTTTATCCCTAGTAGCTTGAAGCTCATAGAAAGGAATGAAATTACTAGGTACAACATCCCCAATCAACTCAGGATAACTAAAATAAGACACAGGTGGATCTTGGTCGGTATATAAGTCATAAGCTTTCTTTTGGCTATGCGTAATCTCATAGCCTTCTAATGAAAACCCGCCACTTAAAAATCCTTTGGATGCAATTAATTCTTTATAACGCGTTACTTCTTGCTTTACTAGGAATTCATACTTCTCAAAATTATCATTTAACATTGTACTATCTTTCTTTCAACAGAATGATTTTAATGACCTTCCCTAATTTTAAGGCAGTTTATTCACTTGCCTTTATTAAAGATACACCTCGTCTCAATGCTGCTCTTGCTCCTCTTTGTAAAGCAATCAATTTTAACAAGAGTAGGTCGGGTCAGCCGCAGGCCTAAACCGACAAATCAAGTGGAATTTTGGGGTTCCAAACTCAATCCATTTAACTTGACTAATATATTGTTGAATGTCTTTAACCTATTTTACCTAGCCACAACCGATTGCCGGACTGGTCGCTTTCTTTCTTCGGTATACTGATTTGGTTAGTGTGGTAGTAAGGCAGGCAGAGCTTCTCGTCTTTGTTGTTGTAGAAAACGTATGCCTGGGTTCTTTGCTACCTTGGTCGGTAGGGTGCAGGCTGCTTTTGGGGCTTTGAAGCCGTTAAAAAGCAGCCTGCACTTTTTTAACGACGTTGAAACTGTGCTTTAGCTTCGCAGAAACTCGGCTTCCTTCGGAAACTTCGTTTTCAGGTAGCCCGAATAGTCTAAATACTTTAAAAGTTTGTGATGCGAACAATATCAATCGGATGAGGATTATCTGCTAACAGTTGGCGCAGGTCGATGCCCGCACGCAAATTGGCTTGCTCAAAATCCGGATGGATTGGCCACTTCTTTTGTAAGGCCTGATTGAACTCTTGCTCGCGCTCTTTGTGTTCGGCCAGCAGGCCGGCAAGGTCATAAACAGTTTCTCCGGCCGGTGTGCCGTCTTGATGGACTATGGGGCGTACAACAGGATAAAAATCAGGGAAATCTGTTTGGATTTGGCGGATACGTTCTGCCATAGCGGCCATCAGGCGGCGATGGAAGTCGCGTACTTCGTGTATAAAATCATCAAAGCTGATCACGAAAACGGCTTCGCCCGTATGCTGAAAGAACGGGATACCATTCTCATTCGTGCGGTTGCCATTCCAATAAATATAAATTTCATCGGCATAACGCCACACACGAAATTCCGGCATAAGCATATAGCCGCTGCCCAAATAGCCATGTGGGAACAGGCACTTGTCTAACAGGTCGTCATCTTCATCTAAGATTACACTGTTCCAGCGTGCTTCCCCTGCCAAATCATCGACGGTGGGATTGAGTAAGCATTGATGGGCGAGTTCGCCCACGTTGTGCCAAGTGTAAGGCAAGGCTTCAGATAGCACGTCTTCATACAGCCGTGCGATGTAATAGTCGGGTTCGTGGGCGGGCAATCCGTTTGCGGCGGCATGTTGCTCGACTTGTGTACGTTCTTCTGTCGTTAAGCAGTCTGGATTATAGGACAGAAGGCGTTTGCCATTGATGCAGATGTTGTAGCTGCCGTCTGTAAGCCAAAACCAGCACGGGCTGGCGTCATTAAACGCTAAGGCCTGTTCAATATTTTTAAGTGTGAAATCGAATAAAGGCATGGGTGTTCCGTTGTTATTAAGGCTGCCTGAAAACCATTTCAAAGCAGCCTGCACCTTCATAACAGCACTCAAATCGCGCCGATTTTCTCTTTGTTTGCCTCAATCCACGCCTGCAATTCCTCGCGCGTCATCCATTCCGTGTTGTTGTCGCTGGCATACACAAAGCCTTCGGGCACTTTCACGCCGTTTTTGATGCGCTCGGGCGTTTCGTCCCAGCCGTTGATGGCAGGTAGGATTTTGAAGTGTTCGGGGTATTCGTAGGTGTGGAACGAGTCTTCCGCGCCAATCATCTGTTCGTGCAGTTTTTCGCCGGGGCGGATGCC
>ERZ773008.553-NODE-553-length-27695-cov-9.203075_pt1 | contig 27695 bp, 21 predicted proteins | sample MGYA00580664_ERZ773008 | MGnify/ENA primary metagenome ERZ773008 (study PRJEB29015, sample SAMEA2738016) | human oral metagenome | biome: human oral; feature: human-associated habitat; material: dental | place: China | collected 2048 ... | reverse complement strand
CTCCCGGCACGGCCAGCGGCCCCTTTGCGCGCGTGGCGGCGGAGACATGGGGCACGAGAGTGAGGGGGCGACCTCCTGATGGGGCCCGTGGGGTTTCTGTGGCGTAGCCGGACTCATCTGGGTGGCACAATGTCCACATCTGTCACAAAGGAGCCCCGAGCCAGTATCGGCGGCGGAGAAAAGCCCGGAATATCAACGATTTCTTTCGCACGTTCCGGCGGGATCCGGGCCTTTGCGGCAGATGTGGACACACGGGCGTGCCCGAGGAGAAGGGTCCCACCGTTATCGGTGAGGAGGACGACTCGACGCAGCCCGTACGCGCCCGATGAGAAGGCGGACGAGGAGGGCCGCTCCGATCACCGCCTCGGCGAGGGCGGCGATCCAGGCGAATCCGATGGGGCACGCGACTTGAAGAAGAAGGCCGGTGCCCAGAAGAGCATCGCTGTGCCTGGCCGCTCCGACGATGGCTAGAGCGGTGCCGATAATGCTGACCAACGCGAAGGGGACCAGAATGGAGGTGCCGCCGTCGTAGACGAGGGCGACCCATGCCCCGTACAGCGCCATCGGCGCGGTGATCACCGCCAGCGCCCAGGCGACCGGGCGGTGGAGTACCGGGAGAGTCGGAACCGACATCGGGGGTCATCACCACTCGGGGCTGTCATTGCTCTTGGACGCGGTCGCCATGTGAGTGCCCGGGCATGAGCGACTCTGCCAGAAGGTGACTCCGTAGGTCCCGTCGTCGTACGAGACGTTGGTGTTCCTCAGCTCAATCTCTTGCCAATCGCTTGTGAAGTTGCACCACAGCCAGTCGCTATGGAATGAGGCGGATGTCTGCGTGGTCGCGGTTTCGGCCGGTGACGTATCGAACTGAAGTTCGGCCGGTTTTCCTGAAGGGTGGTTCCAGGACACGGATGTGGAGGACTTGGCGGTCCATTGAGTCATCCAGGTGGATGAATCATCCCAGCAGCGATGCGAATTGAGTCGCTGTTTGGCGATGTCGATATTGATGATATCCTGAACAGTTTGAGAGGAATGGATCCAGTTGCAGGACGATGCGGCCTCATCCCCGAGTTCGTTCACCTGGGCGGACGGCGCTGAAGCGGTCGAGGGAGACTCCGTACCCTCGATGCCGGAAACATGGCAGTCGTCCGTAATGTCGTACTCTATGGAGGCATCGACGGAAGGGCTCTTCGAGTATGTGACCTCGACGGACAGCGTGTCACAGTCGCCCTCTCCGTTGATTGCCAACTGGGCACCCGTTGTGGCGTCCGTCTCGAAGCGCTGAGAATCGCCGGGATCACTGCTGGCCGCAGCAGGAGAGGACAATCCGATGAGAAGAGTGAGTGCTGTGCCGGCGGTGGCGGTGCGTCGAACAATTGAAGATGCGGTCGTCATATTTTCTTCTCACTGATGTCGTCAGGGAGCGGACTCGTTGGTCAGTATATGACGAACAGAGTGGATGGCTCGCGAAAAACCTCCGATGAACATCCTGGGTGGCATCCGGATATCGTCACCAAGTTGCATCCATAATATCTCCGTATCAAACCGGTGCTCGTTGGAATTCTCTCTATAATTTTCTTCGCTCATGGTGAGGGCGTCCGGTGAGATTGTCCGGGGCTGCGGGGATGGTGGTGGAGGCGCCGGAGCTGATTCCGCTTTGTTTTCCCGGCGCCGATGTATTAGGAGGGTTAGTTGGAGAAGAGTCGATGCGTTGTCAGCAGGCCGCGCAGCCGGTGCGGTTGACGCCGCCGCTGGTACCACCGACGGTGGTGGTGTCAGCGCGGCCGAGAAGGTGCGGCGGCGCAGGTTCGTGGGCCGCTCCAGCCGGCTGGGCGTCCGCCTGGATGACGGCCAGCGGCGGCACTTACCCGCACCGGCCGTTCGGCTCCGTCACCCCCTCCGTCGACACTCACTAGGAGGGGCCGGCGCGAGCATTGGCCGTCACCGGGCCGAGGCCCCGCCTTCCGGCGGACTCGGGCAGGCCCGGGCGGCCCCGGCCCGGGATGGAGCCTGTTGGAATCGGGATGAATGCTGCACCGACGCTACCTTTGTGGCTGTGCGGCGAGCCGCTCGGCGGTGCCCCGTCGCTCCGGGGCCACCGGGTCGGGAACACACGCGGAGGATGAGGAGAACGATGCGCGACACGATCAACGTCCAGTTCGCCCCCGGGGTGGCGGACGATCACCCCCGAGGAGCTTCCGCCGGGCATGCTCGACTCCGCTGGTGACACGGTCCGCTACGTGGCGGCGGCCGTGCCCGGCACGCCCGCCTACGCCCCCAACCTCGTGGTCGTTCGCACCTCTTTGAGCCCGGAGGAGGATCCCGCGGAGGTCCTCGTCGGCTCCGCCCGTGTCATGGCGGACGGCATTCCCGGGATGCGCATGATCGACGAGTTCGCGGCTGCCGGCCCGCCCGAGGGACGGCGTCTGCGCAGTGGCATCTACATCCTCGACGACCAGGCCCTCGCCATGTTCCAGATCACCTGGCTGGACGAGATCCCCGAGGGCATCAACCTGTGGACGGCAACCTTCACCTGCACCACCCGCGAGTTCGGCACCGTCTCCGAGCAGTTCCTCTCCATGAGCGAGACCCTGGAGGCCGCAGCATGAGCTCCTTCGACACCGACCGCGGCGTCATCATCCTGGAGACGGCCCAGTGGGCTGTTCTCCAACGCATGGAGGACTCCAACCCCGTCGTCGACCCGAACGGCCCCTCCTCGGCCATTCCGCTGCGACCCGTGCTGGGGACCGAGGTCTGGGCCGAGGTCAGCCGCTGGTTGTGGGCGAATCCGTAGTCGACCGGTGGCTCGCGGAGCACCTTCGCGCCTCTCCGCCCGCCCGGGGGCGGGGTCACCATGCTCGGCGATGCGGGCCGTGCTTCTCCGCCCGCCCGTCCAGCGGCGCACCGCTGGACGGGCGAACATGCTCACATTGCGCCTATGACAGGGTCAGTCCACCCTAGTGGCCATGATTGATAACCCGAACTCATCCACGGTGGCGCAGGCTGCTCGCGACGCCGAGCCCGAGGGGCGCGCTGCGCCCGCATCCGCTCCGGTCATCACCGTGGTTGAGCCCGAGGCTCTTGCGCCTCTGGGGCGCCTGAGCGAATGGCTCTTCGCCGAGGGAGCCGTCCTGCACATGGTGCGGCCCTGGTCCGGGGACGCGATCCCCGACCTGTCCGAGATCGGCAGCGGGCTCGTCGTCCTGGGCGGGGCCATGAGCGCGCACGACGACGCCGCTCACCCCTGGCTCGCGGACCTGCGCGCCCTGCTGCGGGGCGCAGTGGATGAGCGCGTGCCCGCGGTCGCCATCTGCCTGGGGTCCCAGGTGGCGGCCGAGGCGCTGGGCGGCGCCACCGCGGTCCCCTCCCCGCACGGAGGCGAGGGCGGCGTCGTCGAGCTGGAGCTGACCGAGGACGCCGAGCGGGACGCGGCCTTCTCCGAGATCGTCGACGAGGCGGTGCGCGCCGCGGTCCGAGCCGGCGTCCCCACCCGGGATGGCACCAGGCTGCCCGTCATCGTCTCCCATGACGACGACGTCGTCCGCCTGCCCGAGGGGGCGACGCTGCTGGCCTCCTCATCGGGCGCACCGGTGCAGGCGTGGCGTGCGGGCAAGCTCCTGGCCCTCCAGCACCATCCCGAGTCAACTCCCGCGCGCATCGACTACTGGCGGGCCCGTTCGACGGCCCGGGCCATGGGCGTTGCCGTGGGGGAGGAGGCCGGGGCGCTGTCCACGGTCGAGCTTCCCGCCGAGGCCGTGGAGGCGGGCGCGCGCGCCCGTGCCGAGGCCGAGGAGGTGGAGCCGGTCATTCAGGCCTTCGGCCGCGCCCTGGCCCGGGTCCTGGTGCGCGACGCGCGCGCCCGAGCGGCTCACAGGGTCGCCGTCGCACAACGCTGATGGCGCACGCCGGCGCCGTCGGGTCCGGTCTTCCCGGCCGGCCCTCCACGAGTCGGGCATGTCTGCGCGAGGTCGGCATTCCTGCGCGGGTCCGACGCCGGTGTCGTCCGACTCGCGCAGGAATGCCGACCTCGTCGGGGCGCGCTCGGAGGCCGGCTCGGCGACGGGCGCCGCGCCGTCCGCCCCGCCGCCTCTACTGCAGGGAGTCGGCGTCGATGATGTCGTAGGTGTAGCCCTGCTCGGCCAGGAAGCGCTGCCGGTGGGCCGCGAACTCCTGATCGATCGTGTCCCGGGTGACGACCGTGTAGAAGTGCGCCTGGCGCCCTCCCCTCTTGGGCCGCACGATCCGCCCCAGGCGCTGGGCCTCCTCCTGCCGGGACCCGAAGGAGCCGCTCACCTGCACGGCCACGGAGGCCCCGGGCAGGTCGATGGAGAAGTTCGCGACCTTGGAGACCACGAGCGTGCTCACCTCGCCGGCGCGGAAGGCCTCGTAGAGCCGCTGGCGCTCGCGCACGGTGGTGGCCCCGGTGATGAGCGGGGCGTCCAGATGCTTGGCGAGCTCCTCCAACTGATCGACGTACTGGCCGATCACCAGCGCGGACTCCCCGGGGTGACGGGCCAGCAGCCCGTCGACGATGCGCAGTTTGGCGGGCGTGGCCGCCGCCAGACGGTACCGATCCTCCCTCTCCGCGGTCGCGTACGCCATCCGCTCCCCGGCGTCGAGCGTCAGACGCACCTCGGTGCAGATCGCCGGGGCGATCCACCCCTGGTTCTCCAGATCCTTCCAGGGGGCGTCGTAGCGTTTGGGGCCGATGAGGGAGAAGACCTCGTCCTCGCGGCCGTCCTCGCGCACGAGCGTGGCCGTCAGGCCCAGACGGCGGCGCGCCTGCAGGTCCGCGGTCATGCGGAAGATCGGCGCGGGCAGAAGGTGGACCTCGTCGTAGACGATCAGACCCCAGTCATGGGAGTCGAGCAGGTCCAGATGCGGGTAGACGCCCTTCCGCTTGGTGGTCAGCACCTGGTAGGTCGCGATGGTGACCGGCCGGATCTCCTTGCGCGAGCCCGAGTACTCGCCGATCTCATTCTCAGTCAACGAGGTGAAGCGGATGAGCTCCTCCTTCCACTGCCGAGCCGAGACGGCATTGGTGACCAGGACGAGCGTCGTCGTCGAACTCCTGGCCATCACCGCGGCGCCCACCAGGGTCTTGCCGGCCCCGCAGGGGAGGACCACGACCCCCGATCCGCCCGCCCAGAAGGCCTCCACGGCCTGAGTCTGGTAGGGGCGCAGCGCGAACGCCCCGGGCGCGCCCGCCTCGGCGCCGACCGGGTCGTCGTCCAGGACGATCGGGTGCGCCTCGCCATCGACGTAGCCGGCCAGGTCCTCCGCCGGCCAGCCCAGCTTGATGAGGACCTGCTTGAGGTGACCGCGCTCCGAAGGGTGGACGAGCACATCCTGAGGCCCGAGCCGAGCCCCCAGCAGACCCCTGGTCCGCTTGGAGCGCAGCACCTCCTCCAGGACCGGCACGTCCGTGGTGCGCAGGACCAGGCCGTGGACCGGGTCGGCGACCAGCTGCAGACGGCCGTAGCGGTCCATCGTCTCGGCGATCTCGGTGAGCAGGGAGTGGGGCACCGGGAAGCGCGAGTAGGTGATGAGAACGTGGACGACGGTTTCGGCGTCCAAACCGGCGGCCCGTGCGTTCCACAGCGCCAGTGGAGTGATCCGATAGGTGTGGACGTGCTCGGGCGCGCGCTCCAGCTCGGCGAAGGGCGCGATGGCGCGGCGGGCGTCGTCGGCGCCGGGGCGGGACACCTCCAGGAGGACCGACTTGTCGGACTGGACGATGAGGGGGCCGTCGGGGGTTGCAGGGGCAGACATGGACGGCAGTATCCCAAGGCACGGGCGGTCGGCGCCGTGATTCTGGCGACGCCCGGCCCACGATATCGCCGGACCGCGCCCCGCCACGAGCCGTCCGTCAGTGGGCAGGGCGGCGCAACCGCACTAATATTGTCCTAATGAGCACGGGGGCCCAGCAGAACGACGCCGCAGGCGCTGAGCGGGACGCTCGCGCTCACGACGCCCTCGGGACGAGCGTGGAGGGCCTCGCCGCCCACATCGCCGCCCTGTCCGATGTCGACGTCGCCGCGCTCCTGGCCGCCCGCCCCGACCTGACCACCCCTCCGTCGGCCTCCTTCACCGCGCTCGCGGCCCGCGCCGGTGCCCGCCCCAGCGTGGAGGCAGCCCTGGCGCGTCTCGATGCGCCCACCCTGGCCGTCGCCGAGGCCGTCGTCGCCCTCGGAACGCAGGAGGCCACTGTCCTGGCGGAGGCGCTCGGCCTGGAGGCCGATGACGTGGCGGCCCGGCTGGAGAGGCTGACCCGACTCTCCCTCGTGATCGAGGCCGGGCCCGTGCCGGGCCTCGTGGACGTCTTCGGCCCCCACCCGTTCGGCCTGGGGCCCGCGGCCGCGGACCCGCCGCCCCCGCCGCCGACGCTCGCCGAGCTCCAGACCGACTCGGGGGAGGTGTCCCGGGCCGCGCTCGGAATGCTGCGGGCCCTCGCCTGGGGGCCGCCCGTGGGCACGCTGCGCGCCGGCGGCAGGGCGCCAGGTGCGGCCGAGCTTCTCGAACGCGGCTGGCTGGTCCGCGAGCACGACGCGGCCGGCCGCACCCGTTTCATCATGCCCAGGCAGGTCGCTCTCGCCCTGCGCGGCGGCGTCCTGCCCCGCGAGCCCCTGACCGCCCCCTCGACGGCCGAGCTCGAGGTCCTGCCCGCCGATGCCGTCGCCTCCGAGGCCGCACGCCATGCCGAGGAGGTCGTCCGCCTCATCGGCGGACTGCTGGCCGAGTGGGGCCGCGAAGGCGGACCGATCCTGCGCACCGGGGGAGTGGGCGTGCGCGCTCTCACCCGCACCGCCGAGGCTCTCGACGTCGAGACCGGCACCGCCGCCACGCTCATCGAGGCCGCCGCGGCCGCCGGGCTGCTCGGCCTCGACGACGCCGGCGCCACCTGGGTGCCCGCCGCCACGGCCGCCCCCTGGCTGGGCGCTGAGCTCCCCGAACGCTGGGCCGCGCTGGCCGCCGCCTGGGCCGCCAGCGCCCGCACCGCCTGGCTCGTCGGCCGTCGGAACGATGACGGTACCCTGCGCCCCGTACTGGGCGCCGACGTCGAGGCCGCCTGGGCCCGCACCCTGCGTCGCCGCCTGCTGGTGCTGCTCGACTCGCTGCCCGAGGGGACGGCTGTCACTCCGACGTGGGTGCGCGCCGCGCTGACCTTCGCCAGACCCCGGCGCCCCGTGCCCGAGGGCGCCGTCAGCGCGGTGCTCGCCGAGGCCGAGCTGCTGGGCCTGACCGGGGGCGGGGCGCTGAGCCGCGCCGGACGCGTCCTGGCCGGCTCCGTGCGCGGCACTGGCCATTCGCATGATTCCGACGCCGGTGGTCAGGTTGACGACGGCGGGGAGCCGGGCGATGAGGAGGAGCTTGCCGCCCGGCTGGAGGATGCTCTGGCCGCTGACCTGCCCGAACCGGTCGACATGCTGCTGGTCCAGTCCGACCTCACCGCGATCGTCCCCGGACGGCCCGCCCCGGCGCTGGCGGAGGTGCTCGAGCGGTGCGCCGTGGTCGAGTCGCGCGGCGGGGCGCTGACGGTTCGCTTCACCCCGGAGTCGGTGCGCGGCGCGCTGGACGCCGGCTACTCGGGCGATGAGCTCGTCGAGGAGCTGAGTGGGCACACTCCGACGCCGCTGCCCTCCGCCCTGACGGTCCTGGTCGATGACGCCGCCCGCCGCCACGGCGCCGTACGCGTGCGGGAGGTCGCCAGTGTGCTGCGGGTGGGCGACCCGGCGGTGGCGGCGGGGCTCGTCTCCGAGGGGCGGCTGACCGACCTGGCCCTGGCCGAGCTCGCCCCGGGCGTCCTGGTCTCCTCGGCGCCGTCGGGGCGGGTGCTGCGCGAGCTGCGTTCGGCCGGACTCGCTCCCGTCCTGGAGGACGACTCGGGCCGTCCGATCATCGCGGGCGACGGCGGCGGGGTCCGACGCGGCGGGGCTCCGGCGCCCGAGCCGGCGCGCCCTGGCGCACTGCATGCGGCGCGCCGCCGCAGCCCCGGGGCGCGCGAGTTGAGGACCCTGGTCTCGCGCCTGCGCGCCGGGGAGCGGGCACGGGACGACTCGGGCGTGCCGGCGGACGCCGCCACGGATCCGGTCCACGCCCTGGCCCTGCTTCGTCAGGCTCAAGCCTCCAAGGAACGGTTACGGCTGCGGCTGGCGGGGCCGGACGGCGCGGTGCAGGAACGGCGGGTGCGGGTGCTCGCCGTTGAAGCGGGACGGGTACGGATCGCCGACGTCGTGCGGCAGACCGAGCTGACAGTGGCCGTTCACCGGATTGTGTCGGTCGTCGCCGAATAGCCCGCGGCCAGCTGAGGGCTCCGGGGCGCCGGTTCCGGGTATCGGAACTCAGCCGTTGTCGAGGTGATCGAGATCGTCGAGGAGACGTGCGGCCTCGACGAGCAGCCGCAACGAGTCCGGATCAAGTCCGGCGAGCGCGCGACTCAGCCGCTCGTCGCGCAGGCGCATGTCGGCCTCGAAGGCCTCGCGTCCGTCCGCGGTCAGCTTCAGGAGGCTGCGTCTGGCGTCGGTCGTGTCGGAGATGCGCTCGATCAGTCCGGCCTTCTCCAGCTCGGTGATCGGGCGGGTCAATGACTGTGGCCGTTGGTTCTCCTCGGTGCTGATCCGGGACGGGCTGCTCGTTCCCCGTCGGGCGAGGTGGCCGAGCACCGCGATCTTGTTATTGCTCAGCGCCGACTGGTCGCGGCCGACTCGGAGCCGGCGCGCCAGCCGTAGCACGGCGAACCGCACGAGCGGCGCCACTGATTCCGGAGTCGGATCCACAACTAATACGTTATCACGTATTATTTAGTATGTGAACGCTTATTATTATGAGATGAGGGGGAGGATATCGGCAGGGGCTGCGATGATGGTCGCGCGAGGGCTGCGCTCCGGGGCGGCGACGATGATCGTCGTCCTGCCGACCTTCTGGTCGATGCAGCAGCTGGCCCTCTGGCGGAAACCGCCGGTGGACGCGATCGTATTCGCGGTCATGCTGGGGATCGCCCTGCCTCGTGCCCTGGCACGCGCCCGCTGGGTGGACGCGCCGGCGATCGGCGTGCTGCTCGGACCGGCCTGCGCGGCGGCGGTCGGCTGCGGGATGCTGCTGTCGGATGGCGGCGCATCGCGCGCCGTCGGTGCGGTCGCCTTCTCCGCCGGTGCTGCCATCGCGGTGTGGCTGCGACGCTTCGGCTCCGCTTGGCGGGCCGCCGGGACGGTCGCGTCGACGCTATTCCTCGCAGTCCTGGTCCGCCTCGCGCCGCTGCCTCGGACCTGGTCGCAGCTGGGCTGGATGCTCGTGGCCGCGGGCGTCGCCCTGGTCTGGGCCCTGGCACTCCGCTGCCTGACCGTCGCGGTGCAGCCCGCCCCCTCCCGCCGTCCCGCAGCCGGGCTTCCGGCGAGCACCCGCATGGCGGTCCAGCTCGGCTGCGGGACTCTGGCATCCTTCGCAGCCGCCCAGTGGCTGGATCCCGACCACCTGGTGTGGCCGGTGCTCACGGTGATGGTCGTTCACAGCGCCAACCGCGGTCGCGGCGACGTGCTGCGCAAGGGCGCTCAGCGTACCGTCGGCGCCCTGGTGGGGACCGGCGCGGGGACCGTTCTGGGCGGTTTGTTCCAGACCGGCAGCAGGACGGCGCTCGTCGCCCTGTTCGCCGTTCTCGCCCTCGCCGCCGCGGCGCGGCCGTACGGGTACCTGTTCTGGTCGGCGGGCGTCACCGCCGCCCTCGTCTTCCTGTACAGCTATTTCGGCGAGTCCGGGGCGGACCTGCTCGCCCGTCGACTGCTCGGGATCGCTGTCGGCGGCGCCATCGGCATGACCGCCGCTTGGTTCGTCCTGCCGGTGCGCCGGCGCGGTCGGTCGATCCGCCTCGGTGGCCCGGGGAACCGACCCCCTACACTGGACACGTGATGGACGCAGCGACAAATGCATCGGCCGTGACCGGCTCCGCGGGCGCCACCGCTTCGAGCGGCGCGCCCGACCCGGTCACCGCCGTCGAGCGGCCGGGCTCCCTGCCGACCAGGGCCGAGAGCGCCGCGGCCGCCAAGGACAGGACGCTGACCTCGCCGGCCGCCGTCGAACGGGCCAGGGCGGCGTTGGGGGAGATCACCGAGCCGCTGTCCGTGGGCGAGCACACGGCCGCGAAGCTGCAGGCCGAGCGCCTGGTCACCCACCTCTTCGAGTGCAACCTGGCGGGCTACAACGGCTGGCGGTGGGCGGTGACCATGGCGCGGCCTCCGCGGAGCCGAACAGCGACGGTCTGCGAGCTGGAGCTCCTGCCGGGGGAGGACGCCCTCCTCGCCCCGGCCTGGGTGCCCTGGGCCGACCGGATCCGCCCCGGCGACGTCACCCGCTCCGACCGTCTGCCCAAACGCGAAACCGACGAGCGCCTCGAGCCGGGGTGGGAGGCCACGGGGGAGGAGGGAGACGCGGTCGCCCTGGACGAGCTCGACCTCGGGCGCGCCCGCGTGCTCAGTTCCGAGGGCATTCAGCGGGCCGCCCAGCGGTGGTACGACGGCGACCACGGTCCGGACGCCGACGGTGTCCGCAAGGCGCACGCGGCCTGCTCGACCTGCGGCTTCTTCCTGCCCATCGCAGGTCTCATGCGTCATCTCTTCGGTATCTGCGCCAACGAGTGGGCCGCCGATGATGGCCGCGTCGTCTCCCTGGACCACGGCTGCGGGGCGCATTCGGAGACCGACCTGCAGGATCAGGGGCCCGAGTGGCCGGTGACGCCGTCGCGCTTGGATGAGAGGCTCATGGAGCCGCTCGGCGCCGACGGGGCGTCGAACCGCGGCCCGCACGATCCGACGGGCGGACCGGCCGATGGCGCCGGAGTCGAGAAGGACGCGGGTGAGACGAGCGAGGATGTCGAAGAGCCTGAGAAGCGCAGGAGGACGCGCGGGCGCAGGTCCGAGGAGGAGTCCGCGGGGAACGGGCGGAGGAGGACGCGTCGCTCCCGCCCGGGCGCGCCTGCGTCTGCGAATCCGGTGGGTCAGAGCGCCCCGGCTGTCGGCGACGAGCCGAGGAAGACCACGGATGCGGAGAAGCGCCGGGCGAAGAGCGCGGACGAGGCGGGGGAGGGGCCCGCGTCGACGCCGGAGGACACCGAGTTCGCGCGGGAGCCCGCACGCGGCTCGTCTACCCGGCGCGCGTCCGGCTCACGCAGGTCGGAGGACGAGCACGCGCTGGAGCGGGATCAGAAGGACGAGCAGCCTGAGGGCGAGCGCGCACCGGTCGAGGGCTCCGTCGACCGGGCGGCCGCCGCTCGCGACGCGGTTGCGGACCTCAAGGCCAGACCGCGCTCTCACAGCGATGCCCATGAGGCTGCAGGGCTGACAGCGCTGGCCGAGCTGGAGGCCAGTCTTCCCCGCCGAGGCGACTGAGCTCCTCCGCTCCCCGCGGGGCGGACCTCCTCACCTGACGAGTGCCTCCAGGCCGGTGATCGGTTCGCCGGGCGGCGTCGCTTCGACGACTGCGGCGTTGGCGATGATCCGCTCCACGGCGCCCACCACCCTGCCGCCGGCGGCATGGGGAGTGAGCAGCAGGTTGGGGGCGTCCCACAGGGTCGAGTCCGCGGGCAGCGGCTCGGGGTCGGTGACGTCGATACCGGCAGCGCTGATCGTTCCGTTGCGCAGGGCGGTCTCCAGCGCCGCCTGGTCGACCGTCGTGCCGCGACCCACGTTGATGACGACGGCGCGGCGCGGCAGCAGGGCGAGCCGCTCGGCGCTCAGTGCCCCAGTGGTCTGCGACGTGCTCGGAAGCACCATGACCAGCAGGTCGGTATCGGGCAGAACCGCATCGACGTCGGCCACGGCGATGACCTCGAAGCCGGCGCGCTCGCCGGCCGACCGGGCGACCCCGCGCACGTTCGCTCCGAAGGCCGTCAACAATCGTGCCGTTGCGAGCCCGATCGCGCCGAAGCCCCATACGAGCGTTCGCGCTCGGTACAGCGTCGTCGCACGCTCCGGGTCGTGGATCGGATGGGCGCCGCCCAGAGTCGGCTCCCACTCGTGCCGGTCGGCTGCGCGCACCGCTGTCGGCAGTGAGCGCACGCATCCCAGCGCCAACGCGGCCGCGTGCTCGGCCACCGTGCGGTCATGGAAATGACGACCCGAGGTGATCGCCACCGACGTCGGGAAGCCGGCGGCCAGTACGTTGTCCGGTCCGGCGGCCAGCGTCTGGATCCAGCGCAGCCGGGTGAGGTAGCCGGGCATCGCACTCAGGATGTCGGCGCGGCCCGAACCCCCGCCGCCCCATAGGACCAGCCCCTCGGCGTCGCGATGCTCAGCCGGGATCGGCTCGGCCTCGCTGAACAGGACGACGTCGTGGCCGGCGGCTCGGATGGGTGCGGGGTCGACGTAACCGGAGTCGGTCAGGAGGATTTTCATGGCTTCACCCTGTCACGTTCGGACCGGACACGGCGGCCTGGTCCTGCGGTTCAGTGCCACCGGTGGCGCACCGATATGCCAGAATCACACCACGTGAGCACTCCCCATCCTCCCTCCACGATCGCGCCGGCTCCCAGTGGAGTCCTCGATCGCTTCTTCCACATCACCGAGCGCGGTTCGACGCTCTCCCGCGAGATTCGCGGCGGCATCGTCACCTTCTTCACGATGGCGTACATCCTTGTGCTGAATCCGCTCATCCTGTCCACTCCGCACGACGGCATCGCTCCGTTGGGCACCACGGAGCAGATCGCCGCGGGCACCGCCTTCATCGCCGGTGTCATGACGATCCTCATGGGGGTTGTGGCCAACTACCCCATGGCTTTGGCCGCCGGTCTGGGCATCAATGCGATGATCGCCTACACGATCGCCGGCACCGACGGCGTGACCTACGCCGATGCCATGGGGCTGGTGGTTATCGAGGGGGTCATTATCCTCGTGCTCGTCCTCACCGGTTTCCGCGAGGCCGTCTTCAGGGCTGTGCCGCCGCATATCAAGACGGCGATTAGTGTGGGCATCGGCCTGTTCATCGCGCTCATCGGCCTGGTGGACGCCAAAGTCGTGCGAGCGGGCGGAACTCCGTTGGAGCTGGGACTGGGCGGCTCTCTCCAGGGGTGGCCGGCGCTGGTCTTCCTCGCCGGTTTCTTCCTCATCATCGTGCTGCACGTGCGCAGAGTGAAGGGGGCTCTCCTCATCGGCATTGTCGTCTCCACGGTGCTCGCCGCCGTCATCGAGGCCGTGGCGCGTCTGGGCGCCTTCGACGCCGAGTCGAATCCGACGGGCTGGTCCCTGTCGGTGCCGGCGCTGCCGGGCTCCCCGGTCGAATTGCCGAGCCTGGCGACCCTGGGAGAGTTCGACCTGCTCGGCTCCCTCGACAAGGTCGGTGTCGTCTCGGTGGCCCTGCTGGTCTTCTCACTCATGCTGGCCGACTTCTTCGACACCATGGGCACGATGGTCGCCATCGGCGCTGAGGGCGATCTGCTCGACGACGAGGGGAACCCGCCGAGGACCCGCGAGATCCTCGTGGTCGACTCCGCCGCAGCGATCGCTGGCGGTTTGGGCGGAGTCTCCTCGGCCACCTCCTATGTGGAATCCGCCGCCGGAGTGGGGGAGGGAGCCCGCACCGGGCTGGCCTCCGTGGTCACCGGGATCCTGTTCCTCGCCAGCATGTTCCTCGCGCCTATCGTCTCCATGGTCCCCTACGAGGCGGCGACGCCGGCGCTGGTGATCGTCGGCTTCCTCATGATGACCCAGGTGACCGATATTGATTGGAAGTCCCCGGAGATCGCCCTGCCCGCTTTCGTCACGATCATTATGATGCCCTTCTCGTACTCGATCACCAACGGCATCGGGGCCGGCTTCATCGCCTACCTCGTCGTGCAGTTGGCGCGCGGGAGGGCGACGAGAATCCACCCGCTCATGTGGCTGGCCTGTCTGCTGTTCGCCATCTACTTCATGCTCACGCCCATTAAGGCGATCCTCGGCGTCGGCTGATGGCGGGCCGCGGTGAGCGGCGGTGCGCAGGAGGGGGCGGCTAGGGACGGAGCGGCCTCGGGTCGAGCTCGGCCCGTACCGCCTCCCTCCTCCCCCCCCCCCCCGGCCGGCCCGCAGGTTCGTCGGCACCCGCGCCGGCGGTCGCGGGTCGTGAGCCGTGGCCGTCTCCAGCAGCATCGGCCGCGCCCACCGGCCGCCACGGGGTGCGCTATGGCCGGGCGGTCCGGGCGGGCGTAAAGTCAACCGTTCCGTAGGGTCAACGACGAATCTGGAGTCCTCCCCACTGTGATGAGCAGCATTTTCGAGTCGCTGAAATTCCACAACTATCGCATCTGGTTCTTCGCCGCCCTCGTCGCCAACACGGGCACGTGGATGCAACGCGTCGCCCAGGACTGGCTCGTGCTGCGCATCTTGACTGACGACTCCGCCTCCGCCACGGGGCTGACGACGGCGCTCCAGTTCCTGCCGGCTCTGTTCCTGAGCGCGCACTCCGGCCTGATCGCCGATCGCGTGGATCAGCGCAGGTTCCTGATGGTGACCCAGTCAGCGATGGGTGTGATTTCCGCGCTCCTGGCCGTCGACGTTCTGGCCGGTCGCGCTCAGCTGTGGCACGTCTACGTCGCCGCCTTCGCCACCGGTGTGGCGGCCGCCTACGACTCGCCCGCTCGTCAGATCTTCGTGGCGCGGATGGTTCCCGCGGGCGACCTCTCCAACGCCGTCGGCCTGAATTCCGCCTCCTTCAACGCCGCCCGCCTGCTGGGACCCGCAGCCGCCGGTCTCGTCATCGCCTGGGTCGGCGCGGGCTGGGTCTTCCTCGTCAACGCGTTGACCTTCCTCTTCCCGGCCCTGGCGCTGGCGACCATGCGCATCGCCGAGCTCTACGACGTCCCCCGCGCCGAGCGGGCCGGGGGCCAGGTGCGTGAGGGCCTGGCCTACGTGCGCCGCCGCTCCGACCTCATCGTCATCATCGTGGTCATCTCGGTGGTCTCCATGCTGACGCTGAACTTCCAGGTCACGATGGCCGCCATGGTGCGTTCGGTGTTCGCCATGGAGTCCGACGCCTACGGCACGGTCTCCTCGATCTTCGCGATCGGTTCGCTCGCCGGCGCCCTGTGGGCGGCGCGGCGACGGTCCCCGCGCGTGCGCACGGTGATCGTGGCCTCGTTCTTCTTAGGGGTGTTCACGCTGGTCATGGCCGTCATGCCGACCTACCCGCTCTTCGCCGTCTCCACGATCCCCGTCGGGCTGTGCGTGCTCACGGTCCTGACCGGTGCCAACCAGACCGTTCAGCTGAGCACCGCGCCCACCGTGCGCGGCCGGGTCGTGAGTCTGTACATGATGTGTCTCCTGGGCACGACGCCGATCGGTGCGCCCCTCATCGGCCGTGTGTCGGACGCGTGGGGGCCCCGAGCCGGCCTGGCGGTGGGCGGTGTCGCGGCTCTCGCCGCTTCGCTGGCGGCGGTCGTGTGGGCGCGGCGCCATTGGCATGTGGGCCTGGCCTATTCCGCGACTCGGCCCCACCTGTCGACGGTGGGGCCGCGCGAGCGGGCTCTGCCGCCCGGAGCCGCCTCCCCGGGCGACGCCGACGGCGACCGCTAGCCGGAGGACAGCGCCCGGACGGAGCCGCGGGCGTCAGGGCGTGGGAAAGTCGCCCTGCGCGGCGGGCACTGCATGATCCCGATATTCTGAGCGCGGCGCGCGGGCCGGACGAGCCCGCCGTCCGCACGGCGCCCGGCCTGCGCCGTCGAAGCGTGAGGAGACCCGAGCAATGAGCGAGCTCATCGACACGACCGAGATGTACCTCAAGACCGTCTACGAGCTGGAGGAGGACGGCGTCCCCCCGCTGCGCGCGCGCATCGTCGAGCGCCTCGACCACTCCGGACCGACGGTCTCCCAGACGGTCGCCCGCATGGAGCGCGACGGCCTCATCCGGGTGGCGGATGACCGCTCCCTGCAGCTCACCGATGAGGGCCGTCTGCGGGCCACCGAGGTCATCCGTAAGCACCGACTTGCCGAAAGGCTGCTCCTCGACGTGATCGGACTCGATCGGCGTCTGGTCCATGAGGAGGCCTGTCGTTGGGAGCACGTGATGAGCGAGCAGGTCGAGGATCGTCTGGCGGACATTCTGCAGGTCATTGCGCAGGATCCGTTCGGCAACCCCATTCCTCCTCGTGCGGCGGGTCATCCCGCCCCGGCCCGGGACGAGATCAGCGCGACGAAGCTGACCCGGGACGGGGAGGGGGAGGCTCCGGCGGTGGTGGCCCGCGTCGGTGAACCCATTCAGGCCGACGCCGCGCTCATTGCCGAGGTGGAGAACGCCGGGATCCGGGCGGGTGAGACGGTCCACATGCGCAGGGCCGCCGGCGGCGTGCGCCTGGTCGGTTCCGCCCAGGAACCGCTGGTCATCCCCGACGACCTGGCGCGCCATCTCTTCCTGCGTCGCTGAGATCCGCGGGGGCGGCCCTGTGCATCGCCCGGGAGATCGTTGTGACGGCGGGCTCGGACGCGTGGGTGATGCCACAGCGGTGAGCGGTCGTCCCGAGTTCACACGAGAGGTAAAAGTCCGCTAACGTTACCGGCGCAGCCGACACCACTGGCTGTGGAGAGACGGGCAGAGCCCAAGCCTGTCGGTGTCCGTCTCCCCGTACCTAGAGCATCATCGGCAGGCCCGGGGGAACCACTTCTTCCGGTTCGGCGCCGCTCATGCGGTTGGCCCGGACCTCGGGGTGAAGCCCGCACAGCGGGCCGGGCGTCTCCCGCCCGAACCCGACAGCTAACTCCGTCGGCTCACCAGGAGATACCAGTGACTTCAAGCGTCAAGGCCCGTCACCGTAAGGCCGCTCGTCCGCTGACCCCGCTGTCGACCGCAGGTCCCACGGCGCGTCGCGGCTTCGCCGTCGCCGCGTCCTCCGGTCTGGCGCTCACGATGATCGCCTCCGGCGCCAACGCCGCCGGGGATGGTACGGATGTCGGCGAGTCCGCCGGGGCGCTGGCGGACACCGGCATCGGCACCATGGCCGATGGTGCCCGTGAGGCCGTCACCACGAACGCCGCCATCGTCGTCTCCTCCGAGGCCGCCGCGCCCGCTGAGGCCACGGCCGACGCCGCCACCTCCGAGGTCACCACCGAGGCTGCTCCCGTCGAGCAGCCCGCTCCCGCCGTCGAGGAGGCCGTCCAGACCACCGCTCCCGCTGAGGAGACCGCCTCCGCCGCCGTTCAGGCCGCTCCCGCCGAGCAGTACTCCAGCTCCAATGTGGAGTCCACGTCCAATCAGGACGCCGCTCCTGCTGAGGCGCCCTCCTCGTCCTCAGCCGGCTCCATCGCGGCGACCGCCATGCAGTACATCGGCGCTCCCTACGTGTACGGCGCCAGCGGCCCGAGCTCCTTCGACTGCTCCGGCCTGGTCCAGTACGTCTACGGCCAGTTCGGCATCTCCGTTCCTCATTCCTCCGGTGGTATTCGCAGCGCCGGCACCGTCGTTTCCGCTGCGGCCGCCCAGCCCGGCGACGTCATCTGGTGGTCCGGCCATGTGGCTATCTACACCGGCGATGGCATGATGGTCTCCGCGGACAGCCCTGGCCAGGGCGTCCAGTACCGTGCTGTCGACGGCGGGGGCACCTTCCTGCGTTTCTGACGTTATCCGACGTCTACGCGTACCGCCCTGATGCACGTCCGCTCGATCAGGGCGGTTCTTCATCGTGCAATTCCTCCTACAGGAGGAGGCGTTCGACGGCTAGGTGTGATCAATCACAGCCATGTGTGTGATCTGATCGTGACACGCTACCTCCTAGTCAGGTACTGTCACTCCCGTCGCGGAGCCGCCTGCGCGATCTCCGGTCCGGGGCTTCGTCCTGCCGTCCGGTCCGGAGTTCTTTTCCCAGACCATGGCAGGAACGGGGGAACCACGAACGGCTCGCAGGGCGCCGACACGGCACTCAGCGGGTCTCTGGGGTGAAGCCTGTGAGAACAGGCCGGGCTTCTCCAGTCCGAACCCGACAGCTCACCTCGGCAGCTCAATAAGGAGAGACATGTCCACCAGTACCAAGGCCCGTCACCGCAAGGACGCCCGTCCTGTCACCTCTGTCAGCCCGGTGGCGCGACGCAGTATCGCTGCCGCCGCCTCCTCTGGTGTCGCACTGGCGATGATCGCCTCGGGCGCTCACGCGGCCCCCAGCACCGATGAGGCGGCCTCCTCCTCGGGCACTCTCGAGTCGACCGGCGTGAACACGCTTACCGCCGGTGCGCGGGCGGCGATCACCACCAACTCCGCCGTTCTGGTCTCTCCGGATGCTGCCGCCCCCGCGGATGCGGAGGCCGAGGCCTCGGCGGAGGTCACCGCCGAGGCCCCCGTCGTCGAGCAGCCCGCTGTCGCGCAGACCGACACCGCCGCGGCGGCCCAGCCTGAGACGACCACAGAAGCGGCGCCCGCGAGCAGCTCCAGCTCCTCGGACTCGAACGCCGACGTGCAGGCCTCCGCTCCCTCCGCGTCCACATCCAGCACGGCCGCTCCGGCCTCCAACGCCAGTGGTGCTGTGGCGATCGCCATGCAGTACGTCGGGTCCCCCTACGTCATGGGCGCCTCCGGCCCGGACGCCTTCGACTGCTCGGGGCTCGTTCAGTACGTCTACTCGCAGTTGGGCATCTCCCTGCCGCGGACCTCATACGCGCAGGGGTCGGCGGGCACGCTCGTCTCCGCAGCCGAGGCCCAGCCCGGCGATATCGTCTACTTCGGCGGTCACGTGGGCATTTACGCCGGCGATGGGAAGATGATCGACGCCGGTAACGAGTCCACCGGCGTCGTCTACCGCGACATCTACCAGACGCCGATCGGCTTCGTCCGAGTCAGCTGACACGAACGGCACGGCGCACCGCCGGCGAAGGCGGCCGCTCCTCTCTGGAGCGGCCGCCTTCGCATGTTCCCGGTGCGACGCGAAGCCGCCAGCGGCCCGATGTGACCCGCCTTCACGGTCACGTGCTTTGGACCACACCCCCATTGCGAGGCAGAATGGGCCCCGTCGGATCCCCGGCGCCCGGAGAAAGGGGTACACGTTATGGCCGAAGACAGAGTCGTCCTCGTCGGAGTTGATGGATCACCGGAGTCGCTCGGTGCGGTTGACTGGGCGGTCGCCCGGGCCGCGCGGGAGAACTGGCGCGTCCACATTCTGTGCGCCTACTCCTTGCCGTCCTTCACCACCGCCTCCCTGGACGGGGGGTACGCGGCCCTCGACGACTCGGCCATACGGTCGGGCGCGCAGGCCGTCGTCAGCGAGGCGGCCGATCGGGCCCAGGGCAAGGGGGTGACGGTGACCAACTCACTGGAAACGGGCGACCCCGCCGGTGTGCTCGTCGACCTGTCGGACGAGGCGGCGCTGACCGTCGTCGGGACCCGGGGCGGCGGCGGCTTCACCGACCGCCTGCTCGGGACCGTCTCCTCGGCACTGCCGGCGCACGCCCACTGCCCCACCATTGTGGTGCCGAGGCACACGGAGGGCGCGGATTACACCCCGGTGCGCCGCATCGTGGTCGGAGTGGACGGCTCCGATTCAGCCCGGAAGGCCCTGCGGTGGGCCGTGCGCGAGGCGGACGTCTGGGACGCGGAGCTGACCGCCATCGCGGCGGTGCCCATGGCGTCCGGCGCCGGAGCCCTGGCGTGGCTTCCGGCCGCCGTCGACCGCGAGCAGGTCCTCGCCGACGTCCGCTCCGGCCTGGATCGGGCCGTCGCCGACGCACTTCAGGACCACCCCGGCGTCGTGGTCCGCCGCCATGCATTGGACGGCAACGCGGCCGAGCTCATGGCGGAGTTCTCCACGGCTGTGGACCTCGTCGTCGTCGGATCACGCGGACGGGGCGGCTTCTCCGGGCTGCTGCTGGGCTCGGTGAGCCAGGGAGTTCTGGCTCATGCGTCCTGCCCGGTCATGGTCGTGCCCGCCCGGGCCAAGGACGACGAGGAGCCCCGCTCCGGGCGCAACCAGGGCACGCCCTGGAAGCGCGCCTGAGTCGACTCCGAAGGTCCGGTCGGCGGCCTCTGAAGCTGCCGACCGGAGCCGCTGCATTCGACGGCGGCGGCCCGCCCCACCCCGCCGGGCGGGCGGACGCTGCAGCCCTGCCCCTCCGCCGCGTGCGGTAGGGTTGAGCACGGGCCCTCGTAGCTCAGGGGATAGAGCACCGCTCTCCTAAAGCGGGTGTCGCGCGTTCGAATCGCGCCGGGGGCACGAGCCGGGTTTTCCTTGTGGCAACAGGGAGAGCCCGGCTTCATAGTGGCGCGAATCGCGCTCGTGCGGTGCTTTCGCCGCGCTGGGACGCCGCGGACGACAGGGCCGGTCCGGGGCGATCGGCGTGGCCGTGCGTTCCGGTCGGGCGCGCGGTGGGATCGGCGGGTGCGCGGGGTCCGCGCTCTCCACCGCCGAAAGACCGCACCGCCCCCGATCCTCCACCGGAAGGAAAGCAGTCACATCATGCACACGAAGAACCAGTCCAGGAAGCTCGTGGTATCGGCGGTGACCGCTGCCGCGGCCGCGCTGTGGGTGGGTGGTCTAACGGGCTGCTCCTCTATGGGCGACAAGACCGACGCCGACTACGTCAGCGTCTGCAAGGACCCGGCCACCGGCCAGCGCGTCGATGACGAGAAATGCCCGCAGGACCGCAATAAGAGCGTCGTGTCCGGCCCGTACTGGGTCTACGTCCCCACCTCCGGCTCCCGCTCCGTGAGCGCACCGGGGGTGGGGGAGAAGGTCCCCTCCGACTACACCGACTCGAAACCGTCATCGGACAGGGTCACCACGGCCGGCCGATCCGGCGGCTCGTTCTCCAAGGGCTCCGACACCAGTCACGGGGGTTTCGGCAGTGGCTCCAAGGGCGGATCGGGGTCCTGACGTGCTGCGCATCCCGATGGCACCCCGACCCGGCTGGCAGGAGACGGTCGCCCGCCAGGGCCTCGTGTTCGACAAGACCGTTAACGAAGTCACCGGCACGATCTCCCACTACTGGAACGAATCCGCCTGCTACGAGCTCACCGTGGGCGAGGTGAATCTGCTGGAGGGGGTGAGTGAGAACCTGCACCGCATGTCGAAGGATGCTGCGGCCTTCCTCGCCGAGGAATCCCTCAAACCCGATTCCGTGTTTAACCTCGGCATCCCCCGCGAGGCGATCGAATATGCTGCGGAGTCCCTGCGGCGGGGCGATCCCAGCTTCTACTCCCGCTTCGACCTCGTCTACTCCGGCAACGACGGGCGGCCGCCCAAGATGCTGGAGTACAACGCCGACACCCCGACCGGTCTGATCGAGGCCTCCCTCATCCAGTGGTACTGGCATGAGGATATGCACCTCAAGGGCGGCAGCGCGCTGCTCGAACCCGGTCTCGACCAGTGGAACGGCCTCCACGAGGAACTCATCGAGCAGTGGAAGCGCATCGACGACCACCTCGGTCGCCTCCACGGTGTGCGCCCGCACATGTACCACTTCGGGTACACCGACGCCGACGACTCCGGTGAGGACCTCATGACCGTCGGCTACATCATGGACACCGCCGTGCAGGCCGGCCTGACCGGCAAGCTCGTCGAGATGAAGCAGATCGGCTACGACCGCGCCACCTCCCGCTTCACCGATGGCGAGAACCGCCATCTCGAGGCGATCTTCAAGCTGTACCCGTGGGAGGACATGATGTTCGAGGAGTTCGGTCCTTGCATCGCCCGCACCAGGCCGGACTACTGGTTCCAGCCGGCGTGGACGATGTTCCTGTCCACCAAGGCACTGTCCGCGGCGCTGTGGCATCTTTACCCGGGGCATGAGAATCTCATCCCGACCTACATGTACCCCGACGAGGCCCGCGCATCCGGCGACACGATGGGCTTCTCCGAGTACGTCGTCAAGCCCCTGCACGCCCGTGAGGGCGCCAATATCGAGTTGCACGGCGGGGGTCTCGACATCGTCCAGGACGGCGGCTGGGGCGTCGAGGGGCACGTCATCCAGGAATTCTGCGAACTGCCGGACTTCCCTTGGACCGACCACCCGCACAACCGCCCGGTGCTGGGCACCTGGATGGTCGGGGACGAGTGCTACGGGCTCGGCGTCCGCGAATCCGACGGTCCGATCACGGACTATTACTGCCGATTTGTTCCCAACCGCGTCAGGAGTTGAGACCCATCAGCTGAGGTCCGCCGCCCCGCGCAGGGATCCGCCAGTCCCGGATCCGGCCCCCCGCTGTTCATGACCGGAAGGGACCACGTGTCCGACACCCCCAGGCTCTCCGCCGTGCAGGGCTTCGCTCTCGCGTTGGCGGCCACCGCTCCCTGGTACTCGATCATGGTCACCGCCCCGCTCATCGCCGCCCTGGTCGGATCGGGCACCGCGCTGGTCTACCTCCTGGCCGCCGTCCCGGCTATCGGCGTGGCCCGCGGCATGAATGCCAACGACCGGCGGGATCCGGACAAGGGGACCGTGTACACCTGGGTGCGTCGCCGCTTCCCCCGAACCGGGTGGTTCGCCGGGTTCTGCCTGGCCGCTACCGGCATCATCGCCACCTCCGGCATGGCCTACGTGGCCGCCGACCTTCTGGCCCCCGCCGCCCCGGCATGGGCCAGGGTCGGGCTCGCCGCTCTCCTGACCGCTGTCGCCACGGCGATCGACGTGGGGAGCATCAGGGCCATGGCCGTCCTCCAGTATCTCGCGGCCGTGACCGGGGCGGGCGCGACCCTCACCTGCCTGATGATGATCATGGACGGCTCCGTGAGTCTGCGTCCGACCATCGGCTCTCCCCTCGACTGGTTCCACGGCGTTCTGCTGGCCGTCTTCGCCTACTGGGGCTTCGACGCGATCTACGCCCTGACCGAGCAGGCGGAGACGGGCGCGCCTCAGCGGGTCGCGGTCTCCACCATGATCGCCCTCATGGTGTTCTTCACCGTCGGTGGGACCGCCTGCTCCGCCGCCGACGCCTCGCCGGTCGTCTCCAACCCCGTCGTCCGGATCGCCGTCGTCACCTCCGCAGTGATGAGTCTCGGCTCCACCCTCGTTCCCACCGCCCGCGGCGTCGAAGCCATGGCCGAGGCCGGCGAGGTCCCCTCCTGGGCCGCGATCCTGTCCGAGGCCCGATGGTCCACACTTGCCGTGGCCACCGTCTCGGTCTTCTGGAGCGGACTGCTGCTCGTCTCCGAAGGCCTGTTCAACGACACCATCGAGGCGCTCAGCGTGCTCGTCGGCGTGTACTTCACCGTCAGCTCGCTGATCGCCGCCCTGCATGCGGCGTCCGTTCGCGAGCGCGCCGAGCAGTGGGCCTCCGCGGTCCTGATGGGCGTCATCACCCTGTCCGTGACGGCGCAGATGTTCACCGTCGGTTACGGCGACACCTCCTTGGCGGGCGTCGGCGGGGCGGGACTGATCGTCGCCGGCCTGTGCCTGGTCGGCGCCATCGCCGCACTGGCGTGCACCAGGAGAAGAACTCGTGCGGATGACACCCGCGGGTCCGCTCCCGATGAGGAGGGATGTCGAGCCCGACGTCGGGCGGGCCGGCATGATTGAGCCGTATTTTGTCGCTATCGACGAGGGCGAGCGGCGATGAGGGGAATATTTTTGATTCATGTGGAATCGTGAATGATGCGGATGCGCCCCGGAGCCCGCCGGGGCCACCGCTCTCAACCGTTCCGGGCGCGTCGCGGCGGGCCGCCGCGGCCCCGCCACGGAGCGTCGGCGCCCTGCCGGACGCCGCTGCCGATATGTTGGTGATATGACGCCTTCACTCTTCTCATTCGGACGCAACCGGCGTCGTGCCGGCGACCCGACGGGCCGGCCTGAAGGCGCTGCGGCACCCGTCTCGTCACCGGCCGTACCCGAGGAGGAGCCCGCTCCGCCCGTCACCGAGGTTCCGGCTCCCGCCGTGTCCGCGGAGCGTCGCGCCCTGGTGGACGATGCCCTGGCGTCGTGGCGCGATGAGCTCATCGACCTCGGAGGAACCTCGAGCCTGGACGACATCGCGCTGCTCGATCACGTCGTCGACCTCACGGCCGCGCACCCCTCCGGCCTGGCGCAGCTGTACGCCGGGCGCTCCACCCACCTGGGCAACCTCGTGCGCGAGCGCGGCGCCCTGGGGCGGGCGCGTCAGAATCTGCGGGAGGTCGCCGGTCATACGGACCTGCTGGCCCGCAGGTTCGGCGTCGCCCCCGTCTACCTCGCCATCGGCGTGGCGAGCTGGACCGAGACCGTGCCGGTCGGCGAGCCCGTCCCCTGGCTCGCGGCCCCCTTCGAGCCGCCGGCCCGTGCCGACTCTCCGGATCGGCGCGACTGCGGTCCCGCCGATGGCCGCGGCGAGCACGATGGGGCCGGCATGTCGGATTCTCGTCGAGCCGCCCGGGCAGTCGAGGGCGGCGATGCGCCCGACGGCTCGATGATCGTGCGCACCGTGAACGCGCCCGTGCTGCTGCGCCCCGTGCGGCTGTCCGACGCCACCGCCGAGGCGTCGCTGACTCTCGACCCCTCCATCGAAGTCAACCCGGTGCTCACCCGGGCGCTGCGGCGCTACGGTTCGACCGCCGACGTCGAGGCCATCGCGCACGCCGCCCTGTCGGCTGAGGGCTTCACTCCGCGCGCCGCGCTGGCCCGCATCGGGAACCTGGGCCGCGAGTACCTGCCCGGTTTCGACATTCACGAGCGCCTCGTCGTCGGCGCCTTCGTCCATCCCGGGCAGGCCCTCATCGAGGACTTCGATGCCACCATTGAGCGCGCCCGCGCCTCCGCCCTCGTCGCCGCTCTCGCCGGAGACGAGGTCGCCCGCGGCGCACTCGACGTCGAGCTGCCCGCCCCCCGCGCCTGCGATCGCCCGCCCGAGGCCGAGCGTGGCGCCGGTGATCTCGACCCCGCGCAGCTCGACGCCGTCGAGGCCGTCGGCTCGGGCGCCTCCCTGCTGCTGGACGCCCCTCCGGGCTCCGACGTCGCCGCGACCCTGGCCGCCGTCGTCGCCGACGCCGCCGCCTCGGGCCGTACCGTGCTGCATGTGCCCGCCACCGGCGCGGACGGGCACGCCGTCGCCGACGCGCTGCGCGACCTCGGGCTCGGCGACCTCGTGCTGGACCTGACCGAGGACGCCTCCTGGCGCCGTCATGCCGCTGAGGGCATCAAGGAGGCGCTCGGCGCCACCCCGCCCGAACTCGACGTCGCCGCCATCGTCGACATGCGCGAGCGGCTGACGGCCGTGCGCGAGCGCCTGACTCGGTACGTCGGCGCGCTCCACGAGCGACGCGCGCCCTGGGGCGTGTCCGCCTACGACGCCCTGCAGAAGCTCGCCGACCTGACCACCGGACGGGTGCGGGCCCGCACGAAGACGCGCATCGCCTCCGACCATCTGGAGCAGCTCGATGAGGAGGGCCTCGCCCGCGCCGCCGCGCTGCTCACCCGCGCCCGTCGGCTGGGCGTCTTCGATCCGCGAAGCCGCGCCTCGGCGTGGAACGGCATCAGGGTGACCGACATCGATGAGGCCACCGACGTGCTCGCGCGCCTGAGCCGACTCGCCGACGAGCTCCTGCCCGCCGTCCTGCGCCACACCGCCGAGGTCGCCTCCAGCACCGGCTTGACTCGTGCCACCACCCTGGCCGACTGGTGCGAGCAGCTCGAGATGCTCGACGGCGTGCGCGACTGCCTCGACGTCTTCGTCCCCGAGGTCTTCGAGCGCTCGGCCGCCGACATGGTCATCGCCACGGCCACCAGACGGTGGCGCGACGAGCGCAGCATTGAGATGAACGCCTCCACCCGCCGCCGCTTCATCCGCCAGGCCAAGGATCTGGTGCGACCGGGCCGTGAGGTGGGCGATCTGCACGCCGAACTGGTCAAGGTTCAGCAGCGCCGCGAGGTCTGGCGACGCCACGACCCCGACGGCGGCTGGCCCTCCCTGCCGCCCGGGCTCGATGAGATGCAGGCGACCGCAGACCGGGCCCGCCGGGCGGTCCGGGAGATCCAGCCCGTGCTGGGCCGCGCCGAGGACGCGCCTGATCTGATGACCATGCGCCTGGGGGATCTCGAGACCCGTACCCGTGCCCTGGCCGAGGACGACGCCACGGCCCAGGCGCTGCCCGACCGCGGTCGCGTCATGGCCGAGCTCGACGAGATGGGTCTGATCCCCCTGGCGCAGGATCTGGCCGACCGCCGCGTCGAGGCCGATCAGATCGAGGACGAGCTCACCTACTGCTGGTGGTCCTCCCTGCTGGCCCGGATCCTGCGTGACGACCCCGCCATGGGCGGGCTCGACGCCAGTGCCCTCAACGACATGGCCGACTCGCTGCGCGAGCTGGACGCCGCCCAGGCGGCCTGCTTGGCGGGGCCCGTCGCTCACGCCTGCGCTCGGCGCGTACGCGCCGCCATCGAGACCGACAAGAACGACGCGCGCGAGCTCTACCGCGCCCTGTCCCGTGAGAACGGCGTGCCGCTGCGCGACATCATCGCGTCCCACCCCGTGGCCCTGGTCGCCAAACCGGTGTGGATCGTGCCGCCCACGCTCGTCCCCCAGGTGTTCATCCCCGACGCCGTCATCGACCTGGCGATCCTGGACGCGAGCACCCCCATGCCGGTGGCCCAGGTGATGCCGGCCTTCGTGCGGGCCGAGCAGGTCCTGGTCGTGGGCGATCCGCGGCGGGCGACCACCGGACTGGCCGCCGAGCTCGGCCCTCTGCTGCCCAGCGTCACCCTGCCCACCGGGCGCAACACCCTCGACCCGCAGATTGCCGCCTTCCTGGCCTCCAACGGCTATGAGGGGGTCGTGGAGGCGGTGCCCTCTCCGCCGGGAACGTCTCCTCTGTCTCTTGAGCGCGTCGACGGGCGGGGCATGCCCGCCCCCGGGCAGATGGCCGTCGAGTCGGTGCCCGCCGAGGTGGAGCGCGTTGTCGACCTCGTCATCGATCACGCGTTGAGCCGCCCCGGCAGCTCTCTGGCGGTCGTGGCCCTCAACGCCAGGCACGCCGAGGAGATCCGCAGGGCGGTCGCCGCCGCCGTGACTGGCTCGGTGGCTCTCGAGGAGTTCTTCGCCGCGGGCGCCGCCGAGCCGTTCATCGTCGTGGACCTGCCCGAGGCGCGTTCGCTTCGGCGGGACCACGCCATCATCTCGGTGGGCTACGCCAAAACGCCGCACGGCCGCACCATTCACAGCTTCGGCGCCGTCTCCGAGGCCGGGGGGATGGTCGCGCTCGTGGAGGCGCTGTGCGTCTCCCGACACCGCACTCAGGTCGTCTCCTGCCTGGGGCCCGACGACCTGGAGCCCGAGCGGTTGCACGCGCCCGGCGCTCGTCTGCTGCGCGAGGTGCTCGTCCGCGCCCGCGGAGAGGCCGGCGTTGTCGACGGCGGCGCGGACGGGGCCGCGCCCGAGCGGCTCCTCGTGGACCTCGCCGAGCACCTGTGGCGCAAGGGTCTGGAGGTGGTGCCCCACTACGGCGTCGCCGACGGGCCGCGCATCCCCCTGGCCATCGGACATTCCGACTACCCCGGCGAGCTCTTCGTGGCCGTGCTGACCGATGACGACGCCTATGTCGCCGAGCCGAGCCTGCGGCGACGCGACCGCCACTGGGTGGAGCGGCTTCAGCAGCGGGGATGGCTCGTGCACACGGCGTTCTCCGCGGGTGTCTTCGTCGACCCTGAGGCGGAGGCGCGCCGAGTCGAGGAGCTGGTCGTCTCCGCCCGCGAGCGCGCTGAGGCGCTGGAGGCCCTGGAGCGGGCGGGGGCGCGCCCCCTCCAGGTCGAGCTCGTGCGCGACGGCGAGATCGTCGAGGCCCACCGCGGGCCCGGGGCGCT
>ERZ773008.545-NODE-545-length-27863-cov-9.798943_pt1 | contig 27863 bp, 26 predicted proteins | sample MGYA00580664_ERZ773008 | MGnify/ENA primary metagenome ERZ773008 (study PRJEB29015, sample SAMEA2738016) | human oral metagenome | biome: human oral; feature: human-associated habitat; material: dental | place: China | collected 2048 ... | reverse complement strand
ACCCTCCCATAAATATAGAAACTGAAATCCCTGAAGGATATGCTTTCTATGCAACACTTGTTCATCCTGAGAAAGAAAATAAGATGTTATCTATTTTGATTTCCAATGATTTTAATCAATTGATACATCATCAATCTTATCCAAACATTCTTATCAAAGTAGTTGAACATAATTTTCCTTATGAAGGAGATAAATATAATCTTTCATTACCTCAGATAGGAAAAACTTCCTCAATTAGTAATTATAGTAGTGATAAACAAAAGTTTAATCTGGTACAAGTAGGAGGAAGACCTGACTTTATAGATGATGATCCTGTATATTATGAAAAATTATTAGCAGATGATTACAGTTTCTACTTATCAATAGATGAAGAAGGTTATGATGTACCATCTATGAAAATGGTTATATTTTCTTATGGTGCAGTTTATCTTTACAAACATAATAAAACAGGCGAAATTATAGCAGGTTTTTGGCAATATACATAAATGAAAGTTGGAAGATAACAAGTTGATAATTAGTAGCAGAATTATAAAAAAGATAACCCAAACAAATACAAGTAATGACAAACAATTTTAAAAATACAATAGATTCCTACCTTTCCTCAGAGATAGGAAAGCTTTTCATTCGCTATAAGAATGAAGATAAAGATATTGATTATACAGAGAAAGAATTGGGTATTACAATAGATGATGCTCTCAAATATGTACTATTGACCTATGGAGGGGCTTATATAGGGGTAGATTTGTTACCTTGTTCTAAAGATCCTAATAATAAAAATCAAGAGACCATTTTAGATTATACAAAATCTATAAGAGACTATTATAAAGAAACAAATGTTTGCCATAGTATCCAATCAGGATATGTTATATCCATAGAGGGAAATGGGGATATTATCTTTATAAATTCAGAGAACAAAGTAAAAATATTCTATCACAATACTAATAAAGAAGAACTATTAGCCAAGAACTTTGAGTCTTTTATAATAGAGCTGATATAGTAAAATATTGTATTTTAAGTTGTTAATTAAAAATGATAACAAATAGATTAAAGAAACTACTTCTTGAGAACAATATAGCTATTGATTATAAAATTAGCCCCACAGAGTTTAATACCAAGAAAGATTTTATAATCAGCTTATACCAATCAAAGGGATATGAGCAAATCAATGACTCACTGATACTCTTTTTAGGATATTTCCTAAATAAAAGTTTCTTAGCAAGAGGGAATCATATAGATTTTACCTTAGAAAAGGTTTTGACAAACAATAATAAAGGTCATTATTCTTATATAGAGAGTTGTTTTGACTTAAAAAACTTAATTCCTTTTGCAATGGCGTATGATGATTATTATATATTACTTATCAATGAAGATAATAGTGTCTATGCAGAAGGGTTTGAACTTCTCTTTTATGGAAGAGATCCTTTTGAAGCTTTGGAAAACTTGCTACAAGGTACTCCTATAGAGACATTTAAGTTGTAAATTATTGATTTCACAAGGCTGCAAAAGGAATCAAGGCGGCTATTTTGAATCTATTTTTGGAGCATTCTTTTGATATTATTTAGCTTCATTAGTGCCTCTATAGGCGTAAGGTTATCAATATTGGTATCGAGAATCTGTCGCTTGATATCTTCTAAAAGAGGGTCGTCCAATTGGAAGAAACTCAGTTGCATCCCTTCCTTTTGGGTTAGCTGCTTTTTGTTATCCTCTAACTGATGACTACGCTCCAACTTCTTTAGGACACTATTGGCTTTTTCGATTACATACTGGGGCATACCCGCCATCTTAGCTACATGGATACCAAAACTGTGTTCGCTACCACCTTCTATGAGTTTGCGTAGGAAAAGGATGCTACCCTTGACCTCTTTGACCGATACAGAAAAGTTCTTGATACGGGAGAACTCATTTTGCATCTCATTGAGTTCGTGATAGTGAGTGGCAAAGAGGGTTTTGGCATGGGTGGGATGCTCGTGTAGATATTCGGCAATTGCCCATGCAATGGAGATCCCGTCGTAGGTGCTGGTACCGCGACCTATCTCGTCCAAGAGGATAAGGCTTCTGTTGGATAGGTTGTTGAGAATTAGTGCTGTTTCATTCATTTCCACCATGAAGGTAGATTCTCCTTGGGAGATATTGTCACTGGCACCCACTCGAGTGAAGATCTTGTCTACAATACCTATCTTAGCCTCTGTTGCAGGAACAAAACTTCCGATCTGAGCCATCAGTACAATCAGCGCTACTTGGCGTAATAGGGCTGACTTACCGCTCATATTAGGTCCTGTGATCATCATAATCTGTTGGCTCTCATTGTCCAAATAGATATCATTAGCAATATAAGGCTGAGTAGGGGGGAGCTGCTTCTCTATTACAGGGTGGCGTGCTCCCTTGAGGTCTATTACAAGAGAATCGTCCAAAGTGGGACAGCTATAGTGATTCTCCACAGCCAAGGTAGAGAATCCATAGAGGGCATCTATCTGTCCTATGGCAGTGGCTGTCTGTTGTATAGGAGAGATATATTGGATAATCTCAGTGATGAGCTGGGTGAAAAATTCCTGTTCGAGAGCGGTGATTCGCTCTTGGGCATGAGTGATTTTCTCCTCATATTCCTTTAGCTCTTCGGTGATATAGCGCTCAGCATTTACCAGAGTCTGTTTGCGTATCCAGTGTGGAGGAACCTTGTCCTTATGTACATTGCGTACCTCAAAATAATAACCAAAGACATTATTGCTATCTATCTTCAGCGAAGAGATATGAGTCTGCTGTATCTCACGTTCGAGCATCTGATCGAGGTAGTTTTTCCCTGACACAGAGAGATTTCTTAATTCGTCTAATTCAGAAGAAAAATTCTCTTTGATGACTTCTCCCTTTAGGATATTGACAGGTGCATCTTCATTGAGCATTGTCTCTATCCGATCACAGAGAGTATCCAAAGGGTGTATTTGCTGAGCTAAGGAGGTCAAGGCAGCACAGGAAGAAGAGAGTGCAAGCTCTCGTATAGGGAGGATAGCCCTTAAGGAGTTCTTCAGGTAGATAACCTCGCGAGGGGTTATCTTGGTAGTAACAACCTTGGAGAGAAGGCGCTCTAAGTCATTGACCCGCTGGAGTTGCTCTCGTACTTTCTCTCGCACTTCACTATTTTCGACCAGATAAGCAACCACTTGATGTCTCTTTTGTATCTGTTCTAAAGAGGTCAAAGGCAGGGCAAGCCAGCGCTTGAGGGTACGGCTACCCATAGGAGAGAGAGTCTTGTCAATGACAGCAAGAAGGGAAACAGAGGTGTTGCTTGTCCCACCATAGAGCTCAAGGTTTTGTATAGTAAACCTATCAAGCCATACTGCCTCTTGACTGACAATGCGCTTTATGGAAGTAATGTGCTGTAGGTGATGGTGTTGTGTCTCTGATAGATAGTGTAGGATAGCACCAGCCGAGAGGATACCATTGGATAGTTCTTCTATAGCAAAGCCTTTGAGAGAATTGGTGTTGAACTGCTTGGTAAGGGACTCATAAGCAAAATCTCCCTTGTATACCCAGTCCTCCAATGAAAAGCAATGAAAATGTGTGCCAAAGAGTGTCTCAAAATCCTTTCTTTGTTTCTTGGCTACTAATACCTCATTGGGACGAAAATTCTCCAATAGTTTATCCGTATAAGCATTGTCTCCTTGGGCTACATAGTATTCTCCAGTGGAGATGTCCAAAAAAGCGATACCATTCTCAGGAGAATCCAGCCATATGGAGGCTAAGAAATTGTTCTGTCCACTCTGTAGGATGTCATCATTGAGTGCTACCCCAGGGGTTACTAGTTCTGTAACACCACGCTTTACAATGGTCTTGGTCAGTTTAGGGTCTTCCAGTTGGTCACAGATAGCCACCCTATAGCCTGCCTTGACTAGCTTAGGGAGATAGCTGTTCAGGGAATGGTAAGGGAATCCAGCCAGCTCGGTCTGTTCTCCGCCATTGTTTCGGTTGGTCAGCACAATGCCTAAGACTTGGGAGGTCTTGATTGCATCTTCTCGGAAAGTCTCATAGAAATCCCCAACCCTGAAGAGTAATAAGGCATCAGGATACTTTGCCTTAATCTGATTATATTGCTTCATCAGAGGGGTTTCTTTGCTTGCTTTGGCCATATATTTTTAGTTTTTGATATTAAAAAAGGGATTTCTTTGAATCCCTTGTGTATTGTTGTGACAAATTATCTACTTCGTTTGATACTTCCAAAAGGATCTTCCAATCCTTCTTTGGCTTTTTCTACTTCTTCTTTGACTTCATCAATCAGGGAGGTATCTATTCCTGCCTTGTCTACACTTTTATTGATTTCATTCTTTATCTCAGAGGTGGCATCTCTTAGCTGGCGCATTCCCTTGCCTAAGGTACGGGCTATTTCAGGAATCTTGTCTGTACCAAAGAGCAATACAGCTACGAAGAGAACAAAAAGTAATTCAGGAGTGCTTATAAACAAAGGAATCATTCTTATTTGAATTTTTCTGCAAATTTACAAAGATTTTGCATGTGTAAAAGTAATTTGTCAAATAATTTTTTATACTTTTGCCTTCGCTAACAAAAAGAACTTATGAACACTGAAATTACAAACTTACTCACTGCTATAGAGACTCTTTCAGAGACAGAGATATTGGCCTTGATCACTGAGAAATATCCAGGGAAAGTAGTTTTTTCCACCAGCTTTGGTATGGAGGATCAGGTAATTACAGATTTTATTCTCAAGAATTCATTTGATGTCAAGATATTTACTCTGGATACTGGACGTCTTTTCTATGAGACCTATACCACTTGGGAGCAGACCAATGAATATTACCATACGAAGATCACCCCTTATTACCCAGAGGCACAGGCAATAGAGGAATATGTACAGAATAATGGTATCAATGCCTTCTATAACTCAGTCGCTTTGCGACAGACTTGTTGTCACATCCGCAAGGTGGAACCACTCAGGCGAGCCTTAGCAGGGAACAAAATATGGATCACTGGACTCAGGGCAGAGCAATCCCCTCACAGGCAGCAGATGCCTATGGTAGAATGGGATGAGAGCAACCAGATCATCAAGGTACACCTATTATTACACTGGAAGACCCAAGAGGTGCTATCCTTCTTGCGTAGCCATGGTATCCCCTATAACCCCCTGCATGACAAAGGATATCCTAGTATTGGCTGTGCTCCCTGCACTCGAGCCGTCAGGGAAGGAGAAGACTTCCGAGCCGGCCGCTGGTGGTGGGAGAACAAAACCAACAAAGAATGTGGTTTGCACTTACATAAGTAGGTTATGAGGGGTTATTCTCAGCAATGCTGTTCTCTTCTATCCATGTCTTGACCGCATAGAACATCTCTGCAGAAAATACATGTCCAGAGGCGAAAGTCTGAAAAGCATAACGGATGTGTAAATTCTTGAGGAAAGTCATGGTATCTTCTGCCCATTCCAAAGGAACTACCTCATTCGAATAACCATGGAGCAAACAGACCCTTAGGTTGGCAAAGTTATTCTTTTGATAGTTAAAGCTCAAGAGCTTTTTATCAATATAGCTATTGATAGCGACCACTCTTTGTACCTTTTCAGGGAAGGAGATTGCCAAGGAGAGGCTTAGAATACCCCCTTGGTCGAAGCCCATGAAAGTTACCTTATCCATGTCTATATTGAACCGATCACAGGCTTGCTCTATGAAGGTCAAGAGCTTGTGTTGGGTGGCTTGTGCTTGCACAATATCACACCATTTGGAGGAGACAAGCTCTATAGCATACCAGAAGAATTGGCTATCTGATAGCTTGTAGGGAGCTTGTATCGAAATAACAATATACTCCTGAGGGAGTTCATTGGCTATAGAGAAGAATTCTTCTTTGTTTTGTCCATAGCCATGTAGCATGAAGATGGCGGGAGATTTGCCATTCTCCTGCTCTATGATAGCAGGTCTTACCAAGTAGTTTAAAGAAAAACCTTTCATCTTTTTGGTAGTAAGTAGAATAAGAGTGCCTATATAATATAGGTAGTAGTTTCTTTTAAATTTTTAGTGTTCTCGAAGTTAAACAATTAATACAATACTTTTTGTAGAAGTTAAGAGTAGCATTTACACGAGCCACTGTCCCCTTTCGGTGATAACGCCCTGTACTTTTCCTTTGCAGTTTTCGCCTACAAAGGCACAATTTTTAGAAGAAGATATAATATCTTTTTTGTTCATCACCCATTCTCCTTGATCAGTGAAGAGGGTAATGTTAGCTTTTTTCCCTATTTCAATAGGTGTAGAAGGAAGGGAAAAACGCTTTTTAGCATTAGTGAGCATTTCTACAGTTTTCTCTACCGAAAAATGCGTAAGAAGTATTCCTAGGGTGGCTTCTAAGCCTGTGCTTCCGAAATCAGCAAGGTCAAATTCTTTTGCTTTGCACTCTATATCCAAGGGATAATGATCGGAAGTTATCATATCAATAGTACCATTCTCTACCCCTTCTCGTAGGGCTTCCACATGCTCCTGGTGGCGTAGGGGAGGAAGTACTTTGTAGTTGGTGTCAAAATTTTCTAATATCTCATCAGTGAAGTGTAGGTTCCCAAGGGCAACACTACAGCTTACATCCAATCCTTTTGCTTTAGCTTGTGCGATAAGGGCTACAGAGCCTGCAGTGGAAATGGTTGGAATGTGGAGTCTTCCTCCAGCATATTCCAAGATCGCCAAATCCCTCGCTACAATGATCTCCTCTGCCAAGGCAGGAATCCCTTTGAGTCCCAATCGGGTAGAGGTGATATATTCATTGACAACTCCTTTGCCCATGATAGAAGCATCGCAAGGGAAAGAGAGGACAATTCCTCCAAAAGGGGCGGTATATTGTAGAGCTATTTTTAGTAAATTTGCCTGAGAGATTCCTCTTTTATAGTCCCCAAAGGCTACCGCTCCTGCCTGCTGCATATCGTAAAGCTCTGCTAAGTAATCTCCTTTGCTCTCTGTGGTAAGAGCTCCTATGGGGAAGGCCTCCGCAATAGCTCCTACTGTAGCACTCTTCAGATAGTTTACTCCACTGCGCGTATGTGTAATAGGGTGAGTGGTAGGGTTGAGCATCACTTGGGTGAAGCCACTGCGAGCAGCTACCGTCATGCCATGTGCTAAGGTCTCTCTCTCTTCATATCCAGGCTCTCCAAAACTTACACTACTATCTGCCCATCCTTGTGAGATATAGCCACCGGCTATGGTCTGACAATCGTCTAAGGAAGCAATCTGGGAAGCAATTTGCTTGATAATGCCATCCTCTATAAGGATATCTTGCTTCTTTCCATGATAGGAACTTTCCTTGTCTATGATAGTTACAGATTTTAATAAAGTTTTCATGACCTGTCTTTACTTCGCCACAAATATAATTATTTTTTTTCAAATAGCAAGTACTTTCATCATTTTTTTTGTGTTAAAGTTTTTTAATGAGTGAAAAGCTCTTTTATAGAAATATTTCGTTTATTTTTAGTTTAAGAATATAAAATATCAAATGGGTATTTGATTTACAAATATTTATGAAATTATAATTTTTATTTAATCAAAATAAGTGAATTGGTTAAAAAATAATTTATTTTCAAAACAATAAAAATATCTAAAAAAAAGTTGTAATTTTGCCTCAGTCTAAATAAATATATTGTATATGATTTTACACAAAAATCTTTTGCTCTTTGTAGCTATTTTCTTTGGCTTATCTCTGCAAGCTCAACAGTATAAAATCAAAGGGAAGATCCTTGATGAGAAGAAAGAGCCCCTCTCTGAGGTCTTAGTACGCACACTTTCCTCAGGCAGACAAGTGCTTACTGACTCAAAAGGGGAATATACCTTATTAGTAGAGGAAGAACACCCTACCTTACAGGTCAGTCGGGAGGGATATACTCCCTTGGAATTTCCTGTAGTATTGCAAGATAACGAAAATAGGGTGACCTATGTGGAAACAACTCTCCATCGAGGGGTAGAGGAGACTCTTTCGGGAGTCGTAGAGCTCCAACCTGTTACGATCTCAGACAATCCAAGTCTGGTGGCCAACTCCGTGGGGCTGGCTAAGGCAAAGCTTGATAAGGTAGCTGGAGGTACCAACTTAGCGGATTTGAGAAACTTAAACATACAGCGTTCGCAGACTCTCAAGGATGCACTCCAGCGAGAGCCTGGAATTATCATTCAGGATTTCTTCGGAGGGAATGACCAACCTCGCCTGAATATTCGTGGTTCAGGTATCCAGAGCAACCCTCAGTCTCGAGGGGTGGCACTCTCCCAGGATGGTATTCCAATCAACTTTGCTGATGGATCTTACATCATAGGTGTATTGGAACCTCAAGTGAGCAACTTGGTGGAAATCTATCGAGGAGCCAATGCGCTTGAGTATGGTGGCGCTACTTTAGGGGGAGCGATGAACTTTGTAACTAAGAATGGATATAATGCTTCTCCACTAAGTGTCAAGATGGAAGCGGGTAGTTTTAACTACTTCAATAGTACCATATCCTCTGGTTTTTCTTCAGGGAAAAGTGACCTTTTTGTAGCTTCTTCTTATAACCATAGTGATGGATATCGTACCTATAATAGTTCTAAGCGATTCAATGCACTTTTGAATGCAGGACATAAGTTCTCTGATAAGTTTGAAGCACGACTATATGCGTCTTTTACCGATCTTTATTTTGATATACCAGGGCCTTTGACTCGTCATCAGATGGAAAGTGATAACAAACAAATCAATAAGGCTCCTAAGACTACTTTCCCTTATGCCTTTGGACCTAATGTACTGAGAGATAAGCCTAACCGAAGCAGTAAAATTGCCCGCTTTGGTACCAAATTGGCTTATCAGATCAATGCCAATAACCTTATTTTGGCTACTCTTTATTATCAATATGCCGATGATGCCTTTATTTATCCTATTGCCAATGGTATCCGTCAGGATTTCAATAATGACTATGGGGTACGTCTCTCTTATACCAATACTACAGAGAAGAACGATTTTACTATAGGCTTACAATATAGTCAAGGACTGATGCACCAATCTCGTTTTCATAACGATCGTGGTAGTTTTGGAGCACTCTTTGCCAAGCAAGATCTTACCGCACGCCATGCTATAGCTTATGTGTCTGATACTTATAAGATTACTTCAGATTTCTTAGCCAATGTAAGTGTACAAGGAAGTTATGACACTCGTAAAGTAGAGGATAAGTTTGTTGGGGCAAGGCGTCCATTCTTTTTTGTTGCCCCCAATGGCTTACAAGCACGTGCCTTACCGAATCCTAATGCGGCCACTCCTGTGATAGGGGATTTCTCTTACAATGCGATTAATCCTAAGGTCGGACTTATCTATAAGCTCAATGATCGTGCACAGGTTTTTGCCAACTTCTCTCGCAGCTATGAACCGCCCACCTTCTTAGAGATTGTACGCCTTACAGGAAGCGCTACCCCTAATCCTAACCGTCCTCCAGTGCCTCCTGTGGTGTACAGCAATAGCTCCAATGTGAACTCTGGACCTACTACTATTACCATCTCCGACCTAAAAGCACAAAAAGCCTCCACTGCGGAGGTAGGTACCAAAGGTAATATAGGTCAGGTACTTCTGTGGAATGTCAGTGCTTACCAATCGTGGGTAAAGGATGAGATCTTCACCATAGCCGATGGTAGTGTAGGGGTAGGAGGAAATACTGTTAATACTCCTTATGCTACCATTCACAGAGGGGTAGAAGCTGGATTACAATCTACTTTCCTTACTCATGTCTTTTCTGCAGCTGAGGACTCTTTCACCCTTTCAATCAACTATAACTATAGTGATTTTTACTTCAATGGAGGAGAACTCAAGGGGAATCAGATCGCAGGAATCCCTACCCATTATCTTTTTGGGGCACTCACCTATAGACATCCTTCAGGTGTTTTTGCAGAAGTAAATCTCGAATCTCTTCCTCAAAAGACTCCTATAGATCATAAAAACACCTTATACCAAGATCCCTACAGCCTTGTAGGAGCTCGCTTGGGGTATAAAAAAGGTCAGTGGACTTTCTTTGTACAAGGAAATAACTTAGCTGATAAGGTATATGCCTCTAGCTATCTGGTGCAAGCAGAAGTTACCGCACCTCCTATGCGCCTTAACCCTGTGGCAACTCCCGATGATAAAACTAATTTTATCCCAGGGGTAGGAAGAAATATCATTGGAGGACTTTCCTTCACTTGGTAGAAACAATTACTTTCCTTTTTCTCACTTTGTCAGCTCAAAAGGCTGACAAAGTTTTTTTGTTTTATAGAATTAAAAATAGTATCTTTGCACTCTGATACACAAGTGCAATGAAACTGACCACTTTATTAGAAATAAAGGGGATAGACCCACTACCTTTGCAGAACTTCAAACCCTATGGAGGTGTTATTCTCATGGATGACAATGAGCGAGAGGTAACCCTTCAGTGGATAAGGCAGTGCAACCTTGGCTTTGAGCTACTTCCCTTGTTCTCCAACCAAGAAAGTGATTGTGTGGCTATCTATACTTCGGGCTTTCTAAAAGGGAAAGTTGTGATTGTAAGGCACGATGAGGCGGTATTTGCACCACAGTTCAAGAGTTTGGATTCATTTCTCAAAGCTTATGAAAAGGCAGCCAAGCAGACCGATTTCTATGATTGGGAGGATATAGAGGAAGAAGATTATCCTATTACAGAGGAAAATCAGGCAGAACCCATTGTGTTACAAGAGTGTTGGCAGCATATAAAAGCAGCTGATTTTATCTCCGACATACAAAAAGAAACCATACAAACTATGGCTATTTGGCTCACCCCGCCCTCTGAGTTGGATACTTTATTGCCCTTTGTTCAAAAGGAGTTCGCTCTCAAAGAGAATATGTCTGTAGTGGCTTATGCCATAGATACTTTAGGAATCATACATCAGTATGCACCTGCCAAGCCGCTCATAACAGAGCTACTTAAGACAAGGCGATTTGCTGACTATTACAGGCGAAATGAGTTGTACCATGGAGAGTTTGAGCTAAAGGAGACCCTTATCGGGAAAGTTTGGAACTCTTTCTTAATGGTGATAACCATTCCTTTTATGCTGTTGAGTCTTCTTTTTGTAGAGCTCACAAATAGGTTTAGAAAGAAAAAATAAAAGCATTAAAAATATTGTCAGATGAAAAAATATACAGATACAGGTAAGAAAGATACCAGAAGCGGTTTCGGAGCAGGACTTGCTGAAGTAGGACGCAAGAATCCTAACGTAGTAGCTCTCTGTGCGGATCTTATAGGTTCGCTCAAGATGGAAAAATTCATAGAAGAGAACCCTACACGCTTTTTTCAAGTGGGAATAGCCGAAGCCAACATGATGGGCATTGCCGCAGGGCTTACTATAGGTGGAAAAATCCCTTTTACAGGTACTTTTGCAGCCTTCTCTACAGGACGTGTATATGACCAAATACGCCAATCTATCGCTTATTCAAATAAGAATGTAAAGGTATGTGCTTCCCATGCAGGATTGACTCTCGGAGAGGATGGAGCTACCCACCAGATATTGGAGGATATAGGGCTGATGAAAATGCTACCGAATATGGTGGTCATCAACCCTTGCGATTACAATCAAACTAAAGCAGCAACTATTGCAATCGCTGACTATGTAGGACCTGTATACCTGCGTTTTGGCCGCCCCGCTGTACCAAACTTTACTCCAGAAGACCAGACTTTCGAGATAGGAAAAGGACTCTTGCTCAATGAAGGAACCGACGTTACTCTCATTGCTACAGGTCATTTAGTATGGGAAGCATTACAAGCTTGCGAGGTCTTAGAACAAAGAGGTATCTCGGCTGAGGTGATTGATATTCACACTATTAAGCCCTTGGACGAAGAAATAATTCTCTCCTCTGTACGTAAGACCAAAGCGGTGGTAACCTGTGAGGAACACAACTACTATGGTGGTTTAGGAGAGAGTGTAGCCCGTGTATTGGCACAGCACTATCCTGTACCACAAGAGTTAGTAGCAGTGAATGATACCTTTGGCGAGAGTGGTACTCCTGCCGAACTCATGCGTAAATATGGTTTGGACAAGGAGGGAATCCTCAGTGCTGTAGAAAAGGTACTAAAAAGAAAATAATATGCTAAGAGAACAACTCCAAAAGCTCTTTCCTGACCATAAGGAGGAAGTACTTCCTGAGGAATCCTCTTCCAATATTTGGTTACAGGATGAACCTCTCTTGTGTAAATATGAAAAGCGTAATGGAAAGCCTGTTACCCTTATAGAAGGGTATACAGGTGCCGATGCTGATTTCAAGATATTGGCTAAGGAGCTTAAAACTCATTTAGGAGTTGGGGGCTCTGTGAAAGAGGAAAAAATCATCATTCAGGGGGATTACCGAGATAAGATCATGGTATTTCTCAAAGGGAAGGGCTTCAAAGTGAAGCGTGTAGGAGGATAATTTTTTAAAATTTAAAGAAATGAAAAAGTTTGTAATAGGTCGAATCAAGAGTACTCGCTATGCCTTACAAGGCTTTTGGCTCTTGGTTCGCACTGAGGATGCTATTATCACCCATAGTATAGGGTTTCTTGTTTTTGTAGGATTAGGCTTTTATTTCGAACTTACCCCAACAGAATGGATGGTTCAGCTTTTGTCCTTCGGGGCGCTATTAGCTATAGAAGGGCTCAATACAGGCTTGGAAAAGCTCTGTGACTTCGTTCACCCTGATTTTCATGCCAAAATAGGGGAGATTAAGGATATTGCTGCTGGGGCTGTGACCATGATCTTTTTTGCTGTAGTGGCAGTACTAATGTTTATCTATATACCACACTTGATTAGGTAATAAGTAACAGAAGTCAGCGAACAGATTAATCAGCGAACAGATTAATCATTAATCATTGAACATTAATCATTAATACCGCTTCTTCTAAGGATTTTTTGTATTTGGAGATTTCCTCTTGTACCTCCTTGTGGGCTACACCTAAGATCTGAGCAGCGAGGATTCCCGCATTTTTAGCTCCATTCAGGGCAACCGTAGCTACAGGAACACCAGCGGGCATCTGAAGAATAGAAAGTACAGAGTCCCAGCCATCGATGGAGTTACGACTCTTGATAGGTACCCCAATGACAGGTAGTGGACTTACAGCAGCAAGCATACCAGGAAGGTGTGCAGCACCCCCTGCTCCTGCTATAATGATATCTATTCCTTGCAAATGTGCATTTTTTCCAAAAGAAATAAGTTTCTCCGGAGTGCGGTGAGCAGAGACTATATCCACCAAAACAGGGATTTTTTTCTCTTTTAAGAAGTCAATGGCTTCTTGCATAATAGGAAGATCACTTTGACTTCCCATAACTACAGCTACTTTCATTAGTAATGAATGATTATAATCAAAGAGCAAAGATACAAAATTAATGATTAATGAACAATGATTAATGATTAATTAACAATATTATTTTGTGATGAAAAAACTATTATCTATCATTGAACTAATTTAGATAGCAGCGTTTCTTCTCTTTTTAGTATACCTTAGATTGTTTTTCTTACATATATTATGATAGTTCTAATGCATATTTTTTATCGTATATTAGTCTTAGTAGGGCTTATTATGGTTGCCATAAGTATCTCTTTTGCTTTTATCAATCCACATAGTTTCTGTGGTACAGGGGATGCGATTACAATATTTTTTTTCACTCTAATAGCTTCTGCTATTTGGATTATATACCTTATTATAGAGGCTATTTTATTACACAAACAAAAAGCCTATGGAAAGAGAAATGCAAACTTACTTCTTCCTCTTCTAGCCCCTTTGATAGTAATTTTAATAATAAAGATTTTATACATATAATATATTAAATAGTAGAATGTTATGACAGAAGGAAATTTCACAGACTATGTAAAAGTATACGTTCGCTCTGGTAATGGAGGTAAAGGATCCACTCATTTGCACCGAGAAAAATTTGTAGAAAAAGGAGGGCCTGATGGCGGAGATGGAGGTCGAGGTGGTGATATTATCATACGGGGTAATAAAAACCTATGGACACTGATCAATTTTAAGTTCCAACAGCACTTCCGAGCGGAACATGGCGGAGATGGTGGGGCCAATCGTAGTACAGGAGCTGATGGTAATAGTGTGTACTTGGAGGTGCCTTTGGGTACTATTGTCAAAGACGCACTAACCGACGAGGTTCTTTTTGAGATTACCGAAGATAAGGAAGAAAAAATAGCCCTCAAGGGAGGGAAAGGAGGATTGGGTAATTGGCATTTTCGTACTTCAACCAACCAGACTCCACGCTATGCCCAGCCGGGAATCCCAGGAGAAGAGAGGGAACTGCTCTTGGAACTCAAGGTACTTGCCGATGTAGGATTGGTAGGCTTCCCTAATGCAGGTAAGTCTACACTGCTCTCAGTGCTTACTTCAGCCAAACCCAAAATAGCGGATTACCCATTTACAACTCTAAAACCTAATTTAGGAATTGTACGATATCGTGATTTTCAATCGTTTGTTATAGCTGATATTCCAGGTATTATAGAAGGAGCCTCTCAAGGGAAAGGCTTAGGACATTATTTCCTGCGACATATAGAGCGTAATTCTGTATTACTCTTCTTAGTACCTGCTGACAGCCCTAATATAGTGGAGGAATACCATATTCTTTTGAAAGAATTGGAGAAATACAATCCAGAATTATTGGACAAGCAGCGTCTTCTTGCTATCTCAAAAACCGATTTGTTAGACCAAGAACTTCAAGGACTTATTGAGAAGGAACTTCAGGCAGCTTCTTTAGACCTTCCTTATCTACTTATCTCCTCTGTTGCTCAGCAAGGAATAACAATCCTAAAAGATAGGTTGTGGCAATTACTTCAGTAATTAACATAATTTAATCTATACAATAGCTATAAAATATACAAAAATAGTTAAATTAAAAATGAAAAATAACTTTTATTTAATATAATGATAAGATGTATATTTATTTTTTTCTTCTAATTTTGCGCCACTTAAATCATAAATAAGAACGCTAAATGAAAAGAGCCATTGTTGACTATAAGAAACTAACCAAGGACATCTTGGCTTTGCTAGTAGAAAAATATCCAGAAGGTTATCAAGATCATGATGTTATCCGATTCAAGAATGCTAAAAATGAAACTGTAGAGGCGTTAGAAGTGCGTACAGAGGATACTATTTATTTAGTAAAAGTAAGCACTCGATTGGCTACTTCTATGGAACGTTATGATGAGGATGAGGACGATTATTATTCAGACACATTAGAAATGTCCAGAGAGGATGAAATTGCCCTCAAGCGTAAGAAGGATATTTCAAAAGCATCACTTCATATCGATGATGATGAGGAAGAGGAAGAAGAAGAGGAGGAGCATTACAGAGATGTTTATCATGATCAGCGAGATGATGATGACGAAGATGATGATGAAGATGAAGATGACGAAGATGATGATTAAGTTAAGAATAGAGTGGGGAATGCTTCTGCAATAGCAGGAGTATTTCTTTTTTCGAGGGAATAAAGATTTTCTTAGAAAAAGTTGCGTATAAAAAATATTTATACTACCTTTGCCCCCGATTTAAAAAATACATAATAATCATTTTAAACAATATTGGAATGTATCTAACAAAAGAAACAAAAGCAGAAATCTTCAAAAAGCATGGAGGAAGTGAAACCAATACAGGTTCCACAGAAGGGCAAATTGCTCTATTTACCTTCCGTATCAATCACTTAACAGAGCACTTGCGTGCCAACCGTAAGGACTACAATACGGAGCGTTCATTAGTAAGGCTCGTAGGAAAGCGCAGAAGCCTGTTAGACTATCTAAAAGAAAAAGATATTGAGAGATATCGTGCTATTATTAAGGAATTAGGTATCCGAAAATAATTTTGTTACACAACAAAAGGGGGCTCTATGCCCCTTTTTTCTTAAAAAGAAGCCATTAAAATATTTATTAAATAGTTTTTCATTGGAATAGCAATAGCAACACAACACTATTTGTTTCATTTTAATAAAAACTTTTATGATTCCAGAAGTAAAAAAAGAGATAATTACTCTTGCCGATGGACGTACAATCTCCATTGAAACAGGAAAATTGGCCAAGCAGGCCGATGGTTCCGTAGTGGTACAAATGGGCAATGCCATGCTCTTGGCCACAGTCGTTGCTAATAAAGAAGCAGGTGAAGGTGTGGATTTCCTTCCTTTGACTGTAGATTATCGTGAAAAATTTGCTGCTGCTGGGCGCTTCCCTGGTGGTTTCTTCAAGCGTGAAGCACGCCCCAGTGATCAGGAAATTCTTACAATGCGCTTGGTGGATAGGGTATTGCGACCTCTCTTCCCTAAGGAATACTACTGCGAAGTACAGGTGATGATTCAGCTCATGTCTCATGATGAGAACGTGATGCCTGATGCCTTGGCGGGACTCGCTGCCTCTGCTTGCTTGGCGGTATCGGACATCCCTTTCGATGGACCTATCTCCGAGGTACGCGTAGGGCGTATCAATGGGGAGTTCATCATCAACCCAAGTGCACAGCAATTGGCAGAATCGGATATGGATATCATGGTCGGAGCCTCTAAGGAGTTTGTTGCCATGGTAGAAGGGGAAATGGATGAGGTATCTGAAAAGGATATGGCCAATGCTATCCATTTTGCTCATGAAGCAATTAAGGTACAGATAGAAGCACAAGAGCGTCTCCGTGAGCGTGTAGGGAAAACTATACGAACCTATGAGGTACCACAGGAGAATGAAGAAGTGGCTAAGAAGATTTATGATTTCTGCTATGACAAATGCTATGCTATTGCCAAGGAAAATACAACCAAGCATGAACGTAGTGACAAGTTCGACGCAGTAAAAGAAGCTTGCAAAGCACTCTTCAGTGAAGAAGAATTGGAAGAATATGCTCCTTTGGTAAGCAAATACTTCTCCAAAGCACAAAAAGAAGCTGTCCGTAACCTCATTCTCAACGAGGATCTCCGTTTGGATGGTAGAAATACTAAACAAATACGTCCTATATGGTGCGAGGTTGGCTACTTACCTTCTCCTCATGGTTCGGCTATCTTTACCCGTGGAGAGACACAGTCTCTTACTACTGTGACCTTGGGAACTTCTCGCGAGGCCAATGTGATAGATATTCCTTCCGAACAGGGAGAAGAACGTTTCTACTTGCATTATAATTTTCCTCCTTTTTCCACAGGGGAAGCGCGTCCGCTTAGAGGAACTTCTCGCCGTGAGGTAGGACATGGAAACCTCGCTCAGCGTGCACTTAAGCGTATGATTCCAGAGGATTGCCCTTATACTGTACGTGTGGTTTCTGAGATATTGGAGTCCAATGGTTCCTCTTCTATGGCTACAGTGTGTGCAGGTACCTTAGCTCTTATGGATGCAGGTATCCAGATGAAAAAACCTGTTTCAGGAATTGCCATGGGGCTCATCACTGATGGCGACAAATACGCTGTACTTTCCGATATCTTGGGCGACGAAGACCACTTGGGCGATATGGACTTCAAGGTAACAGGGACTAAGGATGGTATCACTGCCTGCCAAATGGATATCAAGATCAAGGGACTCACTTACGAAATCCTGGAAAAAGCCCTAGAGCAAGCCCGTGAAGGACGTATGCATATCCTTGGTAAAATCACCGATACTATAGCCGTGCCAAACCCAACTGTGAAGCCACATGCGCCTAAGATTGTACGCCTTGAGATGCCTAAGGAATACATCGGTGCTTTCATTGGTACTGGTGGTAAGAATATCCAAGACCTACAAGCAAGAACTAAGACTACTATTGTGGTAGAAGAAGTGGGCGAATTAGGTATTGTAGAGATCCTCGGTACCGATGCTGATGGTATCCAAGAAGCGGTAGATGCTGTATACCATGTATCTTTTGAGCCTGTAGAAGGTGAGGTGTACAAGGTACGTGTAGCTCGCTTGGTAGAGTTTGGTGCCTTTGTAGAGTTTGTCCCAGGAAAGGACTCGCTTCTACATGTATCCGAAATCGCATGGGAGCGTGTAGAGAAACCTTCAGATGTACTCAAAGAAGGCGATATTATCGAAGTGAAATACCTTGGTATAGATCCTAAGACGAAGAAAACTCGTGTATCTCGCAAGGCTCTCCTTCCACGTCCGGAAAATCTCGAAAAGAGAGAAAAACCTCATTCCGATAAGGAAAAAAAAGACAAACCCCACTTTAAGAAAGATAAAAAATAGACTTTCTTAAGTGAAGAATAAATAATGAAAAGTGAAGAATTACTCCATGTGATTCTTCACTTTTTCGTTCTAATCTCTACCTTGGTATAATTTTTGTGCTTACTATAGGAAATAATTTGTACCTTTGTACTCAAAACTAAGAACTCAAAACTAAGAACTCAAAACTTAAAACTAATACTTATGCCATACACAATTACCGTACTCAATGATAGCCCCCAGGCCTTAGCCTATGTAAAGGAGGCCAAAACCCTTGATTTTGTAAAGGTTACAAAAACCAAGGAAACAAAGAAAAAGACAACTACCAAAGCAAAGGCTATGCCAGCCCCCGAACTATTGGAAGAAGATGAAAATGGAATACCTCTTAAATATAAAGAGGAGATACTGGCGCTTTCTCAAAAAACAAAAAAAGCAGCAACTAAACGATTTTATGAGAAAAGGGCTGAAAAAAGTATATCATGATAGTCATTACAGATACTAATATCTTTTATAGTGCCTTAGCTGCACCTTGTGGTGAGATAGCAAAAATACTATCAGAAAGAAGAAATGTACAATTTTTAGTTCCTGATTATCTTTTAGAAGAAATTGAAGAACATTTGCCAGATATAGCAAAGATTACTAAGAAAACACAAAAACAGATAAAAACAGAATTCTATAATATTTTAGAAGAGTTTGTTATTCTTACTTCTAAGGATATAACGGAGGCAAACCTGTTAAAAGCAGAGAAAATAACTAAAGATATAGATGTGGACGATATCCCTTTCATTGCCTTTCATTTACAATACAAACATAAAATATGGTCATTAGACAAGAAACTTATTTCAGGTCTGACAGAAAAAGGATATGGACATTTCTTTATCTCTACTAATGAAGTAAGAAAATACCTTTACAAGAAAAAGAGCTAACTTAAATTGCCAAATCAGCTTCTGTGCTAATTGGAAAATAATTCGTATTTTTGCACTCTGATAAATGTATATATTTTATGACTAAGAGTGTACGGGTGCGCTTTGCACCCAGTCCTACAGGACCGTTACATATAGGGGGGCTACGTACTGCCCTCTTTAACTATTTATTTGCTAAAAAGCATGGTGGGGATTTCCTCTTGCGTATTGAGGATACTGACCAAGTACGCTATGTGGAGGGGGCAGAAGCCTATATCATGGAAGCCCTCCAGTGGTGCGGCATTACCTATGATGAGGGAGTAGGCAAGGAGGGTGGTCCTCATGCTCCCTATCGCCAGAGCGAGCGTAAGGCAATCTATGCTGAGTATGCCCAGATGCTTTTGGACAAAGGCGAGGCTTACTATGCTTTTGATACTGCTCAGGAGCTGGATGCTCAGCGTAAGGCCTATGAAGAACGCGGAGAGACTTTTATTTACAATTGGCATAACCGCGAGAAGCTCAACAATGCTTTCTCTCTTTCTCCAGAAGAGGTGAAAAAACGTATAGAAGAAGGGGTGCCATATGTGGTACGCTTTAAGATGCCTCAAGAAACTCTTACCCTGCACGACCTTATCCGTGGTGAGGTGGTGGTCGATACCAAGCTCTTGGACGACAAGGTGCTCTTCAAGTCCGATGGTATGCCTACTTATCACTTAGCTAATATTGTGGATGACCACCTCATGGAGATTACTCATGTGATCCGTGGCGAAGAGTGGTTACCTTCTATGGCGCTGCATGTGCTTATGTATAGGGCTTTTGGCTGGCAGGCACCTCAGTTTGCTCACCTGCCGCTGATTCTCAAGCCAGCGGGTATGGGCAATGGAAAGCTTAGTAAGCGTGATGGTGACAAGATGGGCTTCCCTGTATTTCCTCTGGAATGGGTGGATCCTGTAACTAAAAATATCTCCAAGGGCTACCGCGAAGGAGGGTATTTGCCTGAGGCCTTAGTGAACTTCTTAGCGCTGTTGGGCTGGAACCCTGGAGTAGAGCAGGAACTCTTCTCAGTAGAGGAGTTGATCTCTCTCTTTGATTTAGAAAAGGTCAATAAGGCGGGTGCTCACTTTGATATAGAAAAAATCAAGTGGTTCAATCACCAATATTTCCAAAAAATACCTGTAGCTACTCTCGTGGAGGATTTCTCACCCATAGTGGCTAAAAAAGGTGTAAAAGTCTCTAAGGACAAGCTTACAGAGATAGTGTCTCTTATCCGCGAACGCGCGACTTTCCTTACTGACCTTTGGGATTTGGCTCACTTCTTCTTTGAAGCTCCTACCCAGTACGATGCCAAGGCGCTCAAAAAACAATGGAAGGACAACTCAGCCGAGATAACAACACAGTTGGTAACTGTGATAGAAGGACTTACCGACCTTACTCCTCATCATATAGAGACACAGATCAAGGATTTTATTACCCAGAATAACCTTGGTTTAGGACAAGTAATGCCACTTATCCGCCTTTCTTTAGTAGGGGAGATGAAGGGGCCAGATGTGTTCTCTATCATCGCTATCTTAGGGTGTGAAGAGACAATACGTCGCTTACAACATCTTGTACAATATGCTAAGGAGCAGTAAGTTATGAAGAAATATCTTATCGTAGGTCTGGGAAATATAGGGGAGGAATACCGTTACACACGCCACAATATAGGTTTCTTAGCAGTGGAGCACTTAGCCCAACAGAAGGGCGTCTCTTTTGAGACAGTACGCTTGGGGGATGTGGCTACTTTTTCTCACAAAGGGCGTACCTTTATTCTTCTGAAACCTTCTACTTTTATGAATCTGAGTGGAAAAGCGATAAAGTACTGGTTGGAAAAGGAAAAGATACCTATAGAAAATCTCTTAGTGATTGCCGACGACCTGAATATTCCTTTTGGGAGTATTCGTATCAAGAAAAAGGGTTCGGATGGAGGGCATAATGGTTTTAAAAATATCCAAGAGGAACTCCAGACCACCACTTATGCCCGCTTGCGCTTTGGTATCAGTGCCAACTATGCTAAGGGTACCCAGATAGATTATGTATTGGGGCGCTGGAGGGAAGATGAAGTAGCTTTGCTTCCTGAACGATTGGAAAAGATCAGTGAAGCGATACTCTCTTTTGGTCTGGCAGGAGCGGATACAACTATGAATCTGTATAACAATAAGTAAAGCCCTATGGGAAATATCCAAATCTACAATGCATCGGCAGGTAGTGGGAAGACTTTCACACTGGTAAAGTCTTTCCTTAAGCTTATTTTAGCTACTAAGAATGTAGAGGCCTACAAGACACTCTTGGCCATCACCTTTACCAATAAGGCGGTCAATGAGATGAAGGAACGAGTAATCAATCAGTTACTTCTTTTCTCTACGCCCGATGCTTTGGTAGAGGAGGGTGAGAAAAAGGCCTCGGACGATATTATGTTTGTCCAGCTTGCTCAGGAGCTACTTCTCTCTCATGAAGAGTTACAGGAGCGTTCTCAGAAGGTTTTAAAGCATATCCTGCATAACTATGCAGGATTTACTATTACTACTATTGACGGTTTTAACCAGCGGTTGATACGCTCTTTTGCGTTTGACCTAAAGCTCAATCCTAATTTTGAAGTTTTCTTGGAGATAGATGATCTTTTGCGCTTGGCTATAGAAAATTTGTTTAAGAAAGCTAATGAGAATCAGCTCCTTACAAAACTTCTTTTGGAGTTCTCTCGCGATAAAATAGAAGAGGATAAGGATTGGGATATTGAGACTGAGCTCTTTGATATCGCTAAGCTCTTGACCAATGAGAATCATTATACCTATATAAAGGAATTAGAAGAAAAACAATTGTCTGATTTTCAGTCTCTCAAAGAAGATTTGAAACAGCAGCGTAAAGGATTGTATACAGTGGTAGGGGATGCTGTAAAACATTTCTTTGCTTTTACTCAAAAGGAGGGAATCACAGCGGATCATTTCACCCGAGGTTCCTTATATAATTTCTTTGATAAAATTAGTAAAAATGGATTTTTTGCTATAGATAAGGGGGTATTTGACCGAGTTTGGTTTGTGGAATCTGGAGAAAAACCACTTTATTCTAATGGATTATTAAAAAAGGATCCAGCGATAGCACAACTATTGGATGAAAATCAACAATGGATATCCGATTTGTTACATTCTATAGAAAAAAGTTATTGGTGGGATCAGTTTTATAAGCGTTTGATAAAAAATGTTACTCTTTTGGCGGTACTCAAAAGCCTACAAGAGGAAATTATCGCAATCAAGGAGGAAGAAAATATATTGCCTATCTCTGAGTTCAATAGCATTATCCACCAGACAATTATTGATGAACCTTCTCCCTTTATATATGAGAAGATAGGTACCCGCTATCAACACTATTTTATAGACGAATTTCAGGATACTTCCACCCTACAGTGGGAGAATATGCTCCCTTTAGTAGCCGATGCAGTACATAGTGAAAACCTCAGCAAGCAGCAGGGGTCACTGCTTATCGTGGGTGATGCTAAGCAGTCTATTTATCGCTGGCGTGGGGGTAGGGCAGAGCAGTTCATGGAACTCTATAACAAGGAAAAGAAACCTTTTTATCTGATACAAGAAGTTCAGAATCTCGACTATAACTATCGAAGCCGTCGGGAGGTGATCGCCTTCAATAACAGTTTTTTCCACTTTGTGGCCACTCATCCTTTGCTTTTCAATAATAGTGGAAAGCATCGGTATGGGGAGCTATATCTCGAGGCGGAACAGAAAATTCCTGACAGGGAAGCGGAAAGAGGGTTTATAAGTATAGAATTTATTGATAAGAAGAGCACCCAAGAGGTAAATAATTCCGAAGAAGAGGCTATAGAAGGAGAAAATGTAGTTGAGCAAACAGATATTCGTATAGAAACGATTGAAAAGTATATAAAAGAGGCAAAAATTTATGGCTATTTGGATAAAGATATTTGTATACTCTCTAGGAGAAATAAAGAATGTATTGAGATAGCAGCACAATTGTCTGAAAAAGGATATAATGTTATTTCTTCAGAAGCTTTATTGCTTAAAAATATTCCTGAAATACAGTTTTTGATTCATCTAATATCTATTTCATTATATCAAACCAATGAAAAGGAAAAGATAGACTTGCTTTTCTCCTATGCTAAGGTAAAGCAAATTACAGAACTACACGCTTTTATGAGTCAGTATGTTCATAAGCCAGTGGAGGCTTTCTTCTCTGCTATGGGATTTTCTTTGTCTTATTTTCACTTATATTCTTTCTATGAGGGTATCGGTTATGCAATAAGAGTATTTGGTTTGGCCAAGCCTTCGGATGCTTATTTGGCACAGTTCCTCAATGTCATATACGAATATAAGAGTGTGCGCAATGGTAATATTGCGGATTTTCTGACCTATTGGGAAGAAAAGAAGGACAAGCTGGCTATTAGTGCTCCTGAAGGGGTCAATGCAATATCTATTATGACCATTCACAAAAGTAAGGGTTTGGAGTTTCCTGTGGTTATTTATACAGATGTTAATGATTCGTTGCGTTCAGGTAAGGATACCCTTTGGATATGTGTACCTAAGGAGCAATATCATGGTTTTGAACATTTGCTTATAGATGACTATAGTGGTCTGGAAAAGATAGATGCGGAGATTGTACTACAACAGAGCCAAGTGGAACTCTTGGATGCCATCAATACCATGTATGTAGCTATGACACGTCCTAAGGATTTGCTCTATATCCTCAGCCAGCGTCCCAAGGAGAAGGAACAGGAGAAGATCTCTACTCTTTCTGGGGTGCTACAGGCTTATCTACAGGCCGAAGGTAGGTGGAATCCCTCTGAATCTCGCTATACCTTTGGTCAGTTACTTCCTATAGAGAGAGCTGCCTTAGGAGAGAATGATTATATTCCTTTCAAGCAAAGGTCTGTTATATCCCCTTCCTATACTATCGTAACCCGATCAGGTTCTATGTGGAATACCTCTCGAGAGGAGGCGATCGCTCGTGGAAATCTTCTACATGAAATCCTCGGACAGCTTATCACTCAGGAGGATATACCTGAATTGTTGCATCATTTTTTCTTGGAAGGACGTATCACTCAGGAGCAAATAGCTCCTCTTACTCATCAGTTGGAGAAAATTACCACCCATCCTTTGATAAAAGAGTACTATACTAAGGAGTATATCGTTTACAACGAACGTGAATGGCTGGATATCACAGGGGAGTACCTCCGTCCTGACCGTGTCGCTTACCATAAGCCTACACAGAGGGCTGTGATTATCGATTACAAAACGGGAGAAGATCACCCTCAGTATCAAACACAACTAAGGCGCTATGCCCAGACCCTTGAACAAACTGGCTGGGAGGTAATACAATCTTTTTTGGTATTTATCAATGAAGAAATTAGGGTAATCTCCCTGTAGGGGCGAATTGCAATTCGCCCTCTTGTGAGTCAATTCACTCTTTTGTGAGTCAATTCACTCTTTTGTGAGTCAATTCGTCCTTATAAACTAAAAAATCCTTGATGCTTCATCAAGGATTTTTTTGAGCGGGAGACGAGGTTCGAACTCGCGACATTCAGCTTGGAAGGCTGACGCTCTACCAACTGAGCTACTCCCGCAAATTTATAGATGGTCGGTGTAGTAGGATTTGAACCTACGACCCCCTGCTCCCAAGGCAGGTGCGCTACCGAGCTGCGCTATACACCGTTCCAAAGAATAATTCTTATTTCCATTCTCGGACAAGAAATATAATACCATAATTTAAAATAAATGTCAACTACTTTTTTTTAGATTTTTGATAATTTCTTTTTAGGTGTATTGTATAATCAAGTGCAATATTTAAAAATACCTTGAAAATCATTTTTTTGATTATATTTTTATTTTTTGTTTGTGAATATTTTATAAAAAAACTCTCAATTTACTGAGAGCTTTATCTGTATTCTATTCATGATTTACTGGTTTTTCTAGCTTTCTTTCCCATTCGCTAACTTCTTCAGAGAAATAATCTAAAAATTTATCAACTTTTCTACCTTTGATATCAATATTTAATATTTTATCATCTTGCCTTATTGTCCTTAATACACCTAAATCTTCACGTGATTTTGTTCCACCTATAATTGTATGTTTCCCATTTAAGCTGCTCATTGCCTGCATTGTTATAAAAAATTGACTACTATTTGTATTTGGTCCAGAATTTGCAAAAGCAAGCATACCTTCATTATCAAAGTTTAACCAGTCAGAAATTTCATCATTTAGAAAATATCCAGCTGTTCCAGTGCCGTTTCCAAGAGGGTCTCCACCCTGCACTAGTCCATTAGGAATAACTCTATGAAAAGTTAGTCCGTTGTAAAAATTATTTTTTGCAAGAAATACAAAATTTGCAACATTTTTAGGAGCTGCTTCAGGATATAAGTATACAGAAATATTTCCTTTTGTCGTTTCTATTACTGCTTCAAGTTGAAAATCTTTCATTATTTTCTCAAATTTTTTATCTCCTATTCTTTTTTTGGCCTTATTTGATTTTGCATTTACAATATTAACCATTAAAAGCATTAAAACACTAACCAATATCACTATTTTCTTCATTATTTTACCTCTTTTTTTATTTTTTAAATTAGGCACTTAGTATAGCCTTTTTATATGCTCTATCATTTCTTCAATTTCCATTTTACCATTGAAATCAAATTCCAAAATTCTGAAATCTATATCCTCAATTTCCAAATTATATTTTAGAAGCTCCTTTTCCTCCATAATATTATCATAAATTACAAGAACAGAAAACTGATTTCCAAATCCATCAACTAATTCTAATGTATTAATTACTCTATTTTTTTTCATATTAAGAGAATTTCTTATTGCTTCATTCGCTGTCTTTTTACTTCTGACTTCCTTATAAAGTTCAGAAATTATTGTAGGCAGCTTTATTGCAAATAATATTTTTAATTCTTCTCTTTTCCTAAATTTTACTATTGCCATTTTTAAAATCCTTATTTTTTATTTTTATAAATTTATCCTTGAATCGCTTTTGTCAATGGCGGAATAATTTGTTTCTTTCTTGAAACTACACCTTTCAAAGTTACTAAATTTTTGTAAACTTTTTCTCCAAATGCTTTTTCAATGACATCATTTCCATCTCCTGAAACTAGAGCCACAGAATCATTTGATAAAATATTTGTGATTGCAAACATAAAGAATTTTAATCCTTCTTTTGCAATGGTATTATCAATTTCAGCAAGTAATTTTTCTTTTCTTTCCAAAACTTCTGCTTCATTTACAGTATTAACTTGTGCAACACCAATTTTTGAACCATCAATTTCAAAGATTTTCATATCCATGTTTAACAGTTCTGCTTCAGATTTATCTCCAAGTGCAGTTCCAGCCTTTAACATTTCAAGACCATACTCATCCGCATTTACTCCAGCGATTTCAGCCAGTTCCTTACCAGCCTTCACATCACATTCTGTACAAGTTGGAGATTTGAAAAGCAATGTATCTGAAATAATCGCACTTAACATAAGTCCTGCAGTTTCCTTACTTGGTACAAGATTATTTTCCTTAAATAATTTTAAGATAATTGTCGCAGTACATCCAACAGGCTCTAATCTTGCATATAAAGGCTCATCTACATTAAAGTTTGAAATTCTGTGATGATCAATTAGTTCCAGAACTTTTGCTTCTTCAAATCCTTCAGCAGTTTGAGTTCTCTCATTATGATCCACCAGTATTATTTCTTTTCCAGCCACATTTTCCACTAATTCAGGCTTTTCAACTTTAAAATAGTTCAAGGCATACTTGGTTTCTTCATTAATTTCTCCAAGTCTTGCAGCCTTAACATCTTTTCCCAATTTATTTTTCAGTTCCGCATAAGCAATCGCTGAACAAATTGTATCTGTATCTGGATTTTTGTGTCCAAAAACTAATATTGACATATTTTTTCCTCCTAAATTTTAATCATTTCATATTATTATAACCTATTAATCTTATTTTTGAAATAGAAAAATCCGTTTTTTTCAAAAATCACTTTAAACTTCTAATAATTGGATATCGATTTCATAATCTGCTGAAACTTTTTTGCTTAAAATATCCCTATATTCATTAATCTGTTCCTGATATTTCTCATTCGTTTCAGGCTCAAATCCAGTCTTGTAATCATAAATATAGATTTTCTTATTTTCCTCATCAATATTAATTCTATCAATGATACGTTTTTTCCCTTCAGAATCATAAATTTCAAATTCCGTGTAAACTTTGTATTTCTCATTATAAATATCTCTATTTTTTTCAATAAATTTTTCCATTCTGACAATTAATTCTTCTACAATCTTTTTCCCAAGCATATTTCCATATCGGCTCAAAAGTGCAGATTTTGCAATTAATTTATCATTTTCCAGATTATTTGAAATATGTTCAAAGTAATAGTGCATTGCAAGCCCTTTTTTACGTTTAAATTCATTTTCCAATGTATTTGAAGATTTTTTTACAACAAATTTATCATCATCAAAATACGTTTCAAATAAATTATTGCTCACTTTTACATCTGAAGTATCTGTTGTTTCTTCAGGAATTTCCGATTCTACAATTTCACCTATTTCATATCTGTTTTCATCTTCATAAACATCAATCACTCTTTTCACTAAAGAATCAGCATATCGTTTGTCTTTTGTTATTTCAGCGTCAAACAATAATATCAGATTTTTTTTAGCACGAGTCAATGCAACATAATCATTGTTAATTTCTTCCATCATTTCTTTTTGAGAATTATTATCTCTCATTTCACTCAATTCATTCTCAAACATTTTTTTATTATAATCTGTAAACAGCACAATAAATTTTTTTACAATATTAAATTTTTCATCAAAATCTAAATAGCTTTTA
>ERZ773008.543-NODE-543-length-27905-cov-14.165925_pt1 | contig 27905 bp, 26 predicted proteins | sample MGYA00580664_ERZ773008 | MGnify/ENA primary metagenome ERZ773008 (study PRJEB29015, sample SAMEA2738016) | human oral metagenome | biome: human oral; feature: human-associated habitat; material: dental | place: China | collected 2048 ... | reverse complement strand
ACCTGTACGCCTTGCGGCTCGCCGCCTTGTCTCATTTTTATTTTAATCCACTATAATTTGTATTGTTAAACCAATCAGTTAATTGCCGTATAGCCTTGCCGTGGTGCAGGCTGCTTTTGTCGGTTAAAACAAAAACCGTGCCGCATCGGTTTTGATGGCGGTACGGTTTTTGTATTCAAAAAGCAGCCTGCACTTTATTTGGCCGGCGCTTTGGCTGCTTGAAAGCGGAAGGCGACTTTGGCCAGGCCGGCTTCTTTGGCCGCTTCCAACACTTTCACCACGTTGTCGTATGCGGTGTCTTTGTCCGCGTCAATCGCAATGATGGTGTCCGGATTGGTTTTGGCGATTTCTTGGAAGCGCTGTTTCACGGCTTCCAAATCCACTTTCTGCGCCGAATCCGCGCCAATGGCGTAATTGCCTGAAGCATCCACGGCAATTTCCAGCGGGTTGATGTCCATTTTGTTTTGGTTGTCGTTGGTTTTGCTGCTGGCTACGGGCAGGTTCATCGGAATGGAATGCGTCATCACCGGCATGGTAATCATGAAGACGATGAGCAGCACCAACATCACGTCCACCAAAGGCGTTACGTTGATGTCGCTCATGGGCGCATCTTCGTCATGGTCGTTCATTGAGCCGAAAGCCATGGCTTACTCCTTGTGGTTAATCAGTTGGACGTGCAGGTCGTGGGCATAATTGTGCAGTGTGCGCGACAGGTTTTTGTTGCCACGGCTGAAACAGTTGTACGCCAGCACGGCGGGAATCGCCACAAACAGGCCAATGGCGGTGGCCACCAACGCCTCGCCAATCGGGCCGGACACTTCGGCGATGCTCATCTGGCCACTTTTGCTGATGTTGATTAAGGCGTGGTAAATCCCCCAAACGGTACCCAGAAGGCCGATAAACGGCGCGGTCGAACCGATGGTGGCCAAAGCCGTCATGCCGCCTTCGAAACGGCTCATAATTTTGCTGGCGCTGTGGCGCACTTCGCGCTCCAGAAATTCAGGTTCTGGCAGGCTGCCGGAAAGCTGTTGCAGGCTGCCGTCGCGGAAACGGCGTTGCGCTGTCAAAGCGTCCAACGTCAGCTCGCTGATGGGCGAAGGCGTTTGTTTGGCCGCTTTTTCCGCACCTGCCAGCGTTTTGGACGACCAGATGGCTTCGCTGGCGGCGGCATTGGCTTTTTTGGCGGCAACGTGGCGGATGCTGCGCAGCACAATCACGCACCATGTGCAGATGCTCATGGAAATCAGAAACAGGAACACGCCGATAAGGACGGGATCGCCTTGTTGGAATACTAAACCTAAATTCATGAATACTCTCTTTCAGGGATAAAATTAAAAAACAGTTCGAAAAGCAGCCTGCACGTTATTCAAGTGAGAACGTGTAAGACGTGTTGAAACGGCTGCGGACGGGCGTGCCGTTAACCGATTTGGGACGGTAGCCTGCACTGCGTGCAGTGCGGACGGCGGCGGCATCTAACCGTTGATGGCCGGTGGATTGGGTTACTTTCACCTCGGACACCGAACCGTTGGCTTCCACAAGTACGGAAAGTTTTACAGTGCCTTCTTCGCCTCCATCTTGCGATGCGGGGGGGTAAGCCACGGTTGGCAGTTTGACGTAACCGCCGTTCACAATGGCGTTCGGGTCGGCCGCCGGTTTGTCGCTGTTGCCGTGTTTGCCGTTGCCGTCTCCGTCGCGGCTACCTGCATTGTTGCCCGGACGCTGGCTGTTCGGATTGGAGCCGCCTCCGCCATTGCCGCCGTCCTGACGATGCACCGCATCAGGCGAACCGCCCGGACTTTTTGAATTGCCCGGTGTGCCGCTGGTGTTATTGCTGGCCGTTGTGCTCGGTTTTAGCGGTGTTTCCGCCGGTTTTGGCGCGGGCGGGGTCGGTGTTGGTGCCGGCGGTTTCGGTGTCGGTTCTACTGGTTTCGGTGCGGGTGTCGGCGGTTTCTCAACCACCGGTTTGGTCGGCTGCACCACATCGGCAGGCAAATCGTTCCGCACAACCGCGTTCACTTTGGGTGGGGGCGTATTGGTGGGTTTTTCCTGCACGGGTTTGGGTTTTTCAGGTGCTTGCGGCGGGGGAGGAGGGGGTGCAGGCTGCTCTTGGGCAGGCTGTGCCGCACCGCCGTTTTCCAGAGGTGCCGGAGCTCCGTCTGCAAGCGGTTTGTCGTCACCTTCGGGCGTTCCCAAATCGACAAAGGTCAATTCGTCCACCGTAACGGGCTCGGGCGGCTCTTTGCTTTTCCACGCCAGCGCCAGCAGCCCTGCGTGCAGCAAACTCACCACGATGATGACAGAGGGTTTTAAAAGATTATGATTTTTCATGGGGCGCAATAATAATACAAACGATTATTGTCCGCAAATTTTTGTTAACGGTGTAAAAAGATAAAATGCCAAAAATATGTCGATTTTGGTCATTTTATGTTCATTTATTGTTCGCGGCAAAAAACGATTTTCGTTATAATGTCAGCTTTGCAACGGCTGCCGAGACATGGATGCTTGGCCGCTTTGCTTATTTCATTGGATTAACTCAACAATATTAGGAATCAAAATGGCAGATTTTAATCAAATTTTGGATGCGGGCGATGTGGATGCAGGCATTATCAATGTGGTGGTGGAAATTCCCGAAGGCAGCACGCACAAAATCGAATGGGACAGAAAACTGGCGGTGATGAAACTGGACCGCGTTGAGCCGCAGATTTTCGCCAAACCCACCAATTACGGTTTCATTCCGCAAACATTGGACGAGGACGGCGATGAGCTGGATGCTTTGATTATCACCAAAAATCCGTTGCCGACCGGTATTTATATGCAGGCGCGCGTTATTGGCATTATGAAGTTTGTCGATGACGGCGAGGTGGATGACAAAGTGGTGGTGGTGCCTGCGGACGACCGCGATGCGGGCAATGAAATCAAAACATTGGCCGATTTGCCGGCGCAGCTGGTCAAACAAATCGAATTCCATTTCAATCATTACAAAGACTTGAAAAAGCCCGGCGCAACCAAAGTGGAGCACTGGGGCGATGTGGAAGAAGCCAAACAGGTTATCCGCGAATGCCAAGCGCGTTGGAATCAGCAATAATATTGTCGGTTGCCACATGAAATGATGATAAAAGTGCAGGCTGCTTTTGCCCAATGATGAAAGCAGCCTGCACTTTTACGAAGTGCCGTAAAATGTTAGTTTTCGTCAAAAGGACTATTCAATGGAACATCTGCAAACGCCCGCGATGGAGGATATGGAAGTACGCCAATTAACCGTTCCGCCGCATTCCGTCGAGGCGGAACAGTCGGTGCTGGGCGGCTTGCTGATTGACGGCGAAGCGTGGGAAAAAATAGAAGACATATTGGCCGAGAATGACTTTTATCGGCACGAACACCGACTGATTTTTCATGCCATCCATACGTTGGCCAGCGCCTCCAGAGCCGTGGATATTTTAACGGTGCAGGATGTTTTGCTAAGCAACAACACGCTGGAAGAAGTGGGCGGCTTCGATTATCTCTACACATTGGCGCAAAACATCCCTTCTGCCGCCAATATCAAACGATATGCCGAGATTGTGCATGAACGGGCGATTATCCGCCAGTTGGCAGAAGTTGGAACAGAAATTGCTAGAAATGCCTACAATCCACAAGGGAAAACGGCAGAGGAATTGCTGGATATTGCTGAAAACAGTGTTTTCCAAATTGCCGAAAGTACCGAGAAGTCGAAACAGAATTTTTTGGAAATGCCCGAATTGCTGGCAGAAAATATCGCCAAAATCGATATGCTGTACCAACAGGGCAGCACCAGTGAAATCACGGGAACGGCAACCGGTTTTGTCGATTTGGATAAGAAGACATCGGGTCTGCAACCTGGTGATTTGGTGATTGTGGCGGGCCGGCCGTCTATGGGTAAAACAGCATTTGCCATCAATATTGCAGAAAATATTGCCTTATATGAAAAACTTCCCGTGGCGATTTTTTCCATGGAAATGGGCGCGTCGCAGCTGACCTTGCGGATGTTGAGCTCGGTTGGCCGGGTCGAGCAGTCTTTGTTGAGGAACGGCCAGCTTAATCGGGAAGAATGGGCAAGGCTGAACGAAGCGGTAACGCATTTGAATGCAGCACCTATCTTTATTGACGAAACATCTGCGCTGACGGCGTTGGAGGTTCGTGCCCGTGCAAGGCGGTTGGCCAAGCAACAGGGCGGTAAATTAGGCGCAATCGTGATTGACTATCTGCAAATGATGTCTGGTTCAGGAAAGCGCAACAGCAATCGTGTTGAAGAATTGGGCGAAATTTCACGCTCATTGAAATCTTTGGCAAAGGAATTGCAGGTGCCGGTAATTGCATTGTCGCAGTTGTCGCGATCGGTGGAAAGCCGACCGAACAAGCGCCCTATGATGTCGGATTTGCGCGAATCGGGTGCGATTGAGCAAGATGCCGATTTGATTATGTTTATGTATCGCGATGAATATTACAATAAAGAAAAGAGCGAGCTGAAAGGGTTGGCTGAATGTATTATCGGCAAGCACCGGAACGGACCGACAGGTACGGTTTACTTAACATTTTTGGGGCAGTTTACACGATTTGAGACGGCTGCCTATGTACCTGAATATACAAATACATCGGAATAATATTTTAAATTATGGATATGCTTTTATGAAGAAATATACTAATCCCACAAAAGGATTTACTCTGGTCGAGTTGATGGTGACGCTTGCTGTGATGGGGATTATGGCGGCAATCGCATTTCCCAGCATGAGTAATTTTATCGCCAATACCCGTTTAACCAACCGGGCAGGGCAGGTGGCTAACCTATTCCGTTTTGCGAAAGGCGAGGCGGTTCGTTTGGGTGTGCCTGTTGTGGTATGTGGCGTTAAAGTGCGGACGGATGGCCGCCCTTCGGGTGTTTGTTCCCCAAGTAGTGTTAGCAGCGGCATGATGGCTTATGCCGACAATAATAAAAACGGTATGTATGATGACGGTACTGATGTTATGTTACGTTCTGTCAGCATTAATGGTAATGACAGTCCTGAAAAGATGACTGTGGAGGTCAACAAGTGTAAAGTTGATGGCACAGGCTGCACAACAGATTCTATTGTAGAATATGTTTTCTTCGCAAATGGCATGTATGGCAGCAAAAAAGTTGCCAGAACGACTCAAACTAATTTGGTTAATAATGTAGAAGTGGCTCAGTCGTTCTTGCGTGTTCGAATCAAAGATGTGCAAAGAACGAGTTTGGCAGCACGTAATACGATAGTTGCACCTAGCGGAGCAGCTGCCACTTGCCAAACAGGTAGTACATCCAATGTTGCAGACGGCTTTAGCGCAATTATGAAAACCGTTTGTGATTCGTAAAAATAATAAAAATTCAGAATAGTTAGGATATGTTCATGAAAACAGAAAAAATACTATTTCAATCAATTGCACGCGGCGCAACGATATTGGAAGTCATGATTTCCGTGTTGCTGCTTACTTTTGGTGTGCTGGCGTTAATGGCGGCGCAACTGCGCTCTGTGGCCAGCCTTAGCGAGGCGGAGAACAGAAGTATTGTGTCGCAGGCTGCCGAGGCTTTGGCGGAAGGTATGCAGGCAAATTCCAGTTTGGAAAAAGTGGGAAGTTCATATGGTCGCACTTATACAGCTTATTACAGCGGGTCTACTAGTGTGATGACGGTTGGTGATGATAGTCAAAAAGCTACAGTACAAAATGGGCTGTCAGGTACTGGATTGACGAAAAAACAGGTGGCTGATCAGCATATTGCTGAATTTGAATATGTGTTGAAGACACAATTAACCAATGTGAATACTTTGGGTTATGTGATTTGTCGAGATAAAGCCAAGCCGGAAGCGGCAACTTATGATAATGGCCAATTTAAAGAAAATTGTGCCCCTGCAAACAACGATACCGATACGCACGTTATTAAGGTTGTTTGGCGTATGGGTAATGGCAAAAATGATTCAAGCAACGATAACAATACGACAGCATACTCCTATATGCTTGAAGTTGGTCGATGAACATGAATTGGAAGAATAAAATGAACGGTAGATGGATTGCAAAACCAAAGGGTTTTACACTGATTGAATTTTTAGTTGCGAGTGCCTTGGCAATTATTGTTATTGCGGCAGCAGGCGGCACTTATTTCATGACAAGAAAAGTGAATGATACTGCACAGCGCAAATTAGAAATACAGCAAAATTTGCGTAATGCTGCTTCGATGCTCACACGTGATGCGCGTAATGCAGGAACATTTGGTTGCTTTAATATGGCCTCTGGGAGAGATTTTCCGGTACTCACTTCAGGCCTTACATCAAGTGGCTTGAAAATTAATAATACTGAAAATGATGGCTTCGGTGTTCGGCAGCTATCACAGGCTAATGTAACGACTTTATTGACCGGTCAAAGGCTTGTATCTGGTGGATTTACAGCCGAGAGTGATGCATTAATTTTTGTTTATGGACGTGGTGCGGCAGGTGTTGATAAAGAAATTACAGATGCGCAGCCAAATCAATTGTCCATTAATGATGCAAGTAATGACTCTGATTTAAATTTAACATTATCCGACAAAGGATACCTTGTATTGAGCAGTTGCACAGAGGGGCGGTTGGCTGAAGTAAAAGGTGTTACTAATGGATTTAAAACGGTTGATGTTTCTATTGATACGAATAATGCATTGTCATCAATTACGACAGATTCTAAAGACTCGCGAGGTGAAATTACCGTTAGCCGTTTCTACGCTTCCATGTATGTATTGGGTAAATTATCGGCAACCGATAGTCCTGCGTTGCTGCGCTTTGATTTGAATGGTCAGGGTAAATGGCAAGGGCCTCAGTTGTTGGCGGAAGGTGTATCAGGTATGTCCATTTCCTATGGATATATTACGGATTGTACCAATTTGACAGCGACTAATGAAAGTGGGATAAACCAAGAAAAATACACATTTGCAAATACATTAAGTAATAAAACATTACCTGCAATTGTGCGTTTACGTTTAACCTATAATACATCTGCAGATAAAGCCAACCAGTCGGAAACAGATTATTTTATTAATGCATCTGTGCGTGGTGGTAATACATGCGAAACAGTGTTACCTGCAATATAATCAGTAAGGGAAATAAAATGATTGTTAAAAGTATACAAAAAGGTTTTTCGTTATTCTTTGTCATGATTTTGATGTTGGTGATTGCGTTTATTGTCATTATGACCAGCCAATCTTCATTAACAGAGATGCGCAGTAGTACCAATGAAGCAGATAGGAAATTTGCGCTTTCTTTGGCGGAAAATGGATTGCGTGCAGGCGAGTTTGCTATTAAGGCAGCATTTGATGCGAAGCCCAATGTTACAAAATTTACTGCAAACTGCAAAAATGGTTGGTGTCTGCCTGCGAAGGGTAGTTATTCCAGCAATCAATCAAATAAGCCGTTTGAATTTGATACTGTTACCGCAGCACCTGATATTCCTGCGTGGGAGCGTTGTGCGGCAAATCCAACCAGAGATCAGGCAGCATCTTGCCCAGGTAAAACGGTTTTGGATGCGGGTTGCGATACCAATAATAGATGTAGGAAGAGCAGTGATGGGAAAACATACTATATCGTTGAGTATTTGGGCACACGTTTGGATAGTGTGAAAGAGGAGCAGATAGATAATTTCCGTATCACATCCAGAGCACGTGGTAATAATGACGATACAGTGGTAACGCTGCAAAGCTATGTCGAATTGATTCATCAATAAGTGATAAGGGCAAATATGAAAAAACACTCATATGGCTTTACTTTGGTGGAGATGATGGTCGTTATTGCGATTATCGGTATTTTGGCTGCAATCGCACTGCCTTCTTATCGCTCTCACGTTGAAAAAACCAATTTGGCAGAAGCCAGACAGAAAATGGTTGATATTCGCCAAAAACTGGAAACACAGAAAATGACGGCACCTGGCGAATATGCACGCGGCAAGGGTACTGATCTGGAAACCAAGTATGGCACGTTTTTACAAGGCGAACTGGGTAATATCGATCCTAAACTAACGGGAAAATATACATTCTCCCAGTCAGCCAAAGTGATTAATGGCAATCAGGTGAATGTGGTCATGCAGGCCTATCCTACGGCCAGTAGCGGTTATAAGTTTGGCGTGTTTATTGACAGCGCGAATAAAGCATGGCGCTGTCCAAAGACGGCCATGAGTGCCACGGCGGATTATACGAGTCAGCCGGCATTTGGCAACTGCGAAGCGTTTTAACGGATAGTGATATGGTAAAACTGAATTTCACAGGCAATGTGGAGTTCAGTTTTTTATTTAAAGCAGCCTGCACCGCTTTACGCTATAATCTGTGGGCATTAAAAATGATGATTTTGATATAGGATACCAGTATGCAGAAAATTTGGTTGTCGAGTTATGAAGAAGGCGTGCAACCCGAAATTGACGTTACACGTTACCGTTCCGTGGTGGACGTGGTGAATCACGGAGTGCAGCAGTTTGCCCGGCAAGAAGCCTTTTATAACATGGGCAAATCACTGAGTTATCAGGAAGTAGGGCAGTTATCTGACCAAGTGGCATCGTATCTGCAAAACGTGCTGAAGCTCCCGCGCGGCGAACGTGTGGCCATCATGATGCCGAATATCCTGCAATATCCGATTGCCGTGTTCGGCATTCTGAAAGCGGGCTTGGTGGTGGTGAATACCAATCCTTTGTACACGCCGCGCGAATTGGAGCACCAGCTGAACGACAGTGGGGCTGGCACCATCATCGTATTGGAAAATTTTGCCAATACGCTGGAATTGGTATTGCCGCGCACACAGGTGAAAAACGTCATTATTGCCAAAATGGGCGACATGTTCGGCACGATTAAAGGCGGCATCATGAATTTTGTGCTGCGCCATATCAAAAAAATGGTGCCTGGTTATCATATTGCCAATGCGATTCCTTTCAAAGAAGTTTTGACGCAAGGTGCGAAGCAGCCGTTTACGCCGGTCGATTTAACACGGGAGGATTTGGCGTTCCTGCAATACACCGGCGGCACCACGGGCGTTGCCAAAGGTGCCATGCTGACACACGGCAATATTTGCGCCAATATGCTGCAGGGCGGCGAGTGGATTAAGCATAAATTGACGCCGGGGCAGGAAACCGTGATTGCGGCATTGCCCATGTATCATATTTTTGCGCTCACGGTGAACCTGCTACTGTTTTTCCAAGCCGGCGCAAAAAGCATTCTGATTACCAATCCGCGCGATTTGGACGGCTTTATTGACGAATTGAAAAAGCACCCTGTCAGCGTGTTTATTGGTCTAAATACCTTGTTCCGCGGGTTGCTCAACAAACCCGCGTTCCACCAAGTGGATTTCTCGACTTGGAAGTTGTCGTTGGGCGGCGGCATGGCCACGCAGCAGGCGGTGGCGGAAGAATGGTTTAAAACGGTCGGCATTCCGGTGGTGGATGCGTACGGTTTGACTGAAGCCAGCCCGGGCGTGTGCGTTAATCCGTTGAATGTGAAGGATTATTCGGGCGGTATCGGCTTGCCGTTGCCCAATACGGAAGTTCAGTTGCGCGACGGGCGCGGCGGGGAAGTGGCCGTGGGCGAATCGGGCGAATTGTGGATTCGCGGGCCGCAGGTGATGCGTGGTTATTGGAACCGCCCCGATGAAACCGCCAAAGTCATCGACCAAGATGGTTGGCTGGAAACGGGCGATATTGCCGTGATGGACGAACGCGGCTGGCTGAAAATCGTCGATCGCAAGAAAGATTTGATTGTCGTGTCCGGCTTTAACGTGTATCCGAACGAAATCGAAGACGTGGTGGCCAGCCATGCGAAAGTGCAGGAAGTGGCGTGCGTGGGCGTGAAAAGCGACAAAACGGGCGAGGCATTGAAGCTGTTTGTAGTGAAAAAAGATGCCAGCCTGACCAGCGACGAGCTGATTGAATATTGCCGCACGCAACTGACGGGCTATAAAATCCCGCGCGATATCGAGTTCCGCGATGAATTGCCGAAATCCAACGTCGGCAAAATCCTGCGCCGCGAATTGCGCGACCAGGCGGAATCTTAACGCCGTGCAAAGCAAGTGCAGGCTGCTTTTGAGCCATCGGACAAACGGCAAAAAGCAGCCTGCACCTTTATCCGACCAACCCATGACGAACGGAAACACATTATGGCAGGCAACACCATCGGACAAGTATTCACCGTAACCACATTCGGCGAAAGCCACGGCGAAGGGCTGGGCTGCATTATCGACGGCTGTCCGCCCGGATTGCCGCTGGCGGTTACCGATATTCAGGCCGATTTGGACCGCCGCAAACCCGGTACCAGCCGCCATGTTACCCAGCGGCGCGAAGCGGATGAAGTGGAAATTTTGTCGGGCGTGTTCGAGGGGAAAACCACCGGCACCCCGATTGCGCTGCTGATTCGCAACACCGACCAGCGCAGCAAAGACTACGGCGATATCGCGCGCCAATTCCGCCCCGGCCATGCCGACTATACCTATTGGCACAAATTCGGCACGCGCGATTATCGCGGCGGCGGGCGCAGTTCCGCACGGGAAACCGCTGCGCGCGTGGCGGCGGGCGCAGTGGCCAAAAAATGGCTGCATGCCCATTTCGGCACGGAAATCGTGTGTTGGGTCACGCAGGTGGGCGAACACGAAATTGCGTTTGAAGACGAAGCGTTTATCGGCCAAAATCCGTTTTTTGCCGCCAACCAATCGCAAATTGCCGATTTGGAACACTATATGGACAACGTGCGCAAATCGCTGGACAGCGTGGGCGCAAAGCTGCGGATTGAGGTGCGGAACGTGCCGATCGGGCTGGGCGAGCCGGTGTTTGACCGCTTGGATGCGGAAATTGCCTACGCGCTGATGTCCATCAACGCCGTGAAAGGCGTGGAAATCGGCGACGGTTTCGATGTGGTGGCGCAACGGGGCAGCCTGCACGGCGACGAACTCACACCGCAAGGCTTCAAATCCAACCATTCGGGTGGCATCTTGGGCGGCATTTCCACCGGGCAGACGATTACCGCCAATTTCGCTATCAAGCCGACCAGCAGCATTGCCACGCCGCGCCAATCCATCGATATCGACGGCAATGCGGTGGAAATTGCCACGCACGGACGGCACGACCCCTGTGTCGGCCTGCGCGCCGCGCCGATTGCCGAAGCCATGCTGGCATTGGTGCTGATGGACCACGCGTTGCGCCACCGCGCGCAAAATGCCGATGTGCGCGTGAATACGCCCGATATTGCGCGGATTTTGTAGCCGCATTGTTCTATAGCGGATTAAAATAAAAATGAGACAAGGCGGCGAGCCGCAAGGCGTACAGGTAGTACGTCAAGGCGAGCCAACGCCGTAGCATTGCGATTTTAATCCGCTATATCAAAAAAGCAGCCTGCACTCCGGTTTTCAAAGTGCAGGCTGCTTTTTCTTTTGTTTCCACTATCGGGCGCTTTACCCCAACACCTTCCGCGCCGCCGCAAACAGCCGGTACCATCCGCCCAGCTCAAACGCTTTCCATTCTTCGGGGCACCAGCTCATCTGCGCGGTGCGGTACACGCGTTCGGGGTGCGGCATCATGATGGTTACGCGGCCGTCGGCGTTGGTGATGCCGGCGATGCCCTGCGGCGAGCCGTTCGGGTTCAAAGGATATTGCTGCGTTACTTCGCCCAAGCCGTCGGTGTATTGCAGGGCGATGTGCAGGCTGCTTGGCACTTGGTTTTCAGGCAGCCCCAAGTGGGTGAAATCGGCGCGGCCTTCGCCGTGGCTGACGACGACGGGCAACGCGCTGCCGGCCATTTCGCCCAGAATCAGCGAGGGCGATTTCGGCACGCGCACCATGCTCAGCCGCGCTTCAAACTGTTCGCTTTCGTTGCGCTTGAATTTTGCCCAGCCTTCCGCGCCGGGGATGATTTCGGCGAGGTTGCTCATCATCTGGCAGCCGTTGCACACGCCCAAGCTCAGCGTGTCGGGGCGGGCGAAGAATTCGGCGAACTGGTCGCGCAGCCTGTCGTTGAACAGGATGGTTTTCGCCCAGCCTTCGCCCGCGCCCAGCACGTCGCCGTAGCTGAATCCGCCGCAGGCGGCCAGCATTTGGAAGGTTTCCAGCGACACGCATCCAGCAATCAGGTCGCTCATGTGCACGTCCACGGCTTGGAAACCGGCGCGGGTGAAGGCGGCGGCCATTTCAATGTGCCCGTTCACGCCCTGTTCGCGCAGGATGGCGATTTTGGGTTGCAGGCTGCCTGAAAGATAGGGCGCGGCAATATCGTCCTTCAAATCAAAAGTCAAATCGGCAAACAGTTTGCCACGCTCTTTATCGGCCAGCAGGGCGAATTCGCTGTCGGCGCAGGCGGGGTTGTCGCGCAGGCGTTGGATTTGGTGGCTGGTTTCCTGCCATGCAGCCTGCAAATCGGCCAGCGCAAACACGGTGTTGCCGATTTTGAGGTCGCTGCTGCCGATTTCAGGCTGCCCGATTTGGTACAGGATTTCGGGGAATTCGTGCTGCTCGAACAAGGCCTGCACATAATGCAAATCTTCATGGCGAATTTGGATGACCGCGCCCAGCTCTTCGTTGAACAGGATGTCTTGGTCGCAGCGGTTTTCCACCAGCCGTTCCATGGCGAAATCTTCTTCCAAATCAATGTTCAGCCCCGTTCGGCCGGCAAACGCCATTTCCGCCAGTGTGGCAAACAGGCCGCCGTCCGAACGGTCGTGATAGGCCAACAGTTTGTCTTCTGCCACCAGCTGCTGCATGATGTCGTAGAACACTTTGAGCGTGTCCGCGTCAATATCGGGGCTTTCGCCGCCCAAATCGTTCCACACCTGGCTCAACGCCGAGCCGCCCATACGCGCTTTGCCGAAGCCCAAATCCACCAGCAGCAGCACGCTGTCCGCCACGGGTTTGATGTCGGGCGTAACGGTTTTGCGCACGTCCTGCACGGGGGCGAAGGCGGAAATAATCAGGGAAAGCGGCGACACGACGGATTTCTGCGCGCCGTTTTCCTGCCACACGGTTTTCATCGACAGGCTGTCTTTGCCCACGGGGATGCTCACGCCGAGCGATTGGCACAGTTGCGACACGGCATCCACGGTGCGGTAAAGTTTCTCGTCTTCGCCCTTCACGCCGCAGGCGGCCATCCAGTTGGCGGAGAGCTTGATGTTGCCCAATGCGCCGATATGGGTTGCCGCGATGTTGGTCAAGGCTTCGCCCACGCACATTCTGCCCGAGGCGGGCGCGTCAAACAGGGCGAGCGCGGGTTTTTCGCCCATGCTCATGGCTTCGCCGCGATGCGTGTTGAAGCCCATCAGCGTGACGGCGCAGTCGGCCACGGGGGTCTGCCACGCGCCCACCATTTGGTCGCGGTGCGTCATGCCGCCCACTGTGCGGTCGCCGATGGTAATCAGGAAGTTCTTCGCGGCCACGGTGGGCAGGCGCAATACGCGGTACGCGCTTTCCTTCAAATCGTATTGGGCGGCGGAAAACGCTTGTGCAGGCTGCTTTTGCGTTTCGTCGGTGCGCGTGGTTTTGGGCGGTTTGCCCAGCAATACGTTCAGCGGCAAATCCACGGGGCTGTTGCCGAACAGTTCGTCGCGCACCTGCAAACGGCCGTCGTCAGTGGCCGTGCCCACCACGGCAAACGGGCAGCGTTCGCGCTCGCAGATGGCGCGGAATTTGTCCAAATCTTCGGATAGGATGGACAAAACGTAACGCTCTTGCGATTCGTTGCACCAGATTTGCAGCGGCGACATGCCGTGTTCTTCCAGCGGCACATCGCGCAGTTCAAAAATAGCACCGCGCCCCGCGTCGTTCACCAGTTCGGGGAAGGCGTTGGACAGGCCGCCCGCGCCCACGTCGTGAATGGCGATAATCGGGTTGCCTTGGCCGAGCTGCCAGCAGCGGTCGATGACTTCCTGCGCGCGCCGTTCGATTTCGGGGTTGCCGCGCTGCACGGAGTTGAAGTCCAAATCCGCGCTGTTACTGCCCGTGTCCATGGACGAGGCCGCGCCGCCGCCCAAGCCGATGAGCATGCCTTTGCCGCCGAGCTGGATTAACAGCGCGCCTTCGGGAATTTCGTGTTTATGTGTTTGTTCCGCCTGAATATTGCCCAAGCCGCCGGCAATCATAATCGGCTTGTGGTAGCCGTGAACCGTGCCGTTTTTCTCCGCTTCAAAGGTGCGGAAATAGCCCAAGAGGTTCGGGCGGCCGAATTCGTTGTTGAACGCTGCGCCGCCGAGTGGACCGTCGGTCATGATGTCCAAGGGTGATGCGATGTGTTCGGGTTTGCCGTAATCCTGCTCCCAAGGTTGCCTGAAACCGGGGATTTGCAGATTGGACGTGGTGAAGCCCGTCAAACCGGCTTTCGGGCGCGAGCCGCGTCCCGTTGCGCCTTCGTCGCGGATTTCGCCGCCCGCGCCTGTGGCCGCGCCCGCAAACGGAGCGATGGCGGTGGGGTGGTTGTGCGTTTCCACCTTCATGATGATGTGCGTGTTTTCCTTGTGGAAGCCGTATGCCTGACCTTGGTCCGCGTTCGGATAAAACCGCTCGATTTCCGCACCTTCAATCACGGAGGAATTGTCTTTATACGCCACCACCGTGCCTTGCGGGCTAGCTTCGTGCGTGTCGCGAATCATGCGGAACAGCGATTTGGGCTGCTTTTCGCCGTTCAGGATGAAATCGGCATTGAAGATTTTGTGGCGGCAGTGTTCCGAATTGGCCTGCGCGAACATCATCAGTTCCACATCGGACGGGTTGCGGTTCAGCGCGCGGTAGTTTTCGACCAGATAGTCTATCTCGTCGGACGACAAGGCCAGCCCCATGTTTTTGTCTGCCGCTTCCAGTGCGGCACGCCCGCCGCCCAGCACGTCCACCGTGTCGAACGATTGGTCTTCGTGTGCTGCAAACAGTTTTTCGGCGGATTGGAAATCGGGCAGCACGGATTCGGTCATGCGGTCGTGCAGCAGCGATGCCCATTGTGCGCGTTCGTTGCCGTGCAGGCTGCCTGAAACATACACCGCCATGCCGCGCTCGATGCGCTCCACACCGTCCAAACCGCAGTTGTGGGCGATGTCGGTGGCTTTGGACGACCAGGGCGAAATCGTGCCGATGCGGGGCGTAATTAAAAACAGGCTTTGTCCCGCCGCCGGCGTATCGACACGCACGGCAGAGAGCAAAGCCTGCAATTTTTCGGTTTGCGCCACATCCAAAGGTGTGGAAGAGGAGACGAAATACCAGTATTCGCTGGAAATTTCGGCTTGCGGCAGCCCCAAGGCGGTGGCTTTTTGCGCCAATTTTTGAATGCGGAAAAGCGAAAGTGCGGACGCGCCGCGCAAAGCGGTAATCACAGACATGGTTTGAACTCACGAAGTTAGCGGGAATGCGCGGGATTATACACGATAACGCAACGGATTTCAGGGTGCAGGCTGCTTTTTGCGGCACGGAAAAGCAGCCTGCACATTGCCGCGCAAAGATGGGGCGGATGGTGGCCGGCCGCATTGTAAAGCCAACGTAAAGCTGCCATAATTCCACATTGTTTTCCGTATCAATCAGCAAAGGACAATCAACATGGCAACGCAAACAGCCAACGCAATCCGCTTTCTTTCAATGGACATGGTGCAGGCCGCCAATTCAGGGCATCCGGGCGCGCCGATGGGCATGGCGGATATGGCGGACGTATTGTGGCGCGAGTTTTTGCAACACAACCCGAACAACCCGAAATTCCCCAACCGCGACCGCTTTGTGTTGTCCAACGGCCACGCCTCCGCACTCTTGTACAGCGTGTTGCATTTGAGCGGCTACAATCTAACGGCGGACGATTTGAAAAACTTCCGCCAGTTGCACAGCAAAACGCCCGGCCACCCCGAATACGGCTATACCGACGGCGTGGAAACCACCACCGGCCCGCTGGGGCAGGGCATTGCCAATGCCGTGGGCATGGCTTTGGCAGAGAAAATTCTGGCCGCAGAATTCAACCGCGACGGCTTGGACATCGTGGACCACTACACTTATGTTTTCTTGGGCGACGGCTGCCTGATGGAAGGCATTTCGCACGAAGCGGCTTCGCTGGCGGGCACGCTGGGCTTGGGCAAGCTGATTGTGCTGTATGACGACAACAATATCTCCATCGACGGCAAAGTGGACGGCTGGTTTAGCGAAAATATTCCGCAACGCTTCGAAAGCTACGGCTGGCACGTCGTCCCGAATGTGGACGGGCACGATGCGGCACAAATCCGCGCGGCGATTGAAGCGGCGAAAAACGAAACGGCCAAACCGTCCATCATCTGCTGCAAAACCTTAATCGGCAAAGGTGCGGCAAACAAAGAAGGCAGCCACAAAGTGCACGGCGCACCACTGGGCGCGGACGAAATCGCCGCCACGCGCACACATTTGGACTGGCATTACGCCCCGTTTGAAGTGCCGCAGGAAATTTACAGCCAGTGGGATGCGAAAGCAAAAGGCGCGGCATTGGAAAACGAATGGAACGCGCTGTTTGCACAATATCAGGCCAAATTCCCCGAAAAAGCCGCCGAATTCTTGCGCCGCACCGAGTGTAGGCTGCCTGAACACTTCGATGCCCATGTGCAGGCTGCTTTGAAAGACGTTTGCGCCAAAGCCGAAAAAATCGCCACGCGCAAAGCCAGCCAAAACAGCATTGAAATCTTGGCCAAAGTGCTGCCCGAACTGGTGGGCGGCTCGGCAGACTTAACGCCTTCCAATTTGACCGACTGGCCGGGCAGCGTGTCCGTCAGCGCGCAACAGGGCGGCAATTATGTGCATTACGGCGTGCGCGAATTCGGCATGGCCGCCATCATGAACGGCATGGCATTGCACGGCGGTATCAAGCCCTTCGGTGCGACGTTCCTGATGTTCAGCGAATACGCGCGCAACGCCCTGCGCATGGCCGCCCTGATGAAAATCAACCCGATTTTCGTGTTCACGCACGATTCCATCGGTTTGGGCGAAGACGGCCCGACCCACCAGCCGATTGAACAAACCGCCACCTTGCGCCTGATTCCGAACATGGCGGTATGGCGGCCGTGCGATACCGCCGAAAGCCTGGTGGCATGGGCAGAAGCCGCCAAAGCCAAAGACCATCCGAGCTGCTTGGTGTTCAGCCGCCAAAACCTGCCGTTCATTGCACGCAGCGAAGCGCAGCTGGCCGACATCAAACGCGGCGGCTACACCATTTCCGCCCGTCCGGACGCCCAAGCGGTATTGATGGCCACCGGTTCGGAAGTGGAGCTGGCGTTGAATGCGCAAAAAGCCTTGGCAGAGCAGGGCGTGGATGTGAATGTCGTTTCCATGCCGTCCACTAACGTGTTCGACCGCCAAGATGCCGCATATAAAGCCCAAGTGCTGCCTGAACACCTGCCGAAAATCGCCATTGAAGCAGGCGTGTCGGACGGCTGGTACAAATATGTCGGCCTGAACGGCGCGGTGGTGGGGCTGGACCGCTTCGGCGAATCCGCCCCTGCCGATGTGCTGTTCAAAGAATTCGGCTTCACGGTGGACAACGTGGTGGGTGTGGTGAAATCGGTGCTGTAAACCCAATCAAAAGCAGCCTGCACTTTGGGGCTGCTTTTTCATGGGCGCTGCAAAAGCAGCCTGCACATCACCCGAACAGTTTATTTTGCAATACGGATCTATTTATGAACGCACACATCAGCATCGACGGCCGGAAGATTGGCACGGATTACGCGCCGTACATCATTGCCGAAATGTCGGCCAACCACAACGGCAGTATTGAAAACGCCTTTAAAATCATTGAGCAGGCAAAACGCTGCGGCGCGGACGCGGTGAAGCTGCAAACCTACACTGCCGACACGATAACGCTGAACAGCCGCGCCCCCGAATTTATGATTCGTGGCACGCTGTGGGACGGCCAGTCGCTGCACGAGCTGTATCAGAAAGCGCATATGCCGTGGGATTGGCACAAGCCGCTGTTTGATTTCGCGCGCGAGCAGGGCATCACCATTTTCAGCTCGCCGTTCGATTTCAGCGCAGTGGATTTGCTGGAAAGCCTGGACGCGCCGGCGTATAAAATTGCCTCGTTCGAAATGGTGGATTTGCCGCTGATACGCTATGTCGCCCAAACCGGCAAACCGATGATTATCTCCACCGGCATGGCCGATGCGGACGAAATTGCCGAAGCTGTGGAAACCGCGAAAAGTGCAGGCTGCCGTGAACTGGTGGTGCTGCATTGCGTGAGCGGCTATCCCGCGCCCGCCGCCGACTATAACCTGCGCACGCTGCCCGATATGGCGGCGCGTTTCGACACATTGGTGGGCCTGTCCGACCACACACTCGACAACACCACCGCCGTGGCCAGCGTGGTGCTGGGCGCATGCGTGATTGAAAAACACTTCACGCTCGACCGCAACGGCGGCGGCGCAGACGACAGTTTCTCGCTCGAACCCGACGGCCTGCAAGCGCTCAGCCGCGACAGCAAAACCGCATGGCAGGCGCTGGGGCGCGTCCATTACGGCCTGAAATCCAGCGAGCAGGGCAATGTGCAGTTCCGCCGTTCGCTGTATTTCGTGAAAGACATGCAAAAGGGCGACGCGATTGACGAAACCTGCATCCGCAGCGTGCGCCCCGGCTTCGGCATCGCCCCCAAGCATTTCGACGAACTCATCGGCAAACGCCTGACGCGCAACGTTCAGGCCAACACCAAAACCGATTGGGCGGATTTCGAATAACGCCCAATCTCCAACACCCATCCCAAGTGCAGGCTGCTTTTTATGGTTGGGGAACATGAATCAGAAAGCCGGAAAAAGCAGCAAAAAGCAGCCTGCACTTTCCCCATCACGAAAGACGCGCCATGCCCAAGCTCCCCGAATGGTTTGCCCCGCTACTGCCCGTGTTGGCCGGTCGCCAGCCCGTCGCCGATTTCGAACGCTGGCTATATACCGAAGCGGCCAAAACGCTGCTGCCCGAAAACACATACGCTGCCTTGTTCTGGCTGGATTACCGCAAGACGCATCCGCGCGATATCCATGCCGCTTTGGCGGAAGCTAGCGATTGGGCGGGCGGTTGGCACAAACTGCAGAGTGTGTATGAGTATCTGCGCACGGGCTATTTGAATTGGGCGGACGACGAGCTTTTGCGCGAATTGCCGCTTCCCGATGATTATATTGCCCGATTGCAGGCGTTTGCCGAGTGGGTGAACGGTAGTGCAGACATGCTGGAAGCATTGGGCATGCCTACGGAAGCTACTGCCGTGAACGCTTTGTCAGACGGCTATCTGACCGAGTTGTGCCGATATTTTTCCGCGTCGCAAAAGTGCAGGCTGCCTGCCGTGCCGCCGCCTTATCTGGCATTGCACAACGCCGCGTTGTATGAAATTGATGGCGTTCCGCGCGAAGTTTCGTTTGTCAGCGCCGCTTTTCCCTGTGAGTCGGACGACACGCCGAACGCGCCCGAAATTTACGGCAAGGCGCTCGCCCGATATTTGGCGGAAGGGTTGGCACGGCGCGGCTGTGCCGTGACGGGTTGCCACGCGGAAGACTGGGGCTGGCGCGTGGATGTGGACAATGCGGATTTCCCGTTGTGGCTCGGTTGCGCCAATTTGACGGACGGCGAAAACCGCTTCCGCTGCTTCATCGAACCGCACACCGATTGCGTGCGCCGTCTGTGGCTGTTCAAACACGATACCCGCGCCGTAACGGCACGCCTTGCTGCTGCACTCAACGATATTTTGCAGCAGGACGACCGCATCGAATCGGTGGAATGGTAATAACGGCGTGAAAATATATTATCGGCTGAATAAAAGTTCAGGCTGCTATTTCAGGTAGCCTGAACCCCCAAAAGCAGCCTGCACTCCACCCCATAAAAGGAAACCCCAAATGGCCAAAGCCCCCTGCCCGAACCTTCCGAACCGCCAGGTGCATGGGCGGCGTAGTTGGAATATGCTTGGCAGAAGGCGGCAGAGACAGACTGAAAACCATCATAGAAAGGGAAAATCATGTGGTATCAAGCGTTTGAGTTTTATGACCGGCAGCCGCCCGCCACCGAAGGTGATATGGCCGCATTCCGCGCCCCGCTGCCCGAAGCTGAGCGTGCGGACGCGCTGCGCAATCTGGATGCGCACGCCGCGCAACTGAAAGCCACCGCATTCTGCCTGCCGTCCCATTTTTCCATTCCCGCCGAATTGGAACAGCTTTGGCGGTATTCCGTCAGCGGCGCCATCTCAGGCAACGGGCGGGATTTCGGCTATTTCGCACCCGCAGAAGTCGTATCGTTTTATTTCATCTACCAGTTTTGGTATTACGCGCCCAATCTGATGCCGATTGCCTTTGACGGCGGCGGTGTGTTTTACTGCTACGATTTCAGGCAGCCTGCACCTAAGAATCCACCCATTGTGATGAATGATTCGTGCAACCTTGGCGAAACCGATGACGAGATCGTTTGGATGGGTAGTACGCTGGCCGAAGTGTTGGCGAAAGAATTGGATGATTAGGCACGCCGCCATTATTTTTCTCCACCGGCAAAAGTTGAGCACATGAACACGGAAGAGATAGCAGAGATTGTTGATATTGAAGATAAAATTGACGATAGCGGCATTGTGGACCGATATGATTTATTTGTCTCCAAGTCGCTTGGGTTTATCGAAAAATGCCTTATTCCATTGAGCCGTGAACAGGGATATTTAAAAGAAACCGTTCAATATTCGCGCGCTTACAGGCAAAAAGCGGTTGATGGCGAACAGTTGAAATTGTATGCAATTGAGTTTAATAAAAAATTATTGGATATCCCAAATAAACAGGAAAAAGCCATAGCGAAATTTATTTACTGGTTTGTCGATGAAGATTTTTTGAATGGAATCACGCCGGAATGGCAGCAGGACAGTTCGCTCAGCTATATGCTTGATGCTTTGTATGAGGTTTGTGATGATTTGTCGCTGTGTAAAAAGTTTTGCGATTTTTTGCTTTCTGAACAATCGTAAAGCAGTATATTCGTACAGGCATCCAGTTTAGTTGAATGGCAAAGCGCAGCGGTGGTGCGTTTCGTATTTTCAGGTAGCCTGAATCCTAAAAGCAGCCTGCACCCCATAAAAGGAAACCCAAATGGCCAAAGCCCCCAAAACCCTCTACACCTGCACCGAATGCGGCGGCACCGTGCCCAAGTGGCAGGGCAAATGCCCGCACTGCGGCGAGTGGAACACCTTGCAGGAAGGTCTCGCCGCGCCGGAGCCGAAGAATGCCCGCTTCCAATCTTGGGCGGCGGACACCACGCAAGTGCAGGAACTCTCCAAAGTTACCGCCGCCGAAGTGCCGCGCGAGCCCACCGGCATGGGCGAACTTGACCGCGTGCTCGGCGGCGGGCTGGTGGACGGCGCGGTGATTTTATTGGGTGGCGACCCCGGCATCGGCAAGTCCACGCTGTTGCTGCAAACCGTTGCCCTGATGGCGAAAAAACGCAAAGTGCTGTATGTGTCGGGCGAAGAATCGGCACAACAGGTCGCCCTGCGCGCACAGCGGCTGGGGCTGGATGCGGACGGCGTGCATTTGCTGGCGGAAATCCGCTTGGAAGCAGTGCAGGCTGCTTTGAAGCAGCACCAGCCCGCCGTGGTGGTCATTGACTCGATTCAAACCATGTATTCCGACCAGATTACCTCCGCACCCGGCTCCGTGTCGCAGGTGCGCGAGTGCGCTGCCCAGTTCACGCGCATGGCCAAGCAGATGGGCATCGCCATGATTTTTGTCGGCCACGTCACCAAAGACGGCGCGATTGCCGGCCCGCGCGTGCTGGAACACATGGTCGATACCGTGCTGTATTTTGAAGGCGACCAGCATTCCAACTACCGCATGATTCGCGCCATCAAAAACCGCTTCGGTGCGGCCAACGAGCTGGGCGTGTTCGCCATGCTGGAAAACGGCCTCAAAGGCGTGTCCAACCCCTCCGCCATCTTCCTCGCCAGCTACCGCGACGACGTGGCCGGCTCGTGCGTGCTAGTAACGCAAGAAGGCAGCCGCCCGCTGCTGGTGGAAATCCAAGCGCTGGTGGACGACGCGCACGGCTTCACGCCTAAACGGCTCACCGTCGGCCTCGAACAAAACCGCCTCGCCATGCTCTTGGCCGTGCTCAACCGCCACGCCGGCATCGCCTGCTTCGACCAAGACGTGTTCATCAACGCCGTGGGCGGAGTGAAAATCAGCGAGCCGGCGGCGGATTTGGCGGTGATTCTGGCGATGGTGTCCAGCTTCCGCAACAAGCCGCTGCCGGAAAAAATGGTGGCCTTCGGCGAAGTCGGCCTCAGCGGCGAAGTGCGCCCCGTGGCACGCGGGCAAGAGCGGCTGAAAGAAGCGGAAAAACTCGGCTTCAAACGCGCCATCGTGCCCAAAGCCAACCTGCCGCGCAGCAAAAAAGAATTTGCCGGACTGGAAATCTTCGGCGTGGAACGGCTGGAAGAGGCTGTGCGGTTGTGCAGGGATTTGGCGGATTAGGGTGCAGGCTGCTGTTGGGGAAAGAGCTACCTGAAAACGCAATTAAAATGTGCAGGCTGCCTTTTGACGGCTTCAAAGCCCTAAAAAAGCAGCCTGCACCTTCATTGACCAGAGTGCAGGCTGCTTTTTCAGGTAGCCTTTGAGTAAGACAGGTGCCAGATTCTGAAATCTGACTTACGGCTGTTCACGCTTGCGCTTCTGCTCCCTTGCCCAGTCAACCATATCTTTTGGATAATAAGGTGATTGGCGCAATTCGGTATCGTCCAAGTCGTCAAGATAAGCGATGGCGGCGGCTTCGAAAGCCCAGTAACCGCAATAACCGTTTTGCTCGGGATCACGATGGGATTGGTATTCAAGGTCACTCATACCGACCATTTCGCGATACCAGTCTTTGAGGTAGGCGTTGAGAATGTCGAGTTTCTCGGCCTTATCTTTTTCGCGGATGGCGTCCGAAATCAAAACGGCATGGTCGTTCATTTGGACATAATCGGGGTCGGGACGGTCTTTGAAGCGGTAGTAGAAGAAATCCTCAATAGTTATATCAGGCTCAAGCCCATCTTCTGCATTGGCAAGGATGACTTCGAGCAGGCGCGGAAGCAAGTCTTCGCGTTGGAGGAGGTAGCAAAGCGCGATAAGGTGCAGCGTCTTAAGATAATATTCAACATAAAACCACGGCATCGGGCTGGTGTAGTAGCCGATTTCATTTAATTCGGCTTTGTTTTGCTGCCAGAATTTGGTGGAAATTTCTAATGTAGAGACAATCATGTCCAGCATAGGAGACAAAAGGGAAATCGACTCGCCTGCTGTATAACATATTCTCAAATAATCAAATACTTCTGAAGATTTATAGCGAAATAGATGTTTTGATTCTAAAATACTTTTCTGCCAATTATTATCCCAAAATTTTAAATTAGATAAATATCCGTTTTTCTCTTTCTGATATTTTTCCTCCGTCAAAAAATGCTGCCTGCGCTTTTCATGAAAAGGAATTTTCTCGGTTTCGTTCATATCTGATTCCTAGTTGGGTTTATTGTATTGGGAAGGTGGAACGCACACATGCGGTTTTCAGGTAACCGGAATATTATTTAACCATCTCACAGCGCAGTTTGTCGGCGGCATCAAACACCACTTTTATGCTGGTCATGGTATTGGCGGTGAGCGCCACATCGCAGCTTTGAATATAGGATTTTTCTTTATAGATAACATGCAGTCTCAGGCGCACTTTGTCCGAAGACGAGTTTAGGGATAGGGTGTCATGCTGATTGAAGTTTCCGTCCCATTCGCTTTCCAAAGGGAAATTCCCATTGCCTTCAAAGATTATTACGGGCATCTGCCGTCCATCGGTTGGATTGATTTCATCGGGGCTAAAAGAACCCCGCCGCATATCGGTGTCGGTGTGCGGCACAGACTGCAAAAGAACAACCCGAAACGGATAAACGGCCGGTTTTTCCGTGCAGGCGGATAGGGATAAGGCGGCGAGAGCGAGCATGGAGATGTATTTCATGTTTCATTCCTTTGTTGAAATGCTGGTGGGAATTGCCCGTTCCAATGAAAAATCAGACAGCATGAACGTGTATTGTAGTTGAAAAAGTATATCCGTTTATTAGTGGATTAAAATCGCAATGATACGGCGTTGACTCGCCTTGACATACTACCTGTACGCCTTATCTCATTTTTATTTTAATCCACTATATTTCATTGCGGGTTAAAGGCTGCCTGAAAATTGATTGAAATATCCGGCTTTTCCTCCCGAATGGGCGAAACGCAGAAAAAGCAGCCTGCACCTTCATTAACCGAAGTGCAGGCTGCTTTTTTATGCGGAAAATTTATGCCAATGCGGCCAATGCGGCATCGTAATCCGGTTCGTTTTTGATTTCGGGAACGAGTTGCGCATAAATCACGCGGTTGTTTTCGTCTAGCACCAACACGGAGCGTGCGGTCAGGCCGCGCAAGGGGCTGTCGGCAATGGCGATGCCGTATTCTTGGGCAAAGCCGCTGCGGAACGACGACAGCGTGACCACGTTGTCAATGCCTTCCGCGCCGCAGAAACGCGCCATAGCAAATGGCAAATCGGCGGCAATGCACAGCACCACGGCGTTGTCCAATGCGGCCGCGCGTTGGTTGAATTGGCGCACGGAAGTGGCGCAAACGCCGGTGTCGATGCTGGGGAAAATGTTCAGCACCTTGCGTTTGCCGGCGAAGTCGGCCAGCGTTTTGTCGGACAAATCGTTGGCGGTCAGCACGAAATCGGGTGCGGTTTGGCCGACGGCAGGGAAGTTGCCGTCGATGCGGATGGGTTGGCCTTGCAGGGTTACTTGGCTCATGGGTGTCTCCTTCATGTGAGGGTGGGAAAACGGAAAGTGCAGGCTGCTTTCGGGTTATGCGAGCAGCTGCGTCATCATGTGTTCATAGATGGCGGACAATTTGTCGATGTCGGCCAGTTCGATGTGTTCGTCAATCTGGTGGATGGTGGCATTGACAAAGCCCAGCTCAATCAGTTCGCGGGCGATGGCTTTGATAAACCGACCGTCCGATGTGCCGCCGGTGGTGGAAAGTTCGGCGGAAATGCCGCAGATGTCGCGGACGGCGTTTTGCGCGGCTTGGGTCAGCACGCCTGCTTCGGTCAGGAACGGGTTGCCCGACAACTGCCATGCCAAATCGTATTTCACGCCGTGTTTGTCCAGAATTTCGTGCACGCGGGTTTGCAGGCTGCTTTGGGTTTGTTCGGTGGAAAAGCGGAAGTTAAATTGAACCTGCACGCTGCCGGGAATGACGTTGGTGGCACCCGTGCCGCCGTGGATATTGGAAATTTGGAAGCCGGTGGCGGGGAAATAGGCATTGCCTTTGTCCCATTGTACGGCGGTTAATTCGGCCAACACGGGCGCGGCGGCGTGAATGGGGTTCTCCGCCAAATGCGGATAGGCGATATGGCCTTGTTTGCCGTGGATGGTCAGCGTGCCGGACAGGCTGCCGCGCCGCCCGTTTTTGAGCGTGTCGCCCAGTCGGGCAACGGCGGTGGGTTCGCCGACAATGCAGTAGTCGATATGTTCGCCGCGTGCTTTGAGTGCATCGACCACTTTGGTGGTGCCGTCGTGTGCGTCGCCTTCTTCATCGGAGGTGATGAGCAGGGCCAGGCTGCCGTCAAATTGCGGATGGGCGGCGGTGAAGCGTTCGCAGGCGGTCACAAAACAGGCGATGGCGGTTTTCATGTCGGCCGCGCCGCGCGCGTACAGTTTGCCGTCGTGTTCGGTGGGGGTAAACGGGTCGAACGTCCATTGCCGCACATCGCCTGCGGGCACGACGTCGGTATGGCCGGCAAAGCAGAGCAGGGGTGCGGCGCTGCCCAGTCGGGCATAGAAATTTTTGGTGTTGCCGAAGTGCATTTCTTCGATTTGGAAACCGATGGCGCGCAGGCGTTCGGCCAGAATCTGTTGGCAGTTTTTGTCGTCCGGCGTGATGCTGGCTTCGGCGAGTAATTGTTTGGCAAGGGCGAGTGTGCTGTTCATGGTGCAGGCTGCTTTGGAAAGGAAAGTTGTATTCTATCGCCAAACGGCGGCGAAATGTAGGTTTTGGGGAAGATTTGCCGTTATTCGGCAGCGGCACTCGGCAAAAGGCGGTGGGTAAAATAGTTTAAGGTTAGCGATAAATGGTGTTAAAATCGCGCGTTGTTTTGGCTTCATGCATTGTGCATGTTTTATATATTATTGTTTTTAAGGAGTAAAAATATGAACCGTCGTCATTTCATCCAATCTACCCTGGCCGCTTCTTTGGCCACTGCCGCCACTGCCGCCGTTGCACACGGTGACCATTCGCACAGCGGCCATGACCACGCGCACAACCATGCGGGTCACGGTGCGGCTGCTGAAAATGCACGTTTTGCGGCAGTGCACGCTGCGGCTTTGTCTTGCGTGGGCGCGGGCAAAAACTGCCTGGCACACTGCGTGCGTCTGCTGTCTGCCGGCGACCAAAGCATGGCGCAATGTGCGAAAAACGCAAACCAAATGTTGGCGTTGTGCACTGCGGTGATGGATTTGGCCGCGCAAAACTCTGATTTGCTGCCGCAAGTGGCGCGTGCATGCGTGAAAGCGTGCGAAGCGTGTGCCGCTGCCTGCAAAGAGCACATCAACCACCACGCGGAATGCCGTGCCTGCTACGAATCTTGCGTGAAATGTGCGCAAGAGTGCGGCAAAATCGCGGCTTAATGTGATGTGATACGGCCCCTGCCCGTTGCCTTTGCCGGCGGCGGCAGGGGTTTTTTGTCGGCATGGCGGTGTGCAGGCTGCTTTTTCGGCCGATGGGCGGCGTGTTATCATGCCGCCGACACAATCAATGGGAATGAAAATGGACGGAACGCACAAACGGGCGGTTTTTTGGCAGCGGCCGATGGTGAAATGGGGGCTGAAAATCGCCCAGCTGCTGCTGACGGTGACGGTATTGAGCGTGCTGGTGGATTATTGGCGAGCGCCTGTTGCGCCGGTGCAGGCTGCATTCACGGCTTTCCAAACCGAAAAGCAGCCTGCACCCGTGAGTTTGGCGCAGTTGAGCCAAGAGCGTACGCTGGTGCTGTATTTTTGGGGCAGCTGGTGCGGAATTTGTCGCCACACGTCGCCCGTCATCCAGCGCCTGCATGGAGACGGTGTGCCCGTTTTGGGGGTGGCGTTGCGTTCGGGCAGCCGGCAGGAAGTGCGCGATTACCTGCAACAGCACCATTGGACGTTCGATACTCTGAACGACGAACACGGCGATTGGTCGCAGGCATGGCAGGTGAAGGTAACGCCGACCATCGTGCTGGTGCGGCAGGGTAAAGTGGTACACAGCACCACCGGGCTGGCGAGCTATTGGGGCTTGAAGCTGCGCGTGGCGTTGGCCGATGCGTAGGCAGTCGGCAGATGGCCGCAACGCACGGAAAACAGAAAATTTTGCATGAGGCGCAGCCGGGCGGTTGCACATGGCGTATCGCCGCCATACCCACTCTTTCAGGCCGCCGAAGCCCGGCGCGTGGCTATTAAAAATACCAAAAAGCAGCCTGCACTTTGGAAACGGAAGTGCAGGCTGCTTTTTTTGCTTGGTTTGCCGTTTACGGTTTGGCCGTGCCGATGATTTTGCATTGTTCGGAAGCATATAGTTCGCGGGAATAGTCATCAATGGCGACAAACAGGTAATTACTTGGGCGGGTTGCTTTTGATTTTTGCCATAGTGGCTTGACGGCGTTACTTGCACTCAATACCATTAACCCATGCCAATATTTTGATTATATGCAGAGAAATTCCGAAGGATAGGGTGGGGAGTCAATGAACAGTTTTCATGATGAAGAAATTTTTGGTATCGACTACGATAACGAACAGCATAAATTATTTTTAAGAACAAAAAATCATAATATTCTTGAATTTAAGAATGTTGTGTTTTTTGAACAAAAAAATTTTTCTATGCAGAATGTAATTTTTGATGGGGCTGTACTAGATTAGCCCTAAATCCCACACCAATCCCGCAAGATTTTTAGCT
>ERZ773008.541-NODE-541-length-27920-cov-4.481572_pt1 | contig 27920 bp, 19 predicted proteins | sample MGYA00580664_ERZ773008 | MGnify/ENA primary metagenome ERZ773008 (study PRJEB29015, sample SAMEA2738016) | human oral metagenome | biome: human oral; feature: human-associated habitat; material: dental | place: China | collected 2048 ... | reverse complement strand
ATCAGCGTGATACTGGAATATCATCAGTACGATACAACAAGGAGAAGACGTCAAACGAATCAGATGGAGTAGACTCTCCTACAAACAAAGTAACGCCCTTCTTGACTTGAGATAAGCGTTATCTCGCATCAAGAAGGGCGTTTGCTATATTTAAGACAAGTGTGTCTGCCGCTCTCCTACTCTACCAAACGATAGAGACCAATCTCACTAATGGTTGGAATGTCACGTACTTGATGAATTACCAAACGTACTTCTTTCGCTGTTTGAGGAGCGAATTTCAACAGGCGCTTATGCCCTATCGTTGTACCCTCGGTCACCTTCTTCCATTGTCCTTTGGCATCTTTTACCTCCAATGAAAACTGCTCTACACGCTGTCCCTTTCGGATGTCTTCTTGCACAGAAAGCACATTGAATGTCGCTGGTTGCTTGAGTTTAAACAGGAACACAGCCGTACCCTTTTTCATATTCGGACGGACGGATGTATCATAATTATCATCTAGCAGATTCTGACCTTTACCCTCTAGTAACTGACAAGTAACTTTCGCATTCGCTAAAAGGTTATGCTTAAAGGTAGCATCATATAACTGACGGAAACCACGAAGGCTCTTCACATCTGCCTCCGCAAGCTGTCCTTCCTTATTCGGAGGGAGATTCAAGAGTAAAACTCCATTCATTCCAACTGATGAGAAGTAGATATTCATCAACTCTTTGGGAGTCTTTACCTTATTGTCCTGATCCTTATGATAGAACCAACCTGGGCGTATGGACACGTCAATCTCTGCAGGATACCATACGAGAGACTTTGCTTTCTCAATGACTTTCCTACTTCCTAAATCCTCTCCACGCATGTCGCCAACAGGCTGAGTCAGCATTTCCTGTTGAGAGTTCTTAGCTATGGCATCCTGGTCGAGATTGTCCTTTGGAACAACACTCCACTCCATTTCACGACCTTTACCCGTCTCCGTTCCAACCCATCGAACGTCTGGTCCCATCACAGCTATCACGGCATCGGGTTGTAATTTGCGAATGACTTCATACCAACGCACAAAGTCATAGTGCTGCTTCTTACCGTTAGGTCCTTCACCGCATGCACCATCAAACCATACTTCACTTACCTTTCCATATTGCGTGAGTAACTCTGTCAGTTGCTTAACAAAGTAATCGTTATATTCCTCTGTACCATAGAGCTTAGAGTTACGATCCCATGGCGAGAGGTAAACACCAAATGACATACCATACTTATGACAGGCATCACTGACCTCACGAACCACATCGCCCATTCCGTTCTTCCATGGCGATTGCTTCACACTATGGTCAGTATAAGCTGAAGGCCATAAACAGAAACCATCATGATGCTTACATGTAAGGATGGCACACTTGAATCCCGCCTCCTTCAACTCACGTATCCATTGGTCGGCATCAAGGTTAGTTGGATTGAAGATCGTTGGGGACTCCGTTCCATCGCCCCACTCCCTGCCTGTATAAGTATTCACACCATAATGCAAGAAAGCTGTCAACTCCTGTCGTTGCCAGTTGAACTGACGAGCGGAAGGAACAACATTTGCAGCTTTCTTAACAATGTCTGCGGGCGAATCAGATGGATTGATAACAACAAAATTATGCTCCTGAGCGTGCGCTACAGGGAGCAATGCAGGCATACAAAACAAGCAAGAACTTGCAATCGTAGCCCTCAGAATTTTCGAGTAGGCTTTATTCTGCATACGAATAGGTAATTGATTGTAAATTAATTTATGTATTACTCCCCGCAAAAGTACGACTTTCTCTTTAGATAATCAAACTCTACTACACAAAAAGGATATAAAGACTCCTAAAAGCAGAACAAACGACAGTAAACGACAAATAGCCCAGAAATAACACTTTTAATTGGTAAATTATAGTTAAATGTTTCGATAAGTATAAGTAAATTCGTAACTTTGAATCCGCTTTACAAGACAACCCAATAAACAAATGAATCTAAAAACTAAGAACCGAGTGACGGTGAACGAAAGCCAAAACAAGCAGCATAGTCCAGCAACGTGGGTACCAACACTTTACTTCGCAATGGGTATGCCCTTCGTCGTTCTCAACATGGTTTGCACGTTAATGTATAAAGGTATGGGAGTATCGGATGCTCAAATTACCTTTTGGACATCGCTCATCATGCTTCCGTGGACATTCAAACCGCTATGGAGTCCATTCCTTGAAATATACAAGACAAAGAAGTTCTTTGTTGTTCTCACACAAATCCTTACGGGATTACTGTTCGCTTTAGTAGCCTTTGCACTGCACCTTCCTTCGTTCTTCGCGATCACCATCGCCATACTAGCAGTAATTGCGATGAGTGGTGCAACACATGATATTGCAGCTGACGGAACCTATATGTCAGTACTTTCTAATGAGGAACAAGCCCGTTGGATAGGCTGGCAAGGTGCTTTCTATAACATTGCAAAGATTGCAGCAACTGGCGGATTGGTATATCTCGCAGGTACGTTTATTAACATCTTCGGCGTTACCAAGGCATGGACAATCATTATGCTCATTATCGCAATCATAATGGTTGCTATTGGTATCTACCATTATTTCATCCTTCCTAATCCAAAGAAAGAAGCACAAGAAACACCTCAATCACTTAGTGATTCATTAAATGAATTACTCAAAGTATTTATTGATTTCTTCAAAAAGCCACATATTCTATACTATATCTTCTTCATCATTCTGTATCGATTTGCGGAAGGTTTCGTGATGAAGATCGTTCCTCTCTTCCTTAAAGCACCCCGTGCTGAACAAGGATTAGGACTTACCGAACAAGAGATTGGGCTTTGCTATGGCACGTTCGGAGCTGCAGCTTTCGTCATCGGTTCTATCCTTGCTGGCTATTACATTGCTCATAGAGGATTGCAGAAGAGCTTATTTTCACTTGCGTTAGTATTTAACATCCCCTTTGTAGCTTACACGCTCTTGGCTATTTATCAACCAGAAAGCTTAGTATGGATTGGTGGCGGTATCGTAATGGAGTACTTCGGGTATGGCTTCGGCTTTGTGGGTCTGTCACTATTTATGATGCAACAGGTTGCTCCTGGTAAGCATCAAATGGCACACTATGCCTTTGCCAGTGGTATTATGAACCTCGGAGTAATGTTACCGGGTATGCTAAGTGGTTTCTTTAGTGACCTCCTCGGCTATCGTTTATTCTTCATCTTCGTATTGGTATGTACCATCCCAGCACTGTTAATTACATGGTTCGTACCATTCACTTACCCAGACACAACTAAGAAAGGAAAGGCTTAATAAGTACTTAAATAACAAGTATAACATTCAAACAATATAATTAAAACCAAAACTTATGAGATTAATCATAGAACCCGATTACAATCAGTTATCTAAATGGGCAGCTAATTATGTTATCGAACGTATCAACGCTGCAAAGAATCAAACAAAACCTTTTGTACTCGGTTTGCCTACAGGTTCATCACCAGAGGGTATGTATGCAGAACTCGTTAAGGCTTACAAGGAAGGTAGAGTGAGCTTTAAGAATGTGGTTACATTCAATATGGATGAGTATGTGGGACTACCAGAAAGTCATCCACAGAGTTATCACTCATTTATGGCGGAGCATCTCTTCAATCATATTGATTGTCCCAAAGAGAACATCCATATACTTAATGGTAATGCAGAAGACTTACAAGCTGAATGCCAACACTATGAAGATATGATTCGTGAAGCAGGTGGTATCGATCTCTTCCTCGGAGGTATTGGTCCTGACGGACACATTGCCTTCAACGAGCCAGGTTCATCCCTTCGTTCACGTACTCGTATCAAGACATTGACATCTGATACTCGTATCGCAAACTCTCGATTCTTCGATAATGACCCAGAGAAGGTTCCGGCACATGCTTTAACAGTAGGTGTTGGTACGGTGATGGACGCTAAGGAAGTCCTTATCCTTGTAAATGGTCATAACAAAGCAGAGGCTCTTCACGCTGCTGTTGAGGGCGGCATTACCCAGAAATGGACTATCAGTGCCCTTCAAATGCACGAACATGGAACAATTGTTTGTGATGAATCTGCAACCGACAAGTTGACTGTTGAAACATATAAATACTTTAAAGATATAGAAAAGGAGAACCTATAATGAAACTAAATCTAAGTTCGCAAATCGTACTCAACCAAGTTTCTAAGGAGTTTTATCACCCATCATCTGCTATCGAGAGATCAGAGATTACACGCTTTGAAAAGGTGCCTACTGATATCTTCCCAACCATCGAAGAGGGTGCTGCTGACATAGCGAATCAACTCGAGATTGATATTAAGAAGAGGGAGCAGGAAGGTCGACTATTTATCATGGGTATCGGTTCCGGCTCATCTCTCACACCAATATTTGAGGAACTTATCAAGCGTCATAAAGCTGGCAAATTGAGCTTCAAGAACGTTGTTATGTTTAATGCTTACGAGTACTTCCCACTGAATGCGGAGAATGTAAATCGTAGTATCAATCAATTGAAACAGCGTTTCCTTAATCATATAGATATCGAAGAGAAAAACATCTATACATTAGATGGTACGATTGCTCAAGACAAGGTACAAGAACATTGCCGTGCCTATGAACAGTGTATTAAAGAGCTTGGAGGACTTGATGTGATCCTATTGGGTATTGGTCGTATGGGTAATATAGCAACCAACGAACCGGGTTCTAGTCTAACCTCTACATCACGCCTTATCCTCATTGATGAGACTGCACGCGAGGAGATGAAGATGAGTTTTGGCTCACAAGAGACCGTTCCTCCATGCTCTATCACTATGGGTATTAGCACCATCCTTGCCGCTCGCAAGATCTTCTTAACAGCATGGGGCGAGGAGAAGGCAGATATCATCAAGAAGACTGTTGAGGGTAAGATTAGTGAGACAGTACCTGCATCCTACTTACAAACACATAATGATGCTCATGTAGTAATCGACCTCTCTGCTGCAGCAAAACTTACTCGCATCCAGCATCCTTGGCTTGTTGCTTCATGCAAATGGACCGATAAGCTGGTACGCTCAGCATTGGTGTGGTTGTGTCAGATCACAGGTAAACCAATCCTTAAGTTAACGAATAAAGACTACAACGAGAATGGTCTTAGTGAGTTATTAGCACTCTATGGTTCAGCTTACAATGCTAATATAAAGATCTTTAATGACCTTCAGCATACTATCACAGGATGGCCAGGTGGTAAGCCTGATGCCGACGATACCTATCGTCCCGAGCGTGCTAAACCATTCCCAAAGAGAGTAATTGTATTCTCTCCACACCCTGATGATGATGTTATCTCAATGGGAGGAACTCTCCGTCGTCTAGTACAACAAGGTCATGATGTACATGTAGCTTATGAGACATCGGGTAACATTGCCGTTGGAGACGAGGAAGTTGTACGCTTCATGCACTTCATCAATGGCTTCAACCAGATATTTGGAAACGAGCAAGATGAGGTCATCAAGTCTAAATACAAAGAGATTAAGAACTTCTTGAAAGGCAAGAAAGAAGGTGATATCGACACACAAGATGTACGCACAATCAAGGGACTTATCCGTCGTGGAGAGGCTCGCACAGCTTGTACATTCAATCAAATCCCACTTGACCACGTACACTTCTTGGATCTTCCTTTCTATGAGTCTGGTAAGATTGAAAAGCTCCCAATGAGCGAGGCTGATGTAAACATTGTTAGAGACCTCATCACTAAGGTGAAACCACATCAGATTTATGTTGCTGGTGACTTGGCAGACCCTCATGGTACACACCGTAAGTGTACTGATGCTGTACTTGCTGCTTTAGACCTTGAGAAAGAAGCTAAAGCAGAGTGGCTAAAGGATTGTCGCGTATGGATGTATCGTGGTGCATGGGCAGAATGGGAAATTGAGAATATCGAAATGTGCGTTCCTATCAGTCCTGAAGAGCTACGTGCTAAGCGCAATTCTATCCTCAAACACCAGAGTCAGATGGAAAGTGCTCCATTCCTCGGAAACGATGAGCGACTCTTCTGGCAGCGTTCGGAAGACCGCAATCGTGGGACAGCTAAACTATACGATGACCTCGGCTTAGCTTGTTATGAGGCAATGGAAGCATTCGTTGAATACAAGTTCTAGTATCTAAAGGGGCTGTAATATAAAGAGAATCTTTAGATTACGACCTTAAAAAAATAATATTGTACCTACCTGCTAAGGGTAGGTACAGTTTATACAAACCCCAATATAATCATGTTCTTATCGATTAGAACAATGATTATTACTAAACAAAACAATCAAAAACTTCCCCATTTAATAAAAATGAGAAAGCAAATTATCTTTTCACTTATCTTCTCTTTGTCATGTTTGACAGGGTATGCAAAGACAAGCCAAACACCTAAAGATGATGGTGAATTTAGAACCGTTGTCTTTGACGGAGCTCATAGCACCATCCCTTACCGCATCCCTGCAATTACAGAAACACGCAAAGGAACATTGCTCGCAGTATGCGACTATCGCTTAAACCACAGTGATATAGGATGGAACAATCGCAATGGTTTATGGCAGATTAACGTTGTTATGAAGACAAGCCAAGACTTTGGTCGAACTTGGTCAGACTCTGTTTGCGTTGCACGTGGTAATGAGCATGCAACTAACCCTGTACGTGCTGCCTTCGGAGACCCAAGTATTGTAGCAGATAGAACATCTGACAATGTCCTCCTACATTGCGTTGCGGGAAAGTCAGGATACCAGACAGCAACCCGGCAGAATCCACAACATGCAGTATTCTTCCATAGTAAGGATGGTGGTAAGACATGGGACAATGGTATTGAACTAACCGAAATGATACATGGTCTTTATGATGGAACACTACCCAACGGAGGCAAACCTGATGGTATATTCCTTACATCAGGAAAGATTATGCAAAGCCGCTATATACGTAAAGGTAAGTTCTATCGCCTTTATATAGCACACCCAATTAGGCAAAAAGGCGTGGATATCTGCGGTACATTTGTTATCTATTCAGATGACTTCGGATATACTTGGCATACCCTTGGTAACCCTTCAGTCGCTCCATCAATAGCACAAGATGAATCAAAGCTAGAGGAATTACCTGATGGTAGTGTATTACTTAGTTGCAGGAATGTATATGGTGGAAGACGATTCAATGTGTTCACATATACCAATGCAAAAGAGGCTACTGGGTCATGGGGTAAAGAAGTAATGCCAGAGAACATGACCGCTAAGGAAGTAAATGCATGTAATGGTGGAATCCTCATCGTACCAGCTAAGAGGAATATTGATGGCAAACAACTCTTCGTCGCCCTACAATCTGTTCCTCTCAGTGCAAAGCGTGATAGCGTTGGTTTCTATTATAAGGAAATAGCTCGTTATGCCGATTACTCAACAGCAGCAGCACTTGGAAAGAATTGGAAGAAAGGACTACGTGTAACTGACGAGTCTTCTTGTTACTCCACAATGGTTAATATGTCTAACCATCGCATAGGCTTCCTTTACGAAGTTCGTGGGCAAAATGATGGCTATGACATAGAGTTTGTTAGTCTCTCATTGAATGACATAACAAACGGAGAGTACACGATTCTTCCACACGTTGCCCGCACGCAATTCCTCAAAGATGCAGCTCTTGCAAAGAAAGGAAAGACCCAACCAAGAAATAAAAGCAATATAAGAAAGAAATAAGAACAGACTTTTATACTATCCATTTATTATCAAGATATTGACATGAGAAAAATATTCAGCATTCTTTGTGGCATATTACTTCCTCTATCCTCATTGGCTCAGACTACCACTCCTGAGTGGCAAAGTCAATACAGCACAGGACTGAACAAGTTAGAACCACACGCTTATGTGATACCTTACTCATCTGTTGCAGCATTGCAACAACCTAGTGGCTACGAACATTCCACCTACTATATGTCGCTTAACGGAAAGTGGAAGTTCCATTGGAATAGAAACCCCGAGCTACGCCCAAAGAACTTTTATCAACCTGACTTTGCCGTACAGGGATGGAATGACATCAATGTTCCAGGCAACTGGGAACGCCAAGGTTACGGATTACCAATATATGTCAATGAGACATACGAGTTTGATGATAAGCTCTTCCACTTTAAGAAGAACCCTCCTCATGTACCATCTGCAGAGAATGAAGTAGGCGATTATCGTCGTACATTCACTATACCAGTAGCATGGAAGGGACGCCGTGTCGTTCTATGCTGCGAAGGTGTTAAATCATTCTTCTACCTATGGATCAATGGGCAATATGTTGGTTACAACATGGGTGCGAAGATGCCTTCTGAATGGGATATAACCAAGTACCTTAATGACAAGGGTGACAATGTAATTGCGATGGAGGTCTATCGTTGGAGTTCTGGTTCCTACCTTGAATGCCAAGACTATTGGCGTATGAGTGGTATTGAACAGGATGTATATCTCTACTCCACACCCACGCAATACATTGCAGACTACAACACAACTGCTTCTGTTGACAAACAGACGGATGGTAGATACAATGGTACTTTCAGTCTAACTACCAATATTAAAGGAACAGGAGCTGCCTCTGTCAATTATACCTTAACAGATGGCAAGGGCAACAAAGTGCTCTCCGAAGATAAGACTGTAAACCCGAAAGATGCCGATGCCATCGTTACCTTCACCACAAAGAATGTACAGAATGTAGCTGCATGGAGTGCTGAGCACCCTAATCTCTACACGTTACTTATCACCTTAAAGGATAAAGATGGTAATGTAACAGAGCAAACTGGTAGCAAGATAGGATTTAGGACTATCGAGATAAAGAACAAACAACTTTGTATCAACGGCACGCCTATTCTTGTCAAGGGAGTCAATCGTCACGAACATTCCGAGCGCGGTCGCACCGTCAGCAAGGAGCTTATGGAGCAGGATATCCGTATGATGAAACAGAACAACATCAACTTTACTCGTTGCTCTCATTACGTCAACGACCCTTATTGGTATCAGCTTTGTGACAAATACGGATTGTACGTTATCGATGAAGCAAACATCGAGTCACATGGTATGGGATATGGCAAAGAGTCATTGGCAAAGGATAGTACATGGCTCAAGGCACACATGGATAGAACTCGCCGTATGTATGAACGCTCTAAAAACCACCCAAGTATCATCATCTGGTCATTAGGTAATGAGGCTGGTAATGGCACTAACTTCGAGCACACATATCGCTGGCTTAAGAATGCTGATAAGACTCGCTTGATACAATACGAGCGTGCGGAAGAGAACTTCAACACGGACATCTATTGCCCTATGTATCGTTCACTCGATCACATGAAGGCATACGCTAAACGCACAGACACCACTCGCCCTTACATCATGTGCGAGTATCTTCACGCTATGGGTAATAGCTGTGGTGGTATGAAGGACTATTGGGATTTGATTGAGAAAGAGCCTATCTTGCAAGGTGGAAACATCTGGGACTGGGTGGATCAGTCGTTCCGTGAGATAGATAAGAATGGTAACTGGTATTGGAGCTATGGTGGTGATTATGGTCCAAAGGATGTTCCTAGCTTCGGAAACTTCTGTACGAATGGTTTGATAGCTGCCGATCGCACACCTCATCCACATCTTGCAGAGGTGAAGAAGATTTACCAGAACATTAAATCAGAGCTTGTATCAAACGATAAAGAAATAACGATTAAGGTAAAGAACTGGTTTGACTTCACCAATCTCAAGGCTTACCTGCTTAACTGGCAGATTGTTGATGAGAACGGAAAGGTACTCTCTAAGGGGACAAAGAACGTGGATTGCGCTCCGCATGAAACAACAACTATCACTTTCCCTACTGCTAACTTGAAGGCAACTACCGAAGCCTTCCTTGATCTCGCATGGCAACCTGTCAATGACGGATTGGTTATCACTAAGAATGATGTAGTTGCTTACGATCAGTTCACACTGAAACAAGCAGCGAACTGCACCACCTATCTCCCTCGTGAGAAGCAACGCACAAGTTATAAGGTGGATGAGAAAACAGGCGAGTTAACCTCTTTGAAGAATGGTAACAAGGAATATCTTGCTACCCCACTCTGCCTTAGTCTTTATCGTCCAGCAACCGATAACGATGGACGTGACCAATTCGGACTTAGACTCTGGCGTGAGGCTGGACTTGATTCTATCACGCAGAAGGTAACGAAGATTACGCATAAAAAGGACGTAACGAGCGCAGAGACCGAGATTATCGGTAAGAAGGGTAACGTCATTGGAACAGCTCTCTTCACTTATCAACCACAAAAGGATGGTGCATTGGCAGTATCAGTAACCTTCAACCCAGACACTGCAATCATCAAATCGCTTGCTCGCATTGGACTTACCTTCCGCATGAATGACGACTTTGGAAAGGTTGAATACGTTGGTCGTGGTGATGTTGAGACTTACAACGACCGCAAACAAGCAGGATTGATTGGGCATTACAACACCACTGCAGAGGCTATGTTCCACTATTATGTGAAACCACAAGCAACGGGCAACCGCACTGATGTGCGATGGGTGAAGTTCTCTGACACAAAGAACCAACTGATGGTTGCAGCGCAGCAACCCTTCCAGTTCTCTGTAATACCATTCTCTGATAGTGTTGTCGATCGTGCTACTCACATCAACCAACTCTATCGCGATGGTAAGGTAACAGTACACTTAGATGCACTGCAAAGCGGTGTTGGTACTGCAACTTGTGGTCCTGGTGTTGCCGAGCAATATCGTGTTCCAGTTAAGCGAACAACCTTCAGCTTCGTTCTCTATCCTTTCGCCAAATAGTGTAGACGATTAGAACGACATTAACAATCGCCCTATTCCTTTCCTCTTACCATCATTCAGAGGAAAAGAATAGGGTTTTTAGTTCCCTAACATTCCTTACGAACGACTTTACTAAGCCCTCTTTTAAAAGGAGCGAATATACCAGAATGGATTATTAAGATATGTAAGGGCAGACGAACAATAGTATCTATTCGCTCTCTCTTATTAGTCTCCTGTCGGACTAATAATACACTGATGACTGTTTGTATATAAGACCTATCGAATTGGACAAACGTGTCCAATGAATTGGACTAACGTGTCCAACATTGTTATGAAAGGATAACTAAAGTCCTACCCAGCCTATCGAATGATAAGGATGCCTAAAGGAAGTCAGGTAGGATATAACAATTCGACCTCTATGATAGAACCTTTTGTAAAGGAGCAGGTGCATTACTCCATTTGAGGAGGGCGTTTCCTTGATATGAAAAGAGCCTCTCCTTGATGTGAGGAAAGGCTCTCTTATATACGGCTTTATAACCATCTGAAACACAGACAACCAACAGGTCGTTAGCTTCCGATAGTAAGCTCAATTAAAAACGTTCGTGTAATTCAATAGGAACCAAACCACGATTCCTAATAAAACAAGGGTTATTGCTAATCGGAAAAGACAACTTGTTATCTTCTTAATCAGTATTACACCAACGACTAAAGCCAATAACAAGACTAAAAACTGTTCGAAGTGTTCCATCTTACAACATCATAGATTCCTACTTAAACAAATGCCTGAAATTCATCGGGATAGGTGTCTCAAACTCCATGCGCTGATGTGTCACAGGATGGTAGAAACAAAGAACATAAGCATGCAAACATAGTCGGTGCAAAGGATCATCACCATTGCCATACTTGATATCGCCGCAGACAGGATGCCCCATATCTGCTGAATGCACACGTATCTGGTTCTTCCTTCCTGTTTCCAAACGATATTCAACAAGACTATGACACACTGTTCTATCTAACACATGAAAGTGAGTAACGGCATACTTACCGCCATTATCCACTGGAGAACTATAGGTGACATAAGCCTTATTATCCTTCAGCCAGTTGGCAATCGTGCCTTCATCGTTCTCCATCTCACCACTGACAACAGCCACATAGCGGCGGTCATAGACAATATTATGCCAATCTCTCTCCAAGAGCTGTTCGGTCTGCATATCCTTAGCATATATCATTAAGCCCGATGTGTCACGGTCTAAACGATGCACAACATGTGCTGTGCACTTCTGTCGAGACTTGTGGAAATAATCGTCCAACACGGCTTTCACATTTAGAGCAGAGTGACCAGCAGCCATTGAGAGGATACCTATGTTCTTCTCAATCACAACTAAGAAGCGATCCTCATAGACTATCTTCACATAACGACTACGGAACAGATCGTTCTTCTTACTCGTACTTACTGAAACCTTGTCGCCAGCTCTTAGCGGATAATCAAACTGCGTTACGCACTTACTGTTAACCTTTATACCTCGGTTCTGCAACGTTGCTTTCACCTTACTCTTACTCTCGCTGAGATTAGCTAACAGCCATTCCAGCAATGGAGCATTATCTCTTACCTTATAATGCTTATACTTCTCTTGTGTATATGGGTTCTTTCTTATCATCAGGGTGCAAATGTACGAAGAATAAGTGATACATCTATTAAATCGGTAGAAGAAATTAATTCCCATAGGCTACACGCCAACTTCAATAACTATTACCTATCAATAACAATTCTTCTCAAGGCTTGAGAAGAAAGCAAGAGATTTGGGGAAATGGAATAAAAGTAGTACCTTTGCAGCCAAATTATTATGTAATAAGGTATTAGAAAAAGATGATTACACTTTCAAACCTTGCTATCCAATTCGGCAAGAGAGTTCTCTACAAAGACGTTAATCTAAAGTTTACACCAGGTAATATATATGGAGTTATCGGTGCTAATGGCGCAGGTAAGTCTACATTACTTCGTGCGATATCAGGCGATTTAGAGCCTAACAAGGGAACAATCGAGCTTGGTCCAGGCGAGAGATTGTCGGTATTGGAGCAGGATCACTTTAAATATGACGAGTACAAAGTGATGGATACTGTCCTCATGGGACACGATAGTCTTTGGCAGAATATGAAGGAGCGTGAGGCGCTATATGCCAAGCCAGAGATGACAGAAGAGGATGGTAACCGCGCTGCTGACCTAGAGTTAAAGTTCGCAGAGATGAATGGCTGGGAGGCAGAAAGCAATGCCGCACAACTTCTTCAGAACCTCGGTATTAAAGAGGAGCTACATGAGAAGCAGATGTCGGAGCTATCAAATACAGAGAAGGTGCGCGTTATGTTGGCGAAAGCATTGTTTGGTAAGCCAGAGAACTTACTACTTGATGAGCCTACTAATGACCTTGACCTTGATACCGTGGAATGGCTTGAGGACTATCTAAGTGAGATTGACGAGCATCAGACGGTGTTAGTTGTTTCACACGACCGTCACTTCTTGGACACCGTTAGTACACAAACGATTGATATCGACTTCGGCAAAGTTACAGTCTTTGCTGGTAACTATTCGTTCTGGTATGAAAGCTCACAACTTGCGTTGAGACAAGCTCAGAACCAGAAAATGAAGGCTGAAGAGAAGAAGAAACAACTTGAGGAATTTATCCGCCGGTTCTCTGCTAACGTTGCAAAGAGTAAGCAAACTACATCTCGAAAGAAGATGTTGGAGCGTCTAAACGTTGAAGAGATCCGCCCTTCAAGTCGTAAGTATCCAGGCATTATATTCAATATGGAACGTGAACCAGGTAACCAGATTCTAGAGGTACAAGACCTTAAAGCAGTTGATCCAGACGGCACTGTATTGTTCGATCACGTAAACTTCAACATAGAAAAGGGGCAAAAGGTCGTATTCTTGTCACGTAATCCGAAAGCAATGACAGCCCTCTTTGAGATTATTAATGGTAATCGAAAAGCAGACGAAGGAACGTACAACTGGGGTGTTACTATTACAACAGCTTACCTCCCACTAGACAATACAGAGTTCTTTAATTGTGACCTAAATCTGGTCGACTGGCTATCTCAGTACGGTCCTGGTAATGAGGTTGCTATGAAGGGATTCTTAGGTAGAATGTTGTTCAAACAAGAAGAGGTTGAGAAGAAGGTAAACGTCCTCTCGGGTGGAGAGAAGATGCGTTGTATGATTGCCCGTATGCAATTACAGAATGCAAACTGCCTCATCCTTGATACGCCAACGAACCACCTTGACCTCGAAAGTATCCAAGCATTCAACAATAACTTGGTTAGTTTCAAGGGTAATATCCTGTTTAGTTCACATGACCACGAGTTCATCAATACTGTTGCTGATCGTATCATCGAGTTGACACCAAGTGGTACTATCGATAAGTTAACCACTTACGACGACTATATCCATGATGAACAAATCAAGGAACAGAGGGCTGGTATGTACTAAAGACATCCAACATGGCATACAATTTGTAGGTGTCTACCACGATTAATAGTACTTTAATATGAGCAAGAAAGAAACGAAAATAAACATAGAAGGCGAAGAGTTGGAAAAGAACTATGATGAGTCTACTATGAACGAAGAGAATACACAGACTGAAGATAACAATGAAACGGAATCTTCAGAGGAATCTTCTTCAGAAGAAAAGACTGACCCTATAGCAGCTGCACAGAGTGAGGCTGAAGCATGGAAGGACAAGTATATCCGTTTAGTAGCCGAGTTTGACAACTATAAGAAGCGTACCTTAAAAGAGAAGTCAGAGCTGATCTTGAATGGAAGTGAGAAGACTATCTCCTCTATCCTACCTATTTTAGACGACTTTGAACGTGCTCTTTCTGACAAGACAGAAGACCCAGTAGCTATCAAAGAGGGCTTTGAACTCATCTTCAAAAAGTTCCTCAAGACACTGGAGACACTGGGAGTAAAGAAGATTGAAACGAACGATACGGACTTTGATGTTGATTACCACGAAGCTATTGCCATGGTTCCTGGAATGGGAGATGCCATGAAAGGAAAGGTAATAGACTGCGTTCAAACAGGATATACATTGAATGATAAGGTTATCCGACACGCTAAGGTTGCAGTAGGACAATAAACAAAATGGCTAAAAGAGATTACTATGAAGTACTCGAAGTAAGCAGGAGTGCTTCTGTAGATGAGATTAAGAAGGCTTACAGGAAACTAGCTATTAAGTATCACCCTGACCGCAATCCAGGTGATGCCGAGGCGGAAGCCAAGTTCAAAGAGGCTGCGGAAGCATACGATGTATTGCATGATCCGCAGAAACGCCAGCAGTATGATCAATTCGGATTTGATGCTCCGAGCGGTGGATTCGGTAGTGGCAGCCCATTCGGTGGAGCGGGTGGATTCTCTATGGATGATATCTTCTCCATGTTTGGAGATGTATTCGGTGGTCACGGCGGAGGATTTGGAGGATTTGGTGGCGGTGGTCAACAGGCACCTAAATATCGTGGTTCTGACCTCCGACTGAAGGTTCGCTTATCCTTACAAGAGGTCGCTACAGGTGTTACCAAGAAGTTTAAAGTGCGCAAAGATGTCACCTGCGAGCATTGTCATGGTACAGGTGCTGAAGGTGGAAGTGGCACAGAGACTTGTCCAAACTGTCATGGTTCTGGTGTAGAAATACGTACTCAACAAAGTATGTTTGGTATGATTCAGACTCAAACAGCCTGTCACGTATGTGGTGGAGAGGGTACAATCATCAAGAACAAGTGTACTCATTGTCAAGGTGAAGGTGTCGTTAAAGGTGAAGAAGTTGTCAAAATCAATATCCCAGCAGGTGTTGCTGAAGGTATGGTGGTCAACGTTCCTGGCAAAGGAAATGCTGGAAAGCACAATGGAGTGACGGGTAATATACAAGTGTATATCGAAGAGGAACCTAACGATACATTCGTTCGTGATGGACAAAATGTTATCTATAACCTCCTACTCGACTTCCCAACGGCTGTCCTCGGAGGTCAAGTTGAGATTCCAACTATCGATGGAAGCAACGTAAAGATTAAGATTGAACCAGGCACACAACCGGGTAAGACACTTCGACTAAGGGGCAAGGGACTACCTGCCGTACAGGGTTATGGCACCGGAATTGGCGATCTTGTCGTACATATCAGTATCTATGTTCCAAAGGAGTTAACGAAATCTGAGAAGAAAGCCATCGAGGAATTGCGTGACAGCGAGAACTTCCGTGGTGATAAGAATACGAAGCGTTCTATCTTTGAAAACTTCAAGAAATTGTTTAATTAACGCCTTAGATTCATTCTACAAGTCTATTAGCTGATTGTAAGATGAATGGTATTAGTCCCATTAGACTGTAACGGCTAATGGGACTAAATGTTATTATATCCATTGTCAAACACCCAAGATTACAAACATAACACACTACATGACTTACCAAGAAACAGTAGAATATCTTTTCAATAGCACCCCTGTTTTTGAGCATATTGGTGCTTCCGCATACAAAGAGGGATTAGAAACGACACGCGCTCTAGACGAGTACTTTGGTCATCCGCACACCCACTTTCTCACCATTCACATCGCTGGAACGAATGGTAAAGGCTCATGTTCTCACACTTTAGCAGCCATCTTACAGGCTGAAGGATATAAGGTTGGACTTTACACAAGTCCGCATCTTATTGACTTCCGGGAGCGTATCAAAGTAAATGGAAAGATGATTTCTGAACAAGAGGTAATTGATTTTGTTGAGCAAGAACGCAGTTTCTTTGAACCATTACATCCCTCTTTCTTCGAACTAACAACCGCTATGGCCTTCAAACACTTTGCTGATCAAAAGGTCGATATAGCAATTATTGAAGTGGGATTAGGAGGCAGGTTGGATTGCACGAACATTATAACTCCTATCCTTTCTATCATTACGAACATCTCTCTTGACCATACTCAATTCCTCGGGAATACGCTTGGTGAGATTGCAGCAGAGAAGGCGGGGATCATAAAACAAGGTGTACCAGTAATCATCGGAGAGGCTGTGCCCGAGACGCAAAAGGTCTTTCTGGCTAAGGCACAGACGATGGATTCATTGATTGTATTCGCTGAAGACATCCCAGCAGTACTCTCTTCGCAGGCTTTACCAGGTGGGGGACGTGCATACGAAACTCGTTTCTTCGGTCATATTGAGGGTGAATTAGGAGGAAACTATCAAGAGAAGAATGCCAATACTGTACTTACTGCAGCCATGCACCTATATAATAAAGGTGTGATAAAGAATACTGAAAGTATAGAGAAAGGCTTTGCGAACGTTTGTAAGATGACTGGTCTCATGGGTAGATGGCAGACAATTCAGAAACAACCATTAGTGATTTGTGACACAGGACACAATGCTGGCGGATGGAAATATCTGTCTCAACAAATCAAGCATACACCTTGCAAACAAAGAAGAATCGTCTTTGGTATGGTGGATGATAAGGACTTACACTCTGTCATGGGTATGTTACCCGATGATGCCGTGTACTACTGGACACAACCAAGTACGCATCGTGCCTTCCCTGTACATAAGGTTTCCGAAACAGCTGATACCTACAACTTACAAGGAAAACAATATCCAACAGTAATGGAAGCCTATCGCGCAGCTCTTGCTGATGCCGACAAAGATGACTTCATATTTGTTGGTGGGTCTAGCTATGTGGTTGCTGATCTGCTATCAGGAATCTAATTCAAAATTAGAAGTTTATAACTCAAAATTATGATAAGTTCTCTGTCATCATTCAACAGTCATCATTCAAAATTAAGGGAGCGCCTTTCTTGATACAAAGAGGGGCTTTCCTTGCTGTGAAGAAACGCCCTTCTTGAATGGAGAAGGGCGTTTCTTCATTTTGAACTATTTGTCTATTCTATAAGTACGAACTCTTCCTTAATTAGAAAAGACACCTATTCATTAAAAGAAAAACGTACTAGAGTTATGCAAATTAAGCTACAACAGCAGAACAAGTAATGATTTGGAAGATGTGTGATTAATTGTTTTTAACACAATCGTAATTGTCTTTTCTTTAGGTTAAGTTTGTGACTTTCGTTTATTTTTATTTACTTTGCAACTCATTGAATTAGTAACTAAAAACAAACGTCATGGTAAATACCGCAGAGACACAATATGTGTGTGGACTGAAAAAAGAGGACTTCCAGACCACTATTGATGGAAAGAAAACAGACCTCTATATCCTTAAGAATGCAAAAGGAAACGAAGTGGCAATCACAAACTATGGTGGTGCTATTGTTGCAATAATGGTTCCCGACAGAAATGGAAACCTATCCAATGTCATTCAAGGGCATGATAACATTCAAGACGTTATCAATTCTCCCGAACCTTATCTATCAACTCTTATTGGACGATATGGCAATCGCATTGCAAAAGGAAGATTCCAACTCAATGGTAAGGAATATAAACTTGCCATTAACAATGGTCCTAACTCGCTGCATGGAGGAAAGGAAGGCTTTAATGCGAAAGTATGGGATGCAACACAGGTAAATGAACATGCTGTTGTATTAAAATACACATCCTCTTATGGAGAAGAGGGTTTCACGGGTGAGATTGAAGTGTGGGTTGCCTATTCATTTACGGATGATAACGAGCTAGTTATCAAATACCTCGCTAAGTCGAATAAGAAGACTATCATCAACCTTACCAGTCATGGATTCTTCTCTCTGGCTGGCATTGCTAACCCAACACCCACTATCAATGACTTAGAATGTCAAATAAATGCAGATTTCTACTTGCCTATTGACGAGACTTCTATACCAACAGGTGAGATAAGAAAGGTAGCAGATACGCCTTTTGACTTCCGTCAGATGAAACCCGTTGGACGAGATATTGATGCTGACAACGAGCAGATTAAGAATGGAGCAGGTTATGATCATTGCTTCGTTCTGAACAAGAGGGAAGAGGGAGAACTGTCGTTTGCTGCACGAATCAAAGAGCCTCATAGCGGTAGGACGATGGAGGTTTATACAACAGAACCAGGCGTTCAGGTGTACACAGATAACTGGGCAGATGGATACAAAGGACAGCATGGAGCAACTTTCCCACGCCGTAGTGCTATCTGTTTCGAGGCTCAACACTTCCCAGATAGCCCTAACCATCCTTACTTCCCATCGGTTATCTTGGAGCCATGTAAGGATTACACGCAGAAGACAATCTATAAGTTTGGAGTGGAGGAATAACCGTCTTATGAATTAATAAACAAAAAAATAAACTAGACACAATGGAAAATCAAACAAAGAAGAAAGGAACTCTAGTGGCAATCATCACTATGATGTTCCTATTCGCAATGATCTCTTTCGTCACCAACATGGCGGCACCTTTTGGCACAATCTGGAAACAACACTATGATTGGGCAGGTATGATGGGCAACATGATGAACTTTGCTGCATACCTATTCATGGGCATCCCTGCTGGTATGATGATTACTAAATACGGATACAAGAAGACTGCTCTTGTTGCCTTAGCATTGGGCTTTGTAGGTATTGGAGTGCAATACGTTTCAAGCACAATGGATGGTAATGCCATCAGTACATACGTTGTTTACTTACTTGGAGCATTCATTTGCGGATTCTGTGTATGTATTCTTAATACTGTTGTCAATCCAATGCTTAACCTGCTCGGAGGCGGTGGCAATCGTGGTAACCAGCTCATTCAGACTGGTGGATCATTGAACTCTCTCGCAGCAACATTAACTCCTATGCTTGCTGGCTCAATGATTGGTGAGATCACAAAAGACACTTCTTTGAAAGCTGTAACACCATTGCTACTCATTGCATTGGTTATCTTTGCAGCTTCGTTTGTTATCGTTTGGTTCACCCAACTGACTGAACCTGAAACAGAGAAGTCGGATGTCATCGGTGGAGTCAAAGGTGCTTTAGCTTATCGCCAGCTTGTCTTAGGTATCATTGCCATCTTCTTCTATGTTGGTGTAGAGGTGGGTATCCCTGGACAACTCTTATTCTATCTGAGTGAGCCTGTATCTGAAGGCGGTGTACTCGGTAGTGCAGCTATTGCTGGACTAATCGCTGGTATCTACTGGTTATTGATGCTTGTTGGTCGCTTTGTAAGTGCTTTCATCAGCGGTAAAGTTTCTTCTCGCACACAGTTAACAGTAACATCAGTAGTGGCAATTGCCCTCCTTTTAATTGCAATCTTCACACCAGAAGCTAGCAAGATGAACCTTACAGTACCTAACCTTGCCGAGAGTACATTGATACATGCAGAAGTTCCAACAAAGGTATTGTTCATCATCTTATGTGGTATTTGTACATCTGTAATGTGGGGTGTAATATTCAACCTCGCAACAGAGGGACTTGGAAAATACACTGCAACAGCATCAGGTTTATTCATGACCATGGTTGTCGGTGGTGGTGTCATGCCATTGATTCAGAACCTCATGGCAACTAAGATTGGTGATATCCAGAGCTATTGGCTAATCGTTGCAATGTTAGCTTATATTCTCTTCTTCGCTTTGATTGGCTCACGCCCAGCAAAGAAAGCATGACAAAAAAGCTCTTTCTAATAGTAGATAATTCCTTTTGAATTGTCTGCTATTAGAACATAAATGTAAGATAAAAACCCTAACAATCATTTTAAAATATACTAACTAACATGGACATAGAATTTGTAAGAAGCCGTTTCATTAAACATTTTGACGGCAAGACTGGTAACATTTATTTCTCACCAGGACGTATTAATCTCATTGGTGAACATACAGATTATAATGGAGGTTTCGTATTCCCTGGTGCCGTAGATAAGGGTATCATGGCAGAAGTAAGACCTAACGGAACAGATACAGTAATGTGTTACTCTATCGACTTGAAAGACCGAGTTGAATTTAAGGTAGACGACCCAGAAGGTCCACGCGCTACATGGGCACGATTCATCTATGGTATGGTTCAGGAGTTTAAAGCACTTGGTGTTGATGTAAAAGGATTTAATATTGCCTTTGCTGGTGACGTTCCTCTCGGTGCTGGTATGAGTTCTTCTGCTGCTATGGAAAGTTGTTTTGGCTGTGCTCTGAATGATTTGTTTGCTGATAACAAGGTTTCTAAATGGGACATTGCATTGGCAGGTCAGGCTACAGAACATAAATACATCGGTGTTAACTGTGGTATTATGGATCAATTTGCAAGCGTCTTTGGTAAAGAAGGAAAGCTCATGCGCCTTGATTGTAGGAGTCGTGAATTTGAGTACTTCCCATTTGATCCAAAAGGTTACAAGTTGGTTCTCGTAAACTCAAAGGTTAAACATGAGTTGGCAGGAAGTCCTTACAACGACCGTCGTAAGAGTTGTGAGAATGTTGTTGCAGCACTTGGTAAGCACTTTCCTGATAAGAAGTTCGAGACATTGCGAGATGCTAATTGGGAAGAACTCGAGGCTGTAAAAGCAGAAGTTAGTGCCGAGGACTATCAGCGCGCACATTTCGTACTGGGCGAGAAAGATCGTGTACTTGCTGTTTGCGATGCTCTTGTTGCCGGTGACTATGAGACAGTTGGACAGAAGATGTACGAGACGCACTATGGTCTAAGCAAGGAGTATGAGGTTAGCTGTGAGGAACTTGATTATCTCAATGATGTTGCTAAAGAGAATGGTGTTACTGGTTCTCGTATTATGGGAGGCGGTTTCGGTGGTTGTACTATTAACCTCGTAAAAGACGACTTGTACGAGACATTCATCGAGAATGTAACCGAGAAGTTCAATACTAAATATGGACACAAACCAGAGATCTATCCTGTAATCATCAGTGAAGGCTCTCATAAGGTTTGTTAAATCTGATAGTTATAATTGAAAAAGTATAAGCCATAAGCTCATAAAGACTTATGGCTTTTTACTTTGGGAAAGTCAAAATAAACGGATAAAAACGTGATTATAATAATAAAAAATAGTAATTTTACATCTCTACTATAAATGTCTACAACATGAACGAATATTACCAAGGAGAACCAAAACTATTAGTCTCGGTGGATTGTATCGTCCTGGGATTTGAGAACAAGAAGCTGAGACTACTTGTCGGTAAGCGCAAAGTGGAACCAGAAAGTGGCAGATTATCTCTGTATGGAGGCTTTGTAAGAGAAGACGAGAGTTTGAAAGAGGCTGCTAATCGTGTATTATATCAATGCACAGGTATTAAGAATCCCTACATGAGACAAGTAGGTGCTTTTGGTGAAATAGACCGCGATCCGGGTGATCGAGTTATCTCCATCGCTTATTGTGCATTAATCAATGCACCAGATTATGACCATCAAGCCATGGAGAAAAATGACCTGCAATGGCTTGAATTAGACCATCTAGAAGATCTATATGGCGATCACCAAAAGATGGTGCAACTAGCTTTGGAACAGTTACGGAAACTCCTCAATAATACTCCTATCAGCTTTTCTCTATTGCCAAAATTATTTACCTTGACGCAATTACAGAATGTCCATGAAGCCATTTTAGGGGCAGAAATTGATAAACGAAACTTTCGGAAACGTATTAAACAAGTTGACTTTATAGAACAAACAAACCTTATTGACAAGGTTACAAGTAAAAGAGGAGCTATCTTGTACCGCTTTAACAAGCAAGCATATAAGGATTGTTCTGTCTATAAGTTATAAGATTGTGATGCAGCCAAAGGGTTTTTAAGATCATAAAAGACCTTTGGCTGCATCTGAAAACATTTTTATAAAAATGTAAGTTTAATATTTTGAGGTCTCCACATTTATCTTTATATTTGCATTATCAAATTTAAATCCAATCTATATGAATGACAAGGAACTGATGAACCGCGCAGCGGACAACATTAGAATTCTAGCAGTGTCAATGGTAGAGAAAGCCAAGTCTGGGCATCCAGGAGGTGCTATGGGCGGTGCCGACTTTATCAACGTTCTTTTCTCCGAGTTTCTCGTTTATGACCCAGATCAGCCAGAATGGACTGGACGCGATCGCTTTTACCTCGATCCTGGTCACATGTCTCCTATGCTCTATGCAGCGCTAACACTTCAAAGGAAGTTCACAATTGATGACATCAAACAATTCCGTCAATGGGGATCTATCACCCCAGGACACCCTGAGCGTGACTTAGCACACGGCATAGAGAACTCTTCTGGTCCATTAGGACAAGGACATGCCTATGCTGCAGGTGCTGCTATAGCAGAGAAGTTCCTTGAGGCTCGACTTGGTCACACTATGATGCAACACAAAATATATGCTTACATCTCTGATGGCGGAGTACAAGAAGGCATCAGTAGTGAAGTCGGAAGATTGGCAGGAACCCTAGGTCTTAATAACCTCATCATGTTCTATGACGCTAATGACATCCAGCTTTCAACTGAGTGCGGAGCAGTTATGTGTGAAGATACAGCTATGAAGTATCAGGCATGGGGATGGAACGTCTTAAAGATTGATGGTAATGATCCTGATGCTATCCGTGCGGCTCTTATTGCTGCAAATAAGGAAGAGCAACGCCCTACCCTCATTATTGGTAAAACTGTAATGGGCAAAGGTGCTTTGCAAGCTGACGGCAGTAGCTACGAGCATAACATAAAGACTCATGGTGCCCCACTCGGTGGCGAGGCTTATACTAACACGATAAAGAACCTTGGTGGAGACCTCAATGATCCATTCAAGATATTCCCAGAAGTACAAAAGCTATACGATGATCGCAATGCTAAACTAAGACAGATTGTTGCTGAGCGACATGCTACAGAGGATGCGTGGAAGAAGCAGAATCCATCAAAGGCAGAGCAGATGCAACAGTGGTTCTCAGGTAAGGCTCCTAAAATAGATTGGAGTGGTTTAGTTCAAAAACGTGATATTCCAACACGTAATGGTTCAGCAGCTTGTCTTGGTGTACTTGCTGAACAAGTGCCTAATATGATTGTATCATCAGCCGACCTCAGTAACTCTGATAAGACAGATGGTTTCCTCAAAAAGACACATTCATTTACTCGTGGCGATTTCAGTGGTGCTTTCTTCCAAGCTGGCGTAAGTGAATTAGCTATGGCATGTATGTGTATCGGTATGATGCTACACGGTGGTGTTATTACCGCAATGGGTACATTCTTTGTATTCTCAGACTACATGAAGCCTGCTATTCGTATGGCGGCTCTCATGCAAGTACCAGTAAAGTTCGTATGGAGTCACGATGCTTTCCGCGTTGGTGAAGATGGTCCTACACATGAGCCAGTAGAACAGGAGGCACAGATCAGATTAATGGAAAAGCTACAAAACCATGCTGGTCAAGATTCTGTCCGCGTACTTCGTCCAGCAGATAGCAATGCAGCAACCATCTGTTGGCAGATGGCAATGGAGAATATGGATACCCCTACAGCACTTATCTTCTCACGTCAGAACGTGAAGAGCTTACCAGAAGGAACTAATTATGAGGGAACTCGTAAGGGTGCATACATAGTCAAAGGATCGGACGAAGACTACGATGTTATCCTCGCGGCAAGTGGTTCGGAAGTATCTACCTGTATTGATGGAGCAGAATTACTACGCAAAGATGGTATAAAAGTCCGTGTAGTTAGTGCTCCTTCAGAAGGGCTTTTCCGCCGTCAAAGTAAAGAGTATCAAGAAGAAATTTTACCAAAGAATGCAAAGATATTCGGTCTCACAGCAGGTTTACCTGTCACCCTTGAAGGACTCGTTGGAACGAATGGTAAGGTCTTCGGGCTCAATAGCTTTGGATTCTCAGCACCCTATAAAGTACTGGATGAGAAACTCGGTTTCACACCAGAGAATCTATACAAACAAGTCAAAGAATATCTAGCACAATAGTTTAACTTGAACCACCTGTCCCCAAGACAGGCTGGTTCGCAAAACCTAAACAGCTTATGGAAATAAAGACAGTAGGAGTAGCTTGCGATCACGCAGGTTTTCCATTGAAGCAATTTGTTATCCAGTATCTGGAACAACACAAGTATGCATATAAGGACTTTGGTTGTAATAGCGATTTAAGCTGTGATTATCCAGACTATGCTCATCCATTAGCAGAAGCTATAGAAAGTGGTGAGGTCTATCCTGGTATTGCCATCTGCGGTAGTGGTGAAGGCATGGCAATGACGCTAAACAAGCATCAAGGTGTACGTGCAGGACTAGTTTGGAATAAAGATGTGGCAGAATTAACCCGCCAACATAACGACGCAAATGCGATTGTTCTCCCTGGTCGTTTCATTGATAACAAGACGGCAGAGAAGATCCTTGATGAGTTCTTCAAGGCTAGCTTTGAAGGTGGTAGACATGAACGCCGTGTGAAGAAGATTCCTATTCAAGAAGGTTAAAAAGAACAGAAAGGTATCCTTAAAAGAAACATATATTTCTAATAGAAATAAGCCATAGTATCAAATAATAGAAGACCATTTCAATACTCATCCTCGAGTAAAGAAATGGTCTTCTTGTACAGCCTCCCCAAGCCCCTCCGAAGGAGGGGATGTCCTTATTGCATATAGTTTGAAACGTCTGAAAGTATGTAAGTAGCTAAGGGACATCCCCTCCTTCGGAGGGGCTTGGGGAGGCTTCTTTGGGGGGCTTTTACCCTACTACCGGTCCTCCCTCCTCTTTATTCTCCTTTTCTTTCTGCTCGGGGTCAGGGGATGGACTTTTCTCTTTCTGTTTCCTCCTAGCAGGGTTGTCCACCTCAATCTGAATATCCTTTAGAGCTTTCCGAATAGGCTCTTTCCAGGTAACAATAATGCGAGGATACTTAAGCGACTCGGCACAGACATCCTTTTCATTCTTCTCCATCTTCGATGGGATAGATGTCCGAAAAGAGAAGATGTCGCCCAGATCGAGCGAGCCACCCAACGAAACCACCTCTTTGGTGATGTTCTTCAACGTGATAAGCACGTTACGCACGTCGCCTTCACTCAACGAAGTCTCACGTACAATACGCTCTACGAGCCACGACGATGAAAACTTGTTTACTGATTTCGGTACAGCGCTATAAGCCTTCTGTCCTTGACGAGGTCCTATACGTAGGACGTTTTCTATTACTTTAAAACTAATCATGATAAAAAATTAGATTGTTATTGATAAAAAGGAGTGTGCCCGTACAGGCACAACTCCGTGAATTTCATATCTTTTTTTTCCTCCATCACCCTTCCTTTAACAAGTCCCTAAGGATTCCTTTAACAAGTCCTCGCCTCTTTCTTTAACAAGTCCTTGCCTATTCCTTTAAGACATCCTAAAGGATTGATATTGGGAATACAATAGGCTTGCTATTGGACATCCTCAAGGAATCCTATTGGGAATACCAAAGGATTCCTATTGGACATCGGAAGTGAATGATATTGGAAAGCCCTTAATCATCCTCCCAGCGAGTGCCTGACGATTCGGAACTGGCAGCCTTTTCTTCATCCTCTTCATCAAAGAAGCCAGGCTTAGCGAGCCCCTCACCCTCGCCTACAGAGTGGGAACTGATGATGAACTGGGCGATGTTATCGTGGGTTATCATCTCTATGGATGCTGTTTTCGGTGTGATATACTCCTTTTTCATTGTTGTCTTCATTTTTACTTGATTACTTTCTTTCCATTGATGATATAAATGCCGTGGGTAGGATTCGTTACGCGACGACCTTGGAGATCATAAACGATATCGTCCTGCTGCTCGCCATTCGCTGGCACATTCTGAATACCTGTTGTCTCTGCCTCTTCACGAGCTGCATCGAAGTCGAAAACAATTGACTTAGCACGTGCTACCGACTCGTCCAGACGCAGACCTGCACGGTGAGCTTTCAATTTGATTGACATTCCACTACGTGTGCCTTGCTTATAGAATCCCATTCCCTGGTCACCGTTGGCGAGGACGTAGAATCGCTTGCCTGTAGCCGAGAACTGCTGCTCTGTAGCGGTGCCGATAAGCAGATTACCTGCCACACTCTCCTCTGTTCCTGTCACATTCGCTTGATAAACCACCGTACTATTCGGTGTGCCTTGCAGAATAAAGCCCGTCTGCTTCGGGATAATCTTGCCTGCTGTGAATGCCTTTACCACAGCCTGGTCGGGATTGGTGATGCTTCCGCTTGGGGTGACTCCCGTGATGATGTAAGCTGTGCAGCCTGTAGGGATAAGGAAGTTCTCATTCTCCAGGTAGAACGATGTATAGCCTGTCGTGCCGAAGCTCACCTTTTCGCGATATTTGGCACTCTGGTTAGACCATGCTGGCGTAGTCTGATAAGCTTTCGTTGCATCTATAGGCACGTAGACCGTATTATTTACACCTGGTCTATTCCAAGCAGTATTTGGATCAATAGGACTCTCATTAAGAGTAGAAGGTACATTACCATTGTAAATGAGAGCAGGGACGGGATTTTGAAAGGTTATCTCGTCAAGTGGTGACATACTCATAAAGGCGTTGACATCTATCGTATCTAGTTTCTCGGGTAAGACGAGACTTTTTATATTATTGGTATTACCTTCTTGAAAGAGTCCCTTTCCTATCCTTCGTAGTGTTTTGGGAAACTTGATGTATGAGAGACTGCCGCCCATATAACCACACCCATAGAATGCTCCATCACCAATATATCTTACGTGTGTATTAGAAAGGTCTACATATTTCAATGATTGCAAGTTGTTACATGCTTGCATCTCCAGAACTTCTAAGCTCAAGGGAAATACAATCTCTTCTGCTACCATAACATCATTAGAGATTGCATTCTGATGCAGCACTCGGATATTCTCTGATATAACCACTTTTTTTCGAAAAGTACCTTGTCCAAAACTTATTGTAAAGCTACCGAGTTCTGTCACTTTATAAATATCACTGCTATAGGGAACCGTTCCTGGTATGGTAACCACATTCGTTGGGTTGGGACTAACTTGCTCCGAAGACTCCATCATAACATACTTATTGATGGGATCTATAACTTTAAAGTTGAACTTTACATGGGTAGTGGGATCTGTCCAGCTTGAAGTCTGTGCCTGTCCCGCAAGAGCGAAAAAGATAGCACAAAATACTATTAATACTCGTTTCATTGTTTTGTTTATTATTGAATACTTACATGAAAAATCGTCGTTATTTCCCTTTTCTATGACTTGCGAAAAGGGTATAAAAAAGCGAACAAAGGAAACTCCTAGAAGTCCTTTGTTTACAGGGGTTACGGCACGCTTCGCGCGCGCGTATGCGAG
>ERZ773008.540-NODE-540-length-27927-cov-14.393154_pt1 | contig 27927 bp, 27 predicted proteins | sample MGYA00580664_ERZ773008 | MGnify/ENA primary metagenome ERZ773008 (study PRJEB29015, sample SAMEA2738016) | human oral metagenome | biome: human oral; feature: human-associated habitat; material: dental | place: China | collected 2048 ... | reverse complement strand
AAGATAAGAAATTCCTATGTTTTTACAAGTTATTTAAAAGTCGAGACGGCTTCATAATCTATGATGAGTATTATATATTTTCAACAAGCACAATTTTATATAATCATAAAACAGGAGAATACTTTCTAAATAATACTTATTGGGTTAATGGACAAACAGGTGAGATTATTGAGCCTAATAAGAAAAAATTAAACATAATTTTACCATTGCCTTTAAAACGAAACTTTATTAAAGAAATTGTAAAATAATCCTTAATATAATAAAAATTGAGTACTCACAAACTACATATCGTCCAAAAAGGTGAAACCTTACAAAGCATTGCTGAAAAGTACCACATTTCAGTAGAGGCGCTTCGTAGGTATCATAACACCTATTGTGAACTGTCAGATTTGATAGAAGAGAAACTCACACATCACAAAAAAATTTTTATCCCTCAGGTTGTTCCTGAAAACACAAATGAGAATATTGCTACTACAACTGTCAAAAAACCTATTTTATCATACGCACCTCATCATTGTAGGTATCAATATGGAGTAACAATCACTATTGAAGAAGCAGGTAAAAAAGACGAGTTGAAATATGAAGTTGGAGTTAAATGGGTACAAAAATATGAGGAATATCATATTTTTGAAATCGACAGAAATTCAAAAATATATATCAATGAAGAAGAAACCAACCTCATTGCAGATGTATTGGCTTACAAAACCTCAAAAGTACTTTATCCAATGCATATCTTGGTAAGTGATAAAGCCGAATTGGTAGATATTGCCACTTATAATAAGTATAGAGAACGCTGGAAAACAGTAAAAGAAGAAGTATTAAAAGAGTTTACAGGAGAAGTAGTAACCTCGTACCTCAAAAAAATAGAAGATGTACTTAAAGAACCCAGTTTATTGATGTTGTATCTATCAGGTGATTTCTTTTTGCGAACCTTATTTTTAGGTTACAGCGAAAATTTCACTCAGAACAATATTTTTGAAAAAGATATTCATTATCCTATAGTAGAAAATGCTAAAGAACCTAACTACAAAGCACAACTAAAATTAGCTGAAGCCTTAGATGAGTATAACTTATTGCATTTAGAAATCAAAGGTTCTTTAGACGACAAGCGTTCTAAAGAGGATTTTATAAACGGTTATCTCTTCCCCAACGAGGAAGAAGGCGTAATAGGTACAAAATCAGAAGGACAGTTGTACGGCAGCTATTTTCTAAATCCCAATAATGGTATGCCCGAGGCATTACAACTTGAGGTGAGTATAGGTTTAGCTACCGAGAAAAAAGTAACGGTAATGATAGCCAATACAGTCGATGAAAAAATAATTTTGAGAGATCCTAAAAATAGAGTATATCAAGAACAAAATACCACTTGGGTAAGTATCAAAGATAAACTAAAATAAAACACTCATTATGGCTGAAAAACATATTGTAGTACAAGGAGCTATTTGTAAATGCCAATACGGGCAAGCTCCCGATACGTTAAAAGTACTTTCTCACGACAAGGAATATGCGAACGATAAGGACGCTTCCAAAAAGCGCATTGCCACCACTAAAGAGATAGGAGGAGCAACCTTAGAGAAAAACACTTTTGGCAATTGTATGAAAATAGGAGGAAATCCCCCACCACCTTGTAAACCAGTGATTACAGAGTGGAAGGATTTCTTCGACAAAGTAACCCTTAGCAATGGAGGCAATATCTTGTTAGAAGATAGCAAAGCCGTATGTGCTATAGCGGGAACTCCTTGCATTGAAATTATCGATCACGGACAACGAACCGAAGCTAGTGCCCAAAATTTCAAAAACACCAATAAAGAAATTCAACGACAAATAAATCCACTGGTAAACCCTCAGGAATTATTGAATAAAGAAAATGAAACCAAAGGAATTACGTTTAATATTCTAAAACAAGAACAATGTTAAAAGGTATAGAAAGTATCAAAGTGGATAGATATGGTGGAGTTAATAATGAAACCCTTTATATAAAAGTAGATAAATGGCTCTCTAAAACATCTGAAAAAGATAAAGAGAAGGGAGTTGTATGGCGTTGCTATAGTGATGATGGGAAAGAGCTCCTAAATGAAACAAAAACAGGTCCTTATTATTGGTTTATTGTCACAATATCTCCTAAATTTTCTGGTTGTGACTATTTTGTTGAGGCTAGATGGGTAGAGTCGAATCCCAATGAAGCTGTTAGGTTAAGAATAAGAAGAGAAGATGTTAAACCTAAAATCGTAGATAGTAAATGGTCAGAAACTGAGGGAGGAGCCGATATAAGAAAATCAAAAGAATTTTCATATGGCTATCCTATATATTTAACTCTTTACACAGAAGGACTCAATAACCAAAAGGTTATTATTGATGTTTATAAAAGGAAAATTGGGAAAGATCCTTATATAACTTCTTATATGGCGCAAGTATCATCTGGAGAAATTCATTTAGAAATAAACAATACATTTGAATGGTTAAGAAAAATAGGGGCAGGTAACAACGATGGATCTTTAGATGAATTTTATGTTAAAGTTAAAAATTTAAAATATGAATACATCTCTGATGGTAAAGATTCTGATCACGCTCGTTTCTTAAGGATTAGAAATAAAAACATAAGAACACAATCTACTAATTATAATGTAACTGCAAGTAAGGTAGGTCGTCCTGATTTTAGTTATAAACGTTATGAGCATTGTAAATTTGATAAAATAGTAATTATTGAGAATGAAGGTGAAGATGAAGAAGTTTCTACTACTATTTTTGAAAAGGAAAAAACAAAAACAAGCAATAGTTTAGTTTATGAAACAGTAGCTTCTGGGGAGTCTTATGGAGAAATTATAAAAATTGATATCAAGAATTTTGAAATAAAAGCATGTTTAAGTAAAAAACATACAAATGAGTTTACTATACAAAGAAAAGGAGGCAATAGTGTTACATATATAGATATTAACTCAAATAATGGTTATCGTATTTATTCACAAATTTCTAATAAGTATGTACTTCCTTCTCTAAAAGAATATATTTGGCCTATATCACCTATCATCTCTAATCTCTTTATGGTAGATATTCACTCTTGTAGGTACTTTAATGATACAAGTATGCCTACATTTATAATGAAAGTATTTCCTGACATTAAATGGGCATTTTCATTTTTTTTAAATTTAACCAATGATTTAGCAATAATGAGTAGAAATCTAACTCCTACACAATTAGCTAATTTTAGAGAAAATGCAGGAAAAATAGGCGCTGAAAAAAGATGGCAACAAAAACAAGCGTCAATTGGATTCTCTTTTAAAGGAGAATGGAATAAGATTGGAGATGATTCATATCGTCATTCTAATGAATTTACTGTTGAATATGAAGCTATATTTAAAAAAATATACAATATTCTTAGTTCTACAGTTAGTATAATTGATGGTATTACAAATATAACAGGAGGGGCTGCCCGTTTAATGAAACTAGGAGGACTTCCTATTACTTTTGCTATAACCCCTCCTAATATTAAAATAGAAGCTTCTTGGAAGGCTCAACAAGTAAAAGAAAGAGGAATCGTAGGAGTTCTTTTTAACATATCACTAATTGCAGAACCTCTTATAGCAGCTGAGTTTACAATTGATTTATTAGCTGGTATACTAGTAGCAGCTAGTTCTTTTACTACAGGAGGTGCTGCTAATAAAGCTGTATATGATATTTATAATGAAATAAAGGGATTCATACAAGAAGGAATAAAAAAAGGAGATGAAAATTCAAAGGTTAATTTTGAGTTTAATGGAGATTTTTATATTGATTTAGTAATATCAGCTGAAATAAATTTTGCATTAAATACCGAATTTAATACTAAGGATATAGCAAGTAATAAATCTCTTTGGGAACATAAAAATAAATTGAAAGCAGAAATGAAAGCGGGGGTTTTAGCTAAAGGGAAAGCAGTGATTCTAATAGTAGAGGCAGATGCAGAATTTGGAGCAGAAATAAAAGGAAGTGCTTCTATTACATTTGGTTCAATAGTAGAGTCTGAAAGTAGAGGAATTAGTCTAATACCAGTATTAATATTTGATGGGCTAAAAGGAGAGTACATACTAAAAATTAATGTAGGTCTCTCAGTTAAAAAATCAAGAGCTGGCTATGAAGGTGAAAAAAAAGCATCAAAAATCTTTTGGAAAAAATTTGATGTTTATGAGGAATTGGGGAAAATTTGGGGTTTTGAAATAAAAATTCCATTAACTTATTTTCCATTTATCAGGTGATTTTTCTAAAAAGATATATGTTAAGAATCATCTTTATATAGATTCTTTCTCTTTAACAATTTATATTTTGAAAATCATTTCTTAGATTTTAATATAGAGAATAATTCAATAGAATATCTCTAATAATATACAAAATAACATATTATATAGCATCATTATTTAATAATAATTTAGCATCAACAACATGAAATTACTTTTTTTAACATCATTAATAATTATCTCATTTCAAAAAAGTTTTGCCCAAAATATAGTTGAACTAAAACAATTAGTTTTCAATAAAGAATTAGATAAAAAGTTGATTGAGAAGCAAACATCTTTTGAAAAAAGAGAGTTAACATATCAACTTCCTTGTTACAATTTTCAGGGAGAGGAGATAGGGAAAAATTTTAGTTTTAATAAAATACTATTAGGGAGTGGATATATTAGCCTAATAGTAAATTCTTTAGATGAAAATAAGTTATTGGCAATTCGTATTTACCAAAGTGACAATCCACCTACTATAGGAAAGATAGAGAAAACTATCAAAATGGAATATGGGGAAGGAAAGGTATTATATAAAGAGATATATAAAGAACAGAACATAATGTATGGAAATATTACTTTAGGATGGGTTGATAGGAAAAATAGGTATCACATATATCTTAGTAAGTCTTATGGAGAAGAAAATAATAAACAATCATATTCTTTTTCAATAGACATTGTATTTATGGAAGCTGTATATCCCAAAACTTTAAATTTCCCTTGGAAATCTCTTATTGAAAGGTATGAATCATATCTTAGATTGCGTTGGTAGCTTGATAAAAGTGCCTGATAATTTAATTATGATTGCAGCAAATATATTAAATTGTCAATAAAACAATATAAAAAAACATTTAAATATTAAGTCTATAATATTTCACTATGAAAAAACCTTATTATATAATAGATTTTAGTGCTTCTGCTTGTCTATTTGAAATTAGAGTTAATGATTATCCAGTTATTCAAATGAATATTGAGGGGCAAGTTTCCTCAATGATTCCAATAAATTATGCCATATTAGAAACTGGAAAACAAATAATTTCTGCAACAATACTTCCTTTCATAGGCTCTACTGAATTACATTCCAAATCTGAATTGAAATTCAATATCAAACTATTTGATGTTTCAAACGATTTTGTTTTTGATAAACAGTTTTGTGACTATCAGTCAGAACCTATCCAAAAAAAGGGAATACCTATAATTAAATATATAAATACTTTTCTTGCTGAAGTCCCCTACAAATTGAGTGCTTGGCAAAATGGTGAAAATTTAAAAGACATAAAAAAATGTAGAGAAAAATTAGAGTTGGCATACAATAATATTGCTAAAATTATTCAAAATAAACAATATGACATATTTAAAAGCTTAATTTCTAAGAGAGAAAGCAATATGGCTACCTCAATGTATTTATCTGAGGAAGAAAAACAAAATCGAGTAGAAGGATTGCTTTCTGATTTTAATTCAGGATTTAAGGTACAACCTATTCCAAAAGAATGTGTAATGTTTCTATATGCTGATAATCGCGTAGCTATGCTCAAAAAGATCAATGGAGAATCTGCCTTATATTTAAAAAATAAAGAAACGGAAGAAGAGTTAATGTTAGATATTTCCTTCTATATACCTAAGTGTAAAGAAGAATTTGAAATTATTTGAAAACTCATCATGTATTTATTTTCTTAACACACAACAAAAATAATATAGAAGGTTAAAACAGACGAAATAAAATAAAAGTATAATTTCTAAAATAATATAGATATGTCTTTCAAAGTTAAATTGGAATTAGACGGAAAAACTTACAATGTGTTAGCCTGCAAATATGAACTTTCTCAAAGTAGAGATAGAACAGGCTTACCTGAAGGAATGCCTACAGGAGGCGAAATACATCTCCGCTTAGAAAGTACAGGAGAACCTGATTTCTTTAAGTGGATGAGAGATAATAATGAGACCAAAGATGGTAAGATTATCTACTATCGCCGTGATGCTATGAGTAAGTTGCAAGAACTTGTCTTTAAGAAGGCATTTTGTGTAAACTTTATAGAAGATTTTAACGCCAATAGTGCAGAACCTCTACAAATAGAGCTTATTATATCGGCACAACAACTTATCATCGGAGGAGTTTCTTTTGAAAAGCAATGGAAAATTAATTTATAAAAAGTGTTTTCTATTGCAAAATCAAATAGAGCAATATATTTGAACTAAATTATCCCAATAAATTACCCTTTAAAAAGAGAATCTTATGAGTACAAAAGATGAACAATTCACTGGTTATCGCACCAATCACCCTGATGATCTTGCCCACTTTGCTTCAGTGAGAAACTTTCAAGACTTTTTAGTGGACAAGGCTAATCCTGTAGTGATGGTTACCCTTACTATTGATGGTAAAGGGTTCTTAGATAATGCTACTTTTGAAACCCATCTTACCCAACATACCAATGCCCACGATGAGTTTACTATTATCGTCAATGATACAGCTATTGATGACTTTAAAGGGCAAGTAATGAAAAACTCTCAAGAACTCTTAGGGCAGAACATTACTATTCATTTCCATCAGTATGGAAGTGTTATTTACACTTTTAGAGGGATTATTGCTCATATCTGCAATAAGAAAAATCAGGGAGGAGGTTATGGTAAATTACATATCTCTGGCTATGCCCCAAGCATTGTATTAGATGGAGGAAAAACTTGTCAGTCGTATGAGAATAAGACACTTCCAGAAATTATCAAAGAAGCTACAGAGGAATATCCACAGGAATCACAAATCCATATAGAGGGACTTATCAATAATGAAGAGAAAATCCCTTATACTGTACAATACAATGAGTCTGATTACCAATTTATCCAGCGCCTTGCCAAGCGTTATGGAGAGTTTTTCTATTATAATGGCACACAATTTATCTTTGGTAGTCGGGCACAGAAAACCATAACTCTTTATGAAGGGGGTGACCTTAGGGAGGTTGAATTTGATCTGCTACTTAAACCTCAAAAGTTTAACTATCTTTCCTATAATTCACAAATGACCAGAACAGAGGTTAAGGGTAGTGAGCAGACAGAGACACAGTACAAAGAGAATCCATTTCAATTTACGGCTATCAAGGCTTCAGAGAAAGTATTTGCCAAGACTACCGATCAGACTTATGGAGCTTTGCCAGATGAGTTTCGAGGAGATTATTTGAAAGATGCTGTCCAAAGAGAAAAAGAGAGTCGTGAGCAGTTAATGCAGGTCAGAGGAAGAAGCAGAAACCCTCATGTACATATCGGATGTTTTGTAAAGCTCATAGATATCAATGGCTTACCCATGGAAACCTATCGAGTGATAGATGTAACTCATTATCAGGGAGAAGGCATCTATTACAATGAGTTTGTAGCCATCCCGGATGTATTCGTAGCTTACTATTATGACGAACAAGCACTTCCAAAAGCTGAACAACAGCCTGCACGGGTGATTGACAATAACGACCCCGAAGGTTGGGGACGCGTGCGCGTACAGTTTATTTGGCAAGAAAAACATCAAACCAAAACCCCTTGGATACGTGTGGTACAACCCCATGCAGGAGGCGGCAAAGGCTTTTACTTCATCCCCGAAATAGGCGAAGAAGTATGGGTAGATTTTGAAGATCAGAATGCTGAACGTCCGTTTGTAGTAGGAAGCAACTACAATGGTAAGGAATTTAGTAAATACCATACAGCAGGCAATGACAAGAAAGTGATACACACCCGCTCAGGTACTAAAATTATCCTCAATGATGCCGAAGGTAGTGTGTTTATAGAAGACCCCAGTGGTAATACCTACTTAATGGACGGACAAGGAAATATCAATGTAAGTGCTCCTAAGAATATTAGTTTTACAGCGGGAGAAAATGTAAATATCAAAGCGGGAACTAATTGTATTATGGAAGTAGGAAATGATATGTTCACTACAGTACAAAATAACAATAGTGTAGAAATTGTTAATAATCATAGTTTTAAATCTAAGGACTATAAGCAGACAGTACAAGGAGCTAAAACAATAGATATTGAAGGTAATTTAGTAGAAAATACAGCAGAGACTACCCATACAGCAAAGAAAGGAAATATTACCATACAGAGTGCGGGTGTTTCTAAGGTGTTAGGTAAAAAAGATGCTATGGTCAATAAAGGATAGCTATGGGAAAAACATTATTATTTTTACTCTTAACCCTGCAGCTCGCTAGCTGTCAAAACTATAACAACAGTAATAAGAATATGAACGAACAAGAATATGAATGGGGCATAGCAGTAAATACTCCTATAGGCTATCCAATACGATTCTACGCTGCTATGGTAGGAGGAAGACCTATTGTAAGAGAGTTGTACACTAAAAAAGAAGAACCCGATTGGGGAAATGCTTATGGATATGAAAGTCTTTCAATGGATAAACTACCTAAAAGCGTAGATATGGTATGGCTGTCCTATAAAGAAGATTGCTTCTATAGGCTCAAAACCGCTATTGATTACGAAAAGGTAGAGAAACTTTTTAGAGAAGGTTTTAATCAAAGAGTCCCTAATGGAGAAGTAAGACATAAAACCTATGATACTATAGTAGTGGGTATTGCCCCCGGTGGCGTAGTAGTGTTATGGGTGGGGTATGGTTATTTGCCTCTTACAGAAATAGGAAGATATCAAGCTGATAAAATAGTGCTTAAAGAGCCTGAAGGATTAGACAATCACCAAAAACTTATATTTGACAAAGAGTATGCTAAAAGATTATTAACTAATAATACTATCATTCCTGAGGATTTTCGTGAAGCAAACAAAAATAAACCCATTCCCTTTGGTCTATGGGATAGCTATCGGGACAATCAGTATCAGTGGTATCCTACTTTTGAAATTCCTAATGGGAAAATAGGGGATGTAGATTATCAGTATTGGAATGGAGAAGCGGACACCTTTTTTTTCACAGACTTTATAGCCTTAGAGGGACATAAAGAGGTTTTTGCTCCCCAAGAATTGTATCACAATATAAGAAAACTTCCTTTGTTTAAGGAAATACGTTTTACTTATAAGGCTGAAGATGGCATAAAGTACGGAATAAAGATTGAGTTTGATTGGGAAGATATTTTAGCAACCTATAAAAAGGTATTTGGGGAACATCCTGAGGAAGTAAAAGCACATTTGGATATTCGGCTAAATGCAGCTAATACCGAGACGAGTATCTGCTTGGTAGGCGATAATGGGAAAGAGGCTTTTGTAGAAGGAGTTAAGAACATTGAGTTTGGAAGAGCCGATCAAAAATATGCACCACCTTTTGATAACTAATAAATAGATAAAAAATAAAAAAATGAGAACATACTTACCAAAAATAGGAATGCTACTCTTAGCGATATTCCTAACCTCTTGTTTCTTTAAAACTAAAGATAATAAAGAAAGCAAAGAAACTAAAGAAACTAAAGAAGTCAAAGAAAATAAAGACGACAATATGAAATGGACAGCCAAATACAACTTTATGGACTTGTACAAAAAGAGAAACCATGGATTCAATCCAGGTTCGGACAAGGAATTGAGTTTGGTGTTTTCCCCTATGGAGAATGTCATTATCTTGGGAGCACAAAAGGACACTCCTAATTTTGACCCCACGGCAACAGAAAAGCAAGCGGTACTCTATATCTCTACGGATAGAGGGCAATCCTATAAGGAACTCATCCTTGAAGGAAATGATGTCTATGATATGGTAGCCTATACGAAAGAGCATAGCATTATTAAGACTTCTGGAGATAAAAATAAATATATATACCTCCTTAATCATAAGACTTTTCAGTTGAAAACAATAGATAAGTATAACAGAGATGAAGAAATTTATTACAGTGATTTTGATGGGCAATTTCTCAAATGCAAAAAAAATGGAGTGCGTTTTTTAGCAGATGTATTAAGTAAAGACTCTGTAAAGTTATATGAGATACCTAAAAAACTCACAGCTTATCAGTACTATCCTATTCATCAGAATGGAGATATTCTATATTACAATGGAATATTAGAGCTTCGTACTTACAACGTAATTACAGGAGAAGACAAGCTCTTTAATCAACTTAAACATAAATATAATTATTTCTTTCCTGAAAATTCGTCTGATTACAATACCCCTCTTTCTTTGCAAAATGCAAAAAATGAGAATGATGAGGAAACATATGAATTGATGATTTACGATCTTGACGAGAACTTTGTCCGTAAGATAACCAAAGAGAATCGTGAAAAGTACTATTACTATAAGGACTTTATTTGTGATTATACAAGGCTTCACACACATACTGAATTGCGTTTTTCCTTTGACAAAGGGAAAACGTGGAAAACCCACAAAATTCCTATGGTAGGTTTGTTTGGTTTTAATAAGAATGTAGGTTTCTTTGAGGACAAATATATTGTTTTTGAGGGTATTTTCTTTCGTGGAGATTCTCCAGAGAGTGGCGGGCGCATAATGGTAGGGGAGTTCTTGAAAGACTGATTTGACTAATAAAAAACTACTAAGCATCTTAATTGTTTAGCCCCTGATGGTACATTTCTTGCAGCTCGTGTCGACTACTAAGTAGAGTCTCTGGCTTTCTAAGGGAGCTGTAAGCAAACGAGGTATTAAAACAGCAGTATTGTTTTAATATTTCAAGAAAAAAACGTATCTTTGCACAAAAGTAACTCACATGAGAAAAATCTATTTACCATTTACTATTTTATTGATTTTGAATAGCTTATTATTGCAAGCGCAAAACAAAACGTACAAGATACGTACGGTGGCTTTCTACAATGTAGAAAATCTCTTTGATACGATCAATGATCCTAAGAAGTTTGACGATGATCGTACCCCTATGGGTAAAGACCATTGGACCAGTAAGCACTACTATGATCATGTGAACAAGCTCGGCCAGACTATCGCTAAGATAGGTAAGGATGTGACTGGGCAAGCGCCTGACTTTGTAGGGCTTGCGGAGGTAGAAAATCGAGAAGTAGTCGAGGATTTAGTCAATTCCGAAGCTCTCAAGGACAACTATTATGGCATTGTACATTACAATTCGCCTGATGCCCGAGGGATAGATGTGGCTTTTATCTACAAACAAAGTGTATTCAAGCCTACAAAAACCTCCAAGCACTTTTTGGATATAAAAGATGCAGCCGGTAAGCGTCGCTATACTCGTGATCAGATACTCATTTCTGGAGAGATGGATGGGGAGGAAGTGCACTTTATCGTCAATCACTGGCCTTCGCGCTCAGGAGGGGAAGCCGCTTCGCGCCCCTTGAGAGAGGCTGCTGCCGCACTGAACAAGAGGATTTTCGATTCGCTAACGGCTATAAATCCTATGGCAAAGGTAATCAGCATGGGAGACTTCAATGACGATCCGACCAACTCCGGATTCAAAAAGATTCTCAAGACCAAAGCCGATAAGAAGAAAGTACAGCAAGGGGACTTGTATAACCCTATGGAGAATATGTACAAAAAGGGAATAGGTACCTTAGCTTATCGTGATAGCTGGAGCTTGTTTGACCAGTTTGTCCTCACCTATGGCTATTTGGCTAAAGAAGCAGAAGGTTATAAATATTGGAAAGCAGGAGTATTCAATAGTCCAGAGCTGGCCAATCCTTCTGGTAAGTATGCGGGCTATCCTTATCGTAGCTATGCCAACGGAAGTTATACAGGGGGGTACTCAGACCACTTTCCTGTATATCTGTACCTGATAAAAGAATTTTAGTAGACAGTGGTCAGTCATCATAGACTGACCACTGAAACTTAATAAACCTCACGCCCAGAGAAGAAAAATCCTATTTCTCTTTGGGCGTTTTCGTTGGAGTCAGAGCCATGAATGGCGTTTTCTCCTACACTCTCCCCATATTTGGCACGGATAGTTCCCTCTGCCGCCTTGGCTGGATCTGTAGCTCCGATAAATTCACGGAAAGCTTCTACTGCATTTTCTTTCTCTAAAGCAATGGCTACAATAGGGCTACGCGACATGAAAGCCACCAACTCAGCAAAGAAAGGGCGTTCCTTGTGGATTTCGTAAAACTTCTCCGCTTCCCTTTGGCTGAGCCATACATACTTAAGGGCTATAATTCGGTAGCCACCCTTGATGATTTGGTCAATAATAGCCCCAGTATGCCCTTTTTCTACGGCATTGGGCTTAATCATGGTAAAAGTTTGATTGGTTGTCATAAAAATATTTTTTAATTAAACAATTGATTTTTAATACTTTATAAGTATATAAAAAAGATAAAATAGATTCAGAGAAAAAATTTGCGTAAAAGTACAAAAAAATATTGAAATAAGGTTGCAGATTATTATTTTTTTTGTACCTTTGCACTCGGCAAGTCCTACACGACCAGCTCCCTTAGAATCCTCCAGGGTGGGAACGCAGCAAAGGTATAAGGTTGTAGCGGTGCGATGTAGGTAGCTTGCCATTTTTTGTTTAGTAATGTTAGAAAATAATTTATAATCTACTTAAAATCAATAAATTATGACAGAGCAACAGATCTTAAAAAAAATTGATAAGTGGAATGAGGATGACCATATCCAAGCCATTGTTGATTTTATTGAAAATCTTCCACACGAGAGCAAAACCACTGAAGTACTTAGTGAATTAGGCCGAGCTTACAACAACCTCTATTGGTTGGATTCCAATAAAGAGAATGAGAAATATCTACAGCGTGCGGTAGAAGTATTTAAGTACCTTGAGCCAGAAATTGGAGATACTGAGAGCTGGAACTATCGTATAGGCTATTCTTACTTCTATCTTAATGATATGGAGAACGCTAAGAAGCACTTACTTAAAGCAACTTCCCTTTCAGGTACACAGGAACTATTGGACTATCTTTCCATAGCCGAAGAGAAAGGAATTACTCTATTGGATGCTGTAGCAGGAGGTAGAGGAGGGGTAGAATATATCTTGGAGAACTACAAAAGAGCCATAGCACAGTATGCTCCGCAGATGACAGATCGCTTAGGAGCTCCCGCTACCGAACAGAAGATAGAAGCGCTCGAGAAGCGCTTAGGCTTTGCCCTATCCGAGGAGTTCAAGCAACTTCACAGAACCTTTGATGGACAGACAGGTGCCCCTTTCTATAGTGCAGGACAGCGCTTCGTATCCTTGGACGAGATAGAAGCCTATCAGGATGAAATGGAACAATACTTAGAGGCTCATTATGGTAAGAATTGGCAAAAAGTACGTATTCCAGAAGATGAGTTTGTAGAAGAAGGCTATATAAAGAACCGTCTCTATTCACGCAAATGGGTGCCCTTTATGGTTCAAGAATTAGAAGGAGAGGATGCCCCTAGCTATTTGTGTTTTGACTTTGACCCAGATGAGCAGGAAGGAATCTTCGGGCAACTCATAGGGGTATCTCCTGCTGAGAAGATAGAAGATTGTGAACTGGACTTTATCTATCCAAATATTTTCCAATGGGCAAATGTTATGATAGAAGGAATGAAAAAAGGTCAATTGGCATACTCAGAGGAAAAAGACGCCTTAGAGTTCCTCTCTCGAGGAAACTTTGAGCCTTCTTACTATAGCGAGGAAGAAAGAGAATCCTTAGAGGAATATATCCAAGAAAATATAGGAGAATTCGACGAGGTACTCCATGAGTTAGTATCTCCAGATATTCATTGTGATATCTATATCGTAAAACCAACTCCCGAGCGTAACTATTATACCTTAGTTACTGGAGGTATGGGCGCTTATGCGATGAATGTTCCTGATGGGTTCAATGGAAGTCCCTATGCTGAGATGTGCATTAACTTGCCGCCTACTTGGAATCTTAAGAGTGAAGATGAGAAAGATTATTGGCCTATCCGTTGGCTAAAGATTCTCTCTCGCTTGCCTATAGAGCAAGATACCTTTTTAGCTTGGGGACATACAGTACCTACAGGAGAGCCTTTGGAAGGGACTAACTTTACCTGTATGTTGCTCATTGCAGCCGATAATAAGGACGGAGAGGATGCCGTGGCACACTTGGCACCTTCAGGTAAGGAGGTGAACTTCTATAGCATAGTACCTCTATACGAACAAGAGATGCTCTACAAGCTGGAGAATGATAGCGGAGCACTCTTAGAACTCTTCTCAGAGAAGGAAATTCCCTATCCTCCTGTGGTAGATGTACATCGCCAGAATGTATGTGAGGGCTATACTCCTACTCAGAATTCCAATCTCTTGGATGAGGTATACTGGGCATTCACCCAAGAAGCCTATCCAGGACTGATGATCTTCTGGGAAGCTGTGAAGACCTACAATTCGGATGTAGAGAATGATTTGGAGGATTTCAATCCTTTTGGAACTATTTTCCGTTCGCCTAAGGTGAAAATCATGTACGAAGCTTGGATAAAGAGCCGAAAAGAACTCTATGACTTTGAGATATTGGCCAATGAGAACCTCTTTGACGAAGAACCTGATGAAAATGGTCTTTATCAAGCGCTTATCGTCGCCGAGCTCTACTCAGGAGATGGGGCTGCCTTTGGAGCTTTGGAACTCTTGTGGTTGATTCACAATACCTTGTCCAACAAAGACTTGGGAGATCACATCTTCTTTGAAGGCTTCGATATAGAAGGATATGAAGAGGATGGAACACCAGTAATATTTATCAATTGTGGCTCTTAGTTAGCTTTTCAAATAGTATGACAAGAGGCTGTACCTGATTTAGGACAGCCTCTTTTTTTAGTTGTGATAAAAGGGTTTTTATAATACGCCCTCAAGGGCTTTGTTTACTTCGCGTACAGCTTGTGTGCTTTCGTTGAATTTAGCTTTTTCAGCCTCATTGAGTTTTACCTCTATGATGCGTTCTACTCCATCACGACCGATGATTACAGGTACCCCTACGCATACATCTTTCTGTCCGTATTCTCCTTCCAGAAGTACAGAACAAGGGAAGAGTTTCTTCTGGTCGCAAGCAATCGCCTGTACCAAGGCAGAAACAGCCGCACCAGGGGCATACCAAGCGGAAGTACCCAAGAGCTTGGTAAGAGTAGCTCCTCCTACTTTGGTATCTTCAGCCACTTGAGAGAGGCGCTCTGCAGAAAGGAATTCGCTTACAGGCACCCCACGATAGCTGGCAAGGCGTGTAAGAGGTAGCATACCGCTATCACTATGAGCCGCGATTACCATACCATCCACATCGGAGATAGGGCTGCCGAGGGCTTCTGCTAAGCGATATTTGAAACGGGCAGAGTCCAAAGCACCACCCATACCGATGATGTGATTTTTAGGTAGTTTGGTGGCTTTGTGTACCAAATAAGCCATGGTGTCCATAGGGTTGCTCACTACAATGACAATAATGTTAGGAGAGTGTTTTACCAATTGTTCGACTACCGACTTTACAATATTGGCATTGGTACCGATAAGTTCTTCACGAGTCATGCCAGGCTTGCGAGGAATACCAGAGGTGATTACCGCAACATCGCTACCTGCGGTCTTGGAATAGTCATTAGTGACCCCTACGATACGGGTATCGAAGCCATTAAGAGAAGCTGTCTGCATAAGATCCATAGCTTTTCCTTCGGCAAAACCTTCCTTGATGTCGATAAGGACAACTTCGGAAGCGAAATTCTTTAGTGCAATGTATTCTGCACAACTGGCACCGACAGCACCAGCGCCTACTACAGTTACTTTCATATAAAAAATTTTTTAAAATGTTATTGTATCCGATGTCAAAGGTAAATAAAAAAAATGACATAAACAACCTTTTGATAAACTTTATTTGGAGGGATATTAAAAAAAGACATTCGCTCCTATCGAAGGGGCGAATGTCCTATATAATATATTAGTGAAGAAAGCCTATTTTTTCAACCAATTGTTGGAGAACTTACAGTTTCGGTACTCTCCTTTGACAGAGACGAAAGTCTTCTGGATAGCTCCTTTGATCCACTTTTGTACAGCTTCCAATTGTTTTTCCTTCAGCGCTAAGTCTTTGATTCGTATATAATCATTTACAAAATCAGCGGTATGCTCATTGGTACGATTGGTCACGCGGTATATTTTATACATTTTTCTACCGGTTCTATCTTCGTCCATGATAGGGGTAGAGACCTCATCGTCCTTGAGAGAAGCTACCTGAGAGTAGAGTAGAGGTTCCATACGAGTGAGCTCGAACTTAGTAGAATAGTCCTCGGGATTGAGCAGCTGTCCGCCATCTTCTCTTGTTTCCTTCTCATCTGAGAAATTCTTAGCAGCTTCGGCGAAAGTAAATTCTTTGTTGATGATCTTATCACGGATATCATTGATTTTCTTTTTGGCTTCTTCCAAGGAGTTTTGAGGAATCTGAGGCACCATAAGGATATGGCGTACAGAGATTTCCTTACCACGTATCTTGACTACTTGTAGGATATGCCATCCGAAATCTGTCTTGAAAGGGTCAGATATTTCTCCTTCTTGGAGGGAGAAAGCCACATCCTTGAACTCTTTGGCAAAGCTTGATTTTCTGTTGAAAGTCAGCTCTTTGCCCCCTGTAGCTCTGTCGGCAGAGTAGAGGATAGCCTTGGTGGAGAAGCTTGTTCCATTCTCCAAGACATCTTTTTTGATTTCTTTGAGTTGTTCTATGACCTTATCTATCTCGCTCTGAGGGGCTTTAGGTTCTATAACAATTTGAGCTATTTCCAGTTCTGTGCCGATTGTAGGAAGCTCATCCTTAGGAATCTTGTTGAAGAATTGCTTCACCTCCTCGGGAGTTACCTCGATATTCTCTACAATTTTAGCTTTCATGCGGGAGCTTAGTTCGTTCTGGCGAAGAATCTCGAAGAGCTCGTCACGAAGGGATTGTTCGTCGTCCTTGTGGTAGAAATCTACTACTTTCTTGATGTCGCCCAATTGTTCCACGAGGAAGTCGATACGGCGATTCACCCCGTCGCGAATGTCATTGTCAGAGATTTTGATACTATCCTGAATGGCTTGGCTCACATAGAGCTTGTCCTCCATGAGCTTGCCTAAGAGTTGGCAGCGGGTAACATTCTTGGTATCCACGTTTTGGGATTTGAGTTCCACCAAAGCGCGGTCAATATCTGTTTCCAAGATTAGGTAATCCCCCACGACGGCCGCCACCCCATCTATCTTGTTTTTGGGAGATTGCGCCCATAGAGCAGAGGTGGAGAGTAGGGAAAATAGGAATAATTGGCAAAGGATACTAATTCTGTTCATAGATCTCAAGTTGTTTTTTTTCAATGGCACTATTGATAATCTCTTTTTCTAAAGTGTTGATATATTTGCTTTTGCGTTTGTTTAAAATAATTTGTTTCAAAGTAGGGTAAGCATATTCCATAGGCGCATAGTCGGAGGTCTCCAAGAAATTGTTGATTTTGACCAAATATACCGAAGAAGAATCTCTTTCTTCTATGAGCTGATGGAGATAGCTTTTTTTGAGTTTGTCCTTGAGTAAGGGGAGCTTTTCCTCTACTTCACTGGCTCTGACCCACACAGAATCATTCAGAAAGGAAGAAGTGAAGTGGGGGGCAAGGGAATCTATATAATGCCTATCCTTGGACGAATAGGTACGAAAAGCCGCTGAAAGCTTAGGGCTTATCTCGGTAGAGGATAGCTGGATATACCTGAGCTGTACCAAGTCCTCACTTAGGCGGAAAACCTCTTTGTTAGCCTCGTAGAAATCCTCCCTTTCCTTGCGAGAGATGGTGGTATCAATCTGTTGGGAGAGCAAGTCTAAGTAGAACTGAGTGTACAGATCCGTGCGGTATTGACTGACTAAGTGTTCGAATTCTTCTTGTTTTTCTTTGTTGATATTCTCTTCCGCCTTGAGGAAAAGGAGCTTTTTCAGTGCCCAATTATTGATATAGGGGGTTACGATTTGTACACTATCCTCAAGCGTATAATCCTTGGGGAGAAGTTTTTGGATATCCTCCTGATAGAGGTAATAATTACCCACTTTGGCCACAATAGTACGATCCTTCTCGGAGGAGCTTAGCCATTGGCAGCTGCTTACAAGAAGGCCTACAAGGAGAAAAGAGGACATTATTTTCCAGTTCATTTTAACGTTTCTTAACAAGAGGTGTAAAAACAGCGCAAGTTACAGCTATTTCCTGAGAAAAACTAATTAATTAATTTTGTTTTAACTTTCAGAGGGGGATTTAGGCAAGAAGGACTCAGTGGAAAAGGAGTCCTTGTACTGGAAAATATAGGTGCGTATCCAAGTATTGGTTTTCATAATAGGGTTGTAGAAGAGAGATTCTTCGGTGGTTTTTTTAGGAATCAGCTCCATAGCACCTTCGTTCAGGTACATTAGCGCTGTTCCTACGATAAGAGACCACTTGAGCATACCGAAAACAGCCCCCGCTATACGGTTAAGGAAGCCTAAGGAGACACTCTCTAAAATCTTTGTCAGGAGCTTCCCTGCCAGCCCTACCAAAACAAGGACAATGAGAAAGGTAATGATAAAAGCCAATACCTGCTCGGTCTTGGCAGAAAAAGAAAAAATATCACTGATAAATGGCGCTACCATAGCCGAAAAGTGAATAGCCCCCCATAGAGCTACAAATACAGCAATAAGAGAGGTTACTCCCCAAATAAATCCTTTGAGAAAGCCCTGTACTATACCAAAACCTAAAAAGACGCCTAAAACAATATCTATATTACTCATAATACTAAAAAAGAGATGGGAGCGCCATCTCTTTAAAATTCTTAATATTCATCCTCATTCCAAAGATAATCTTCTTCTGTGGGGTAGTCTGGCCAAATCTCCTCGATAGATTCATATATTTCTCCCTCATCTTCGAGGGCTTCAAGGTTCTCCACTACTTCCATAGGAGCTCCTGTACGGAGGGCATAGTCAATAATCTCTTCCTTGGTAGCTGGCCAAGGGGCATCACTTAAGTAGGAAGCCAGTTCTAATGTCCAATACATACAATTTGAATTTATTAGTAAATATTTGTTTTTCAAATAGGGCACAAAAATATAAAAAAAAATGATATTTAAAACATTTTTCTACTATCTTTTTTCTTTTTTTTTCGAATGAGTAATTATCGCATTGATTATCAGTCGGGTATATTTATTTTTTATATTTATTCCAATATTCGATAAGTAGTGCTAAAAGCTCCTTGTGACTGATTTGCATCGTGGAACTTGAGATACTAACCGAGGTACCACACAGGCGGAGGTTCCACTGCATCATTTTCCTTAGAAAAGGGCTCTTTTCCTTGGCGATATAGGCCTGAGGATCCTTGAGCATGATTAGGACAGATTTGCTTCCTCTGACTTCGAAAACCTCGAAACCTGTAATTTCCTGCCAAGGGATAAATAGTTCATTACGGATTCTCAAGTATAAGCCTTCGGGATTGGCTCGAAGTACCCATCGCTTGTTAAGTAGATTCTTGATGGTAAAGAATAAAGCCAATAAGGCAAAAGCAATAGCGGCTATCCCTATGCCCTGAACCAAGAGAGGGCTTCTCTTCCCTGCGGCAATTTCTTCCCCATGAAGCACAAAATAAATGCCTGCTGCCAAAAAGAGCAAAGAGAGAAAAAGCAGGAAAATGTTTTTTTTACGACTGGTGTATATTTCCATGATTTTAGATAATAGTTGTTAGTTGTCAGTTGTCAGTTGTCAGTGAGCAGTGAACAGAGGTCAGTTGTCAGTGAGCAGAGGTCATTAATCATTGAACATTGATCATTAATTTAGTATTCGCCTTTGAACACTTCTTGGATACTGGAGAAAGAGTTCTTCAGTAGCTTTTTTAGTTTTTTAGGTTTCTTCCAAGCACATACTTCAATGTCTTCTTCCTGTTGGGGAGAGAGGTTTTCAGTGGCATCACTATACATATTGTACCAAGAGGTTTTTTTTAGGCAATATTTTTGATCCTGAACGTATATATGGTAGGTGATAGTCCTCAGTCCTAATAGCCGTAAGGAGGCAAGGGCTGTCTCTTCCTGCACTTCCCTCTGAGCACATTCTGCTATCTGCTCTCCTGCTTCTAATTTCCCTTTGGGTAAGTCCCATTTTCCTTTTCTCTTGATAAAAAGAATACGTCCCTTGGGGTTACGTACTACTCCACCTCCAGCCTCTATACAAATGAGAGCGGAGGTGAAATAGCTAAAGAAATCTTCCCCCTTGTCTATATAAAAAACGAATTTTCCCGACTTAGCCTTTTCTACTTTTTGTAGAAAATCTTTTACCGAGAGAGTGGTAAGAGAAAAGAGTTTGCCCTTTTTCTTACGCGCCTTTCTAAGGTTGTTGGTAACCCATATTTTTTTATTATCGAAAAAAACTTTATACATAGGGGGTAAATATTTGTTATTCAATCACTAAAGTGCGTTCTTGTTCGAATCCTTCTACCTCAAAAATCAGTTGATAGGTACCCTTAGGGAGATAGCATTTACCATTATCAGCCTTCTTGAAGGTAGTTAGGAGTTTTTTCTCGTAGGCGATACGTCCTTCCTCATTGAAAACCAAGTCAAAAGGAATAAAGTTGAACCCTACTTTGGTTTGATAAGAGAATTTGGACAAGGTGATTTTATTCTTTACTACACTGATTTTTACTTCAGTACCATCCATAGAGGCAAAAGACTCCAGATAAAGGACAGGAACCTTAGGAGCTGCCCAAGGGTTTTCAGCATTACCCCATTGCGCCGAGTACTTGATGGAGTAGGTATCCTTCAAGGGGTAGAAGAGTTGGTCTTGTACCGCGGCACGTATCTCACGGAGACTGGCGATATTAGCCGTAAAGAATCCATGTCCCTTGGTACCTATATACAACTGATTGTCCTGAGGATTGATCGCAATAGCGCTTACTGAAGTTCGAGGGAGATTCTGCTTGAAGACATGCCATTTTTCTCCCATATCGAAAGATACATAGAGCCCATTCTCGGTACCTAAGTAGAGCACCTGTTCGTTGGAAGGGTCTTCTACAATCACATTGGCAGTTTCCTCAGGGAGATTGGCCTTGAGGTTATCCCAGCTTTTTCCCATGTTGTTACTACGGAAAATCAGTGCTTGGTGGTTGCTGTTCTGTAGGATAGCATATACACGTTCCTGTTTGTGCTTGGAGGCCAGCAAACAAGAGACACGATTCTGTGCAGGGAAAGACGAATAAATCATTTGCCAAGAGACCCCACCATTGTCCGAGGTGTATATCATTCCGTCATCACTTCCGGTATAGAGAAGGCCAAACTGGAAAGGAGATTCACTGATGGCTGAGATAGTGCCATAGGAGAGATTCCCTCCCTTGTCCCCATTGGTCAAATCAGGAGAAATAGCCTTCCATGCCTTCCCTTCGTTGAGGGACTGGAAGAGTACATTGGCACCTGCATATAGGATAGTATTATTCTGAGGGGAAAGAGATAGGGTCGTTTCGATAGGGTAACGCTGTTTGGTTTTCTTGTCATAAGGGAGAATAATTCTGCTTTGTCGCAAAGGTAATATTTCCCCGAAAGGCTGGGCAAGAAAAGACTTGTTCTCAGGCGTAGTGACGAGCTTTCCGTTCTCGCTACTTACCATAAGCCATTGATTGTTAGTATATTTTACTACACCTCCGTTCAGGATATTGGCATATAGAGCTCCTTCGTTGGGCTTGCCTATAGTAAGGGAGGTTACATAGGCTGTCTGAGGCATTTCCTGCTTAGCCCACGTACGTCCTTGGTCGAGAGATTGGAAAGCCCCTTGGCTAGTAACCAAGATAATCTGTTTGCCATCGGCAGAGAGCTGATATACCTTTTGGTTCATAGGGTTGTCCTTGATAAGTGTCCAAGTAATCCCCCCATTGTTGGATTTGAGAAGTGGCACTCCTGAGAGGTATAGTTCGTTCTCCTGTTGAGGATTTACTGCCAGAGCCCCTACCTCATATCCCTTACTATAGAAGACATTGGTAAGAGGTTTGTTATTTTTCTTCACCCAAGACTTTCCACCGTCATTAGAATAGTAAATCTCAGCTCCTACCACAGCAGGGAGCGCATCGGTGAGTTTGGTCAGTTCATTAGGGGCGATTCCTGCGCGAACCATTTCCTTAAGGCTGTTGGCATTGTACTTATTTTCCAAGAAATGGTTATAGATGTATTGGTTGATTTTTTCGTTGTCCAATCCTAAAAAATCCTTGCTTGATAAGCCCTGAAGGCTGATTTCGTTCAGGGGTTCTTTGACCCTTTCGCGGTTGTCCACTAGGGCATAGAGCGAGGTCGGGCTGAATACTGCCAAGGATATTTTTCCTATATTTCCCTGAGGGAATCCAGAGCCTGCTGTGGAGATAAGCTCCCAAGAATCCCCAGCATTGGTGCTCTTATAGATACCTGATTTTTTCCCAGAGGGGTTGATATTATAGGGTGTTTTTTCCATATCCCAAGCCGTCATGTAGAGTGTCTGGTCAGCGGAAGGGACTTTTTTTAGTTCGCTGACACCTACTTGAGCAAAGGTCTGTTTCCAGCTTTTTCCTTTGTCGGAAGTACAGAGTACCCCCGCTATGGAGCCATCCTCTCCCAGAGAATTCAGACAAGCATTGGTAGGGGAGGTCAGGACAATCTGGCGTACATTCATATTGCCAATAGGAGCAGCCGTCTCCCAATCTTTAGCATATTCCTTGATGAAAACCCCTTGGTAAGTGGCGACCCATAAGGTACGATTGTCCCAATCCACAGCCATGGCCATGGTCTGCGGAGACATTGTCTCGGAGAAAGTAGGAGTGAAGCTTGCTCCATTGTTGTCACTATACCATACTCCGGACTGAGATAGGGCTACATAGAGCTGATAAGGATCCTTAGGATTGCGTTCTATTTGGATAATCTCTCCAGCCCCTCTTGTAAGAGGAAGCGCTTGGAAAGGGATATTCTTAACCCATGACTTTTGTACATTTTGGGTTCGTATAGCCTCTTGCCTATCTTGGGCATTGGTTATACTCACTATAGAGAGAAGTGCGGTTAAAAATACTATTTTTTTCATATTTTTGAGAATAAATATTTGGTGTTTATTAATAGATATTTTTCCAGTATTTTCGGGCTTTTTCTAAATCTTCAGGGGTATCTATGCCTATATTTTCTACCTCGGAGAGTACCATCTTGATACGTCGGCCATTTTCTAAGTAGCGCAACTGTTCGAGTTTCTCCATCTCCTCCAGGGGGGTAGGGCTTAGGCGATAGAACTCCATAAGGGCATCCTTACGGAAGGCATACACCCCGATATGTTTTTTGTAAGTGTATTCTTTCTCTGTATCCCGAGCGAAAGGAATCGGGCTGCGAGAAAAGTACAAGGCAAAGGACTGACGATCCACCACTACCTTGACATTGTTGGGATTGGCGATTTCTTCGGGATCGGTAAGGGGCATCATCAGAGATGCCAAGTCGATCTGCTGCTTAGGATCATGGTCAAAGACTTCTAAGAGGGGTTGTAGGCTTTTCTTTTGGATAAAAGGCTCATCCCCTTGTACATTGACAATGATATCGGCAGGGAGGTTTTCCACCGCTTCAGCGATGCGGTTGCTGCCACAATTGTGCTGGATTTGGCTAAGGAATACTTCTCCGCCTATATGCTTGATTTTCTCAGCGATTTCTGGGCTATCGGTAGCCACCCACACTTGGTCAAAGAGGTCAGTACCCACCGTGGCGAGGTATGTTTGCTCAATGACAGAGCGCCCCCCTAAGTCCTCGAGGAGTTTCTTGGGGAAGCGTGTAGCCTGAAGGCGCGCTGGAATGACAGCTATTTTTTTCATAGACATAGTGTTTTACAGAAAACCGAGTTCCAATTTGGCTTCTTCACTCATCATCTCTTGTCCCCAAGGTGGATCAAAGGTGAGTTCTACTTCTACTTCATTGATCTCATCGATACTGCCTATTTTCTCATAGACTTCTTGGGGGAGTACTTCTGCTACAGGACAGTTGGGCGAGGTGAGGGTCATCAGGATCTTCACATCGTGATTTTCATTGATAAAAACATCATAGATCAGCCCCAATTCGTATATATCTACAGGGATTTCAGGGTCATAGATGGTATGGAGTACCTCAACGATTTTCTCGCCGATGAGTTCAGTGTCGATAGGTGTTTTTTCTTCAGACATAAATTACTTGTTTTTTAAAGTTATAGCTTTGGCATAGAGCTTCATCTGCTCTATCATACTCACCAGTCCGTTGGCACGGGTAGGGGAGAGGTGTTCCTTGAGGCCAATTTTGTCAATAAAACTCATATCTGCCGCAAGAATATCCGCTGCTTTCTGATTGGAGAGGGCTTTGATCAAGATAGCGATAATCCCCTTGGTGATGATGGCATCACTATCCGCAGTGAAAGTGATGATATCTCCTTCATTCTCCGCATGGAGCCATACTTGACTTTGGCATCCCTTGATGAGGTATTCGTCCGTTTTGTACTGAGGGTCAATCAGTGGGAGGCTTTTGCCCAAATCAATCATATATTCATAGCGATCTTCCCAGTTTTCTAAAAAGGAAAAGTCCTCAATAATAGCGTTTTGTATCTCAGTGATAGTCATTTTTTTTTGAGCGCAAAAATACGAAAAAGTTTTTAAAATTTTGAGTTCTTAGTTTTGAGTTTTTAGTTTGCTTAGAGAACTCACAACTCAAAACTCACAACTCAAAACTGACAACTAATTTGTTTTTGTAGTTTTTACAATACTAGTAAGGATTTTCGTAATCTCTTGACATTGGTTGATGTACTGGGACAAATCCAAATCTATAAGGCTACTTTTGTCTAATAATTCTAACCAATAAAGAGATTCTTGTGCTTCCTTATTGGAAATAGTCATCTTATGAACGAAATCAGCTCTGCTTTCTCCTGCTAAAGCTTCATTTACATTAGCTCCTATGCTTGTAGCACTTCTAAGAAGTTGTTTTGATAGAATAAATTCTTTTTGTTCCTGTAATTTTTTATATAGATCAATAATTTCTAGGGAAAAATTGAAGCTTTTCTCTTTGATGATACTATTTTTCATATGAATATTATATTTTAGTTCTTAGTTCTTAGTTTTGAGTTTTTAGTTTGCTTAGAGAACTCAAAACTCAAAACTCAAAATTCAAAACTCACCTAGTAGTTATGGCACTCAGGGTTAGGATCGGCCATGAACTCCTGAGGGTCTATACTGATGTTCCTCACTTGGGTGAAGGGGAGGTTGAGCTCGAACTGGTAAGTGTTCTCCGCCCAGTTCCATATGGGCAGTACGATACGCTCCATATTGATAAATGGATTAGGCTTTTCTCCAAAAGTAAGGTCGGTGGGAATATACAGAGAGAAAGGTTTTTGTCCGTTGGGGATTACAATCAGGTCTAAGGGCATAGGGATACGCCCCTTTTTGGTGAGGGTAACCAAGGTTTTCTCGCCTTTGGCTTCTACCTTCTCAATACAATAGCCTATGTGGTGGGTGGTGTGCATGAACTCCTTGAGAAACCAGAAGAGCTGCATGCCAGATTCTTTCTCGGCACAGCGCACAAAATTCTCAGGAGTGGGGTGGGTGAAGGCATATTCCTTGTAAAAACGCTTGAAGGTGCGCTCCATCGCTTTGCGCCCGATGATGTAATCCAAGTGAGAGGCAAACATGGTGCCTTTGGCATAAGCCGTGCTAAAATACGAACGGCTACGCTCGAAAAAGTCTGCACGAATGGAAGGGTCTTCCTCTTGGTTCTCACTCACATACTTAAGGAAAGCCTTGTGGCGAAATTCTGAGAAATTGGCTACAGGCTCCTTTTTGACTACCTCGGCATCTGCCCATAGTTGTAGGAAGCAAGTGAACCCTTCGTCAAACCAAGGATATTGCTGCTCATCGATGGCGAAAATATGCTGAAACCAAGTATGTGCCAGCTCATGGCAAGCCGTTTTGATAAGTGCTTCTGGGTCTTTGCCTCCTTCGATAAAGGTGCACATAGCATACTCCATAGCTCCTTGTCCTGCTTGGATAAAAGAGTAATGACTCCAAGGATATTTACCTACCTTAGCCTCGTAGAAGTCCAAAACCTCAGGCATGATTTGTTGTAGCTTTTTCCAGTTTTCTGGAAAATTCTTATAGAAAAAGTGCAGTTCTACGCCACGCTTTGTTTTTACTATATCGTGTTGGTAAGCAGGGTCAGCCGCCCAAGAGAAGTCGATGACCTTTTCTGCCTTGAAGTGCCAAGTACGGGTCTTTTGGCGGGTTTTTACTTCCTTGAGATTGTTATAGCCAAAGCCTATCTGCTCGGGATTCTGTAGGGTACCAGTACCGGCCACCAGATAGTTTTTGTCAAGAGTGATCTTTACGTCAAAGTTAGCCCAATCGCCATAGAACTCTCCAAAGATATATTGATAAGGGTGCCATCCTTGAGTATCATATACACAGATACGTGGGTACCATTGGGAGAGGGAGAGCGCAACCCCATCGGAGCTATTGCGCCCCATGCGCACTCCTATGTTTGGAATCTGAGCGGTATAATCCATTGTGAGGGTCGCTTTCCCATGAGGGAGAATAGGCTCAGGGAGTGTAACCTGTAGGATGGTGCCTATAACCTTGTAGGAAGCTGTTTTGCCATTTTGGGTGAGGGACTGTAGGCGGATAAAGCTTTGTTCGCTGTCCTTGAGCATAGAGAGCTTACTGATATACTTGGGCTCGGCCTCTGTGCCTGCATTGTGCATAAAGCGAGCAGGCATGTCACTGACTTGTTGCATGTTCTTATCCATTTGGCTACCGGGCTGAAAGGCATTGAGATATAGGTGGTAGAAGACTGTACGCAGTGTATCAGGCGAATGGTTTTCGTAGAGGGCTACTTGCCTTCCTTTGTACTGGAATGTTTTTACATCCATCTGGATGTCCATCTGGTAGTTGATATGTTGCTGCCATTGAGCAAAACTACTAAGGCTGATGCCTATAGTGAGAAATGAAGTAAGAAAAAACTTTATCATGATAATTTTGAATTGTAGCGGCAGCAAATATACGAATAATAATTTTAATAGAAGCAAAAAAGTTTTAATCAATCGTAGGGGCGAATTGCAATTCGCCCTTTAGAAGGTAGTGCAATTAAGACATCGTACCTGGCTACACTTTTTACTTTTCTCATGCTTGCTACTAATTTTTACTTATTCAAAATACATATTACTGAAAATGAGTTATTTAATTTGTTTCTAAAGAGAACTTGCTGTAATTTTGCACCCAGAAAACAACAACCAAGTATAATAACACTAAAAAAGAACTATTATGGCTATCAGACTTGTAAATGGCTGTATAAATTGCGAAAATTTAACAGCAGAAAACGTATGCAAACTTCACCAAACAAAGGTGGAAGTAAAACACACCTGTGACAGCTTCAATATGCGTCCCAGCTTGAAGGACGAGGTGGATTGCCTTAGCTGTGCTAAGTACAATACCGCTCTTTGTGCTAACAGAACACATGCCGCTGTTGGAATGCTCTGCAATGAATGGGCTCCAGAAACTACAGCAGAAGCTTAAGAACAGAGATTTTTTCATGATTCAAAAAGCAGTAAGTCAAGCGCTTACTGCTTTTTATATTAAAAAATCCTTAAAAAACTTCTCTTCCTGTGATTTCCCTCTCGCTACTGCGATTTTTTTATCGCCCCCCGATTTTTTTTCTCGCCCCTGAGTTTTTTTCTCGCCCCTGCGATTTTCGTCTCGCTTAATGATAATGTAAATGTAAATGACAATGATAATGATCTCTTTCTTTTTGGGAAAAATTGAAACTACTTTTATAATCTATTCAAAATAAAGAAGATATAGGAATTACAATAAGAGTAGGTAACGATTTAGTAATAGTTCTTATTTCATTTGATTATACCTATTTTCTCAGTAACTTCT
>ERZ773008.538-NODE-538-length-27966-cov-4.059582_pt1 | contig 27966 bp, 30 predicted proteins | sample MGYA00580664_ERZ773008 | MGnify/ENA primary metagenome ERZ773008 (study PRJEB29015, sample SAMEA2738016) | human oral metagenome | biome: human oral; feature: human-associated habitat; material: dental | place: China | collected 2048 ... | reverse complement strand
TCGCGAAGGGCGGTAGTAGTCGGCCTGCCCCGTGAGCGCCCTGAAGGCGGCCACGCCCAGCGCCAGCGCCAGCGCCACGGCCAGCGCGGGCCACCAGGCGCGTTGCAGGCGCGCCAGCGCCGTGTTCAGCGCCGCCGCGTCCAGCGCGCGCAAATTGCGCAGCCATAGCAGCGAAAAGGCATAGCCGATGGGAATGGCCCAGGGGATGGACAGCTCCGCCACGCCCGCCACGCCAAAGCCCAATGTGAGCGCCCAGGGGGCGAAAGCCAGCCAGAACAGCGTGTCGCCCCAGCCTTGCGGGCGCCAGCTTTGCCAGGCCGCTCGGACTGCCGCGCGCCGCCAGCCGCCGGCCTCGCGCCGCCCGGCTGCGGCGTGCGCCAGGCACAGCGCAAGCCAGGCGGGCAGCCAGTACAGCAGGGGCGAGAGCGCGAAGCGCAGCACGTGACGCCATACCGTCTGGCCGCCGTTCTGGTCGGCCGCGTAGGCCAGCGTGACCCAGCCGTGTTGCGCCACCCAGTCCAGATGCGGCCACAGCGCCAGCGCGAACACGGCCAGCGCCAGCCAGGGCCGGGGCGTGAGCAGCCAGCGCCGCCCCTGCGGGTGCAAAAAAACAGGCGCCAGCAGGCCCGCCAGGAAGACGCCGCTGTAGTACTTGCCCAGCATGCAGGCGGCTGCCAGCAGGCCCAGCAAGACGCTGGCGCAGCCGCCGCGCCAGCCGCTGGCGCGCCAGCTGGCCAGCAGCAGCGCCGCCGTCCACGGCCACAACGGCAGAAGCTGGCTGTTGGCGTTGAACTTGCCCGCCAGCGTGGTGTAGGGAAAGCTCCACAGCAGCAGCAGCGCCCCCCATTGCGCCAGCGTTCCCAGCCCCAGGCGGCGGCCCAGCGCCGCCACTCCGGTCAGCGCCACCCAGACATTGGCGTACGAAAGCAGGCGGTAGGCCCAGTCCGTTTGAGGGAACACCGCGAACCACGCGCCCACCACCCAGGCAAATAGCGGCGGGTGCTTGTGCGTGCCCCAGCGGAAAGATTGCGACCAGGCGTAGTTCTCCAGCATGTCGAACTGGCTGTCCAGATTGCCATTGGCCACGGTGGACATCCATGCCCAGAGCAGGCACGCCAGCGCCGCCATTTGCCACCATGCCTGGCGCGGCGCGGCGGGCTGGCTGCCAGAAAAAGCTGAATCAACGGAAGGCGCAAGGGGCGGCATGGGCGGGCAGGCGAAAGCGAGAGGCTGGGCAAAGACGGCGATTGTGGCGATGAACCGGCCTGGCCAGGCCCCGCCGCCCGGCCTGGCCGCAGGAGGCGGTGCCATAATGCGCGGCTGCACATACACAAGGCAAACGGGTCACGGCCCGGCGGCGCCACTCATGCCCGCCCATGGCCGCTGGCCTCAAGTCCTGACGCGGCCCCACAAGGGCTGGCAAGGGGCACCCAAGGTTTTTCTCGACTGAAATTTCCGAAAGGTTGATCACGATGGACTCATGCACGTCTGACACGTCCGAGCGCGCGCCGCAGGAGCTGCGCGGTTCGGAAATTCTCATCAAGGCCTTGCAGGCCGAAGGCGTCAGGCAGATTTTTGGCTACCCGGGCGGCGCGGTTTTGCACATTTATGACGCGCTGTTCCAGCAAGACAGCATCCAGCACATCCTCACGCGCCATGAGCAGGCCGCCGTGCACGCGGCTGACGGCTACGCGCGCGCCACGGGCGAGGTGGGCGTGGCGCTGGTGACGTCCGGCCCCGGCCTGACCAATGCCATCACGGGCATCGCCACGGCTTACATGGATTCGATTCCGCTGGTGGTCATCAGCGGGCAGGTGCCGCTGCCGCTCATTGGGCAAGACGCCTTCCAGGAGTGCGACGCCGTGGGCGTGACGCGGCCCGTGGTCAAGCACAACTTTCTGGTCAAGGATGTGCGGCAGATGGCCGAGGTGATGAAAAAAGCCTTCCACATCGCCCGCACAGGCCGCCCCGGCCCGGTGCTGGTGGACATTCCGAAAGACGTTTCCTTCAACAAAACGCTCTGGACGGGCTACCCTGAAACGATCCAGATGCGCTCCTACAACCCCGTGCGCAAGGGCCACGCGGGGCAAATCCGCAAGGCGCTGCAACTGCTTTTGTCGGCCAGGCGGGCGCTGATTTACGTGGGCGGCGGCGTGCTGCTGGGCAATGCCTGCCAGCAGCTGCGCGAGCTGGAAGACTTGCTCAATGTGCCCGTGACCGCCACGCTGATGGGGCTGGGCGCGTTCCCCAGCACCGACCGGCGCTTTGTGGGCATGGTGGGCATGCACGGCACGCTGGAGGCCAACCACGCCATGCAGCATTGCGATGTGCTGCTGGCCGTGGGCGCGCGCTTTGACGACCGCGTGATCGGCAACGTCAAACACTTCGCGCAGCAAGAGCGCAAGATCATCCACATTGACGTGGACCCTTCCAGCATTGCCAAGCGCGTCAAGACCGACGTGCCCATCGTGGGCGACGCCAGGGAAGTGCTCTCGGAGCTGATTGCCATGCTGCGCGAAAACCCGGCCCGGCCCGACGCGGCCGCGCTGGACGCCTGGTGGAAGCAAATCGAGCAGTGGCGCAGCCGCGACTGCCTGCAATACGACCGCGCCAATACCGAAGTCATCAAGCCCCAGCACGTGGTCGAGACGCTGTGGAACATGACGCGCGGCGCCGACGCCTACATCACCAGCGACGTGGGCCAGCACCAGATGTGGGCGGCGCAGTTCTACAAATTCGACGAGCCCCGGCGCTGGATCAACTCCGGCGGCGCGGGCACGATGGGCGTGGGCCTGCCCTTTGCCGTGGGCATCAAGATCGCCCGGCCCGACAGCGAAGTGTTTTGCATCACCGGCGAAGGCTCCATCCAGATGAACATCCAGGAGCTGGCCACCTGCAAGCACTACGACGCGCACGTGAAAATCATTGCCCTGAACAACCGCTACCTGGGCATGGTGCGCCAGTGGCAGCAAATTGAATACAGCAGCCGCTACAGCCACACCTACATGGACGCGCTGCCCGATTTCGTGAAGCTGGCCCAAGCCTACGGCCACGTGGGCATGCTCATCGAACGCCCGCAAGACGTGGAGCCTGCCTTGCGCGAAGCGCGCAAGCTGCGCGACCGCACCGTCTTTCTCGACATCCGCACCGACCCCACGGAAAACGTCTTTCCCATGGTGCGCGCAGGGCGCGGCATCACGGAAATGATGCTGAGAACGGACGCGGCCTGAAGCTGCGGCCTGCCTGCGGCGCAGCCTTGCCAGACGCGCGCAGGCCATGACCCACAAGCCAGCGGCGCGCCAGCGCAAGGCGCTTTGGTCAGCGCCGGCGGCCTTCAGAGGAACCAGATACCATGAAACACATCATCGCCGTTCTCATTGAAAACGAAGCCGGGGCGCTCTCGCGCGTGGTCGGCCTCTTTTCCGCGCGGGGCTACAACATCGAGTCGCTCATCGTCGCGCCCACGGAAGACGCCAGCCTCTCGCGCATGACCATCGAAACGCGCGGCTCCAACGACGTGATCGAGCAAATCACCAAGCACTTGAACCGCCTGATCGAAGTGGTGAAAGTGATCGACCTGACCGAAGGCGGCTACATCGAGCGCGAGCACATGATGGTCAAGGTGCGCGCCATCGGCAAGGAGCGCGAGGAGATGAAGCGCATGGCCGACATCTTCCGGGGCCGCATCATCGACGTGACCGACAAGAGCTACACCATCGAACTCACGGGCAACCAGTCCAAGAACGACGCCTTTTTGAACGCCATTGACCGCAGCGCCATTCTGGAAACCGTGCGCACCGGCGCCAGCGGCATCGGGCGCGGCGAGCGCGTCTTGCGGGTGTGAAGGCCCGCCATGAATCAAGAAAATCACAAACCAATCCCACAGCCGGTTTTTCATCAACCTGGAGATTAAAAATGCGGGATATTCTCGATTTCAAAGTCATGGTCACGCCGCTGATTGTCAAAGGCGTTTATCTGCTGTTGTCGGCCTTCGTCATTGTTTTGTCCCTTATTCAGATGTTCAAAGGCAGCTTTTGGAATGGCATTGTCATGCTGTGCCTGGGGCTGCTTGTCGTGCGCATATTCTTTGAATTGCTGATTCTGTTTTTCAGAATGCACGAAGCCCTGCAATCCATCGACCGCAAGCTGGGCAGCCAGCCCCAGCCGCCAGCCGCGCCATGAAAAGGCGGCAAAACGCCATGAGCGGAAAACCGGCGGCAGAAAATGCCGTTTCATGACGGGATTTCCCGTGAAAATCAATCCATTCAAACCAGGAGAAAATCCATGAAAGTGTTTTACGACAAAGACTGCGACCTGAGCCTGATCAAGGGCAAAACGGTGGCCATCATCGGCTACGGCAGCCAAGGCCACGCGCACGCGCAGAACCTGCACGAAAGCGGCGTGAACGTGGTGGTCGGCCTGCGCAAGGGCGGCGCAAGCTGGCCCAAGGCCGAGCGCGAGGGCCTGAAAGTGGCCGAAGTGGCCGAAGCCGTCCGCCAGGCGGACGTGGTCATGATCCTGCTGCCCGACGAGCACATCGCCAAGGTGTACCGCGAAGAAGTGGAGCCCCACATTCGCCAGGGCGCTTCGCTGGTTTTCGCGCACGGCTTCAACGTGCATTACGGCCAGGTGGCGCCCCGCGCCGATCTGGACGTGTGGATGGTCGCCCCCAAGGCCCCCGGCCACACCGTGCGCAGCACCTACAAGCAAGGCGGCGGCGTGCCGCACCTGATTGCCGTGCACCAAAACCCCAGCGGCAAGGCGCGTGATCTGGCCCTGTCCTACGCCATGGCCAATGGCGGCGGCAAGGCCGGCATCATCGAAACGAGCTTCCGCGAAGAAACCGAAACCGACCTGTTCGGCGAGCAGGCCGTGCTGTGCGGCGGCGCGGTGGAGCTGATCAAGGCCGGCTTTGAAACGCTGGTGGAAGCAGGCTACGCCCCGGAAATGGCCTACTTCGAGTGCCTGCACGAACTCAAGCTCATCGTGGACCTGATTTATGAAGGCGGCATCGCCAACATGAACTACTCCATCAGCAACAACGCCGAATACGGCGAATACGTCACCGGCCCGCGCGTGGTCACCGAAGCCACCAAGGCCGCCATGCGCCAGGCGCTCAAAGACATCCAGACCGGCGAATACGCCAAGAGCTTCATTCTCGAAAACCAGGCGGGCGCGCCCACGCTGCAAAGCCGCCGCCGCCTCAATGCCGAGCACCCCATCGAAATCGTGGGCGAGCAGCTGCGCGCCATGATGCCCTGGATCAAGGCCAACAAGCTGGTGGACAAGTCCCGCAATTAAGGACTTTTTTGCGGGCTTTTTTCCCGGCTCCGCCCCACACCCAAAGCTGCCTGCGGGCAGCTTTTTTTGCGCCCGCAGAAAAGGAAAGGGCGCGCGCGGGCAGGGTTTCCCCACGGCATGGCATCACGCGCCTTGCGGGCCAGGCCCGCTGCTGGTTTGCCGCAGCCCGTTTGCCATGCGGCCCCGGCAGCGCCTGCCGGGGCCACAATGGGCGCATTCAATCCATTCATGGAAAACGAGGAGACCCGCCATGCACCTTCTGCACTTCAACATGGCCGCCGTCAGCATCTGCTGCCTTTTGCTGCTGGGCGGCTTTTCATACCGCCAGAGCAAGCCGGGCGTCTGGGCCATGCTGGTTGGCGCGCTGGGCCTGCTGGCGGTCATGGCCATCAATATCTACGCAACGCTGGGGTATGGCGACTGGCGGATGTGAGCGCCTGCCCGGACTTGCCCAAATACATCAAAAAGAAGAGCGAATTTAAGGGCAGGAAACACCATTTCGCGCAATATCCACTAGGACATTGTGCTATGGATAACAGAGCAAAAGATACTGCTGAAGCAGGACGCAGCCCATTCAGCCTTGCCCATGCTGATTCGCGGATATCTCTCCGCGCCGTGCAGCCATCTCAGTTCCCGGGCCTTTGCTCCTTGCGGCCCGGCTCTGAACAGCTTCTTACTTCACCAGCCAGCTTTTGATGCGGCTTTGCCAGTGCGGCGGCACGGCGCGCGCCAGGCTGGAGAGCACGGGCAGGCTGCGCAGCCAGGCGAGCAGGCGCAGGGCGGCGCTGCGGGGGCCGCTGGCCTGGCCGGTGGCGGGCAGGTGGGCTTCGAGCACGGCGCGGTCGGGGCCGCCGGGGCGGGGCTGGACGGCGGGCAGGCGGGCCAGGTAGTCGGTGAGATACCAGTCCACGGGGCGCTCGGGCGCGGGCGGGATGTGGTGCGTGGCTTCTTCGGGCTGCGCGGCGGCGCAAGGCTGCGGGGCCTGGCCGGTGAGCCAGTGGCGCTGGCGGATGTCTTCAAAGAAGGCCAGCCACTGGGCGGGTGTTTGGTCCCAGGGCTGCACCCAGGTCCAGCCGCGCCCTTGCAGCCGTTCGGCGAATGCGCCCAGATCAGGCGCGACGACGGGCCAGCCGCCCTGCAGGCAGGCGCTCAAGGTGTAGCTGTAGGTTTCGGGCCACTGGGCGGGGAACCAGACGAGGTCGGGCGCCAGCCAGTCGAGCAGCGCGGGCAGGTCGGCTTCTTCGTAGCGGCCATAGACGGTGAGGTGGGTGCGCGGGCGCGCGCGCAGGGTGCGGTAGCCGTAGCCGATGAGGTGGAATTCGACGGGTGCGCCGCTTTTGCGGGCGGCGGCGGCCACGTCTTCCAGCACGTCGGCGCCCTTGATGGCGCTGAGCGCGCCGACCACGGCCACTTTGAGCGGGCGGCCGCCTTGCAGCGGCTTGGGGTGCGGCGCGGGCAGGGGGCGGGCGGGGTCGATGTCGGTGTGCGGCACGTGGCGCAGGGGGGCGCCGGGCAGGTAGCGGGCCAGGCGTTGGAGCACGTCGCGCCCCGGCCCGATGAGGTAGCGCGCCTGGTTGGCAAAAGCGATGTGGCTTTGCCGCCAGGCGGCCAGCGCGGCGGGGCTGCCGCCGGGCGGGCCGTCTTCGCCGCAGTAGCGGCCGTCGGGGCCGGTGAGGGTGATTTCGGGGCAGATGAGGTAGAAGTCGTGCGCGGTGAAGTCGTAGCCCACGCCCAGGCGCAGCGGCAGCCGGCGCACTTCGTCGCCGTGGCCCAGCAGGTGGTGGTAGTGGATGTGGCACACGCCGAACTGGCGCAGCACGTCCAGCAGCAGCGGGTATTCGCTTTGCAAGGAAAAGACCAGCTCGAAGCCTTCATCCGGATCGGGCAGGCGCAGGCTCACGCGCTGGCCGGGCAGGGGGCGCAGCACGATGAACTGGGCGCGCTCGCGCAAGGCGGCGGCCAGCTCGTGCACGTGGCGCTCGGTGCCGCCCTGGCGGTCGTGCAGCACGGCAAGGATGACGGGGCGCGGCTGGCCCTCCTGGTTGGGCGCGAGGATGCGGGCCACGTCCACGGCCATGCGCGCGGGGCGGGCCGGGTCGGCCTGCACGAAGCGCAGCACATCGCCCTCGTAGCGCGGGTGCAGGCGGCGCAGGGTTTGCATGGCGGCGCGCTCGCGCGGGCTTTTGGCCTCGCCAAAGCTCACGCCGCCAAAGTGGCGCACGAAGGTGTCGAGCGCGTGCAGGTTGCGCCAGCCCGCCTGGGCGGCGCGGATGCAGAAGTCGTTTTCTTCGCCATAGCCTTTGCCGAAGTGCTCTTCGTCAAACAGGCCCACGGCCTGCAAGGCGGCGCGGCGGATGTACATGCAAAAGCCCACGCCGGTGGGCACGTCCGCCACCTGGCCGGCGTTGGCGCGGGCAAAGAGGGCGTCCAGCCGCGCGGTGTCGTAGCCGGCGGGCAGCTCGTTGTCTTTGCAAAACTGCGGGTAGCTGCAAATGGTGGCGTTGTTGGAAAAGGGCGTGACGGTGGCCACGCGCTGGTCGCCATAGGCGGCGGCGCGGATGCGGTCGAGCCAGTCGCCAGCCACTTCGGCGTCGCTGTTGAGCAAGAGCACGTCATGCGCATCAGACAGGGCCATGCCGCGATTGACGGTGCCTACAAAGCCCAGGTTCTGCTCGTTTTCCAGCAGGGTGATGCGCGGCTCGCTGGCGGCCTTGGCGCGCAGCCATTCGGCCAGCTCCGGCTCCGGGCTGGCGTCGTTGATGACGATGAGCCGCCAGGCTGTTTTGCAGCCGCTGGCCAGCACCGATTCGATGCAGCGGCGCGTGTCTTGCAGCCCGCGATAGACGGGGACGATGATGTCCACGGGCGCATCAGGCGGGGTCAGGGGTTGGGGCGCGGGGGCGGGCTTGGGGCGGGCCGAGCCGATGCCCAGCAGGCGGTCGATGGACATCTTGGCGTGGACGATGGGGCGCGTGGCGCGAAAGACGGTGGAGTTTTCAATGTCGCGCAGCAGGCGGCGGGCGTCATCGTTTTCGCGGGTGAGAACGCTGGCGCGCTCCAGCAGGGTTTTGCCCTGCTCGCGCAGGCTGTCGTTTTGCTGCTCCAGCGCGGCCACCTGGCGGGCCAGCTCGCGCCCGTGCGCCTCGGCGGCGTGCAGGGCGCTGGCGCGCTCGTGCATCTGGCGTTCCCACTCGGCGTGCTGGCTGGCAAAAGCGGCTTGTTCCACCTGGCGTGCGGCGTGATCCATCTGGCGTGCGGCGCGTTCGCTTTCGGTTTGCTCGCGGGCATCGGCAATTTCGCGCTGGGCCGCGCCAGCCAGCGCCAGCCAGTCGGCGGACATGGGCCAGCCCGCCACCACTTCCAGCGCGCCGCCGGCAGCCAGCGCCAGTGCGTCTGGCGGGATGGGCAGCTCCATCCACGGGTCGTCATCCAGCAGCAGCGCCACCAGCGCGCCTTGCGGCGTGGCGGGCGGCTGCAAGGCCATGCCGCTGCGTTTGGCTTGCAGCAGGGGCAGGGCCTTGCGGCTGTCCCATTGCCAGAGCGGCTCGCCTGAAGCGCTGCGCAAGGTGATGGCGTGCAGGTAGAAAAAACCGGGGCGGTCGGCGGGGTCGAACTTCAGGCCCGTGGGCGGCTCGCCCGCAGGCAGCTCAAAGCGCAGGGTTTGCTGCGGCTGGCCCATCACGCCTGCTGCGCGCAGCTTGTGCTCTTCGGCAAAGCCGCCGCCGGGCTGGCCCAGATACAGCTCGCTGCTGAACAGCGCTTGCGCGGGCAGCAGCGGCTCTGCCGGGGGCGGCTCCACGCGCTCGCCCGGCGCGGCGGCGCGCGCCACGACGATGAACTGGTAGGTCAGCGCGTCGGGCAGCGCCAGCAGGTGCCGCGCCACGGGGGCGGGCAGGGCGTCAAAGGCCGCGCGAAATTCCGATTCGGGCAGCGCGCGCTGGATGGTTTCCAGACTGTCGATGGCCCAGCCGTTTTCGGCCAGAAAGCGCGTGAGGGCGCGGCGGGTGAAAAAGCGCAGGTGCGTTTCATCCAGCAAGCCTTCGGGGCGGTAGCGGAATTCGCCCGCCATCAGCTCCGCAATCAGGCCGCAGTAGCCAGCGTTGGGAATGGAGATGAGCACGCGCCCGTTCCCGGTCAGCAGGCGGCGGGCGCTGGCCAGCACCTGCTGCGGGTGGCGGGTGTGCTCCAGCACGTCGGCACAGACGATGGCGTCGTACTGGCTGCCGGCGAACAGGGCGGCGAGGTCGGCGCTGTCCAGGTTGGCCACTTCCACTCGGCGGTAGTCGGGAGCGGCCAGGGCGGCTTCTTCGGTGTTGAGGGTGAGGCCGTCAATCACCGCGCCATCGCCGCGCCGCGTGAGAAAGCGGCCCACGGCGCCGCTGCCGCAGCCCAGGTCCAGCACGCGCGCGCCGGGCGGAATGTGGGCGCTCAAAACGGAAAGGGAGGTGCGCTCGCTGCCGTGAATCTCGCGGTCATACACGTGCAGGGCGGAAGAGGACATGGTCATGGGCTGGCATTCAGCAAGGAAAGGAGCGGCGCGCGCCTGAAAAGCCAGGCGTTCGCGCTCGCTTGATCAGGCAAGAGCCTGGGTTGTGGCCGCCTTTGCGATTAAAACAGTAGCAAATTCAGGGCATCCAAAAACAGGGTTGTCGCTTTATCTGCGGGGATGGTTTGCTACCAATCAAGGAGCAAAAAATTTCTCTTTCCTGTGGCCCGCTCGCATGTGTGGATGGGCAAGGGCGAACCGGCGCCGGAAACCCGGAAAAACGCCCCTGCGGAGAGGGGCGGCAAGGGGGAGGCAAGAGGGCGTCCAGATGGCGGCGAATGCTACCATGCGCGAATTTTTTGGCACTTTTCCCCACATGACTTCGCTGGCGCTGTTTGCCTTTCTGGTGTCGCTGGTGGCCACTTTGCTGGTGCGCCGGCTGGCGCTGCGCTGGCACACCCCTTATGCGCAAGATGCCTCGCAGCGCCTGCATGTGGGCTACGTGCCGCGCCTGGGCGGGCTGGGCGTGTTTGCGGGCTGGGCCTGCGCCCTTGCGGCGCTGCCGCTGCTCCAGCGGCTGGGCATGGCGGGCAATATTGATTTGGCCCGGCTGGCCCTGCCTTGGTGGGCGGCCGCGCTGCTGCCCGCCTTTGCTGGCGGCGTGCTGGAAGATTTGACCCAGCGCCTGACGGTGCGCTGGCGGCTGCTGCTCACCCTGGTTTCAGGCCTGCTGGCCTGGGCGCTGCTGGGCGCGCAGGTGCCGCGCCTGGGCTTTGGCTGGCTCGACGGCTACTGGAGCGCCGCCCCGTGGCTGGGCGTGGCGCTGGCCGTTTTTGCCGTCACGGGCCTGCCCCATGCCTTCAACCTGATCGACGGCGTGAACGGCCTGGCGGGCACCGTGGCGCTGGTGGTGTGCCTGGCTTTCGCGCATGTGGCCATTCAGCTGGGCGACCGGGAGCTGGCCTCCATCGCCATTGCGCTGGCCGCCGCCACGGCGGGCTTTCTGTTCTGGAACTACCCGCGCGGGCTGGTTTTTGCGGGCGATTCGGGCGCTTACCTGTGGGGGCTGGTCATTGCCATGCTCAGCGTGCTGCTGGTGCAGCGCCACCCGGGCGTGTCGCCGTGGTTTCCCGTGCTGGTGCTGATGTATCCGGTGTGGGAGACCATTTTTTCCATCTACCGCAAGCTGGCCCGGGGCGACTCGCCCGGCATGGCCGACGCGCTGCACCTGCACCAGCTCATCTACCGCCGCCTGGCGTGCAGCGTGCTGCAAGAAGACGAGGCCGCCGCCATGCTCAAGCGCAACAGCCGCACTGCGCCCTATCTCTGGGGCTTTTTGCTGCTCACCGTGGCGCCGGCCGTGCTGTTCTGGCGCAACAGCGCCGTGCTGCTGGCTTTTTGCCTGCTTTTTGCCGCCAGCTACGTGGCGGCTTATCTGAGCCTGGTTCACTTCAAGGCCCAAAGGGTTTTTGGCCGCAGAAGCGACTCGTGATCCGCCGGGCGGCCATTGCGCGCGGCGGATGGGCCAGACAGGGCCTGCGCATCAGCCTGAGAGCGCCAAAAACAGGAGCGAATTCAAGGGCGCGAAAATGCCGCTTCGCGCAGTATCCACTAGGACGTTATGCTCCGAATAAAGGAGCGAAATAGGGAGCGAAATGGCAGACGCTTTGGCCTTGCTCTGCCGCCTCTGCGGGCGGCGGGTGAACCGGTTCTAGGCCGCTGGCGGCAGCTTCATGGCGCGGGCCGCTTCGGTCTGGGCGGCGCGGAATTCGTCGAGCTTTTGCCGCAAGGCGGCGTCGCGGCAGGCCAGCATGGCAACGGCAAACAACGCCGCGTTGGCTGCGCCCGCCGCGCCAATGGCGAAGGTGGCCACGGGCACGCCCTTGGGCATTTGCACGATGCTGTGCAGCGAGTCCACGCCTTGCAAGTGGCGCGAGGCCACGGGCACGCCCAGCACGGGCACGGGCGTTTTGGCCGCCAGCATGCCGGGCAGGTGGGCGGCGCCGCCTGCGCCCGCGATGATGGCTTCAAGCCCCCGGCCGCGCGCGCTTTCGGCGTAGGCGAACAGCTCGTCGGGCATGCGGTGGGCCGAGACCACGCGCGCCTCGTGCGGCACGCCAAAGGATTGCAGCATTTGCACGGCGTGCTGCATGGTTTCCCAGTCGCTGCTGGAGCCCATGAGCACGCCGATGAGAGGGGCTTGGGAAGAGGTTTGAGAAGGGGTTCCGGAAGGGGCGGGCGTGTCGGTCATCATCTTGCACAATGGTTTTTTGGCCCGATTTTCCCTGTTTCACTGATTCATCCAGAGAGCGTTTTTCATGATTGAAGTCACCCTGCAAAACTTTGAAAGCGAAGTCATCGCCGCTTCCATGCACACGCCCGTGCTGCTCGATTTCTGGGCGGCCTGGTGCGGCCCCTGCCAGTCGCTTGGCCCCGTGCTGGAGCAGCTGGAGAACGAATACGCAGGCCGCTTTGTGCTGGCCAAGGTGGATTCAGACCGGCAGCAGCAACTGGCCGCAGCCTTTGGCATTCGCAGCCTGCCCACGTGCATCTTGCTCAAGGGCGGCCAGCCGGTGGACGGCTTTACCGGCGCGCTGCCTGCCGGGCAGGTGCGCCAGTTTCTGGACAAGCACGTGCCCAGCGAAGGCGCCGTGGCCGCCGAAGGCAGCGTGCAAGAAGCCGACGCGCTGCTGGAATCGGGCGACCCGGCCGCCGCCCTGGCCAAGCTGGCCGATGCGCTGGCGCAAGACCCGGCCAATGACGAGGCCCGCTTTGACTACGTGCGCCTCTTGATTGCCACCGGCCGGCTTGACGAAGCGGGCGCGGCCCTGCAAGAGCCGCTGGCGCGCGAGCCGCGCCCCTTGCGCTTTGACGCGCTCCATCACTGGCTGCAAGCGGCGCGCGCCGTCAAGGCAGGCGACTGGGGGCAGTGGAAGCTGGCGGAGCTGGATGCGGCCATTGCGCAAGACAAGCGCAACTTCACCGCGCGCTATCAGAAAGCGCAAATCCTCATGGCCGAAGGCGTGTGGACGCAGGCGATGGACGAGCTGCTCGAAATCGTCATGCGCGACCGCCAATGGGAAGGCGATCTGGCCCGCAAAACCTACGTGGCCATTTTGGAGCTGCTCACGCCCGCGCCCGACAAGGCCAAGGCGCATGAAGGCAAAAGCGCTGGCGGCATCGAGCTGACCGGCAAGGCCGCCGCCGCGCAGCAAGACCCGCAGGCCGAACTCGTCTCGCGCTACCGCCGCAAGCTCTCCATGGCGCTGAACTGAAGGCCGGGGCGGCCAGGCGCGGGCCGCTGCATGGCGCGCCATTGCCCCAAAAAGAGGAGCGAATTTGAGTGGGTGTAAATGCCGTCTAGCGCAGTTTCCACTAGGACATCATGCTCTTGATTCGAGAGCTGAATCAGGCGCGAAACCAGCGTGCCTGCTTGCCTGACGGCGGCGGCCTGCCAAAAGCGGCCAGCGGACAATCGCCGCTGTCTTCTTTTTCTCTTTTCCTTTTCCTCTTGTCATTTCCCGCGCCCTATGCCAGCTCCCATCCAGGCCGTCATGCTTGACTGCGACGGCACGCTCGTCGATACGCTGGGCGACTTTGACGCCGCCCTGAACGCCATGCTGCGGCAGATGCGCCGCCCCCGCATCGAGCGCGAGCAGATCGCCCGCTTCGTGGGGCGCGGCACGGAGCATTTGCTGCGCTGCGTGCTGGCCCTGCAAGATGGCGGGGCAATGCCCGATGAGGCCACGTTCAATCAGGCCTGGGCCGCTTACTTGCAGGCGTACGAGCAAGTCAATGGCACGCACAGCCGGCTCTATCCGGGCGTGCGCGAAGGGCTGGCGGCCTTGCAGGCGCAGGGGCTGCCGCTGGCGTGCCTGACCAACAAGCCGCAGGCTTTTGCCCGCGAGCTGATGCGCAGGCTGGGGCTGGCGCCGTTTTTCCGCTTCATTCACGGCGGCGACACCTTCGCGCGCAAGAAGCCCGATCCGCTGCCGCTGCTGGAAACCTGCCGCCTGCTGGGCGCGCCCCCTGCGGCCACGCTGATGGTGGGCGACTCGCGCAACGACGCGCAGGCCGCGCGCGCGGCGGGCTGCCCCGTCTTCTTGCTGCCCTATGGCTACAACTACGGCTGCCCAGTCGAGCAGGAAGGCGCAGATGCCGTGCTGCCGGATTTGCCCGCCATCGCCAAGCGCCTGCAAGCGGCTTGATCACGCGGGCGGCCCGGCAGCCGGATACTTCAATAAGAAGAGCGAATTCAAAGGGGCAGAAAAGCCACTTGCCGCTTTATTGGCGCGATAGTGCGCTATGAAACAAAGAGCGAATCAAGGCGCTTTTCCCGCGCCGTTTTCAGCCTGCTTGCCGCCGCCAGCTTGTTTGCTGGCCCTCCAGTAAACTGCCCGCCCCATGTTGCCGCCGCTTTTTTCTTTTGCTGATGCGGGCCGCCGCGCCCGGGGGGCGTGGCCCTGGCGCAAGCCTGCGCGCTGACTTTGCCCCTGGCTTTCGCGTCCGCAATGGGCGCGCGCGGCGGAGGCCGCCGCCGCAGCCTTTTTCCCCTTTTCAAGTTTCTTTCGCGCGCGCCAGCGGCTGGCTTTGCGCGCATGTTTTTCTGATGACAGGTAACCGATTCATGACCGAGCAGGAATTCAAGGCCCTGGCCGCGCAGGGCTACAACCGCATTGCGCTGGTGGCCGAGGCGTTCGCCGATCTGGAGACGCCGCTGTCGCTATATCTGAAGCTCACGGCCACGCCGGGCAAGCCGGATGACACGGGCGGCCGCCGCTACAGCTTTTTGCTGGAGTCGGTGGTGGGCGGCGAGCGTTTCGGGCGCTACTCGTTCATTGGCCTGCCCGCGCGCACTTTTTTGCGCGCCAGCGGCTTTGGCGAGCAGGCGAAAACCGAGGTGGTGACCGATGGCCAGGTGGTGGAAACCGCCCCGGGCAATCCGCTGGATTTCATCGAGCGCTACCAGCGCCGCTTCAAGGTGGCGCTGCCGGCGGCGCCGCGCTTTTGCGGCGGGCTGGCGGGCTACTTTGGCTATGACACGGTGCGCCACATCGAGAAAAAGCTGGCGCACACCTGCCCGCCCGACACGCTGGGCTGCCCGGACATTTTTTTGCTGCACTGCGAGGAGGTGGCCGTCATTGACAACCTCACGGGCAAGCTGCATTTCATCGTCTATGCCGATCCGGCCCAGGCGGGCGCTTTCGAGCGTGCACGCGCGCGCCTGCACGAGCTGCACGAGCGCCTGTGCCAGCCCGTGATTCCGCCGCGCCTGCGGCCCGCGCCCGCGCAAGCCGTGCACCGCGAGTTCGACAAGGCCGATTTCCTGGCCGCCGTGGCGCGCGCCAAGGAGCTGATCGCGGCGGGCGACTTCATGCAGGTGGAAGTGGGCCAGCGCCTGTCCAAGCCCTTTGCGGGCGATGCGCTGTCGCTCTACCGCGCGCTGCGCTCGCTCAACCCGTCGCCCTATCTGTATTTTTATGACCTGGGCGATTTCCACGTTGTCGGCTCCAGCCCCGAAATCCTGGTGCGCCACGAGCGGGCCGAAGGCGGGCAGAAGATCACCATCCGCCCGCTGGCGGGCACGCGCCCGCGCGGCGCCACGCCCGAGGCCGACCAGGCCGCCGAAGCCGAGCTGCTGGCCGACCCCAAGGAGCGGGCGGAGCACGTCATGCTCATTGACCTGGCCCGCAACGACATTGGCCGCATCGCCCGCATCGGCAGCGTGAAAGTGACCGAAGCCTTTGCCGTGGAGCGCTACAGCCATGTCATGCACATCGTCAGCAATGTGGAAGGCCTGCTGCTGGACGGCATGAGCCACATGGACGTGCTCAGGGCCACCTTCCCCGCCGGCACCTTGAGCGGCGCGCCCAAGATTCACGCGATGGAGCTGATAGACGAGCTGGAGCCGAGCAAGCGGGGCGTGTATGGCGGCGCGTGCGGCCACATCAGCTACGCGGGCGACATGGACCTGGCCATTGCCATTCGCACCGGCATCGTCAAGGGCGGGCGGCTCTACACCCAGGCGGCCGCCGGCATCGTGGCCGACAGCGACCCTGAAATGGAGTGGCGCGAAACCGAGGCCAAGGCCCGCGCCCTGCTGCGCGCCAGCGAGCTGGTGGAAGAAGGGCTGCACTGATCATGAAAGCCATTGCCCAGGTTCGCCACTGCGAAAACATGGCCGAAGTGCGCGCCTGCGTGGACGCGCTGGACGACGCCCTTGTGCCCCTGCTCGTGACCCGCTGCGGCTACATGACGCAAGCGGCCCGCATCAAGGGCGATGCCCGGCTGGTTCATGACCAGGCCCGCATCGACCAGATCGTGGCCCGCGTGCGCGAGCAGGCCGCCGCCGAAGGCGGCAACCCCGGCCTGCTGGAGCGCATCTACCGCGCCCTTATCGACTGCTGCATTGCCCATGAGCACGAAGAGCTGCGCCGCTTGCAGGCTGGCCCCGATTCCGCTTCATCCTCTTGTGCAGGAGCCGCGCCATGAACCTCTTGATGATTGACAACTACGACAGCTTTACTTTCAACATCGTCCAGTACTTTGGCGAGCTGGGCGCGCGCGTGAGCACGCTGCGCAACGACGAAACCACGCTGGAAGATTTGCAGGCGCGCTTTGCCCGGGGCGAATTCAGCCGCCTGTGCATCAGCCCCGGCCCTTGCGCGCCAGCGCAGGCGGGCGTGTCGGTGGCTGCCATTCGCCACTTTGCGGGCAAAGTGCCCATCCTCGGCGTGTGCCTGGGCCACCAGGCCATAGGCGAGGCGCTGGGCGGGCGCATCGTGCGCGCCGGGCGGCAAATGCACGGCAAAACCAGCGTCATCACCACCGATCAAAAAGGCGTGTTCGCCGGGCTGCCCAGGCAGTTCACCGTCAATCGCTACCACTCGCTGGTGATTGAGCGCGCCACCTGTCCGCCGGAGCTGGAAATCACCGCCGCCAGCGACGATGACGGCGAAATCATGGCCGTGCGCCACAAAACCCTGCCCATCGAAGGCGTGCAGTTCCACCCCGAAAGCGTGCTGACCGAGCACGGCCACGCCATGCTCAGAAACTTTCTGGAGCAGCCCGCCGGCTGATCTGCCGGCAGGGCATGCGGTTCGCGCCGTCATGCATCAAATCGGCCTGAAGTCCTGGTGCAGACTGGATTTACAGCTATTGATTTGATAGTGAACGCAGGCGAAGAGCGCCGCCCCTGCATACACTCGCCCCTCTTTTTCAATACCGCTGCGTGTACTTCATGACTGCCGCCCCTTTGCCGACCCATCGATCTGAGCTGATGCAACGTCTGGCCCGGCCCGGGCGGTATGACGTGGCGGTGATTGGCGGCGGCGCCACGGGGCTGGGCGTGGCACTGGATGCGGCAGTGCGCGGCCTGAAAGTGCTGCTGCTGGAAGCGCATGACTTTGCCAAGGGCACTTCGTCACGCGCCACCAAGCTGGTGCATGGCGGGGTGCGTTATCTGGCGCAGGGCAATGTGGCGCTGGTGCGCGAGGCGCTGCACGAGCGCGCGCACATCCTGGCGGCGGCGCCCCATCTGGCGCAGCCGCTGGCGTTCGTGATGCCGTCTTACAGCTGGTGGGAAACGCCCTGGTACGGCATGGGGCTGAAGGTTTATGACCTGCTGGCGGGCCAGGCCAGTTTGGGGAGTACGCAGTGGCTGGGCACGATTGCCGTGCAAAACCGCCTGCCGGGCGCGCAGCCGCAGGGCCTGAAGGGCGGCGTGCAGTATTGGGATGGGCAGTTTGACGACGCGCGGCTGGCGCTGGCGCTGGCGCGCACGGCGGCGGCGCATGGCGCTTTGCTGGTGAACCATTGCCCTGTGACGCAGTTGCGCCACGCAGGCAGCAAGGTGGCGGGGCTGCGGGCAAGGGATGACGAAACAGGGCAGGAATATGACATTGAGGCGGGCTGCGTCATCAACGCCACAGGCGTATGGGTGGACGCCTTGCGCCAGCAAGACGCCGCAGCCACAGGGCGCAGTGCAAGCGCGCTGGTCGCGCCCAGCCAGGGCGTGCATGTGGTGGTGGATCAGGACTTTCTGCCTGGCCGCCGCGCGCTGCTGGTGCCCAGCACGGCGGACGGGCGCGTTCTGTTTGCCGTGCCGTGGCTGGGCAAACTCATTTTGGGCACGACGGACAACTCGCGCCATGATTTGCCGCTGGAGCCTTGCCCGCAAGAAGATGAAGTGGACTTCATCTTGCGCGAAGCGGGGCGCTACCTGCGCCGCCCGCCCCGGCGCGCCGATGTGCGCAGCCAGTGGGCGGGGCTGCGGCCGCTGGTCAAGCCGCAGGGCCAGGCTGCAACCAAGTCAATCAGCCGCGAGCACACCATCCTGATCGACGCAAGCGGGCTGGTGACCGTGACGGGCGGCAAATGGACGACTTACCGTGCCATGGCCCAGGACGTGCTGGCCCGCTGCGCCGACGCGGGCCTGGTGCCGCAAGGTAAATCGCGCACGGCAGGCTTGAAGCTGGTGGGCGCCTTGCCGGATGGCGCGCAAGCCGTGCCGTTGAACGAGGCGCCCGGGCCGCATTTGTATGGCGGCGAAGCGGATGCGCTGGCGCAACTGCCGGGGCATGAACGCTGGGTGGCGGACGGGCTGAGCGAGGCCATGGTGCGCTTTGCGGCGCGGCATGAATACGCCCGCAGCGTGGAAGATGTGCTGGCGCGCCGCTCGCGCCTGCTGTTTCTGGACGCTGCGGCTGCCGTGGCGAATGTGCTGCAAGAAGAGACGGGCCGGGATGCCGGGCTGGAAAGCTTTCTGACCTTGACTATCCAATATGGCAGTCTTGGGGGTGCAAAAAAAGCTTGACAAGCTTGTTTCAGGTTGCCATAATCCGCCGCTTCACTTGCTTTCGAGCTGCTCAAAGCGGGTGGCTCAAGCAAATTCTGCCCATACACGGGCCCAAGACTGTTCCTGTTGGTGATCTGGCAGGGTGCAAGTTGGGAAATTGAAATGATCCAGACTGAATCTCGACTCGAGGTTGCCGATAACACCGGCGCCAAGTCCGTCCTATGCATCAAGGTGCTGGGTGGATCCAAGCGCCGTTACGCAAGTGTTGGCGACATCATTAAGGTGAGCGTGAAAGAAGCCGCTCCGCGTGGCCGCGTCAAAAAAGGCGAGGTTTATAGCGCCGTGGTGGTGCGCACGGCCAAAGGTGTGCGCAGGCCTGATGGTTCGCTCATCAAGTTTGACGGCAATGCCGCCGTTTTGCTCAACAACAAGCTGGAGCCGATTGGCACCCGCATTTTTGGTCCGGTGACGCGCGAGCTGCGTTCCGAGCGATTCATGAAGATCGTGTCGCTGGCCCCTGAGGTCATCTGAAAGGGCTGTTGCCATGAAGAAGATTCGCAAAGGCGATGAAGTCATCGTGATTGCCGGGCGCGACAAAGGCAAGCGCGGCAAAGTGCTTTCGCGCGTCAGTGAAGAACGCGTGATTGTCGAAGGCGTGAATATTGTGAAAAAGCACGTCAAACCCAATCCCATGATGGGTGTGCCTGGCGGCATCACTGAAAAGACGATGCCGATTCATCAATCCAATATCGCCATTTTCAATAGCGCAACAGGCAAGGCTGATCGCGTGGGTGTCAAGACGCTTGCGGATGGTAAGCGTGTCCGCGTGTTCAAGTCCAGCGGTGAAGAAATCAGGGTGGCGTGAAATGGCACGACTGCAACAACACTATCGCGAAAAAGTGGTGCCCGAACTGATGCAAAAGTTCGGCTACAAATCCGTTATGGAAGTTCCTCGTCTGAGCAAAATCACCCTGAATATGGGTGTGAGCGAAGCTGTGGCTGATAAGAAGGTGATGGATCACGCGGTGTCGGATCTGGCGCGCATTGCCGGTCAGAAGCCTGTTGTGACCAAGGCCCGCAAGGCCATTGCTGGCTTCAAGATCCGCGAGGGGCAGGCGATTGGCTGCATGGTGACGCTGCGTGGCGTTCGTATGTATGAGTTTCTTGATCGCTTTGTAACCGTTGCATTGCCTCGCGTGCGAGATTTTCGGGGTATTTCGGGACGTTCTTTTGACGGGCGCGGCAATTACAACGTGGGCGTCAAAGAGCAAATTATTTTCCCCGAAATCGAATACGACAAGGTGGATGCTTTGCGAGGGTTGAACATCAGCATTACGACGACGGCCAAGTCTGATGAAGAGTGCAAGGCGCTGCTTTCAGCTTTCCGTTTTCCGTTCAAGAACTAAAGGGTAACGTTGTGGCAAAAACCGCTTTGATCGAGCGTGAACTCAAGCGCAAAAACCTGGCTGCCAAATATGCGGCTAAATATGCCGAACTAAAGGCTGTCGCTGGTGATGTCAAACGTTCCGAGGAAGAACGTGCACAAGCCCGTCTGGCATTGCAAAAACTGCCGCGAAATGCCAATCCAACGCGCCAGCGCAATCGCTGCGAAATTACAGGGCGTCCACGTGGCACATTTCGTCAATTTGGACTGGGGCGAGCCAAGATTCGCGAAATGGCCTTTTCTGGCGATATCCCTGGCGTAACCAAGGCAAGTTGGTAATCCGGGCAGGAGATACATAATGAGCATGAGTGATCCCATTGCCGACCTGCTCACGCGCATTCGCAATGCGCAAATGGTCGCAAAATCTACAGTTGTAGTTCCTTCTTCCAAAGTCAAGGTGGCAATTGCCCAGGTGCTGAAAGATGAGGGATATATTGATGGTTTTCAGGTGAAGGCTGATGACAAGAAGTCAGAGTTGGAGATCACTCTGAAATACTACGCAGGTCGGCCTGTTATCGAGCGTATTGAGCGTGTAAGCCGCCCTGGCCTGCGCGTTTATAAAGGGTGCGAGAAGTTGCCTCAGGTGATGAATGGTCTGGGGGTGGCAATCGTGACGACTCCAAAAGGCGTTATGACGGATCGCAAGGCGCGCGCTGCCGGTGTTGGTGGCGAAGTGTTGTGCTACGTGGCCTAATGCGCGGAACAAAGGAGAGATGAAATGTCCCGTGTAGCAAAAATGCCCGTGGCGATACCTTCTGGCATCGATGTCAACTTGAAGGATGATCAAATTACGGTCAAAGGCGGCGGAGTAGAGCTGAAATTGGCTCAGAACGCTTTAGTGAAAATCTCGTCTCAAAATGGTGTTTTGTCTTTTGAACCTGCTGATGAAACGCGGGAAGCAAATGCCATGAGTGGAACCATGCGACAGCTTGTCAACAACATGGTCGTTGGCGTAAGCAAAGGGTTTGAAAAGAAGTTGGCCTTGGTGGGCGTGGGTTACCGCGCTCAGGCACAAGGCAATAAGCTGAATCTTGCGCTTGGGTTTTCGCATCCTGTAATTATTGAGATGCCTGCAGGTATTTCTGTAGCTACTCCTTCGCCGACGGAAATCGTGATTAAAGGAGCTGATCGCCAACGAGTCGGCCAAATCGCTTCTGAGATTCGTGCGATACGGCCTCCGGAGCCTTACAAAGGCAAGGGTGTGCGTTATGCTGACGAAAAGGTCATCATTAAAGAGACCAAGAAGAAATAAAGGCTTCTCATCATGTTGAATAAAAAAGAACAGCGTCTGCGTCGCGCCCGGCAGACCCGTATCCGTATTGCAGAACAAGGGATCGCGCGTCTTGCGGTCAATAGAACCAATTTGCATATTTACGCCAGTTTGATTTCCGGCGATGGCGCTCGTATATTGGCGAGCGCTTCAACGATAGAGCCAGAAGTTCGCAAGCAATTGGGTGGATCTGGAAAGGGTGGCAATGTGGCGGCTGCGGAGATCGTTGGTAAGCGTATCGCCGAGCGTGCCAAGGCTGCTGGCGTAGAAAAGGTCGCTTTCGATCGGTCTGGCTTTTCTTATCATGGACGTGTCAAGGCGCTGGCCGATGCTGCGCGTGAGGCTGGATTGCAGTTTTAATTTTTGCGAGGCGAATCAAAATGGCTAAATTTCAGGCGAAAATGCAAAGCGATGGCCCTGAGGATGGCTTGCGCGAAAAGATGATTTCAGTCAACCGCGTTACTAAAGTTGTTAAAGGGGGCCGTATTCTCGGCTTCGCTGCTTTGACTGTTGTTGGCGATGGCGACGGGCGAGTTGGCATGGGTAAGGGGAAATCCAAAGAGGTGCCTGCCGCAGTGCAAAAGGCCATGGATGAGGCCCGTCGCAACATGACGAAAGTTTCTTTAAGGGATGGCACCATTCACCATAATGTAACAGGGACGCATGGTGCCGCTGTTGTCATGATGGCGCCTGCTCCGAAGGGTACGGGCATCATTGCTGGCGGCCCTATGCGCGCTGTATTTGAGGTGATGGGAATTACTGATATTGTGGCGAAAAGTCACGGTTCTTCCAATCCATATAATATGGTGCGGGCTACATTTGACGCGCTTGCCAACTGTACGACTCCTGCGGAAGTTGCTGCCAAGAGAGGCAAAAGTGTCGATGATTTGTTTGCGTAATTCGCAGGGATGTGAGAGATGGTTAAGGAAAACAAGACGTTAAAAGTTCAGCTTGTCCGCAGCCCGATTGGATGCAAAGAGTCTCATCGTGCGACCGTCCGTGGTTTGGGTTTGCGTAGGTTAAATAGCGTGCGTGAGCTGGAAGATACTCCGGCAATTCGAGGCATGATCAATAAGGTTGACTACCTGGTTAAATTGCTTTAATCGGTTGTTAATTAAAGGATTGCAAATGGAACTTAATGGAATTAAGCCCGCTGCGGGAGCTAAGCACGCGCGTCGCCGCGTTGGGCGTGGTATTGGCTCTGGTCTGGGGAAAACTGCTGGCCGAGGTCACAAGGGCCAAAAGTCGCGTTCTGGCGGTTACCATAAGGTCGGCTTTGAGGGTGGTCAGATGCCTTTGCAGCGTCGATTGCCGAAGCGGGGATTCAAGTCAGCTTCTTTGAGATTTAATGCGGAAATTACGCTCTCGGATTTGGCTTGGTTGCAAGTTGAAGTGATTGATTCATTGCTGCTGAAAGAAAGGGGTTTAGTACCTGCTCATGCCAAAACTGTCAAGGTGATCAAGTCCGGAAGTCTGACGAGGGCTGTTAAATTGACGGGCGTGGTTGCAACGGCAGGGGCGAGGCTGGCAATTGAAGCGGCTGGTGGTTCCATTGTCTGATTAGAGCGGACATCGTGGCAATAGACGCAGTGCGGATCGCGAAAACGGGAAAATATGGTGACCTGCGCCGTCGCCTTGTTTTTCTGCTGCTGGCGCTCGTGGTATATCGAGTTGGCGCGCATATACCAGTTCCGGGCATCAATCCAGACCAATTACGGCAGTTTTTTTCAAGCCAAGGAGGGGGCATATTGAATTTGTTCAATATGTTTTCCGGTGGGGCGCTTTCTCGTTTTACGGTTTTTGCATTAGGGATCATGCCTTATATTTCGGCATCGATCATCATGCAGCTTGTTTCCTACGTTGTTCCATCTTTCGAGCAGCTCAAAAAAGAGGGTGAGGCTGGTCGGCGCAAGATCACCCAATACACACGATATGGAACCTTGGCGCTGGGAATCTTCCAGTCTTGGGGAATTGCAGTTGCGTTGCAATCGTCGCAAGGATTGGTACTGAATCCGGGATTGCTTTTTCAATTGACAACGGTGGTTAGTCTGACTGCTGGAACTATGTTTTTGATGTGGCTTGGTGAGCAGATTACCGAGCGAGGCTTAGGGAATGGTATTTCAATACTAATTTTTGCGGGTATCGCTGCTGGGCTGCCAGGAGCTATTGGTGGCATGCTTGAGCTGGTTCGTTCAGGAGCGATGAGCGAGATAGTGGCGCTGTTTATCTGCGCACTGGTCGTGCTGGTAACTTATTTTGTCGTGTTCGTTGAGCGTGGACAGCGAAAAATCTTGGTAAACTATGCCCGCAGGCAGGTTGGCAACAAGGTTTACGGGGGGCAGTCGTCTCATTTGCCGTTAAAATTAAATATGGCAGGCGTTATTCCGCCGATTTTTGCTTCTTCTATTATCTTATTGCCGGCAACAGTCGTTGGGTGGTTTGGCGCAGGAGAGTCTACTCATTGGCTTAGTGATATTGCTGCGGCGCTTTCTCCTGGGCAGCCAATTTATATTATGCTGTATGCGACAGCCATTATTGGTTTTTGTTTTTTCTATACGGCGCTGGTTTTTAATAGTAGGGAGACGGCGGATAATCTGAAGAAGAGTGGTGCTTTTATTCCTGGCGTCCGGCCTGGAGAGAATACTGCTAAGGCTATCGACAGAATCCTGGCGCGTTTGACTTTTGTTGGCGCTATTTATGTGACTTTGGTTTGCTTGTTGCCAGAGTTTTTGATACTGAAATACAATGTGCCGTTTTATTTTGGCGGAACCTCGTTGTTGATTTTGGTTGTCGTGACAATGGATTTTATGGCGCAGGTTCAGACGTACATGATGAGTCAGCAATATGAGTCTCTGTTGAAAAAAGCGAGCTTCAAGGCGTCTCTGTAGAAGTGAATATTTTGGTTTAGGAGAATTGAATGAGAGTTTCCGCATCAGTAAAGAAGATTTGTCGCAACTGCAAAATTATCAGGCGCAAAAATGTCGTGCGCGTGATTTGCTCAGATCCGCGGCATAAGCAGCGTCAGGGTTGAGTGGCGTCACTTTCCTGCGATAAATTGTTTAGAGGCTAGAAACTATGGCTCGTATTGCTGGTATCAATATCCCGCCGCATCAACACGCAGAGATCGGGTTGACGGCTATTTATGGCATTGGCCGTGCGCGAGCGCGCAAAATTTGCGACGCTTGCGGCATTTCATATTCTAAGAAGGTAAAGGATCTGAGTGATGCCGATCTGGAAAAGATTCGTGACCAGGTTTCCCGATTCGTAATTGAAGGCGACCTTCGCCGCGAAACTACGATGAATATTAAACGCCTCATGGACATCGGGTGTTATCGAGGTTTTCGTCATCGCCGGGGACTGCCTTTGCGTGGACAACGCACGCGCACAAATGCACGAACCCGTAAGGGGCCTCGTAAGGCGGCTCAGTCTTTGAAAAAATAATTTAAGAGAGAACAGTTATGGCAAAGTCTCCAGCAGGGAATGCTGCACAGCGCGTACGCAAGAAGGTCCGTAAAAATATTGCGGACGGGGTCGCTCATGTGCATGCTTCATTTAACAATACCATTATTACGATCACTGATAGACAGGGGAATGCCTTGTCTTGGGCTTCCTCTGGTGGGCAAGGATTTAAAGGGTCACGCAAATCTACCCCCTTTGCTGCGCAGGTTGCTTCAGAGGTGGCAGGCCGTGCAGCACAGGATCAGGGTATCAAAAATCTTGATGTCGAAATCAAAGGGCCAGGTCCGGGTCGGGAGTCTTCTGTTCGTGCGCTGGCAGCTCTTGGAATCCGTATTACATCGATTTCCGATGTGACGCCTGTCCCTCATAATGGGTGCCGTCCTCAGAAGCGGCGGCGCATTTAATACTATCGTTGCCAGGATCGGTTTGTTCTGGTGTTTGCAATCAAGACCACTGCCGTCGCATTGTTCAGCGTGAAGGCTCCCTCACTTAATAAGCGGGGAAGAAGGAAAAAAGGAATTTAAGGTGGCACGTTATATCGGACCCAAGGCTAAGCTTTCTCGTCGCGAAGGCACAGACCTTTTTTTGAAGAGCGCCCGTCGCTCGATTAGTGACAAGGCGAAATTCGATACGAAACCCGGTCAGCATGGTCGAACTTCTGGCTCACGCACCTCAGATTATGGTTTGCAGTTGCGTGAAAAACAGAAGGTTAAGCGCATGTACGGTGTTTTGGAAAAGCAGTTTCGCCGTTATTTTTCGGAGGCTGATCGCCGTCGTGGCAATACGGGTGCGAATCTCCTGTTTTTACTCGAATCTCGTTTGGATAACGTGGTTTATCGTATGGGGTTTGGATCGACTCGCGCCGAAGCGCGCCAGTTGGTTTCGCACAAGGCCATTCTCGTGAATGGCCAGTCTGTGAACATTCCCTCATATTTGGTGAAAGCGGGCGATATCATCGCTGTCCGCGAGCAGTCCAGAAAACAGACACGTGTCCAGGAGGCCTTGCAATTGGCTGCTCAAGTGGGTATGCCATCTTGGGTTGAAGTCAGCGTTGACAAAGCGGAAGGCGTTTTCAAGAAGGTGCCAGACCGCGATGAATTTGGTGCTGATATTAATGAGTCGTTGATCGTTGAATTGTATTCACGCTAGTTTTGGGTCTCGTCCCTTAGTGTTCCACGCCCGCCACCTTGGCGGGTTTGGTGCTTCACCAACCTTGCTGGTGCAACGAACCGCAGGTATTGAGAGGAAGTTCGGAATATGCAAACAAATTTGCTGAAACCCAAAAGTATTACGGTCGAATCTTTGGATGACAATCGAGCCGAGGTGACATTAGAACCTTTTGAACGGGGATATGGTCACACCTTGGGTAACGCCTTGCGACGTGTGTTGTTGTCATCCATGGTAGGATATGCTCCTACTGAGGTAACGATTGCGGGCGTTGTTCATGAATACTCAACTCTGGACGGCGTACAGGAAGATGTCGTTAATATTCTGCTGAATCTCAAGGGAGTCGTCTTTAAACTGCATAACCGCGATGAGGTGACGCTAACTCTGCGTAAGGATGGAGAGGGGGTGGTAACTGGAGCGGACATCCAGGTGCCTCATGATGTAGAAGTCGTGAACCCTGGGCATGTTATTGCTACGCTTTCGCAGGGCGGCAAGCTGGATATGCAGATTCGGGTGGAGAAGGGCAGAGGTTACGTTCCTGGCAATGTCCGGCGTTACGCTGACGAGGGATCTAAGCCAATTGGGAAAATAGTGCTTGATGCGTCTTTTTCGCCGATTCGCCGTGTTAGTTATGCTGTAGAAAGCGCGCGTGTAGAGCAGCGCACTGATCTTGATAAATTAGTTTTGGATATTGAAACGAATGGCACGATCAGTGCTGAGGATGCTGTTCGTGCAGCAGCCAAGATTTTGGTTGAGCAGTTGGCAGTATTTGCCCAACTGGAAGGGCACGAGCTGGCGGCCTTCGACCAGTCAACACAGAAGGGGGCGGCGGATCGTTTCGACCCAATTTTGTTACGCCCAGTCGATGAATTGGAATTAACGGTGCGTTCGGCCAACTGTCTGAAGGCTGAAAACATTTATTATATAGGTGATTTGATTCAGAGAACGGAAAACGAGTTGCTGAAAACGCCGAATCTTGGGCGTAAATCACTTAATGAGATCAAAGAGGTCCTGGCTTCTCGTGGACTGACGCTTGGCATGAAGCTGGAAAATTGGCCGCCTTTAGGTTTGGATAAGCGCTAATTGAATAAGTGAGAAGTTTTGGAATGATGTCCGCTGGATGTCGTTCTTTTGTGCGCCATGAATGGCGCCATGTGCCGGAGGCCGTACCTGATACGGCGGCCTTTTATAAGCAAAGAAAGGAAGCACTATGCGTCACCGTCATGGTTTACGCAAACTCAACCGCACCAGCGCCCATCGTCAAGCGATGCTGCGCAATATGATGAATTCGCTGATTGAGCATGAGGCAATCAAGACGACCTTGCCTAAGGCCAAAGAGCTGCGCAAGGTCATTGAACCCATGATCACGCTTGCGAAGAAGGATTCTTTGGCTAATAAACGCTTGGCGTTTAATCGTCTGCGCGATCGCGATAGTGTTGTCAAGCTGTTTGCCGTACTGGGGCCTCGCTATCAAGCCCGTCCTGGAGGATATACGCGCATTTTGAAGATGGGGTTTCGCGTAGGGGATAACGCTCCGATGGCTTTTGTTGAGCTGGTAGACAGACCTGATGCTGTTGTTGAGAGCAGTGACTTGCAGGAAGCTAAAGAATAAAGTACAATATAATCTCTTTTGTCGCGCGGTGGAGCAGTCTGGTAGCTCGTTGGGCTCATAACCCAAAGGTCGGAGGTTCAAATCCTTCCCGCGCAACCAATATTTAAGGCCTGCCAGCTTTTGGTAGGCCTTTTTGTTTGCTGAATGAAGAAGAACGAATGTCGATAGTAACTCCAATTGCGTTTGCTCTTCTGACTTCGCTAACAGCGGAGTCGTTGCATTCGATGACTCCATCGAAGGGGCCACCGAGTTGCGCGAATTGAGAAGAACAGCTACTAGGCCGAATCGACATTCATCCGGTATCTTCGGCCGATGTCCGAGACCAAGCATCCGCGGCCCAGCCGCTACGAATTGACCCAAACCCAATGGGAGCGGATCGAAGATCTGCTCCCTGGCAAGGCCAGTGACCCTGGGCGTACGGCAGCGGACA
>ERZ773008.533-NODE-533-length-28048-cov-5.770335_pt1 | contig 28048 bp, 26 predicted proteins | sample MGYA00580664_ERZ773008 | MGnify/ENA primary metagenome ERZ773008 (study PRJEB29015, sample SAMEA2738016) | human oral metagenome | biome: human oral; feature: human-associated habitat; material: dental | place: China | collected 2048 ... | reverse complement strand
ATAAAGTGCGGTGTGTTTATGGCGTGTTTTTCGCCCGACCAACGCAGGCTGTCGCAGTCCGGTTGGTTGGCTAAATCCACCCAATGATTCAACAACAATAATAGCTGACCGCCGTCCTGCAACGTACCTGCCGCAATGGCGAGGGCATCCAAGTGAATGCCTTGTCGTGCGTCATAAATGATGGCAGGCAATTCACTTCCGAGCAGATTTTTCGTTTTGCTAAAAGGAAAATAAGATTGGGAATTAAAGTGCGGCGAAACATCGCCAATCCAGACCGCACTTTTAAGCGAAAGGTTATGGTTTAGTTGGTGGGCAAGGAAGTCATCCTCGCCCACTAAAATGAGGAGTTCTCGGCTCATTTCTCGCTCAAATACGGATCTGCAAAGCCCAGCTCCGTCATGATTTGAGTTTCTAGGCTTTCCATTTCTTCCGCTTCATCATCTTCAATGTGATCGTAACCAAGTAAATGCAAACTGCCATGTACTACCATGTGCGCCCAATGCGCCATGACAGGTTTGTCTTGTTCCTGCGCTTCACGCTCTACCACTTGGCGGCAAATCACCAAATCGCCGAGTAACGGCAGTTCCACTTCATCAGGGCATTCAAAAGGGAAAGACAACACATTGGTCGGGCGATCTTTGCCGCGATAATTCAGATTTAATTCATGGCTTTCTGCTTCATCCACAATCCGCACGGTCATTTCCACTTCATCACTCTGCGGTTGCACCGTGGCTGTTGCCCATTGTTCGATTTGTTCTGCTGTTGGCAAGCCGGTTTCTTGTTCACAAGCGATTTGTAAATCAATGATCATCTTACCCATGTTGTTCTCCTAAATTCATTGTCATTTCTGACCGCACTTTTCTTTCTGCGTTTTGGCGCAATATGGATTGTTCAGCTTGATTCAAGCGTAGCGTGCCGCCAAAAGCTGCGCCAATATAGCATGAACGCGAATAAAACTCAGTGAGTTTTTATGTTTGAGTTGCTGGTTTTTTATGCACAAAAACATCATTTTTTATCTATAAACGTAATGAAATATTAGAATTGTAAATTTTATGTAAAACATGGCAAATGTTATGTTTTGATGTGTATAAAATGCCATTTAACCATTTGATTTTGTTATGTATTGTAGCGATTTTACGGTTTGACGATAACGTTTGCATTTTATTTTTGAATCACTATAATAGGCCCCGTTCAGTTAATTAGGTAGGCTGGTTAAGTGAACTGGAATTGATTAATAATTCAAACAGACTTGTTCATTTTAAATCTAAAATCTCACATTAGGAGTATTAAAAATGTTAAACGCATTAACTACTAAAGCATACGTTAAAGTTACCGAAGCAATCCGTTCTTTCAAAGAAAATAACGAAGGTGTAACAGCAATCGAGTACGGTCTAATCGCAGTAGCAGTAGCAGCATTAATCGTTGCAGTGTTCTACAACAAAACTGGTTTCATCGCTAAATTACAAGCTAAGTTCGGTGATTTAACTACTGCTATCAGCAACGCAAGTACTACAGTTAAATAATAGAACTTGATTTTGAGAAAAAGGCCTCTTTATATTAAGAGGTCTTTTTTTTAAATAAATATTAGTAATTATTTAAATTTATTTTTATACCTTGATTATTTATTTGTAATAAATATCTGATTTAATAATGTTAAACATGTGTGGACTTGTCTGACCTTTAAACATTGCTAAATCAGTGATTAGATGATAGACTGCAGAGAGTTGCAAGCGTGAATAAAGGCAAGATGATGAATTTACTTATTTTCACATTACAGATGATCGTTATTTTATTGTTGCTTAGATTATCTTATACCGATATTCGTGATCGCATTATTGATAATAATGTCATACTGGCTTTGCTTGTGATAATCCTTCCTATCAGCTTTTTAAAATACCAAACAATTTTTATTCTTCCAGCAGTGTTTGCTTTGATGATTGGTTTCCTTCTTTTTACATTGCGTGTTATTGGTGCGGGAGATGTAAAGTTAGTCTCTGTCTTAATGTTGATGATACCACTAGATGAATTAATATACTTTTTCTTTTTTACAGCATTTGCGGGATTGCTGTTGATTGTTGTTGGTTGGTTATTCTATCGTAAGTCAATTAGAGAACGTGGTTTGCCCTATGGTGTGGCGATTAGTCTAGGGTTTCTAACGAATTTGGCATTATCGAGCGTGCCTAGTGCTTGATAATGCTTTTTATTAAAACAAAAAGGGTAAAAAAATGAACTATAGAACTCTCTTAATTATTTCATTGCTCATACTGTTTGTGGGTATAGCAGGTATTATGTTTTTGCCTAGTGGCGATGAAACACCGGCGCAGCAAGTGGCAGAGCAAGTAGAGCCAGAAAAGAAAGTTGAAGAAAAGCTAATTTTAGTTGCTCAGCTGAAACGCGATGTCAACAAAGGTCGCTTGTTACAAGCAGAGGATTATGCACTCAACGAAATGACAGTTACTGTTGATAGCCCGTTAGTCAGTAATGATGTGCGTGATTTAGCGATTAATAATAGTCTGCAAGGCTTTTTAGTCGCTGAGAACTTGGTTTCCGGTTCTTTCCTATCGCCGAAGACCCTTCTTTCACCAAATGATCCCGGGTTTTATACGGCAAGTTTAAATCCGAATCAGGAAGTGGCCTATCGCGTTTATATTCGACCTGAAGATGCTTATATTCTTACTACGGTAAGTGGTGGAGATTATGTGTCTGTGTTTAATCAGCAGATTGCAAGTGATTCTCGAAATTCAAACGAACGAAAAAATCTTATTAAGGTGGCGCCAAGAGTTTTAGTGTTACAGTCAAAAACGTTCCCATTACCAAAAACAGATGGTGATGAAGGGAATGTGAGAAAGCCGGATGATGGTTTTGCTTCTGACATGGAATATGTCGGATTTATTGCGCTAAAAGTTACAGGCGCACAGGCAAAGAATTTTTATTCTCTAGATAAAGACTCTAAACTCGTCGTCTTACCTGCTGAGAATACCTCTCAGTATATTGATTCCCGTGGCACATTCATCAGAAAATTAAGAGGTCTATAAAATGCCGACTTTGAATTCTATTTTTAGAAAAAAACACATCATTTCAGGGTTGATCTTTTGTGCTTTCGCTTCTTTTCAGGTTTCTGCGCAAACGTTTCCTATGGAAAAAGGGGCAACGCGCCTTGTTCAAACAAAAGAAAAAATAGATACGATTTTTGTTTCTTCGCCCAATGTTGCAGATTATGAAATTTTAGATGATAACACGTTCATCATTTATGCTAAGGATGAAGGGCGTGCTGAGGTGACTTCTTTTGGTGCGGATGGACGTCCTTTGACATCGGATACCGTTAATGTAGATTCGGTTGTCAGCAGTATTACAGATACGAATAACCAGCTTAAGGCTCGTTTCCCGAATTCTAATCTTTCTGTTAAGAAAGTCGGTAAAGCCTATGTGATTGAAGGTAAGGCAAAAACGCAGGAAGAAAGTGATGAGGTTCACCGTATTGTTGGTGAGGCGATGGGTGGAACAAGAAAAGTTACTGAAACTAAATTAGGTAATGAAACATTCCCATTCTTGGATAAATACAGTTATGAAAATGTGGTTGATAATTCTAATGTTGGTGATGCTACACAGATTAATGTGAAGTTAACGGTTGTTGAAGTAAATAAAAAAATATCTGAAGCAATGGGGATTAATTGGAGCCACTTACAAGGATCTGGTGCATTGGGTGGTAATGCGGTTTTTGGTGGAAGCTTTGGTTTTGGTGGTGGATATAATGGCGCTCAAGGAGGTCTTACAATTACAGCTCCAGGGCTGTCAGCCTTTATTAATGCCTTAGATGACCAATCAAACGGTAAAATTTTAGCCGAACCTAATATTTCTATGCTTTCAGGTGAGACTGCCGATATTTTGATTGGTGGTGAAGTGCCATTTGTACAGCGTGATAATAACGGCCATGCAACAGTCATATACAAAGAATTTGGCGTTAAATTATTAGTGGCGGCTAAGGTACAGAAAAATAATCGAATTCGTTTAGTGCTTGATCAAAGCGTGAGTTCTATTGCCGGCAATTATAATTTTGGTAGTGATGGCAGTCTTCCTTATTTTAATACGAGAAAATCAAAATCTTTATTTGAAGTGGCTGATGGCGAAAGTTTCATCATTGGTGGACTGTTTAGCGCTACAGACCTTGAGGGGATTAATAAAATCCCTGTATTAGGTGATATTCCAATTCTTGGTTCGTTCTTCCGCAGCGCAACAACAAGTCGAGATAAGAAAGAATTGATTATTGTGGCGACAGTGAACACTGTCAGACCGGTTGATGGGAAAGATGTGGTATATCCAACATTCGAACAAACCGGCACAATGGAGCGCTATTTCCATACAACGCCATTAAAAGATGGCTACCATAATACGTTAACAACCAATTTCTTAAAGAATAGTGGGTTTATCCAATGAGTAAGTTAGCTTTTAATACATTTTTAGCATTGATTGGTGTTTCTGTATCGCTACATACTTTTGCATCAAGCGAATTAGTTCAAGATTCTTCTGTTGCACAAGCAACGCAAAGTAGTGAGTTTAATCGGGTTGAGTTGATTAATCGATATCCTTTAGCAACGATTACCGAGCGTGATTATACGATTCTCTTAGATACCATTATTCGTGATATTGGTAGTAATAAAAAGAAGAAGGTAAAAATTATTTGGCACACTTCCCCTGCTAAAACGAAAGCGGAAGCACTACATACTGATTTAGTTAAAGCCGGTATTTCTAAGAATGCTATTCAGATTGTGGGTGGAAAGTATAAAAATACAACTTATCCTCTTTATGTTGAAGTGAGCCAGTATGCTGCGAAGAAAGCAACTTGTCGAGCTCGCTATGGAGAGTCTGTATTTTGGAATCCGAATGAAACGTCTTGTGCATTAAAAAGCAATGAACGTATTCAATTAAAGTATTAAAGTAGGTATTTATATGTTATTACTGGATCAAGAAACAGTTTCGTTTGATAACGCAAGAATTATTGCTGTCGTTTCTCAGCGTGAAAATATTTTAAGTGAAGTTGCTCAAGTACTACGTACAAGAGGCTTGGAAAATATTGAAATTGTTAAACGGGATGTTTTTGTTTCTTCTGAAGGCTTGTCTTTTTCTGCAGAAAATTATGTAGGTGTTATTATTGACACCGGGAATGAATCAAATAATAAAACAATTATTAATCACGTTTTTAGTATTGTTCCCCAAAATGTTTGGTGTTGTGTTATTGGTGATAGTGATTCTATTTCGCTGTCTCAAAAATTATTAGGAGAAGGTGTCTTATACTTTAACTCTCACACGCAATTAATCCAGATGGCTGATAAAATTGTCTCTGGCGTCAATATTCCGAGAGTAAGAGATACTGTAAAAATTGCTATTTTAGGTTGTAAAGGCGGAATCGGTACAAGCTTAATTAGTGCGCATATTGCAAGTGAAATCGCACTAAATAAAGCGGTTCCAACCTTATTAGCTCAAGGGCTAAATGGATCTCACGATCTTGACCTTTTATTTGATAAACGTTTGTCTAATAGTATTACTGAGGGTGCCCCTCATCTTGATTTATTTGATGGTAATCTAGAGCAACTCTCTAAAGCGGTGTTAGATAAATATAACTTTATTATTTACGATCAGGCACTTTATAACGTGCATAAGGATGATTTTTCTCATTTTTTAAATGAGTACAGCAATGTTGTATTAGTTGTAGAACGAAAAATTAGTTCTTTGAGAGTAGCCAAACAGTTTTTAGATGAGTGCGAGCGTATCCGTAGTTCACAAGGAAAACCTATTAGAACATTTGTCTGTATATCAGATAGCCGCCTTGAAACCTCTAAGTTAATGGCGAAAAGTGATATTCAAGTGTTATTAGGAACGCAAATTGATGGTGTAATACCGTTTATTAAAAATACCAATACAAAAACGGTATTAGATATTAATCTTGGTAAAGAGGGGAAAAAAGAAATGAACTCTTTAGCCATGAAAATTATAGGTGCCGTTTCACGTAATAGTAAATTAGGTGAGAAAGAAAAGAAAAGTCTATTTTCTCAAATCCTTGAAAAACTCATTAACAAGTAGAATAGTCAAAAATGTTAACTAAAGAGCAACAGATATTTTTTAGAAGTGAAGTTTTAAGTAATCTTGATATTGAAAAGATTGATCAGCTTCAAACTGACAGAAATTTATTAGTAAATGAGTTAATTCAAATTGTTAACCGGGTTGCTAATAAAAGTTCCGTGTATATTTCGTCTGCTGATGCACTTGCCATGGCAGAAATGGTGGCGGATGAAATCGGTGGCTATGGTCCACTACGAGAATTAATGTCAGATGATACGGTAAATGATATTTTAGTTAACGGTCCTAATGATATCTGGGTGGAACGTGCAGGTATTCTTGAAAAAACAGATAAAACATTTATCAATAATGAGCAGTTGACAGATATTGCAAAACGTTTGGTTGCGCGAGTAGGTCGTCGTATTGATGATAGTAGTCCTCTGGTAGACTCTCGCTTACCGGACGGTAGCCGTTTAAATGTCGTTATTGCACCTATTGCATTAGATGGTACGTCTATTTCTATTCGTAAATTCAGTAAGAATAAAAAGAGTTTACAGGAGTTGGTAAGCTTTGGTTCCATGACGCGTGATATGGCGAACTTTTTAATTATAGCAGCAAGATCTCGTGTCAATATCATTGTATCGGGGGGGACAGGTTCAGGTAAAACAACGTTATTAAATGCGTTATCTAACTATATTTCTCATACTGAGCGGGTTATTACCCTTGAGGATACGGCAGAGTTACGTTTAGAGCAACCTCATGTTGTACGTCTAGAAACACGTTTAGCCGGGGTGGAGCATACCGGTGAGGTGAGTATGCAGGATTTGGTGATTAATGCTTTGCGTATGCGGCCTGAACGTATCATTGTAGGGGAATGTCGTGGTGGAGAGGCGTTCCAAATGTTGCAAGCAATGAATACCGGTCATGATGGCTCAATGTCTACTCTGCATGCGAATAGCCCGAGAGACGCAATATCACGTCTAGAAAGTATGGTAATGATGTCGAGTGCGGCATTACCTTTAGAGGCTATTCGGAGAAATATTTCATCTGCGGTAAATATTATTGTGCAAGCTTCCCGACTCAATGATGGTTCAAGAAAAATTATGAACATCACAGAAGTGATGGGAATGGAAAATGGACAGGTTGTTCTACAGGATATTTTTAGTTATAAGGCAAGTAGATACCGTGATGCGAATGGGAAAATTATGGGTGAGTTTATTAATCATGGATTATTAAGTCGCTCTGTTGTTTTCCAAAATGCACAAGTGTTTAATCTTAGCAATGAATTGCAAAGTATTTTTGGAGATGTGAATTAATGTCTTTACTTTATTATATTCTTTTAGCCTTCGGTGGATTGTTAGTCATTTATGTATTGACCAGTTGGTTTGTGACTAAGAAAAAAATTAATGAATATAATAGTACAGAGAACAAATTAGAAACCTTTGCTCAAGGTATTAAGTCTAAGTTGTCGCTATGGGTATTCTATTTTTCAGGTGGGCAACGAAAGAATATTCTGCGGAATAGTGTAATTAGTATCTTATCATTCTTAGCTTTTTTTGCAATTAATGTGAGTTATATTCATATTGATAGACTAACCTTTAGTATTATTTTTGTTTTTGCTTTTGTTATGTTTATATGGAAGTTAGGCCAACGACGTAATAGAAAAGTATTTAATAATGTATTCCCAGAGGTTATTCAGATTTTGATAGCAGCATCTTCTTCCGGTGCAGGGTTATTACAAGGGCTGGAACGTTGTGGACAAGAATTGACAGGGCAGTTAGGTGCTGAGTTCAGAAATATTCATAGACGTTTGGCTATCGGTGAGGATCCAATTACTGTGTTTGATGAGAGCTATACACGTTACCCATATAAAGAATTTTACTTTTTTATTACGATTATCCGGACTAATCTGAGTAAAGGGGGACAGATAAAAGAGGTTATATCAAGATTAGGACGCGTTATTGCCGATAGTACTAAGATGGAAAAAAAGAAAAAAGCAATGACATCGGAAGCAAGAATGTCAGCAATGATTGTGGCTTGTTTCCCTATTGGGTTCTTTATTTTCATGAAATTTACAATGCCGGAGAATTTTGAGTTTATTACCACCGATCCTACAGGGCGATATATATTATATTATGTGTTTGGTAGTGTTGCGTTTGGTATGTTGATTATTTGGGGATTAATGAGGAAGTCAACATGACAGTAAAATTACTTCTAATTTACCTATTAGTTATTGCGTTTTCTCTTGTTCTACTATTTATATCAATTTCGGGTGGTAAGAACCTTCGTCGTAATGAAGATATTCTGGCCGGTAGATTCTCTGAAGCTAATGAGTCTGATGCAGCGAATAAAAATAAGACAAAGCAGCAAATTGAACTTGAATTGTTATTAATTAATAATAATCCTTTATTAAAGGTTTTGGGAATTATTGATAAGAATATTAAGCTAAAATTAGCGATTATGACTTTAGTATTCTTTGTATATTACTTGTTTTTTGGTCGAGATGCTGAGGGTTTTTCCCTAATTATTAGTTGTTTATTGATTTTTATTGGCATTATCATTGTTCCTGGATTTCTTACCGGTTTTGTCTTAAAATCCAAAACTAAAAAAATAATGAATGATTTAACCAGTTTTATTGATCTTGTTGCAGTTAATGTGCAAACAGGGGTGAGTATTGAAGCGGCATTAAAACAGGTTGCAACAGATTTTAAAAAGCTAAATCCGGATTTATCTTATGTTATGTTGAGAGTCATTCGAAAATCTGAGCTGACAGGTATGTCGCAGGCACTACAAGATTTGGCAATTTCATTACCGACTACTGAAATCAGAATGTTTTGTACAGTAATGCAACAAAGTTTAAATTTTGGTTCGTCTATCTATGATCAGCTCATCCAGCTTTCTAGTGATATTCGAGAGTTACAGTTATTAACGATAGAAGAAAAACTAGGGACTCTTTCTGCTAAAATGAGCGTTCCGTTGATTCTTTTTATCATGTTCCCGATTATTATATTAATTTTAGCTCCTGGCGTATTGAGGGTATTTCCAAATGTCTTTTAAACTTATCAAAAAAACTTTATTTTGTAGCGTTTTATTGTCTATTAGTGCTTGTTCATCTATGTTTGAGGGTGGCTCCACCGATGATGCTGGAGTTTACGCAGATGATGAAAGCATTACAACTAAAGAAACCTTGTATCAAAATACGCGAAATTATGATGCGTTGATTTCAATGTATCGTAGTATTCTAAAAAATGAAGATGATTTATTAACACGTTATAAATTATCTGAAGCTTACTACAAGAAAGGAGATAGTAGTTCATCTTTATTGTATTTGCAGCCTATCTTAAGTTCCGGCGGTTCTTTGGCTGAAAAGGCAAAGATTTTGCAGGCTAAGAATCTCAACATGCTAAAACGATATAGAGAAGCATTGGATGTTGAAAATGCGGTGTTATCATCCTCTCCAACGAATGGTGAAGTTTATAATTTACGCGGTGTGACTTATGCGCATTTAAATGATTTAAATAGCGCAAGAGAGAATTTTGATAAAGCTCGCGAGTATTTTCTGAATGATGTTATTGCAATTAATAACCTAGCAATGTTAAGCATTATTAATGGTGATTATCGTAATGCAATTTCTTTATTATTGCCGCAATATTTGAATGGTATTAGAGAGCAACGTTTGGTTCATAATTTAGTTTTTGCTTTAGTGAAGAACAATGAACTTGATTATGCGAAAGATATTATCCTGAAAGAAAATTTGAATACCTCACCAGATTCGTTAATTGATGCACTTAGAAAAACAGAACGCATTTCAGATTATATTGCAAAATAATTTTCAGGAACGTTTATATGAAACTAAAGAAGTTTGTATTAGGTAATAGAGGTGCAGCCCCTGTTGAGTTCGTGTTAACAATTGCTTTTTATTTCCTTGCCGTATGTTTGATTCTAGAGTTCTGTCGGATTGCTATTACAACAAGCTATTGGGATTTAGCAGTGACTGAAAGTGTTAGAATTTCAAAGAATGAATATGATGGTAAAGGCAGTTATCTGAATGTCTTTAAAAATAATCTTCAGAAGCAACTTAACGCACAAGAGAAGTCAACATTAGGAAATTTCCTTCAGTTAGATAAAAATAACGGTTATGATGTTGATGTCAAATATGTTAATTGTTCTCAAGGGAAATCTTGTATCAATGCGTTGCTAAATAAAGACTTCAAAAAAATTCCATCATCGAGTGGAGCAATACAATATGATACAGATGGGAAAGGTTCGACATTAGCTTATTATACGGTCGTGTATAAGTATAAGTTTTTGGTTCCGGTGCCCTTTGTCCCGAATTCTTTAGTTCAACATGTTTTAACCAGAGAATTTGTGATGGTGCAGGAATGGCAACGTTCTCAATTTCCTGTTACGCCTTAATCATCCAGAGAGTTGGCTAGGTTTGTTTGCGACAAAATTATGGTAGACGGTATGAATAATAATTTTTTAAATCGAGTGAGTTCTTTTAGACAAAGTAAAAAAGGTTCAGTGACGATTGAATTTGCGCTTACGCTGATGATTTTAGTTATTGTTTTTGCGTTCCTAGCCGATTTAGTCGTTCAGCGTTCGACCCAAGCAAAGTTAGATAATACTTCTCTATCTTTAGTGAGTATATTACGTGAAAGGGTTCAATTGTATAGTGACAACGGTAACGCAGCATTAACGGATGGTACAAAAGGTGCTGCCGGCGGTTTTAGCGTTGTTGGTAGCAGTGATGGTGATTTGAACCAATATATTCAGTTAGCGAACTTGATGTTATTTGGCGATCGAAATGCGAACAAAGCAAAAGTGACTTTGGAACGTTTCTCTCCTGACTCAAAGCAATATGATAAAGTGAGCAATTCGTCTGCTTGTGAGCCATATAAACCATTGAATATCCTAGGCGATCTTTCTCCTCGTTCAGAAACGAATAATTTACGGAAGATTCCTCTTTATCAAGTAACGTTGTGCGTAGAAGTGAATAGCTTTTTTCAGAGCATGATTGCGCAGAAGGGAACGGTTTCTAACGGTTTTCTACGTTCTTCAACATTTGCACCGGCTCGGGCGAAATAGTTGTTAGAGTATAATCCCGGCTTGATAAACCACTTGTCTTATATGCTGCACCAAGATTAGGCATATTGTCCTAGTATGGTGCAGTTTCTTTATGGTAACTTAGCACCGGCAAATGCTTTATTGTTGCTGATTCGTTAAGGAAGTTTCTGATAATTCCTCGTCGATACCAAAAAATTTGAGCTGAAAAACGCAATAGTATTCAAATAAAGGAAAAGTTATGTCATTGGATTTAAGTGAAATTCGACAGCAGATTACCCAAATTGACCGCAGTTTATTAAAGTTACTTTCCGAGCGTCATCGTCTTGCGTTTGATGTGGCGCGTAGTAAAGAAATGACACAGAAGCCATTACGTGATGTGGTGCGTGAAGAACAGCTGTTACAAGAGTTAGTGCAATTTTCTGAAAATGAAAATTATCAACTTGAGCCACAATATATTACTGCAATTTTCCAAAAAATTATTGAAGATTCGGTGCTGACGCAACAAGTTTATTTACAGAAAAAGTTGAATTCACAACGCGAGGAGAACATCCACATTGCCTTTCTCGGCAAACGAGGATCTTATTCTCATTTGGCAGCACGAAATTATGCCGCTCGATACCAAGAAGAATTGGTGGAAATAAGTTGTGCCAGTTTTGATCAGGTTTTTGCTAAAGTGCAAAACGGTGAAGCAGATTATGGTGTTCTCCCATTGGAAAATACCACATCCGGCACGATTAACGAAGTTTATGATCTGTTGCAACACACTGATTTGTCTTTGGTGGGGGAATTGGCTTATCCTATTCAGCACTGCGTTTTAGTCAATGGGCAGCATGAGTTAAGTCAAATTGATACCCTATATAGCCATCCTCAGGTGATTCAGCAATGTAGTCAATTTATCCATGGTTTAGATCGCGTGCATATTGAATATTGTGAAAGCAGTTCTCATGCTATGCAGTTGGTTGCCGGATTGAACAAACCCAATATTGCCGCCTTGGGCAGCGAAGAGGGAGGAAAGTTATACGGTTTGACTGTGCTGAAACGCAGTATTGCTAACCAAGAAAACAATATCACTCGCTTTATTGTTATCGCGAAAGAACCGCATAATGTTTCGCCACAAATTCATACAAAAACACTCTTGTTAATGAGTACGGGACAGCAGGCTGGTGCTTTGGTGGAGGCGTTGTGGGTGTTTAAAAAACACAATATCAACATGACAAAATTAGCTTCCCGTCCGATTCATGGGAAACCATGGCAGGAAATGTTTTATTTGGAAATTGAGGCGAATATTCATCATCCTGACACGCAGGCTGCATTGGAAGAATTAAAACAAGTTAGCCACCAGTTGAAAATTTTAGGATGTTATCCAAGTGAAATTGTCAAACCCACTAAAATTTTACCTGACTCCCAATAATGTGATGGCATAACACAATCAAAAGTGCGGTCGAAATTTTAACTGTTTATATGGACTAAGCTAAATTGTTCAAAGCCAAGCGCATGAAGACATTCTGATAAGTCGTCTTCAATGATAAATGGCTTTGTATAAAACACTTGAGAAATCATATGATTTTTTGACCGCACTTTGACTTCATTTAGTAAAAAGGCTATTCGTTTAGCGATTGCTTCCCCTGAATCAACGAAATGGCTCACTTGTGGTAAGCATTGCTGAATTTCCGATTTTATGAGCGGAAAATGTGTACAACCCAGCACAATCGCATCTAAATCGGACATCATTATCCATTCGCTTAACTCCGTTCTTATGTCATTTAAATCAACGGGGTAACCACGTAATTTACGTTCTGCCAGTTCGACAAGTTTGGTGCTGCCGATTTTTTCAACTCGACAAGATTGTGCATATTTTTCAATTAAATGATCGATATATTCTCGTTTAACAGTTCCTTTTGTGGCTAATAAACCAATATGCTTTGTCGAAGAGTACTCTGCCGCAGGTTTAATGGCGGGAACCGTGCCAACAATGGGAATAGAGAAATGTTGGCGTAATGAGGGTAATACGATGGTACTGGCCGTATTACAAGCAATAACAATGAGATCTAAGGTATATAAGCGATCAAGGTGCGTGCAAATTTTATTCACACGCTCAATAATGAGTGCTTCCGATTTTTCAGAATAGGGGAAAAATGCATTATCAAAACAATAGAGATAATGACAATCCGGGAGTCGTTTTTGGACTTCTTGGTAAACGCTTAACCCTCCGACGCCGGAATCAAAAAAGAGGATTCTAGGTTTGGATAACGCTGTCATAATTCACCTGTCAAATCAGCTTTTGTCTCTTAATACGTTGTTTCAAAATATGTCCATCATCTCAGCATTAAACATTACCGTAAATCTCTCGATTATTCAGCCAGCGGCGAATGAGCAAGTCTGCCTGCTGCGGATATTTTTGGCTGAGCTGCTTAGCATAAAATTGGACGGTTGGGAGCATTTTACGATCACGCATAAGGTTTGCCACTTTAAATTCCGTAATACCTGTTTGTTTCGTACCAAGCATTTCACCCGGGCCACGAATTTCTAAATCTTTTTCCGAAATCACAAAGCCATCTTGCGTGTCACGCATGACCTGCAGGCGTTTCTGCGAAATTTTGCCAAGTGGCGGTTTATACATCAAGACACAAAAAGAGGCAGTACTTCCTCGCCCCACACGTCCGCGAAGCTGATGGAGTTGGGAAAGTCCTAAACGCTCAGCATTTTCAATGATCATTAAACTGGCATTGGGCACATCCACGCCCACCTCAATTACCGTGGTGGCAACTAACAAATCTAGCTCGGCAAGCTTGAATTTCTCCATGACAGCTTGTTTTTCACTGGGTTTCATTCGCCCATGGACTAAGCCAATACGCAAGTGCGGTAAGATTTTATGGAGATCTTCTGCTACTGCCTCCGCAGCCTGCGCTTCCAGCACTTCCGATTCATCTATTAGGGTGCAAACCCAATAAGCCTGCCGTTTTTCTTGTGTACAGGCCACATTGACCCGTTCGATAATTTCTGCGCGACGCTCTTCAGAAATGGCAATGGTCGTAATCGGCGTACGCCCCGGCGGCAGTTCGTCAATAATTGAGGTATCTAAGTCGGCATATACGGTCATGGCTAATGTGCGAGGAATCGGTGTGGCAGTCATAATAAGTTGGTGAGGATAAACGCCTGCTTGGTTGCCTTTTTCACGCAACATTAAACGTTGGTGTACCCCAAAACGATGTTGCTCATCGACAATCACTAGACTCAGATGATGAAATTCGACTTCATCTTGGAATAGGGCGTGCGTCCCCACTACCATTTGAACTTCACCGTTTTTTATTTTTTGCAGCTCAGCAAAACGTTGCTTCCCTTTGACTTTGCCGGCTAACCAACCGACATCTATGCCAAGCGGCTCAAACCAACGGCGGAAATTCGTGGCATGCTGTTCCGCCAAAATTTCTGTTGGTGCCATTAACGCCACTTGTTTGCCATTATCAATGGCTGTCAACGCTGCCAGTGCTGCCACCAAGGTTTTACCGGATCCCACATCACCTTGCACCAAGCGCATCATCGGATAATTTTGTTGTAAATCCTGTTCAATCTCTTGGGTAACACGTAATTGCGCATGGGTCGGTGTGAAAGGTAATTGTGCTAAAAAGCGTTGTTTTAAATCTGATTGTACACACAAGGGTTCCGCAAAATTCTCCTGAATTCCTGACCGCACTTTTTGCATCGCGAGATTGTATGCCAATAATTCTTCAAAAATCAGGCGCTGTTGTGCAGGGTGTTTGCCTTCTTCTAAGGTGGCTAACGAAACATCCGGCGGCGGATTGTGCAAAAATTGAATTGCTGACTTCAAACCAAAAGGATGCGGATTAAACTCAGCAGGCAACAACTCAGCCAAAGGCGTTTTCTCTAAGACCAACAAAGCTTGTGCAATTAATTTACGCAATGACGTTTGTTTTAACCCTTCTGTAGCCGGATAAATGGGCGTTAGCGTTTCCGCCAAAACGAGGGGTTTATTGTCATGAATAATTTGATATTCCGGATGATGGATCTCTGCCATAAAACGCCCACGGCGTACTTCGCCAAAGGCTTTCACGCGAGCACCTGGCTGTAAGCTATTTTTCATGCCGGCATTAAAATTGAAAAAACGTAATGCTAACTTGGATGTGCCATCGGAAAGGTAAACCATCAGCATGGGGCGACGACCAAATTGCACTTCTGCGCTCTGAACTACTCCCTCGATGGTAGCATATTGCTCGGGACGAAGATCAACAATAGGCGTAATTCGGGTACGATCTTCATAACGTAGAGGGAGATGAAAGAGAAGATCTTGCAGATTGAAAATGCCCAACTTACCTAATTTTTCTGCAATTGCAGCGCCGACACCGGAGATGGCGGTGAGTGGAATGGCATCTAATAATTGGGCGCGCATTATTGGTTGATATTACGTTCAATGTGAATCAGTTCAGGCATTTGCTTGATTTTACGGATAATATTTGCCAAATGTTTATTATCTTTTACCGTTAATAAGACGATGATTTGATATAAACGCCCCTCTTGCTCTTCTGTCCAAATGCTTTGAATATTGCTGTCCATGGAGGAGATCGTGGACATCAGATGAGGTAATGTGCCTTGCTGATTGATCATCTCAATACGTAGTTCCGTCTCAAATTCAATCTGAGTATCGCTTTTCTCCCAATCCACAGGCATATAATGTTTAGGATTGTCTTTACGATCTTTGAGATTTGAGCAAGCTTCATGATGAATCACCAAGCCTTTCCCCGGACTCGCGTAAGCAATAATCGGATCACCCGGGACCGGATGGCAACACTGCGCAAAAGTAGTCAATAAACCACCATTGGCAGTAATTTCTAATGGCGTCGCATTATTATCCGGATTACCATCCGTATCAATTTCGATCGATTCTCCCAACAAACGATGGGCAATCACCGTACTCATTTGATTGCCCAAACCGATTTCCATAAAGACATCGTTCAGGCTGGTGAGTTTGAGATCCGCTAATACCTGTTGAATAAATTCTGGATTGAGTTCTTCCAGTTTTAACGGACTTAAGGCGTGTGCCAATTGACGCTTGCCCGACTCAATTGCTTCATCACGGCGTAAATCTTTTAAGGCATGGCGGATACTGGAACGGGCTTTAGCGGTAACGACAAAATTTAACCAAGCCACATTTGGACGTGCATTTGGTGAGGTTAAAATATCAATGGTCTGTCCGGACTCTAAAGGTTGGGATAATGGATACGGCTTGCGATCCACATTTGCGGCCACACAGTTTTTGCCTATATCCGTATGTACTGCGTAGGCAAAATCGACCGGTGTTGCACCTTTCGGCAATTCAACAATGCGTCCTTTCGGGGTGAAAACATAAATTTCTTTCGGGAAGAATTCGGATTTTACACTTTCAATAAATTCAAACGAGTTCCCCGCACTTTGTTGCAGTTCCACCAAACTTTGCAGCCAACGTTGTGCGCGAATTTGCGCTGGCGTACTGTCATTTCTTCCGCCTTGTTTATACGCCCAATGTGCTGCCACGCCCATTTCTGCCATTTGATCCATTTCTTCTGTGCGAATCTGCACTTCAACAGGCACACCATGTGGACCGATCATCGATGTATGTAAAGACTGATAGCCATTGGCTTTTGGCACGGCAATGTAGTCTTTTACCCGACCTGGACGCGGTTTATAAAGACTATGCATTTGCCCCAATACGCGATAGCAGGTATCCACGTTCTCTACAACGGTGCGGAATGCATAAATATCCATAATGGAATGAAACTGCTGATCTTTTAAGCGCATTTTTTGGTAGATGGCATAGAGATGTTTCTCACGTCCAAATACGCGCGCTTGAATGCCCACATCGTCTAATCGACCTTTAATTTCGGCAGAAATACGCTCAATCATATCTTTACGATTGCCGCGTGCGATTTGCACAACCTTTTGCAGAACAGCATAACGTTGCGGATGCATGGCTTCAAAGCCAAGATTTTCCAGTTCATTTTTAATATGTTCAATGCCTAAACGATGAGCAAGCGGAGCGTAAATTTCAAGGGTTTCTTTGGCGATACGACGACGTTTATCAGGACGTAATGCGCTAAGTGTGCGCATATTATGGGTACGGTCGGCAAGTTTAATAAGAACAACGCGAATGTCCTTGGTCATTGCCAAGATCATCTTACGGAAGTTCGCCACTTCCGCTTCTTGGCGCGTTCTGAATTTGAGTTTGTCTAACTTAGAGACGCCTTCCACGATTTCCGCGACACTGGCGCCGAATTCCTCTTTCAACTGTTCTTCGGTATAAGGCGTATCTTCAATGACATCATGTAATAAAGCTGCCATAACCGCCTCATGATCCAAACGCATTTCGGCAATAATAGAGGCGACAGCAACAGGGTGGGTGATATAAGGTTCGCCGCTTGAGCGAGACTGTCCTTCGTGCGCATCGCGAGCAATCACAAATGCACGTTTAACTAATTCAATTTGTTCAGGCGGTAAGTATTCCTGAATAATATGATTTAACCCTTCGAATAGATACAAAACACACCCAACCGATGAAAAACGTTGTAAATATTAACCGCACTTTATTCAGATAACAAAGACACAGCGCTCACTTCAACACGTTCATGTGCCAAATGATCTTGGCGTTCCTGCGCGTCTAAAATTTCATTGTTAATGAGACCTTTTTCAATTTCACGCAAGGCGATAACTGTCGGCTTATCGTTATCTTCCGGCACCAAGGGTTCGCGGGTATGTAACTGCAATTGTCTTGCACGACGAGCCGCAGTTAAAATCAAATCAAAACGGTTACCAATTTTTTCTACTGCATCTTGCACGGTGACACGAGCCATAAATTACTCCAGTTTGCTAAATCTAATGAATCTAAAAGGGCAATATGATACTAAAACTGCCTTTAGTTTGCCAGTAATTGTTCAATTAAGCCTTTGTTTTCTTGTTGTTGATGACGTGTTGTTAAACGCTCTGCGCGCAAAATAGCTTGTAAATCAACAAGTGCTTGTTCGAAATCATTGTTTACAATGACATAGTCATATTCGTCATAATGAGAGATTTCGCTCATGGCTTTTTCCATGCGGCCGGCAATGACTTCGGCAGAGTCTTGTCCACGTCCGATTAAGCGTTTTTCGAGTTCGCTTAATGAGGGCGGCAAAATAAAAATGCTTTTTACGTGAGGAACTTTTTCACGGATTTGTTGTGCCCCTTGCCAATCAATATCGAGAAACACATCAATGCCTTTCGCTAAATTTTCTTCAATGGCAAACAAAGAGGTGCCGTAATAATTGCCCCCAAACACTTTGGCATATTCTAAGAATGCGTTTTGTTCGATTAAATTTTCGAACTCATTATGTGAAACAAAATAATAATGCACACCTTCTTGCTCACCCGGGCGGGGGAGTCGAGTAGTATGTGATACGGAAACCATCATTTTATGGCTGTTGACACGTTTCAATAATGCGCTAATTAATGAAGATTTGCCGGCACCACTCGGTGCAGAAATAATGTATAAATTGCCTTGTAACATATTATTCTCTCATCGATAATTTAGCTTATTATGCCTCTAACCCAATAAAAAATCAGCAAAAGTGCGGTCGTTTTTAACAAAATTTTTGAGACGGCAGTCTTGAGTGTTTTTGAGAGGTACATTCTCAAATTCAAGAAAGTATGTTATAATCCCCCTCAAAATTGGTAGAGAGAAAACAAACCTCCATGCCTATTTAACCTTTTTGTTTAACTTAAAAATATAAGGTGAAAACTTATGGCTATTAAAATTGGTATCAATGGTTTCGGTCGTATCGGCCGCATCGTGTTCCGTGCAGCACAACATCGTGATGACATTGAAGTGGTGGGTATCAACGACTTAATCGACGTTGAATACATGGCTTACATGTTAAAATATGATTCAACTCACGGTCGCTTTGATGGCACTGTTGAAGTGAAAGACGGCAATCTTGTGGTCAACGGCAAAACTATCCGTGTGACATCTGAACGTGATCCTGCAAATCTTAACTGGGGCGCTATCGGTGTTGATGTTGCTGTTGAAGCTACCGGTTTATTCTTAACCGATGAGACTGCTCGTAAACACATTACTGCCGGTGCGAAAAAAGTCGTTTTAACCGGTCCATCTAAAGACAGCACACCAATGTTTGTACGTGGTGTAAACTTTGATGCGTATAAAGGTCAAGACATCGTTTCTAACGCGTCTTGTACAACGAACTGTTTAGCGCCATTAGCCAAAGTGATCAACGATAAATTCGGTATCAAAGATGGTTTAATGACCACTGTTCACGCAACCACAGCAACACAAAAAACCGTTGATGGTCCATCTGCAAAAGACTGGCGCGGTGGTCGTGGTGCTTCCCAAAATATCATCCCATCTTCTACCGGTGCAGCAAAAGCCGTAGGTAAGGTTATTCCGGCATTAAACGGTAAATTAACCGGTATGGCGTTCCGTGTGCCTACACCAAACGTGTCTGTTGTTGACTTAACCGTTAACCTTGAAAAACCGGCAACTTACGCAGAAATCTGTGCGGAATTAAAACGTGCTTCAGAGAGCGAAATGAAAGGCGTTTTAGGCTATACTGAAGATGCTGTAGTTTCTACTGACTTCAATGGTTGTTCACTCACTTCTGTGTTTGACGCCGCTGCAGGTATCGCATTAACCGACACCTTCGTGAAACTTGTTTCTTGGTATGACAACGAAACCGGTTATTCTCACAAAGTATTAGACTTAGTTGCGCACGTTCACAACTACAAAGGCTAATTCTTTATCCTCAACATAAAAATAGCTCCCAATGGGAGCTATTTTTTTATGAATCATGCTAAAAGTGCGGTCGTTTTTCTATGTGTTTTTTGCAAAACCAAATACGCGAGAGAAAACCACTCCTACGCTTAATGAACTGTCGTCGTTAAGCGTGGTTGCAACAATGAATCTGAGAATATGATTTACGACTGCGCTGCCGATAATCTTATTTGTAAACTCGCTTGCCAAAAATCGCCGTGCCGACGCGCACCATCGTAGAACCGCATTTAATGGCGCTTTGCATATCATCGGTCATGCCCATGGATAAAGTATCAATTTGGGCATGAGGCAGCGCCTGTTGCAAGCTTTCAAACAAGGTTCGCATTTGACGAAACGTTTGTTCCTGTTGCGCCACATCATCGGTAGGTTCAGGAATCGCCATTAAACCACGCAAACGTAAGTGCGGTAGATTTTCCACGTGTTTTGCTAAAGGCAAAATATCATCGGGTTGTACACCGGATTTACTGGCTTCATTGCTGATATTCACTTGAATTAATACATTTAATGGTGCCTTGTGCGGTGGGCGTTGTTCATTTAAGCGGTCAGCGATTTTGGCGCGTTCAAGGGTTTGCATCCAGTCAAAATATTCCGCCACCAAGCGGGTTTTGTTAGATTGTAGCGGCCCGATAAAATGCCATTCCAATTCAATTTGCTGTTGTTGGCAAAATTGAATCTTTTCAACGCCCTCTTGCACATAGTTTTCGCCGAATGCCATTTGACCCGCTTCGTATGCGGTTAAAATATCTTCAATCGGTTTGGTTTTAGAAACGGCAAGTAATTTGACCGCACTTTGAGTCTCAGAATGACATTCGCATTGTTTAATTTGTTCCCGAATATGAGCAAGATTTTGCGCAATCATAAGGCGTCCTTGTAATAAAAATGGTGATTTATTTTACACCAACTAAAAAAGTTAGAAAATAATGCAAAATTCTCCGATTTCCGTTTGACAAGGATATGAAATTTCGGTATTTCTATATCCAATTTTTCACTATGTAAAATAAATTATGCGTCAACTTAACCGCACTATTATTATGTCAACCACCATGATTACCATTACGATGATTAATGGGGCGGGCTAGTGCGTTAAGAATAAGATTCATCAACCCGCTTCTTCTATAAAGCGGGTTTTTTTATGCAAACATTTTTATATATCATACTCAGGAGAATATCATGCGTGTATTAAAATTTGGCGGCACATCACTCGCCAATCCGGAACGGTTTTTGCAGGCTGCCGAGCTTATCGAGAAAGCCCATTTAGAGGAGCAGGCGGCAGGCGTGCTATCGGCACCGGCCAAAATCACCAATCATCTTGTTGCCCTTTCCGAAAAAGCCAGCTTAAATCAACCTACCGATTCCCATTTCAACGAAGCATTAGATATTTTCTATACCATCATCAACGGCCTACATGCCAAAAACAATAAGTTTGACCTTGCCGGTACCAAACAACTGATTGATCAAGAATTCCAACAAATCGCCTCTTTATTAGAACAAATTCGTGAAGCCGGTAAAGTGGAAGACGCAGTAAAAGCGACCATTGATTGCCGTGGTGAAAAACTCTCTATTGCGATGATGAAAGCCTGGTTTGAAGCCAACGGTTATCGCGTACATGTGATCGATCCGGTGAAACAATTATTAGCGCAAGGCAGTTATTTGGAATCGTCAGTTGATATTGAAGAATCCACCAAACGTGTGAATGCCAAAGCCATTGAAAAAGATTGTGTAGTGTTAATGGCAGGCTTTACTGCCGGCAATGATAAAGGTGAGTTGGTCTTGTTAGGCCGTAATGGTTCCGACTATTCCGCTGCCTGTTTGGCGGCTTGTTTAGGCGCTAGCGTCTGTGAAATTTGGACCGATGTTGACGGCGTTTATACTTGCGACCCACGTTTAGTATTGGATGCGCGTTTGTTGCCAAGCCTGTCTTATCGCGAAGCCATGGAGCTTTCCTACTTTGGTGCAAAAGTGATTCATCCACGCACTATCGGTCCGTTGGTACGTCCGAATATTCCATGTTTAATTAAAAATACCGGCAATCCAAGCGCACCCGGTTCTGTTATCGCCGGTGATATTAAATCTGAAGGCTTGCAGGTCAAAGGTATTACGAACTTAGATAACGTTGCCATGTTCAACGTTTCCGGTCCTGGAATGCAAGGCATGGTCGGTATGGCATCACGCGTATTCTCTGCCATGTCTAACGCCAATGTATCGGTGATCTTAATTACCCAATCCTCTTCCGAATACAGCATCAGTTTCTGCGTGCCGATTAAATCGGTGAATGTGGCATTAAAAGTATTAGAAAACGAATTTGCGCAAGAATTAGCGGCACACCAATTAGATAAAATTGATGTAATTAAAGATCTTTCCATTATTTCTGTGGTTGGGGACGGTATGCGAAAAGCCAAAGGCATTGCCGCACGCTTCTTCTCTGCCTTAGCCCAAGCGAATATCAGTATTAATGCCATTGCACAAGGCTCTTCCGAGCGTTCTATTTCCGCTGTGGTACCACAAAATAAAGCGATTGAAGCGGTAAAAGCAACACATCAAGCCTTATTTAATAACAAAAAAATCGTAGAAGTGTTTCTCGTGGGCGTTGGCGGTGTCGGCGGTGAATTAATCGAACAAATCAAACAGCAAAAAGAGTATTTAGCAAAGAAGGACATTGAAATCCGTGTCTGTGCATTAGCCAACTCCAATAAAATGTTGCTGAATGAAAACGGCTTAAGTTTAGACCATTGGCAAGCAGATTTGGAAAATGCCACCCAACCGTCTGATTTTGACGTGTTGTTGTCTTTCATTAAGTTACATCATGTTGTGAATCCGGTCTTTGTGGATTGCACATCGGCAGAATCCTTGGCGAGTTTATATGAACGTGCCTTAGCGGAAGGTTTCCATGTGGTTACGCCAAACAAAAAAGCGAATACCCGCGCCTTGGATTATTATCACAAACTGCGCGATTTAGCCCATAAAAACCAACGTAAATTCTTATACGAAACCAACGTAGGGGCAGGCTTACCGGTCATTGAGAACTTACAAAACTTATTAGCCGCCGGCGATGAAGTGGAACGTTTTGACGGGATTTTATCCGGTTCCCTTTCTTTTATTTTCGGTAAATTGGAAGAAGATTTGAGCCTTTCCCAAGCGACCGCACTTGCCCGCGAAAAAGGCTTCACCGAACCGGATCCGCGCGATGACTTATCCGGCCAGGACGTTGCCCGTAAATTGTTAATTCTTGCTCGTGAAAGCGGTTTAGAACTGGAATTGTCAGACGTCGAAGTCGAAGGCGTTCTTCCAAAAGGTTTTGCCGAGGGGAAATCGACAGAAGAATTTATGGCGATGTTGCCGCAATTAGATACCGAATTTGCTGCACGTGTCGAAAAAGCCGAAGCGGAAGAAAAAGTTTTACGTTACGTTGGCCAAATTGAAAACGGCAAATGCAAAGTATCTATTGTTGCCGTAGGCAAAGATGATCCGCTATACAAGGTCAAAAACGGTGAGAATGCATTGGCATTTTACACTCGTTATTACCAACCGATTCCGCTATTATTACGCGGTTACGGTGCTGGCAATGCCGTCACTGCCGCCGGCATTTTTGCCGATATTTTAAGAACCTTAAAGCCCTAAACGGAGAATGTTATGCTAAGAGTCTATGCGCCGGCCTCCAGTGCCAATATCAGCGTCGGTTTCGATACCTTAGGTGCGGCAATTTCCCCGATTAACGGTTCATTATTAGGCGATGTGGTGCAAATCGAACCTATCGCCGCCGGCTTTGAGTTAGAAAGTGCGGGTTATTTTGTGCGTAAATTGCCAAAAGAGCCGCAAAAAAACATCGTTTATCAAGCCTATGTGTTATTCATCGAACAGCTCAAACTACGTAACGCAAAAGTCAAACCGTTGCGCTTAACCTTAGAGAAAAATATGCCTATCGGTTCAGGCTTGGGTTCCAGTGCCTGCTCTATTGTTGCCGCCTTGGTTGCGCTGAATAAATTCCATGACGAACCGTTTTCTAAAATGGAATTGTTAGAAATGATGGGCGAGTTGGAAGGACGCATTTCCGGCTCTATTCACTACGATAATGTGGCGCCTTGCTACTTGGGTGGCGTGCAATTTATGGTGCAGTCTCTCGGCAACATTTGCCAAACCTTACCGTTTTTTGACCATTGGTATTGGGTCTTGGCGTACCCGGGGATTGAAGTGTCTACGGCGGAAGCCCGAGCAATTTTACCGAAAAGCTATACGCGTCAAGATGTTATCGCACATGGTCGCCATCTCGGTGGTTTCGTGCACGCTTGCCACACACAACAGGAAAATTTAGCCGCCATGATGATGAAAGACGTCATTGCCGAACCTTATCGTGAAGCCTTGTTGCCTAACTTTGCCGAAGTGAAACAAGCGACGCGCGATTTAGGTGCGTTAGCCACCGGAATTTCAGGTTCCGGCCCGACGATCTTTTCCATCGCACCGGATTTACATATTGCCGGCAAACTTGCCACTTACCTTGAAAATCATTATTTACAAAACAACGAAGGCTTTGTGCACATTTGCAAAGTCGATAATGCCGGCGCAAGAGAGCTTGATTAAAATACCGAAAAAAATCACCGCACTTTTGTCTTAAAGGTGCCAAACAAAAGAACAGGTTTCACATGAATTTATACAACATCAAACACCCCGAAGAACAGGTCAATTTTGCCCAAGCCGTACGCCAAGGGTTAGGCAAAGATCAGGGCTTATTTTTCCCTGAAAACATACCGCACTTAAGCAATATCGATGAGCTATTGGCATTACCGCTAGTTGAGCGCAGCCAAAAAATCCTTGGTGCCTTAATCGGTGAGGAAATCCCACAGGCACAGCTTGAACAAATGGTACGCAATGCCTTTACTTTCCCGGCACCGGTTGCCAACGTGGAAGACAATATTTATGCACTGGAATTGTTCCATGGCCCGACCCTTGCTTTTAAAGACTTCGGCGGACGTTTTATGGCACAAGCCCTTGCGACTGTACGCGGTGACGGCAAAATCACGATTTTAACGGCAACCTCCGGTGACACCGGTGCGGCGGTCGCCCATGCATTCTATGGTTTAGAAAATATCGATGTGGTGATTTTATACCCGAAAGGTAAAATCAGCCCGTTACAAGAAAAACTCTTCTGTACCCTCGGTGGCAATATTCGCACCATCGCAATCAATGCCGATTTCGATGCCTGCCAAGCTTTAGTCAAACAAGCCTTTGATGATGCAGAACTACGCCAAGCCATCGGCTTAAACTCGGCGAACTCCATCAATATCAGCCGTTTATTGGCGCAGGTGTGCTATTACTTTGAAGCGGCAGCACAATTACCAAAAGAACAACGTGAAAACTTGGTCGTTTCCGTACCAAGCGGCAACTTCGGCAACCTCACTGCTGGATTAATCGCCAAAACCCTCGGCTTACCGATTAAACGTTTTATCGCTGCCACCAACGCCAACGACACCGTGCCGCGTTATTTACACACCGGAAACTGGTCACCAAATGCAACCGTCGCCACTCTTTCCAACGCCATGGACGTTTCTCGTCCAAATAACTGGCCTCGCGTGGAAGAATTGTTCAAACGTAACGGTTGGGCATTGACTGAGTTACATTCTGCCGCGATTTCCGATACACAAACGGAAGACACCTTGCGCGCCATGAACCAACTGGGTTATTTGTGCGAACCACACGGCGCGGTAGCTTATGAAGTATTAAAACAGGATTTACAACCAGGGGAAACCGGCTTATTCCTGTGCACAGCACATCCGGCAAAATTTAAAGAATCCGTCGAACGTATTCTGGATTTAACGCTGCCGCTACCGGAAGCGCTGGATAAACACAACAAACTGCCGTTGTTATCCGATGAAATGGAAAATGATTTTGCGCAGTTAAGAGCTTACTTATTGAAATAAGGCGAAAAAGTGCGGTGACAAAATTCAACGGATTTTGACCGCACTTTTCCTATCACGATGACAACGCTAATCGCTTGGGGAAATATTCACACCCCCTTCCCCTTTCATGACATCCCAGCCGACCTGATTCCGGCAAATTTACTGACGTCAAGCCACGGCAACCCGCGTATGCAACAACGTTGGCAATGTCGTCGTTTAGCGCATTTCTTGCTGTGGCAATTACTCAAAACAGCAGAAAAACCGACCGCACTTTTAGGGCAAATTTCGCGAACAAAAAGCGACCGTCCGCAATTTCCTCCTTCTGAACTTGATTTTAATATCAGCCATTCCGGTGATTGGGTGGCAGTGATTTTGCATATCAGCCAACCAGGCGAAAAAAGTGCGGTAGGAATTGATATTGAATCTCCCTGCAAAGAACGTTCTTATTTAGCCCTGTTGGAACACTTTGCAAGCACGGAAGAAATCGACTGGTTTCAACAACAAACTGAATCTCAATCTGCTTTTTACCGCATTTGGTGCTTGCGCGAAGCCGTGTTGAAATCCCAAGGCGTAGGTATCGCCAAATTATCAGAAGTTACACATCAGCCGGAAACCTTACACATTTTCTCGGCCCATTGCCCCCGTGGACAGCTGTGTTTTACCGATGAACTGCCTTTTTATCTCGCCTATTTTGTTAACCAGCATAGCTTGACCGACCTGCAATATTTTGTTTGGCAAGATCATCATCTTACGCCTCAATCACCTTTACATTGTCTTTGCTATACCGTAAATCCATCAAACGAAAAATAAAAATTACGATCCGGATCGCATATTTCAAAGGTATAAATAGCAACAGCCTTGCATTTCTTTAACGATGTCATTTTCTGTCACAGGATCAAAAAATGACAACACCTTCGGCATTATTATTACGTTTATTACAGATCCCAAAATTCGGCCCGTCGGCGGTGAATAAAATCATTAGTCAAATCGATATAACGGATTTACTGGATTACGATGAAGTCGCTTTCACACAAATTGGCTGGTCGCCCGCACAAATTCGCGCTTGGTTTCAACCGCAACAACGCTATATTGAACCGGCATTACAATGGGCGGAAGCTGAGGGCAACAGACTGTTAACCTGCCTCGAGCCGGATTATCCTTATCTCCTAAAACAAATCGAAAGCGCACCACCGATATTATTTGTCAAAGGAAATGTCGATAGCCTTGCGCAATCCCAAATTGCCATGGTCGGTAGTCGCCAATGTTCGCACTATGGCGAGTATTGGGCTAACTATTTTGCAACGGAATTAACCCTCAACGGTTTAACCATCACCAGTGGTTTAGCTCTTGGGATTGACGGCATTTGCCATCAAGCGGCAGTAACCTTAAAACGCCCGACCATTGCCGTATTAGGCAGCGGATTAGATAAAATTTACCCGACCCGCCATCGAACACTAGCGAAACAAATTTTGGAATACCAGGGCGCATTAGTCTCCGAATTTCTGCCATCACAACCGCCGATTGCGGAAAATTTTCCACGAAGAAACCGCATTATTAGCGGATTATCGATTGCCACATTAATTATTGAGGCCACGGAAAAAAGCGGTTCCTTAATTACTGCCCGTTATGCGTTGGAACAAAATAGAGAGATTTTTGCGCTCCCCGGCAATATTCAAAATGAATTTAGTCACGGTTGCCACAAGCTCATCAAACAAGGCGCCATGCTGGTAGAAAATATCCACGATATTTTAGACAATTTGCCTTTGCATTCCCCGACACTTTATCAGCAGGCAGTGCTATTCAGTCATGAGATAGACACACCAAAAGCGCTGCTTGACACATGCTTGCCTCCAGCAGAGCCCCCTGCACACCCTGCGTTGTACCAAGCGATTGGGCATGAGCCGATAAGCGCCGATGAGCTTGCCACAAACTTAAAGATGCCGATAGAACAGGTGTTGATTCAGCTGATGGAACTGGAATTACAGGATTTAATTTCTCAAAACAACGGGTTATATCAGCGCAATTAAAAGAGAAGATCACGGTTCGGATTAGGATGTTCGTTAAAAATAGCGTCATTTTCTACCGCACTTTTCTTCTTTATAGCTCTTGAAATTTTACCTTCCGCACTTATATCCATAATGTTTTTAATTAATTCAACATAAGTAGGAAGAGTATGAGTACAAATCAAGAAACCCGTGGCTTCCAATCGGAAGTCAAACAACTTCTC
>ERZ773008.525-NODE-525-length-28332-cov-9.962514_pt1 | contig 28332 bp, 23 predicted proteins | sample MGYA00580664_ERZ773008 | MGnify/ENA primary metagenome ERZ773008 (study PRJEB29015, sample SAMEA2738016) | human oral metagenome | biome: human oral; feature: human-associated habitat; material: dental | place: China | collected 2048 ... | reverse complement strand
CGCGGGCGGGGGCGGAGGGAGCGGCCGGGACCTCCGGGTATGCCGCGGGCGTGGGCGCGGAGCCGGCCGGAGTGGGGACACCGGCCGGGGCGCCCGGGATGGACGGGGCGCCGGCTGGGCCCGCCTGACCCGCTGTGGGGGCGGCCGGCTGGTTGGACGGGCGGGGGAGTCGTCGGCCGGTCCGGATGGTCCGCCGCTCCGGCGTCGCCCACTGCGGGAGTACTGCCGTGTTCGCTGAGGTGCTCATGGATCCATGACAGTGCGCGGACCCGGCCCCGCGAACCGGGAGGGCGCGATCTGTCCTCCGTGGGGGACCGCCGGCGCGGGCGCCGCTCCGGTGCAGGGGCGCGCGGACCGGCCGGGCGCGGGTGCCGGACGTGGTGTTCGACCTGTTTCCTCAGGGCGATAGGACGTGACCATCGGCAGGAGGGGATCGTATGGTGATGGCCATGAGCGCTAAGACCGTCAAGAACCCGCCCGTCGCCCCCGCCTTCACCGCCTCCGCCGAGCTGCGCGCCGACCTCCAGCGCGCGCTGATCGACATTACCGTCCTGAGCCTGGTCGGCAAGCAGATCCACTGGAACGTCGTCGGCCCGAACTTCCGCGACCTCCACCTCAACCTCGACGAGGTCGTCGATATCGCGCGCGAGGGCTCCGACGAGCTCGCCGAGCGCATGCGCGCCATCAACGCCTATCCCGACGCCCGTCCCGCGACGATCGCCGCTCAGACCTCGGTGCCCGAGGCCCCCGAGGGCGGCGTCATCACCTCCGACGCCGTCGACTACATCGTCGCCGCCATCAACGCGGTCACCACGACTCTGCGCGACATTCACGACGCCGTGGACGAGGCCGACCCCTCCTCCTCCAGCATCCTCGAGGACTACACCCAGCGCCTGGAGCAGCAGAGCTGGTTCCTCTCCGCCCAGAACTACAGCGCCTGAGCTCCGGCGCCAGAACCGCCGCAGCCCGGCCCGCGGAGCTCTCCCGTCGCCGAGATCGGTTCAGTTCCGTACCGAGATCGGTCGAGTTCCGCGTCGAGATCGGTCCGGCTGCGCGCCGACTGCTGGCCGGCCGCTAGCCTGGCTCCATGCCGCAGTCCGTACCGGCCGCCGCGCACGCCGACGTCGCCCGCCTGATCCGCCTCACGCAGCACTTCGCCACCGAGGCCGTTCGGGCGGGCGACGTCGCCGCGTTCCCGCCGCCCGCCGCGCTGGCCGAGCTCCCACCGGTCGAGCTGCGCCGGCTTCTCGACGGGCTGCTCACGATCCGTCCTCCCCGGCCCATCCCCGACGACGACGTTCGCGAGGACCTCGACGAGATGCTCGCGGCCGAGGCCGCCCAGCGCGTCCGCGACGCCGGTGCCCCCGACGCGCGGGCCCTGCCGGCCCTGTCCGCCACGCACGGCGTCGACGGGCCGCTGGGGGAGCGCGTCGCCCTGTGGAGGGGCGACCTGACGACCCTGCGCGCGGGGGCGATCGTCAATGCCGCCAACGCCGAGATGCTCGGCTGCCGGGTGCCCGGCCACACGTGCATCGACAACGTGATCCACGCCGTCGCCGGACCGGGCCTGCGGGCCGAGTGCGCCGAGCACATGGAGGGGCGCGGCGGCCGCCCGGAGGAGACGGGGCGCGCCCTGCTCACGGGCGGGTATCACCTGCCGGCCGAGCGCGTCATCCACACGGTCGGTCCCGTCGTCGAGGGAGGGGTCACCGAGGAGCACCGCGCTCTCCTGGCGAGCTCCTACCGGTCCGTCCTCGACGTCGCCGCCGACGCGGGACTGGACTCCGTCGGCCTGTGCTCGGTGTCCACCGGGGTCTTCGGCTGCCCCAAGGAGGAGGCCGCCCGACTGGTGGTCTCGGTGATCGACCGGTGGCTGGGCGCGCACCCCGAGGCGGGCCTGCGCATCGTCATCTGCGCCTTCGCGCAGGAGGACGTGGACGCCTACGAGGACGCGTTGACGACCGCCGTCAGCGGTTGAGGTCCCCCGTACCGGCGGAGTTCCTCGTTCCGCCGGTGCGCTCGTGGTAGGCGGCGACATTGGCGTCCATCCAGTCCGAGTCGGCCTGCCACCGGCCGTCCTCCCCGCGCGACCAGTGCCACGGCTCGGGGAAGGGGATGACCTCGCCCTCCAGGACCGCGAAGCCGCTGCACATGCCGGCCACGTCGAGAGCGACGTCGATCCACATGTCGTAGTCCGCGCCGTAGGGCACGTAGCAGTGCGTGAGGATCGCGGGCTCCCACGCGGACGGGGGCTGCACACCGACGATCCTCTCGACCTCGCGGGGGTCGACGACGAAGAAGGGGTGCGGAGTCTCAATGGCGGGACGGGACGGCATGTCGTGGGGGACGATGCCCAGGATGGAGTTGTCGGGGGTCGGGCTGAGGGTGAACTTCGGGGTGCGCGCCAGAGTGGCGCCGACGAACATGGGGGTCTCGGGGACCTCGGGCGAGATGATGGTGACGATACGAGGCAAGATCGCTCCTCAGGGTCGTTCGGATGGGGCGGTGCTGTTCAGTCGTGGTCGATGAAGGCGCCGATTTGGCACAGACGGGGACGACGGCCGCGGCGGATCCACCAACCGCGCCCCGGTCTGAGATGCTCGGGCCGCATGCCGAAGACGTTCCCCTCGGATCGGTCGCCGTCCATGAGCAGGCAGGTGCCGCCGGTGTCCCGCAGGGCCTGGAAAGTCGACTCGTACATGGCGCTGGAGACTCCGGCCACGGGCCGGGACAGCATGACGTTGAAGTGCAGATCCCGAGCGGAGGGCAGGAACGGCGCTACCGGTCCGAGGATCCCCTGCCCGCCGGCGGAGAGGATCTCATAATCGTCGAGCACCAGGATGATCCGAGGACCCTCGATCGGGTCCCCGGCCGCGAGGGTCTCGGAGCGGGTCTTCAACTCCGTGGCGATGGCGGAGGAGAGTCCCGTGGCGGTGGTCGAGGAGGTGGCGTGTCCACCGAGGTACTCCTCCGGGCAAGCGCCAACGGCGTTACGGCGCACGTCGTAGACGGCGACGACGAGCTCCTCCGACGTATGACGCTCAACGAGGGACTCGATGATGCCCCGTAGAACAGTTGTCTTGCCGCAGCCCGAGTCCCCCAGAACCAGCAGGTGCGGGTCAAGAGTCTCAGGATCCATGGAAATGGGCTCCATGGTGTCTTGAAGCAGCCCGAGGGGAAGGGCGTCGGGCATCTCCTCGCCATCGGGCAGGCTCTCCGGCGCGAGCACGTCCGGCAGCAGGCGCACTGGCGCGGGAGCCTCCCCGTGCCAGGTCTCGCTGATGCGCCCGGCCAGCTCCTCAAGAGCAGCGCCCACCGAGGTGACCGTCTCGTCGATCACGGGCAGTGCGACGTGCCCGAAGAGCTTGTCCTGGCGCAGGACGCGTCCGGGGGTGTCGGCTCGCAGTGTTTGTGACAACTTGCGCGCCACCATCGAGTCCACCGGATCGTTCAGACGCAGCTCCAGCTTGGTGCCGACCATGGGCTGCTGCGCCATTCGCAGATCGTTGCTGCGTGAGAGCGTTGTCACCACATGGACGCCGAGGCCGCCGCCGCGACGCAGGATCTCGTCGACGAGGTCCTCGAGCTCGGGGAAGTCGGAGCGTAGGAGCCCCATGCCGTCGATCAGGAGGACGACGTCGGCGCTGGGCAGTTCCGGGATACGGCCCTCCGCATGCTCCCTGCGCAGCATGTCGAGGGAATCGATCCGGTGACGCGCCAGGACGGATTCACGTTGGTTGAGCATGGCGATGGTCTCCTCGAGCACGCGGCGCATGCGCTCGCGGTCCCCCCGGGTCGCGATACCACCAACATTCGGAAGGTCCGCCAGCCTGCCCAGTCCACCACCGGTGGCGTCGATGCCGTAGAAGGCGAGGCGCACCGGGGAGATCGTCAGTGCGGCGGAGGCGGCCAGGGTCCACAGGAATGTGGTGCGCCCGGATTGCGGAGCCCCCAGGATCGAGACGTGCCCGCCTCCGACGGTGAGATCGAGGGCCCACTGGTCCTGGCGCTGCTTGGCGGGGTCGTCGATCAGGCCGATGGGCACCCGCACGCCGGAGGCGAAGCGCTCCAGGGCCGGTGCAGCCAGCGTTGTTGGCCCGCCCACAAGCTCGCCACCGAGCATGGCGGTGAGGGTGAGGCGTTTGGGAAGCGGCTCCAGCCAGACGGGGCGCGGGCGCTCGGCGGCGGCCGCGAGCTGCTCGGCGACGACGTCGACCACGGTACGGCGCACCGAGTGCCCTTCGGGGATGGTCTCTTCTCCGGAGGGCGCGAGCGGCTCCTCGCTCAGCCCGTTGTGGACCGGCATGAGCAGCGGTTCCTTGTCCTCGACGTCGTCGGGGAGAGCCTCGGTTTCAAGGTCTTCGGCCGGGCCGGAGACGTAGCCGGAGCGGAAGCGCGTGAAGATGCTCGTATCGACCTTGAGGTACCCGTAGCCGGGGGCGGCGGGCAGGTGGAAGGCGTCATTGCTGCCGATGACCGTCGACGACTCGGACTCGGTGAAGGTCCGCAGGCAGATGCGATAAGACAGGTAGGTGTCCAGCCCGCGGAGCTTTCCCCCTTCGATGCGCTGGCTGGACAGCAGCAGGTGCACGCCGATCGATCGGCCGATGCGTCCGATGGTGAGCAGCAGGTCTACGAAGTCCGGGTTGGCGGTGAGGAGCTCTCCGAACTCGTCGATGATGAGGAAGAGATGCGGCATCGGCACCATCTCAGGATGCTGTTCCCGCAGACGCCGGTAGTGACTGATGTCTGGCGAGTTACCGGCGTCGCGCAGCTGGCGCTGGCGGCGTACGACCTCGCCGGCGATCGAGGCGTGGGCGCGCTCGACCAGTCCGGCGTCGTCGGCGAGGTTGTCCATGAGGCCGACGACGTGCGGCAGCTCGGTGAAGGGCGCGAAGGCGGCTCCGCCTTTGTAATCGACGAGGATCATCGTGAGATCCTCGGGGCCATGGGTGGTCGCCAGGGCCGTCACTAGGGTGCGCAATAGTTCGGACTTGCCCGAACCCGTGGCACCGACGCACAGGCCGTGGGGCCCGAGCCCCAGTTGAGCGGACTCCTTGAGATCGAGAAGGATGGGCAGGCCGTTGTCGTCCGAACCGATCGGGACTCGGAGGAAGTCCCGAGGAGAACGCGGTGCCCAGGCCTGTTGGACGTCGATGGCGCGGGGGTCGGGCACTCCGAGGAGGTCCCGCAGGGAGGTCGTGGTCTCGGAGTCGTCTGTGCGCTCAGCCGCTCGGCCCAGGCTGAAGGGGGACAGTGCCCGACCTATTCCCTCCGCGAGGGCGGTCCCCACGGAGTCCGGGGCGCAGACCACCGGCGGCGGGGGCTGAGAGTCATCGGCCATCGGATCCTCGGAAACGCGCAGATCCTCGACCAGGAGGGAGCCGTCCTCCTGCACGGTCAGACGTAGTGCGGGATCGCTGGGCTCTTGAAGTCGGTCGGTGACCAGGTGGATCTCGGTGACGCCCAGGTCGGCCGCGCCCACCCCCGAATCCGGTAGCGCGATCTCGCGTGCCGGGCCGGAGTCCTCGACGACGGCGAGGAGACGGGCCCTGGTGAGCGGCAGCCGGTTGCCGCGAGGACCGCGAGGAATGCGGGCGGCCGCCCTGGAGGCCTCTACCAGCTCGGGACGGAGGATGGGGGTCAGATCGTCCACGGTGGCGCCGGTGCGCCGCAGCGCCGTCGGCCCGTCGAAGGCGCCGTGGACGCGTAGGTGGGGCAGGCGGGAGACGCAGTCCCATTCCTCAGCGTCTTGAGAGTCGTATGCCAGGGCGATGTGGAGGTCCTCGGGAGCATGGAGTACGGCCGCCTCGACCAGGAGCAGGCGGGCGATCCTGCGGGTCACGTGGCGCGGTCCGATGAGAGAGACGGCACCGGCTCCGTCGAGGTCGAGGGCAAGAGGCGCGCGGGGCAGGACGGTGTGAGCTCCGACGATGACCTGAGCCTGCTCCAGAAGGATGGGATCGTACTCGGTCGGGACGGCGCCCGGGGCCATGGCGGCGAGGCTGGTGGGAATGTTCGCGATGCCGAGTCGCAGGTGGAGGAAGTCCAGGTCCGACTTCCTCCGCTCCCAGCGGCGCTCGGGCGCTGTGGCCAGACGGGCCAGGCCCGAGGGGCTGGGGTTGGTCGTGATCAGGCCGCGGCGGAGCCTCTCTGCCAGCGCGGTGGCCTCCTCGTCGGCTGCCAGAAGCGCGTCGAGATAGTTCTCGCGGCGCTCGGCCCTGGCCCGTGACATGGACGCCCGTCGTGACAGGAGCCCGCCGACCATGCCCAGAGCGGTCACCACCATCATGACGGCGCCGAGTAGCGCGAAGATCGGGTTCGAGCGTATGAGTGTCATCATGAGCATCGAGGAGCCGGCTCCGACCAGGGGCATGAGCATCTGGAAGGGGAATCCCTGGCCCGAGCCGGTGTCCGCCAGGTGAGGGGGCGCGGGAATGACGACCGGTTCCGGCGCGCGTGCTGGAGGCACGACTCGGCCTGGCCGGTGCAGGACATCGATCATGCCTTCTCGCCTCCTGAGGCGGCGGAATCGATGAGTTCCGCCGCGAGACCGGCGATGGCCAGGCCCGTGCGTCGTTCGAGGAATCCGGGAGTGGCTGTGCGCACTGCGGATGTACGGGCGAGGACGGAGTCGTGGGGGATGAGCGTCTCCGTGTCACCCAGGCGCGGGATGAGGACGGGGGAGCTGTCAGTGGCCACGAAGGCGTGCAGCAGCCGGGCGCGCCGCGGGTAGTCGAGGTTGCCGGAGGCCTGGTCGAGTATCCGGTCTACGATGTTCAACTGGCCCCGGGAGCGCTCCACGTCCTTGCGGCGTGCACGGCTGACCATGACGATGGCGTGGACGTGTCGTGCGGAACGTGTCAGTTCTTCGACTCCGAGGTAGCCGGCGTGAGTGATGATCGTGTCGTAGAACCGGAAGAGCCTGGCGCGGGCGTCGTCCCACGCCCGGGGGCGGTTCTCCTGCCAGCCGGGCAGTTGGAGACGTCCCAGAAGACCGTCCGGTCCGACACCGACCAGCGCCCGAGCCTGCTTGGCGGTAGCCGGTGGCGGGGGTCGGAGCGGAGGCGGCCAGGGCCGGGCGAGTGCGTCTGCGTCACCGGGAGCCGCGTTGAGGAGAAGGCCCGGCAACTGTCGAGTCCTGGTGAGGACGGCGGCCAGGTGACCAGCGAGGGTCCAGGAGCCGCAGTGTGCGGACGTCGGCACGATCAGGCACCTGCAGGACAGCGGAACCGAACGGCGGATTCTCCGATCGACGTCAATGGTCTGCGCACGATAATCTGCGCCCCCGGTCGCCAGGAGCAGGGCCGCATCGAGGACATGACGCGGCGACCTTGTCGCATGAGAGGCTGCCGGGGTCATGAGAAGAGCCCCAGAAGCCGGGTGAACATGCCGTCGAGGCCGCACAGCAGGGGAAGAGTGGTCACGACGGCCAGTGACTCGATTCGGTTGCCGAGTCGTCGCAGACGGGCTCTGCTTTGCGGCGCCGGGTGATACAGGCTGAGGATCGCTGCCCCGGTTACGACGATGATCAGAATGACCGACTGCATGGCCTCGCCGGGCATCAGGCGCATGAAAGTGAGAAGGGCCGGAACCGCGCACGCCCACAGGGACAGGACCTCGAGTCGTAGCGGGTATGCGCGCGAGCGCAGGAGCGTCGCCACGATCAAGGCGCTGGCGAGTGCCCGCGGCCACACGCTTTCGAGCTCGGTGAGCAGGCTCGTCGACCACATGATGACGACGGCGCAGGCCAAGGTGCTGGAGAGCACGGCGTCGTGGGAGCGTCGCACGGCCAGGTCGACGCGTTGACGGGAGGGCAGTTGACCGGCGAGCGCATCGTCGTCGAGTCGGGAGGCGCCCGAGATCAACAGCGCCAGCCAGGGGAGCAGCCCCAGCAGAACAAGTGCCAGGATACCCAGGGCCCCTCCGGTCAGCGGACGGTTGTGGGAGACCGCGATGAGTGCGGGTCTCAGGGAGAGGAACACGATGCCCGTGACGGCGCCGGCGAGCCAACCCCCTCGGTTGAGTCCGACCGCCACCAGGGAACCTGCTGTGATGAGTACGAGCGCTACGGTGCTGCTACCGCCCCACTGATCGGGGCCCATGATGAGGGCGAATGCCGGGGGCAGGGCGAGTCCTGCCCCGACGCACTCGAGCAGAGCTCCTGCACCGAGTACCCGCTGCCGCATCCGCTGCGAGTACCTGTCACGAGTGCCCGTCGAGATCGCTCCGAATAGGATGAGCACGAGTCCGGGGAGGGCCCAGATCCACGCTGGCGTGTCGTCGGGCACGTGAAGAAGAAGTGAGCGGGACAAGAGAATCCCCGCCAGGAGCAGAAGCGCTCCGGTGCCCAGGAGACGGTCGGATGTTTTCCACCGCCAGGGGTGAACGTCGGTGGCGGCCGTCAGCGCGCCGGTGACGTCGGAGATTTCGGCGGGGGGCGGGACTTCGTCGTCGGGGACGAGGCGGAGTATCTCGCCGTCAGGGATGCGCTGCGAGGCGAGATCGCCCTCGAGTTGGAGAATAGCGCCATTGGGGCGCACCAGGCGCAGCGAGGGAAGCTCGGTGCCCGCTGTCATGCCGAGCAGACTGAGCAGTGCCGGGAACTGGGCTCCGATGGGTTCGTCGGACGGCATGACGATCTCGGCTCGTCGGGAGGGGGCGACGATCGTGACGCGTGTGTAGGGGATCATGGATTACCCTCATCGATGCCATCCTGGGGTGCCGTAGTCGCAGGACTAACGGTGGAGTACATCGTGGTCTGCGAGGCCGGCGTGGTGGTGACGACATTCTGGCCGGGTGCCGTGCCCATTCCTCGTCGCAGGGAGTCCAGGTGCGTGCTGACGAAGGAGTAGCCGACGCAGGCGGTGCAGCAGATCGCCGCGACTACGAGTGAGCCCAGGAGCCGGGGACCGATCGCGCGTGTGCGACCGGAGGCCGATCCGCGTTCGAGGGCGCTCATGAGTCGGCTCCGCCTGACACGGGCGGTGTCGAGAATGGCCGCATCTGTGTCTCGTGCCATGTCAGTCCTGGCTCTTGGGGCCGAAATGGGATGAGGGTGCGGCGGCCGGACCCGCACTTGTCTTGGGCGCGAGCACGCGGGCGAGATTGCCGTTGTCGCCGTCGAGTGTGCTGAGCAGGCTGGACATCGCGTCCCAGGCGGGCTCCCGGCCGGAGTCGAGCGGGATGAGGACGCCGTGGCGACGGCCGCGTCCGGTGACCGAGCCCCTGTGCTTGCCGGCAACGGCCTCGGGATCGACCCGCAACCGACGGATACCGGGCGCCCCGATGAGGACGGCCATCGGAGTGGGGACCGTACGGGCAGTCGGGGGGAAGCTCCCGTCGTCGTTGCCCGCGGTGCGGAAGACCAGCGCGAATTGGGGCTTGAGCTCGGTGCCCACCGCCTGGAGGAACGTGTTGACCCGATCCTGCCACCAGGCGGGTTCGATGTGAGTGGGGAGCACCGTCATCTCGAGGTACTCCTCGAGACCGTTCTCAGTGCGGTTGATAGTCATGGAGCCCGAGGCCACCGAGCGGCCGGGACCGTGCGCGGCGAGAATCATGTGGGCTTCCGGCATGTTGTCCCGAGCGGTCTTCGTGAAGGTCTTGCGGTCCCAGACGGCGCCGGCGGGTTCGGTTCGCGCCCAGCTCAGCACAGTGCCCTCGGGCATGAAATGGGCGCATATGAGCTCGGCGACGCGGCCGAGGACCGTGGAGAGTCGCGCGCGGTGGTAGATCGAGGCGGACACCGTGAGGAGGGGGGTCAGGTCGTCCTGCTGGAAGTGGGCCTCCGAGACGACGATCCGAGGATCGTCGCGGTTCGAAGCGGCTGGGCGGATCTCGGGAGTCCAACGGCCGGTGCGGAGATCTCGGTATCCCCCGGAGCTCTCCCGGACGAGCACGATGCAGCCGGTGGCGTCCACAAGGCGGTCGAAGGCCGGGGTCAGCCGCGCCTTCGGCGGGATCGTGATGACGAGGTCCTTGTCGGTGGTGGTCCGAACCAGGTGGATGAAGTCCGCGAGGCCCTCGTCGAAGGCGATGCACGGACCCGCCAGGGTTGTGATGGCGACCTGGTCGCCGACCTTGTAGTCGTAGTAGGGGTGCGGATGAGACACGTCTTCTCACTCCTGAGACACGGCGATGGTCAGGTTTCCGAGCACCAGGGTGAATGGTGTCTGGACTCGGACGGGTGTGTACGGGGTGCACAGAACGGCTGAGCGTCCTGGGGGCATGACGGTTGTGGCGATTCCCGAGCCCAGGTCGGTGACGACGGCGCCGCTCGTCGACGGCCCGAGGATGAGGTGGTTAGAAGCACAGGCGCCTTCCGGGTCCGGTAGTGCTATCACGTCATTGACGTGCAGTTTCGGCTGCGCAGCAGGGGCACGCCCGAGGACTGCGGCGGCGGAGAGCCGAGCGCTCCAACTCTCAGGTGAGGAAATTCGCAAGGTGAGGGTCCGACGCGGTCCTCCTTCTCCTCTGAGTGGAGGGGGCCCGACCGGCGCCGGGGGGCTCACGGTCGTGACCGAGGCCCTGGACGCGCGTGCCTCACGGTTCGTGGGGCGATCTGCCGCATTCGGTGGCGGCTCCGCTCTCGTAGAGGCGTTTCCGGTCGGACCGGAGGGGGCTGCCGAAGTCTGACGGTGCAGTGCACGCCGCATGAGCGGGTGCTCCGCGGGTGCGGGGGGCGAACTCGCGGGAGACCCGCTTGAAAGCCTTCCGTTCGGCGGGCTCCCCGCGGGTGCGGGGGGCGGAACGGGGGATGAGCCCTCCGGTCGAGGAGAAGTCAGGACCGCTGCCGTGCGCGGTGGTGGCTGGAATCGGGACGGAGATGCATCCGGTACCGAGTTCCGGCGGGCGGGTGCTCCGGTAGGAGCTGGGAGGGGTGCTCCGCCGAGAGCCGGCTCGTCTGCACGAGTCGTGGAGCTTTGAATCGGTGGCGGGGCCTGCGTACTCCGCGGGACTGGCGTACTCGTGCGCCGGCCTCGCGACGTTCGTGTTCGCTCGGAGCGATGAGCTCTTCGTCTCCGTTCGGGACTCGTCGCTCCTCCCGCTGCTTCCAACTCATCGAGTGTGCCGCGGCATGGGTCAGCGCCGGCACGAACCGCGTAAACAGTGCAGCCTGCGCCGCGTCTCCCGCGAAGCACGGCAATGAGGGCCCTCGGCGAGCCCGGAGGAAGGCCCGCTTCATCGTCCACGGTGCGCAGTCCCAGGAGCCATCCGCCGAGCCCTCGGCCGTGAAGGCAGTGGCTCGCTCCGAGAGCGAGAAGAACCACCGGAACCGCAACGATGAGGAGCAGGCGCACCAGCGGAGACCATGGAGCGAAAAGACCGAGGGATCCCGGTGTCAGGACCGCGAGCACATCGATCGTCACCGACCCGATGACGGACAAAGGGCCTGCGACCCGGCAGGCGGGCCAGACTCCGGTATTCGTCGGCATGAGCGACCTCCTTCCGGGACGGTGGTCGATGGAGCAGGGGACGGGATCGCTGTCGGCGCGGTATCGGGATGATCACCGTACCCCGTCTCCGCCACAGGTGTTCGGGGTGATGCTGTCAACGGTGAGGCGCTCCCCACGGGCCGTGGGGCGACGGCGCGCTTGACCGCGCTGGGCGGCGTGCGGCGTCCCGGGCTTCGCGGGGATGGGCGACTGCCTCGTCGCTGGTCCGGATGCTGGACACGGGCGGGATGAGACCTTGTCGACATCGAGGGCTGCGCCTGTAGGATCGTGCCGTCCAGCCGGAGGATTCCTGCAGAGCGCCTTCGGCCACAACCCTGTGAATGAAGTCACACCGCTGTTATGGTGTGAGAAGCCGAGGAGGCGGACATGAAGTTCGATATGGGCGCGAACACGCTCAGTACCCTGACCAAGAAGACCTCGACGTCGAGCGACAATCTAGGATCACTGGTCAAGCAGTTGGCAGTGGCCGCCGACCCGCTGGAGGGCAAGTTCAACGGATCTGCACGTGCTGCTTTCGACTCGTTCAAGGCGCACACGGATGAGATCGCGACGGACATCAATGCCGCGCTCTCCGCGGTGCTCGGCGGCATTTCCGGAATGGACACTGCGTTCACGCAGGGTGAGAACGAGATGGTAGAGGCGACGCACAGCGCGGAGTCCTCCTCCGACTTCGAGGCCGCGCGCTTCGGCACGTCCCGTGCCTGAGGCTGCGACTCCCCTGTCTCAGGTTGCAGTCTTTATCTACTTTTCACCCCTGGCGTTTCGATCTACTGTAGGGAATAGTTGATTATGGCGAATAATGCTGAGCTCCGTTCATACGACATCGGCGCTTCGGAGAGCGCGCAGGCGAATTTCGAGTCGGTGGCGAGCCGACTTGAATCTCTCATCTCCGAGCGTGACGGTGATGTGCGTGAGGCGATGGCGCAGTATCAGGCCGATGGTGTGTCCGACGAGTATCAGGCCAAGGAGGCCAGGTGGAACAAGGCGGCTAGTGAGGTGCGCAGCATCATACATGTGCTGCGCGGGTCGATGCAGAACACGGATGAGTCGGCGACCGGTGCGTTGGGCAAGGCCAAGAGCGCCGTCGAGGATATGGGCTGAGTTCGTATGAGCGCCTGGAGCATCGATCCCGCTTCCGTCGGGAATATTATTGAATCGGAGAAGACCGAAGCGGATACCAACTTCAACACCGCACTGACCGGGATCAGTAATGCGGAGTCGGGTCTGATTACTGCCACTCAGACGGATACTCCCTTGGTTGCGGTGGCCGTGAGTGACTGGTTCTCCACGCACGAAACCGATTTTACGGGTATTACCAACACCATTAGTAATGTTCTCACGAACACCGTTAATGCCGTGAACGCCTACACCCAGCATGATGAAGAGGCGGCTCTGGAGTACCAGCGCCAGGCGAAGTAGGTCTCCGCTTCCTTTCGACTGAATTCCCCTCGAACTGGAGAATCCCTGTGACTATTGATCCGAGTAAGATTCCCGGGCTCAATATTGACGTCGAGTCCATTCGTACCAACGCCTCCGATCTAAGCACGAAGGCGGGTGATATGCGCACCTCCGGTTCGACGATCAAGACGACGTGGGCGGGCATGAGCTCGTATTACTCCGCGCCGGAGCAGGAGACGCTCTACTCGGCGATGAACCACGTGGAGACCGACTCTGATGACTTGGCCGATGATCTTGAGAGCATCGGCACGTACGTGGGGACTTTTGCGGACACGGTTGAGCAGATCAAGAAGGACGCGCAGGATCTTCAGACACGGGCGCAGACTTTCCTCGACACGACGGGTAAGGACTCGGAGTGGACGTATGACCAGGATAAGGTCGATGAGCACAACGGGCTTGTCAATGAGGCAAGTGCTCTGCAGGTGCGCCTGTGGGACGCGGAGCGCACCTGCGCTAACGACATTCGTGCGTTGGATGGCTTGCCTGGTTATCACGCTGATAAGAAGCATGCCGATGATGATCTCGCCTACGGTATGTCGGAGATTCCGAAAGGAGCGACCGGGCTGCCATGGGGTGATCCGCAGCAGCGTGATGATCACTGTCCCAAACGTGCTGCGGTGTCATTGTACCGTGGTGTCGTGATCGACTTCGGGCTGGGAACCGTTAACGGGCTCGCAGGGCTCTGGGGCGGCCATTTCGGTGACGGGCATTTCTATACCCAGAGAATGGATACGTTCTTGGGGACGTGGAGAGGTTTCGCTGGTCTTGCTGGTTTTCAGTGGGATGAGTACGGCGACTACAAGGGTCACAGTTTTGGTGCGGCGGGGAATGCCTTAAAGGAGACGGCAAAAGGAATTCTTCACTGGGACCAGTGGAAAGAGGACCCGGTCCGGGCGTTCAGTGGAGCGGCATGCGATGTGGGAACGATCTTCGTCTCGTGGGCGGGCGAAGCGTCAAAGGTTGGGAAGTTCGGCAAGGCGGGGTCGACCACCGCGAAGATCGGCCGAGGTCTGGAGATCGCGGATAAGATTTTGACCTATATGGATCCCGTTGGAACGGTTGTAGGCATCCCCGCCAGCAAGGTCACGGCGAAGGTCCTGGAGATAACCAATCTCAACATTGACCCGACGAACCTCATCGCCAAGTGGACGGGAGCGGACGTCGATGTCCAGGCTACGCCGGCGACGCGTGCCGCGGACGGATCGGGTAACATCCCGGATGCGAGTGTTCCTGAATCGCATGTGGACACTGGCGAAAGTGCCGCCGGGGCGACGCCTTCGGCAGAGGTACCTTCGACGGAGACCTCGCCGGATGCGGGTACGTCTGGAGCTGATGACGCCGGTCACATCGATAGTGGCGCCGGTCGCGCAGACGACGGTACTGCTGGTGATGGTGCCGGGCAGGCGGACGGCGATGCTCATGCGGCGAACGATGCTGGTCATGCCGAGGGCGATGCTGGGCATGCCGATGGTGCTGCCGGGCAGGCGGACGGCGATGCTCATGCGGACGGTGCGGACCATGCCGGGGACGGTGCTGGTCATGCCGCTGACGATGCGGACCACGCCGAAAACGGTGCCAGACGGGCTGATCAGGCTGGTCATGCCGAGGATGGCGCGGCCCATGCTGATGGCGGTGCCGGTCGTGCCGATGGTGCCGGTCAGGCGGACGACGATGCTCATGCGGCGGACGGTGCTGGCCGTGCGGCTGGCGACGCGGGTCGTGCCGAGGCTGGCGATGGGCATGCCGATGGTGCCGGTCAGGCGGACGGTGCGGACCATGCCGGGGATGGTGCTGGTCATGCCGCTGACGGTGCGGGTCGGGAGGACGGTGCCGGACGGGCTGATGAGGCTGGTCATGCCGAGGATGGTGCGGCCCATGCTGATGGCGGTGCCGATCGTGCCGATGGTGCCGGTCAGGCGGACGGTGCGGACCATGCCGAGGGCGACGCCGGTCGTGCTGAGGATGGCGCAGGCCATGATGCCGAGGGCGACGCGGGTCGTGAGGGCGGTGCTGGTCACGCTGGTGACGGCGATGCTCATGCGGCGGACGATGCTGGCCGCGCGGAGGATCGCGCTGGGCGTGCCGATGGTGCTGGGCAGGCGGACGGCGATGCTCATGCGGACGGTGCGGACCATGCCGCTGACGATGCTGGCCGTGCCGAGGGCGGTGCTGGTCGTGAGGGCGGTGCTGGTCACGCTGGCGACGGCGATGCTCATGCGGCGGACGATGCTGGTCGTGCCGAGGGCGACGCGGGCCGTGCTGAGGGCGACGCTGGGCATGCCGAGGATGGCGCAGGCCATGATGCCGAGGGCGACGCCGGTCGTGCGGACGGCGATGCCGGTCGTGCCGAGGGCGACGCTGGTCGTGCCGAGGCCGGCGATGGGCATGCCGATGGTGCCGGTCAGGCGGACGATGCTGGCCGCGCGGAGGATCACGCGGGGCGTGCCGAGGCCGGCGATGGGCATGCCGATGGTGCCGGACAGGCTGACGGTGCGGACCATGCCGGGGGCGGTGCTGGTCATGCCGCTGACGATGCGGGCCACGCCGAAAACGGTGCGGGCCGGGAGGACGGTGCCGGGCGGGCTGATGAGGCTGGTCATGCCGAGGATGGCGCGGCCCATGCTGATGGCGGTGCCAGTCGTGCCGAGGGCGGCGCTGGTCACGCTGGCGACGGCGATGCTCATGCGGCGGACGATGCTGGCCGTGCCGAGGATGGCGTAGGCCATGATGCCGAGGGCGATGCCGGTCATACGGCTGACGGTGCTGGTCATGCTGGTGATGGTGCGGGTCATGATGGACGCGGCGCTGGTGATGGCGCGGATAGTGGTGACGGGCATGCTGTTCGCGGGCGGCCTTACAGTCTTCAGGATGATGCGTCGGGTGCTACATACGAGTCCGTGCACTCTCCTGAACAGTTGGCGCGGCATGCCTCGACCTATGAGCAGCTTCAAGCTGATCTCGCGGAGAGGGCTGATGCCGGTGATCCCATTCTTAATTCTGATGGAACTCCGGTGACAGTGGATGATATCCGCGAGATGGCCGGAAAACCGCTTGATCAGCTCACGGTTCATGAGGCTAGGACGCTCGTCGAGGTCAATAATATGCGTGCAACGCACACGCCGGAGGTGTTGCAGAAGATTGTGAACCCGAGCCAAGTGATGGAGGAATTCGGAGAGGGGCAGATTAACAAATGGGCTGATGAGGGGGTGATTAGTCCGGAAACGGCGGAGCACTGGATCGAGTACGCAAAGCGCAACCCGGCTTCTTACGGCCTCGGGTCGCTGAAAGGATCGGTCGCTGATGCGGCCACTGCGAATGGTCCGCGATCCGCGTTGGACTCGACAAGTTCTGACACCGGTCCGATGAGTTCCGGCGATAATAAGGAGGTTTTCGGCCTGGACTACAAGAACTCGCCTTTCATCGAGCCGGGGATGGGTGATTCGCAGGTTGAGATTCGGTTCTCCGGTGATGGTCTAGGCGATGAATTGAGTGTTCCTCAAGGCGACCTCAAAACTCTCCTTAAAAAGGCTGATTCGAATCCTGATTTTGTGAATGCGGATCCGGATGGTCGTTTGTGGGACTCTCTTACTCCGGAGCAGCAGGTGGAGCTCAAGGACGGTTTTGTGACGAAAGAAGGGAAGTCTGTGCCGGGTCCATTGGCGGATGCTCTGGATCCCGACAATCCTTGGCGCGGCAACGGATTTGCTGGCGCGAAGAACAGTCCCCAGATCGCCACCCCCGAACTCGCGCTCGATGAGCTTAAACCAATTAGCGGGTTTCAAGCGGACGTTAACGGTAGTAATGCGGAGATGTGGGCGCGCAACTCTGCGGGTGAGCAGACGCTGATAGCGGTATTTCGGGAGGGTCGATGGATTCCGATAAGTTGACTGTTGCTTGTGCGTCGTTGACTGGTCCGGTGTGGGCTGGGGTGTATGTGATGCGTGTGCGTGTTCGTGCGGAGGGGGGTGGTTTTGAGTATGTGGTTCCGCCGGGTGTGGTGGCTCGGTGGGATCGTGATGCGGGTTTGGTGGAGGTGCCGTTGGGGGGTCCGTGTCCGCCGGGGTTCGTGGCGGATGCTGGTCGGGATGCGTGGGTGTTGCGTCTGCCCGGGCGTGCGCTGGTCGAGGGTTTTGTGGCGCGGGCTCGTGCTGTGCTTGATGGTGCGGCTGTTGAGGTGGTGGAGGTGTGGGGTGAGCGGGCGCGTGTTCGCCGGGCTCCGTGTGATGAGGCGGATGGTGGGGGTGCGGACGCCGGTGACGGGGGTGGCGGTGCCGATCCGTGCGGGGGCGATGGTGGTGGTGCGTGGGTGGATCTGGGTTCCCTGCGGGATGTGGTCGTCAGTCTGCCCCATACTGTGATGGGGTGGGCGCGTGATTCGTGGATGATCGGGCCATTACGTTATGCGGATCGTGATTTCGTCGGGTACACGGTGCCGGAGTTGATGTTCCCGGTTGGTTTTGATGCCATGGGTTCGCCGGAGCGGGCGGGTGGTCTGCCGCTGGAGGTGTGGGACTCTCCGTGGGCGGCCCCTGTGCCGTTCACGAAGCAGATGTTTGTCGTCATCGATGGGCGCTTGTTCCCGGGGTCATCCTCGGACGCGTATTACCACTACACGTTGGGTAAGGAAGAGGCCATGCAGGTGGTGCTGAACGAGTGGTCGCCTCGGCCGGTGGGTCTGCCGATGCGCCCGCACGGGGGAAGTCTTGTCAGTGAGCCGTTGGCGGTTGGCCGCACTGAGGGTTATGTCAGGGTGCGCACGGTGCGGGCCCGTTGGCGGGGGCGGGATGTTGAGGTGCTCTATGTCGCCTATTCCACCGCCTATATCTACACAAAGTGGTGGATTGGTCCGGTGCGGTTGGATGAGTTGGAGGATGTGCGGTTCGAGGTGCTGGTCAGGCGCAGGCCGGGGGCGGGGGCGTGGTCGTTCCTGCGGGTGTGGGGGTTGGCCGAGGATGCTGAGGGTAAGGTGGAGGGTCGTCTTGAGCGTGGGGTGTGGCAGTCTTGGCCGCGGGCCGGTGGTGTGGCGCCGCTTTCGTGGTCCGGGCCGGCTATGCCGTTGTATCCGTTGCGTCGTGGTTCGTTGTCGGGGTGGGAGGAGCGTTTCGGTGGTCTTGCTCCGTCGTTGACCGGTCCGGTGTGGGCCGGGACGTATGCGACGAGGGTGCGGCGTCATGATTGGGTGGATCTTCTGCCTGCGGGTGTGGTGGCCCGTTGGGACGTCGAGGGTGATCCTGAGCATGTGAGTGTGCCGGGGTCGGTGCCGTGCCCGGAGGGGTTTGTGGCTGACCCGGATCGTGGGGTGTGGGTGATGGAGGTGCCCGCGGATGCTGGTGTGTCGGGGTTCGAGGCGGTGTCGTGGGCGGTGCTGGAGGAGTCTCCTGTTGAGGTGGTGGAGGTGCGGGGTGAGCGGGCTCGGGTTCGCGGGTGCGGTGACGCCGGTGAGGGCCGGTGGGTGGGGCTCGGTGCGTTGAGGCAGGTGGTGGTCGAGCGCACGGCCGTCCTGTGCAAGGAACGGGACTCGTCGGAGGTGCGGCGTGATCCGGTGTCGTCCGGGTATCCGTCTCGGCTCGTGTTCCCGGTGGGTTTCGATGCGTGGGCCTGCCCGCAGCGCTCCGGGGGGGTGGACGCCCGGCGGTGGCCGTCGCTGCCGTTCGGGCCCGTCCCGGCCTCCGGGCAGTCCCTCGTGGTTGTTGCCGGGGCGCCGTATCCGGGTGAACAGGATGTCCCTTTCTGGTTCGAGTGGCACAAGTACGCCTATCAGGTGTGTATTGACGCGTGGTGGCCGGTTCCGGCGGAGTTGGGGCTGTGGCAAGGTGGTGAGTATCAGAGATCTCGTGACATCCTGACCGACGAGTGCGAGGGACTCCTATGGGTGGGGCGTGTGCGTGCTTGGTGGCGGGGGCGTGAGGTGGAGGTGGTGCGTGTGGCCTACGCCTACGCCTATGTGGCGCCGTGGGTTGATGAGGTTGATGGGGAGGAGTCGGTGTGGGGTGGTTCGGGTGACTCGGATGGTGGTTCGGTCGGGTTCGATGAGCTGATCGGTCCGGTGCGTTTGGATGAGTTGGATGATGTTCGGTTCCCGGTGTCGATCTCCCGGCATTCGGAGGCGGGGTTGTGGCACTTCCTGGAGATGTGGGGTCTGCCCGCCGATGAGTGCCGCTATCGTGTTGAGGCTCATATGGAGCACGGCGCCTGGCCGGCCTGGCCACGAGCAGTGGATGCCGAACAGGCATGACATGAGACATGGCACAATAGATTGTCCTGATGCGACCTGACGTGAAGGAGTTCCGGTGGCTCGTTGGCTTGAGAAATTCGTGAACAAGGAGATGTTCGACCGGTACATCGGTCACGGTGAGGACCAGGTCCACGGTTATGCCGTGGATGCGAGGGCCATTCGTCCCACGGATACCTCCCGTGAGCTGTTCGAGGCGCTCTTCCTGGAGTGGCCGGTCACTGAGCAGACGCGGGTGGCGGGTATCGCCACTCTGCGCTTCCCCCTGTGGCCCGCTGATCGGGCCATCGCTGCCATGGGCGGGACGACGTCGGCCGAGCAGGCGATCACCAAGGGCCCCATCCTGGAGCATCCCCCGTTCGACGGGCGGGGGATGGTCAAGCTGCCCGGCGATCCCATCGCGGCCCTGTCCTATGTGGAGCCGACTCGTCTGAGGGCCGGGGCCCAGTTGATCAAGCATGAGGCCGACGGCTCGCCCGAGAGCCTGATCGCCACCTACGGCGGGGCGCGCATCGGGTGGGTCCTTCCCGAGGGCACCCCGCTGAAGGCGCCGCCCCCGTTGGCGCCGGTCAACCCCTTTCTGGGGCCGCAGGTTCGCAGGCGCGGCGAGCAGACCTCGGACCCCGCGGACCTGGTCGTCTCCGACGACGACGCGCTGGTCGAGGTCTACAACCTCGCGTCCGGGACTGACGCCGCGCCACTGGAACCCGGTGAGATCGCCGAGGTCGGTTTCATGCAGACGCGGGTGACATGGAAGGGACTCCCCTGCCTGCTGGCCGGGCGGGCCGGTCAGGGCCAGTTCCGGCTCCTGTCACTGGCGTTGAACGCCTACGCGGCGGAGGAGCGCGGCATGACGCGCATTGAGGCGGGCGTGTACGAGGCGGTCATACCCGGCTCCGATCTGCCGCTTCCCGAGATGATGATGCGCACGCCGCCCTCCTGGCCGCATGAGTGACGGGGCGCCTCCCAGCATGGTGCCCGCCTCGCTGACGGTTCGTGCGTCACTGCGCTGGGCCATGACCCAGTTGCGGCGCCAGCCGGTGCTGATCCTGCCCGGTGTCCTGTGGGTGGGGTCCGGGATCGGGCTCTCCTATCTCATTCTCGACGTGCTCCACCTCGCGCCCAACCTCAGCGACCCGTGGACGATACCGTCGCTGCTGACCACGGTGTGCATGATCTGGATGGGCATGCTTTCCCAGACCCGGGCCTCGCTCGCGGTGGCCGCCGGCGAGCATCTGCGACCACGGCACCTGGTCACGCTGCCCAACGCGCATCGGGCCCTGCCCACGATGCTCGCGTGCGGGATCATCGGCCTCGCCTCCCTCGCCGGAGGGCTGTGGTTCGTCCTCGTCTACTTCTGGATATTCGCCACGCGTTGTGCCATGTCCACCGCGCCGCGGCGAAAAGGGGCCTTCGCCGAGTCCTTCGCCCTCATGCGGCGGCCGGGGGCCGGCGGGCCCGTCCTGGCCGCCGCTGCGCTCGCCGTCGTCGGCTGCGTCAGCCTGGTCGGATGGATCGTGCTGTGGCCGCTGGCCGACCTCATGATCACCTACATCTATGTCCGTCTAACGGGAACGGGGCCCAGAGGAGACGCCGTCGTCCTCGGCGGCCGTCCGCCCGCCGCTTACTCGGGCTCGGGCATGAGGATCCAGGCGACGACGTAGACGACCCACATGGGCCCCGGCAGCAGGGCCAGGGCGAGGCAGGCGAGGCGCACGAGCGTGGGGCTCACGCCCCAGTACTCGGCCAGCCCGCCGCAGACTCCGGCGATCAGTCGGCGGTGCGAGCGGCGGGGGAGCGTGGATCGCCAGCTCTCGGTGCGGGCGGACAGGGACGGGTCGGACGGGTAGTGCTGTGTCATGACTCAAGCGTGCCGTTCTCCGAATTCGATCGGTATCCGGGAGGCCCCTGACTCTTCCCTGGTCGGCCCGAACAGGTCGCACGCCCACGCGGAGGAGGACGATCCGGAAGCGGGCGCGGGGCCGAAGCCCGAACGGGTCGCACGCCCCGACGGCCCATGGGCGCCGTCGGGAGGACCGTCACGGGCGTCGGGGCGCCTGGGCGGTTCGGGCCCGGACTGCGGCAGCGGCCCGGCGGCCCGCTCTCAGTCGTCCCAGGTCCCGTTGCCGCCGGCCTGCGGGGCGCGGCCGGTGGTGCGCAGGTAGCCGGGGACGACGTCGGTGCCCGACGGCCATCCCCCGAGGGCGGCGCCCTTGTGGCAGCCGGTGGTGATCCTTACTGCCTGGGAGTTGGAGAAGTCGATCTGTGCTCCGTCGGTGAGTCTGCGGTAGTCCCCGTAGCCAGCGTCCTTGGTGAAGCCGTGCGAGGTCGCCGCTTGCCCGATCAGGATGACCGCATGCTCGGAGTGCAGGCTCCCCAGGGTGGTTTCGGTGGCTTCGGCGAGTGCGTATATCTCGTTGGTGGTTCCTTCGGGGCAGACGGGCTGGTCGTATTCGCCGCCGATGCGGGCTTGGTATCCGCCTCCGCCGGGTCCTGGTGCTGGTGGGACCCAGGCGTCGACGATGTGGTCGCGGGTGAGGGTGTCGTAGATGGTCAGGAGGAGGTTGAGGGTGTCGGCGCGGGCCTGGGTGATGGGGATGTCGGAGCGGGGGCCGGTGAACCTCTCGGGCTTGGTGTTGGGGTCGATCCCCTCGATGAGGAAGGTGCCGCAGCCGTAGATCGTGGCGTAGGCGAAGGCGACCACCAGCAGCACGCCCGCCACCGTCTCGGAGCAGCGGCCGTCAGAATCCACCCAGTTCGGATCGACTTTTTCCATAATGTTCTCGGTGCTGTCGACGCTCCCGCCCGGCTGTCCGTCATCCTTGACGAGGCCGCCGGCGACGGTGGTCGTCATGCCGGGCGTGTAGACGAGGACGTGGGCGGCGCTGTCCACGTCGCCCGAGCCGACCGCCGCCCGGAGATGGTCCCCGGAGTTGTCCAGCACCAGCAGTGAACGGCCCGTCGCCGTGGTTGATTTCTCATTGAACATGGCGGACAGCGCGTGAATGTCCTTCTGCCTCTGGAGCAGGGCGGCGTACTCGGGACTCAGGGCCGTCCACCAGTCGTTGACCTCGTCGGGCGTCCAGGAGGGGTCCGGCTCCTGCTTCCCTGCGTTGACCACGTCGGCCCGCGGCCCGCGGTCCGCGGTCCGCGGGCCGTGTCGTCCAGGCCGGCGATGTCGTCGTAGACGCCCTGCAGGAGCACCACCGTGTCCTCGACCTGCTCCATCAGGCGATCGACCTCCTCCTGGTAGGAGGGGAGAAGCAGGCGGAGATTTGCGCGGACATCCTTGGCGACCTTTTGAGCTTGATCGGACTCCGAGACCTCGACGGTGCCGTTCGTGATGGTCAGTCCCCGCGCCTCCGCCCGGGCCTGCCTGGTTCATGAGGCTGTCGACCGTGGTCGAGGTGTCGATGAGATCGTTGCCGGAGTGACCCAGGGCGGTCCACAGGTCCATGGCGTCGTCGGCGAGGATCCGCCGGGCCTTGGCCTCCGCCTCGGCGGTCTTGCCCTCGAGGCCGTCGGCGCTGAGACCGGTCGGCTCCTCGTACACGTCCTCGTACTTGTTCGCGACCGCCTTGAGCGCGTCCCCGGCGTCGTACAGGGACGTGCCGCTCCAGGTCAGGACAGCATCGAAAGTCGTCATCGCATCTCCGAAACTTTCCGACATGGTCAGAGTCGAGGGGGTGTGGGGGCTGAGGGCGAGCCGCGGGCGCTGCCGAGCGCCGGCCCGAGCGCGGTCGGCCCGAGCGGTCAGTAGTCGCCGAGCCGCGGGACGTCGGCGGCGGCCGCCTCGTCGGCGGCGGCGATGCCTCGCGTGGCGTCGTAGATGCCGGTGGAGTGGTCGGTGAGCCGGGATGAGAATCTCCTCCTGGCTGTGGAGACGGAGTTCGCGGCGTTCGATGCCTTGAGGCTCAGGACGGCCCCGCTCAGGCCGCCGGAGGTGCGCACCTCCTCGTCGCCCGACGTCGCGGTGATGACGTCGGCGCAGTTGGACACGGTCGTGCTGATCGTGGAGGTCGTGCTGTAGCAGATCGCAGGGCGGGCGGAGTCATGAGAACCTCATCATCATCGATGCGTGCGCGATGCGCGTGGCGATCGGTCGTTGTACTCGTCGGGTCAGGGCTGGAAGGATCGAGAACTGCACGGTCGATGTCAGTCGAGTTCCGAGACCGTCGGGAGTGAATGGCTGTCCGGACGTATGCGGTGAGGGCGCAGATGGTCGGGGGCGGCCTCGGCGCCCGTGGGCCAGTCCTGGAATGGCCGGGGCAGGGCGTCGTCTTTTGATGAAGCCCGAAGTGGTTCCGATGATGAGAATGGCCCGCCGGGCGGGACGCCGCTACCCGGGGATCACGCCGGCCGTGCGGAGGCTGCGGCCCGCGCCGCTGCCGGCGCCGCGTCCGCGATGCGTTCCAGCTCGGCGTCGGCGTGCGCGGCCGAGACGAACCAGGCCTCGAAGACGCTCGGCGGCAGGGCCACGCCCGCCTTCAGGAACGCGTGGAAGAACGGCCCGAAGCGCCACGCCTCCTGGGTGCGCGCGCCGTCGTAGTCGCGCACGCCGCGCCCGGCGGCGTCGGGTCCGAACATGACCGAGAACAGCGAGCCCGAGCGCTGTACCCGGTGCGCCACCCCCTCGGCGTCCAGCGCCGCGCCCACGACCCGTCCGATCTCGCGCGCGCGGGCGGCGACGGTCGCGTAGACGGCGTCGTCGGCCAGCTCCAGCGTCGCGAGCCCGGCCGCCGTGGCCAGCGGGTTGCCGCTCAGCGTCCCGGCCTGGTAGACGGGCCCCGCTGGCGCGAGCAGCTCCATGACGTCGGCCCGCCCGCCGAGGGCCGCCAGCGGCATGCCGCCGCCCACCACCTTGCCGAAGGTCAGCAGGTCCGGCACCCAGGCCGCCCGCTCGCGCCAGTCGGCTCCCGGCCACGACGGTGCCGAGGCCACCGCGGCGCCGCCGTCGGGCAGATCGACGGCCCAGCCGTCCAGGGCCTCCAGACCCCAGAACCCGGCCGGGCCCACTCGGAGGCCGGTCAGCACCTCGTCGGCGATCATGAGCGCGCCGTGCGCTGCGGTCACCCGCCGCACCGCCGCGTTGAAACCGGGTGCGGGCGGCACGATCCCCATGTTCGCGGGCGCCGACTCGGTGATGACGGCGGCGATCTCCTCCCCGCGCTCCGCGAAGCACTCCTCCAGGGCGGCCGGGTCGTTGTAGGGCAGCACGATCGTCTGCGCGGCGACCGCCCGCGGCACCCCCGCCGACCCGGGCAGGCCGCCCGTGGCCACCCCGGAGCCGGCGGCCGACAACAGCCCGTCGCTGTGCCCGTGGTAGCAGCCGGCGAACTTCACCACCAGGTCGCGGCCGGTCGCCCCGCGCGCCAGGCGCACCGCCGTCATCGTCGCCTCGGTGCCGGTGGACACGAAGCGGACCCGCTCGGCCGCGGGCACGCGGCGCCGCAGCGCCTCGGCCAGCTCGGTCTCGGCGGCAGTGGGGGCGCCGAAGGACAGGCCGCGGGACGCCGCCCGACGCACGGCCTCGACGACGGCGGGGTGGGCGTGCCCGAGCAGCGCCGGGCCCCACGACCCCACCAGGTCGACGTAGTCGCGCCCCTCGGCGTCGATGACGCGGGCGCCCCGGGCGCTCTCGATGAAGGCGGGCGTACCGCCCACCGACCCGAAGGCGCGCACGGGGGAGTCCACGCCCCCGGGGATGACGGCGCGGGCGGCGTCGAAGAGGGAGGCGTTGGTGGTCGGAGTCGAGTGCGAGAGCGTCATCGTTCCTGCTGCGGTGGGTCGGTGGTGGGCGGGTCGGTGATGGGCCGGTCGAACTGCTGAGTATCACCGGAGCGGACTCTACCGGTTCGACCTCGGCCGGATCGGCTCGATCTCTGCCGGCTCCACGCGCGCAGGTCCCGGTGCGCGGGTCCCGGCGCCGCCGCCACACATCGATCCGCCGCAGCCCCTGCTGGCTCGACGCGCGCAGGCCCCGGAAGTCCTGGGAGCCGGCGCCGGCAGCCGCTTCGACGCGGGACCCGGTGCGCGGGTCCAGAGCCGATGCCTGCGCCCGGGTGCGCCTGCGCCGCCCTCCCGGGTGAGGCCCGTCCCGGGATACCGCGGAACAGCCCGTTTCGGCGCCGGAGTGTCCAAATCTGCCACAAAGGCCTGGGACCGGTCGGGGTGCACGAAGAGAATCGTTGGTATTCCGGGCTTTTCTTCGCTGCTGATTCCGTCTCGCGACGCCTTTGTGGCAGATTTGGACACCCTCCTGTCCGGACGAGTCCTGCTAGGCCACAGGAGCCCCACGCGTCCCACCGTCCCGCACTGATGGAGGACAGGCAGGTGGGGCGGGGTCTTGGCGGACACGCCCCGACGCCGCTCCGCACTGATGGAGGACGGACGCGGCCGCCGCGCGATGAGAGCGCCGGCCGGCCGGCGGGCCGGGCTCGGGGGCGTCTCCGAGCGCGCCCCGGGCCTCCGCTGCGGGGGCGCTGGCCGGCGGGCCAGGTCCGAGGCGCGCCTCAGTTGAGCCCCTCGGCGATCTCCCGCGCCCAGTAGGTGAGCACCGTATCGGCGCCGGCCCGCACGATCCCGAGCACCGACTCCGCGATGACCCGTTCACGGTCGATCCACCCGTTGGCGGCCGCCGCCTCGACCATCGCGTACTCGCCGGACACCTGATAGGCGGCCACCGGCACGGGACTGGCGGCCGCGACGTCGGCCAGCACGTCCAGGTACGGGCCGGCGGGCTTGACCATGACCATGTCCGCGCCCTGCTCGACGTCGAGCATCGCCTCGCGCATCCCCTCGCGGCGGTTGGCCGGATCCTGCTGGTAGGTGCGCCGGTCTCCCCTGAGGGCGGAGTCCACGGCCTCGCGGAAGGGGCCGAAGTAGGCCGAGGCGTACTTCGCGGAGTAGGCCAGGATGGCGACGTCGTCGTGCCCGGTGGCGTCCAGGGCCGCGCGGATCGCCGCGACCTGCCCGTCCATCATGCCCGAGGGCGAGACCATATGCGCCCCGGCCTCCGCCTGGGAGACGGCCATCGCCTGGTACAGCGCCAGGGTCGAGTCGTTGTCGACCTCCCCGGCGCGCGCTCCCGGCCCGGGGCGCACGAGCCCGCAGTGGCCGTGGCTGGTGAACTCGTCCAGGCACGTGTCCGCGCACACGACGACATCGTCGCCCACCTCGGCGCGCACCGCGGCGATCCCGCGGTTGAGGATCCCGTTCTCGGCCCAGGCCCGCGAGCCGGTCTCGTCGCGAGCGGCGGGCACCCCGAACAGGTCGATCGCCCCGACGCCGGCCTCCGCGCAGGCGGCGGCCTCGCGGCGCAGCGAGTCCAGGGTGTGCTGGACGACGCCGGGCATGGCGCCGATCGGGACCGGCTCGTCGATGCCCTCGCGCACGAAGGCCGGCAGGATGAGCTGGGCTGGGCTCATCCTCGTCTGGGCGACCAGTCCCCGCAGGGCGGGCGTTCGCCGCAGACGGCGGGGCCGCACGACGGGCACCACCGGCCCCGGGACGCCCCTGCTCACGAGGACGTCGGCCGCCGGTGACGTGGCGGGGTCGGAGGGGCTGGGCAGGGCGCCGGCGCGCAACTCGGCCGCGGGGCCGGTCGCGGGGCCGCCTGCAGTGTCGTCCGCGGGGCCGCCTGCAGTGTCGTCCGCGGGGCCGGCTGATGGACCGGAAGCGGGGCCGGCTGCGGTGTGAGCGGTGGGGCCGGCCGCCCGCTCGGTCGGGCGGGTCGAGGAAACGGTCATGGGGCGTGCCTTCTCATGCGGGGGCTGGTGTCGCGAGGGTGATCTGGTTGAGTTACCGGTGGCGGGCGCGCAAGGGGCCGGTGGGCGGTTCGTGCGTCCGAGGCGGGTCGCTCTCGTGCGGGGCCGGTTGCGGCGCGGGCGGCGGGTGACGCTCGGGGGAGTTCAGGGGAACAGTGCGGCGATGGCGGCGGCGCGGACGCCGGGCGGGGTGGGAGAGGCGGCGACGGCGTCCACGACGAAACCGGCCTCGCCGGCGGACGCGGCTGTCGGGCGCCCGAGCGCCACCACTCGTGTGGAGACCGGCGGCGGTCCGACCAGCTCGGCCAGCGCTCGGCTGGAGGAGCCGGCCGTGAGCACGACGGCGTCGAAGACCCCGTCCGACCAGCGTCGGGCGAAGCCGTCGGGCAGCTCCGCGGGACTCAGCGATTCCATCGTGTAGACCGGCACCGCATCCACCTCCCAGCCGACCGCGGTCAGCCCGTCGACCAGGGTGGTGCTGCGCAGCGCGGAGCCCGGCAGCAGGATCCGCCTCGCCGCTCCGGCGGCGCCCGGTGCCGGACCGTTCGACAGGGGGGCGAGTTCCAGGAGGGCGGCCGAGGAGCCCCCTGCCACGAGGTCGGCCCGGCGCCCGATGACCCGTGCGACGCGGCGAGCGGTGGCGGGGCCGACGACTGCCAGGCCCGTACCGGCCGGAAGCCCCGTCAGGTCGACGTAGTCGAGTGCGCGTGGCGAGGACACGATGAGCCAGGCGTAGGCGCCCGTCGCCAGCGCCGCCTCCGCGCGGGCGCGCGGCTCGGACGGCCCGGCGATGGCGCGGGTCGCCTCGATCGTGTCGACCTCGGCTCCCGCGGCGCGCAGCGCGGCGGCCAGCGCGTCCTCGTCCTTGACCCGCGGAAGCAGAATGCGGCGGCCGTCCAGCGGGCCGCCGCGTCCCGTGGGAGAGGTGGAGGCTACGCCGCTCGGGGCTCCGGCGGCCTGGGAGGAGCCCGTGGGGCTGGCGGCCTCGGACGAGGCAGGGACCGTGGGCTCGGAGGACGCGTTGGGGCCTGCGGGGCTGGCGGCCTGGGGCGAGGCGGGGCTTGCGGGCTCGGAGGACGAGTTGGGACCCGTGGGCCCGGCGGCTCGGGAGGGGCCCGTGGGCCCGGCGGCCTGGGACGAGGCGGGGCCCGCGGCTGGGCCGGTCACCGCAGGTCCCCCCTGGTCGGAGTGCCCGCCCGCAGATCCGCGACCGACGCGGCGCCCGCCGCGAGCAGGGCCTGCGCGACGCGTTCGCCCAGCGCCCCGGCCTCGTCCAGGTGCGCCATCGCCGACTCGCGCACCACGGTGCGCCCGTCGAGCGAGGCCACCACCGCCTCCAGACGCAGGGTGTCGCCGCCCGCCACGGCCGGCGCGGCCAGGACGCCCACCGGTGCGGCGCATCCCGCTCCGAGTCGGG